>JABAOH010020004.1_pt2 | contig 77729 bp, 72 predicted proteins | sample 7062181 | NCBI WGS metagenome assembly JABAOH01 (sample SAMN14538630, study PRJNA623070) | marine sediment metagenome | biome: marine biome [ENVO:00000428]; feature: marine pelagic biome [ENVO:01000023]; material: deep marine sediment [ENVO:00002113]; isolation source: pool of 5 deep marine... | reverse complement strand
AGCGCTTAAGCCGACGTCCCCTGCCTACCTCCAAGTTATCTTTTGGAATTCAAGCGAATCCGGAGCCTCTGCTGAGCTGGATGCAATCCCCAATACCTTCGGCTCGGCATTGGCGTCTTCGATATACACCTCAATATTCCTCGACAAAAACGCCTGGACAACACTATTGATATCTAAGCGATCTTTGCAAAGAATCTCGGCAATCTCGGGAGGGGCCACCCCCTCTTTCAGCATCCCATCAACTCTATCTTGTGCTAGCGTGCTCATTTCTTTCCTCCCTCCCTTTTTAGAAGGAACTCCTGCTTATTTCGAGCCAAAAAGCGAGAAACAAGCTTTGCTTATCTTGAATGTTAATGAAAGACAAGCTTTGCTTATCCCAAACGGATAGTATTTGTGACAGGCTATCATTCGGGAAAGACGCGGTTGAGGTCCTCGACGCTTCCGTCCTTCTTGTCTACAGCAAAACGACCATATGGTTCCAACATTGTGACTCGGAATTGATCATTCTCTTCTTGAGTCTCCAAAGGTACCGGCGTACCTTTAAACCCTTTGTCAATAACCCAATAGCCGACAGCCTTTTCTGCTTGACCTATTGTTGTTATCTTCATCGTTCCCTCCCTATTTAAAATTTCAATTATCCCAAACGGACAGCGCTTCAATTGGCGCTACAATAAAGACGGCTGCTTAAGTGCCCTGTCGATCCCTTCTAACTCTTCGATTAGCTCTCCTCTCTCCCTTAAGAGTTTTCCTTCCTTTGAGCTCAAATCACTTAACTCTACATCTATCTCTTCTAACCTCCTTCTCTTCTCTTCCTTCCTTTTCTGTAGTTCTTCTTCTTCCGTAGGAATTGACATTTTTTTATCCTCCGTTATGGGCAAAATCTGGCAATCGCCCTTGATAACCAGAAAACTACCCATAACGGCATTGAGGTGCTATTTCAAGGTGCCCATGAATCCTACGTGGTTCATGGTAAGAATAAAGGCATAATATCATTTCAGATAAAATAATTCAACATTATAAGATACCTTATAAGGCTACAAATAGTATCTTACAAGCTTCGCTTATAGGGTCTAAGATTCAGTTCCTCAAAAGTTTTGAAATTTGGATTTAGAAATTTGATATTATTTTGGATTTGGATTTTAGAATTTGGAATTTTACAACTACGTAGTAGTTGTATCTTGAGGGGTTGGAGTAACAAGTTCAGGTTCTTCTTTGGGAATTGGAGCAACTTTGCGCCTAATAATAATTCTTCTTATCAGACTATAGAAAGTCCATACTTCTTTGTTTCTAAACAAAACGGATAATCCCAAATAAACTAAAGCTCCAATAAGAGACACCAGGACAGTCAAAATCAAAAGATTGACTGTGTAACGAGTATCCAAAACAAACTTTTCAAAAGCAATATATCTGGTGCTTTCAATTTTTCCCAAGAATGATAGCCTTTTAACCCAAACGCTTCTGTCAAAAATCTTAAGTAAGAAAAACATAATCGTACCGGCACCAAGAGCCGCCAAGGTTGATTTAATAATTGGAACAAATAATCTGAAAGAAACCTCTCTTTTAACTTTTTTATTAATCAGGTAAAAAAGGGTAATCGCTTGAAACACACTTCCTGAAGAAAATGCCAAAGCCAAACCCCAAGTATCAAGATTAAAACCCCTGATTAAAATGAAATTGGCAATAATAACTATTACAATCGTTGTCATTGATACAATTACTGGAGTTTTTGTGTCGTGGAGAGCATAAAATCCGCGGGCCAATAGAGCAATAATTGCTTGAAAGGAAACACCAAGGGCAAAAGCACTCAATACCCTACTAGTTTGGACCGTTGCTTCCCAAGTAAAAATTTCTGTTCCGTAAACAAGCCTGACAAGTGGAATTCTTAAAACAATTAGAACAGTGGCTACTGGAACGACTAAAAAAACAATTTGATAAATCGATGAAAGCAGAGTCTTTTTGAAGCGGCTAGGAGTATCGGCTTGTCTTGTTAAGGTTGGAAGGGCTGCTTTGGCGATCGATGTTCCAAAAAGACCAACTGGAAGAAGCTGTAAAGTATTGCCAAAGGTAAAATAGGTGTAGGCGGCAGTTGAAATAAGAGAGGCTAAAAACAACTCAACAGTTTTGGAGACCTGCAAAAAAGACAACTCAATAATTCTGGGCACTGCTAACTTGCCAATCTGCTTGACCTCTTTGCTAGGTAAAAATGCAGGAATGAATCTAAAACCCAACTTATAAGCCAAAGGAAGCTGAATTATAAAATGAGAAGCGGCTCCAAAAAGCACTCCAATCGCTGGTGCCAACAAATTCCACTTAGAGGCAAAGATAATTGTTCCCAAGATTATGCCGATATTGTAAAAAAGTGGTGCCAGGGCGGGGACCAAAAATCGTCGCAAGGACTCCAGCACTCCTGTTAAAACGTAGCTTATGATAAAAAATCCCTGAGAAACAAAAAGTATTCGAGCAACTCTGACAATTTCAGCTCGTTGGGTTAGGTCAAAGCCTGGAGCAAAGACGGCATAAATTTGGTTAGCTAAAAGGCCAGCAATAATTGCCAGTAGAGCAAAAATTATAAGTCCGATGTTAACAACAATCCCCGCCGTTTGCCACGCGGCCTCCCTTCCCCTTTTTAGCGTTTTGGTAAAAACTGGGATAAAAGCAGAAGAAAAGGTACCAAAAACTAAAACTTCAAAAATTGTGTCCGGTAACCTGAAGGCAGCAAAAAATAGAGAAAGCTCTTCTGGAGTAAAAAAATGGGCTAAGGTTCTTTGGCGTATTAACCCCAAAAATCTTGATGCTATCACCATCAACATTATTATTGAGGCAGCGGACAAAACTGTTGTCTGGGGAGAAACAAAAAGATTTTTACTTTTATCAATAATTTTCTTAACCATACTCCATGTAAATTCTAAGCACTAAGCACAAAATTCTAAAATATCAAAATAGAATGGCTTGATGGCTAAATGGTTATCGCTCACTGGTTCGCTCATGGTTATAATTTAACCATCTAACCATTTAACTATTCACTTATCATTTAGAAATTTGGATTTAATAACCATTGATGCTTCGGCCTAGCTCAGCATCAACCCTGAGCTTGTCGAAGGGTTGATATTCTGGTTTTGTTTGATTATACTCACAAACCAGTAAACAAGGAACAGGATGCAGGGTAAAAGACAAATTCATACTATCCCTTGTATCCTAAATTCTTGTATCCTAGTTTTACAATGCCGGTAACCAAAACAGCCAAAAGAGCATTAAGGTCTTCCAAAAGAAAAGAAGAGGTTAATAAGCTCATTCGTACCAATCTTGATATTGCTGTCCGACAAGCCAAGAGAGATAAAACAAAGAAAAAAATTATCACTGCCATTTCCTTGACTGACAGGGCTGCTAAAAAGAAAATCATTCACCGCAACAAAGCCGCCCGCATCAAAAGTACTCTCTCAAAGCTCCTTCCAAAATCTAAGAAATCTTCAAAGAAAAAATAGGCTCTATCGGTTCACATAATTCTTCTTTCAGGTTTAACTATATGTTATATTGGAGTACAGAGTAGAGAAGTGAGCTTATGCCTGCCAAGAAAAAAAGAGAGCCAAGAATAAATCTTTTACCTAGAGAAGAATTTCTATCCTCAACTGCGGGTCGAGTTTTTGCTTGGGTACTATCTACCTTCAGGGTAATTGTCATTGTTACAGAAATATTGGTTATGATTGCCTTTCTGTCACGATTTTGGTTAGATGCCAGAAATACCGATCTTAATGAATTAATTAAACAAAAGCAGGCAGTGCTTGCTTCATCTTTAGAATTTGAAAAAGAATTTAAAGATATCCAGGCTCGATTAAAAGTTTTTAACGATTACGTTGGGGGCGAAGATCTGGTATCAAAAACTCTATCTACCATAACTTCAACTATCCCCCCGGACGTGATACTAACTTCAGTAACATTTTCTGGCAAGCAAATAGTAATTGAAGGTAAGGTGGCGATAGAAACAAGCATTCAGCAATTTATTGTCAATTTAGACTCTTCAGAAGTTTTTGAAGAAGTATTACTTCAAACTATCAGAACTAAAACAGAGGACCAGTCTTTGGAATTTAATATTACAATTCCTATCTAAAAACATGGGGCCCGCTTGGAGAAGAAATTACCTAAGATATAAAAGACTTTTTTTGAATTTTTTTGCCCAATACAAAGAAAGACAGGATGTTAAAATGTTTTTGGAGGTCCTTCTTTCTTTGGTTACAATTTCTATTTTTTCCATTTTTGCCCTCCGCCCTACAATTATTACTATCGCTGAGTTAATTAAAGAAATTGATTCGAAAAATAAAACGGTAGCAACCATGGAGGACAAAATTCAAAAATTAAAGCGAGCCCAAAGGCTTTATAATCAAGAAAAAGACAGAATCAATCTTTTAGAAACATCCGTCCCAAAAGAACCAATCCCCGTCGCCTTTGTAAGACAACTTGAGGGACTTTCAGCCAAACATTCTGTAACGATTAAATCTTTAGCCTTGAATGAAGTAACATTATTAACAAAGCAAAAACCAAAATCTAGTCCAGATACTACCCTTGGTGCTTCGACCAGCCTTTCCTTCTCAATAGATACTGAAGCTGATTACTCCTTATTATTTGCTTTCGTGTCCGACCTAGAAAAAATGCGAAGACCGATAATCACTAGTTCTTTAAGAATTTCGTCCCAAGAAACAAGAGAAGGTAAATCCATTAAACTTGTTGTCGAAGGAGGGGGGCCGTATCTTAAAGATACAACAACCAATTAATTATATATGAAAGAACCTAAACCACCTCGCTTAGTTACAATCGCAATTATCACTACAACAACCATAATTTTCTGGATTTTCTTTACTGTGTACCGAATCTTCACTACCACACCGCCCCCAAATGTTCCCGAAGAACTAATGCAGCCAATTGACCCAACCCTCGACACAGAAGCACTGAAAGACATTGAAGGTCGAGTTTATTTTGAAGAAGATGAAATACCAGAAGTTTTAGTCCCTTTTACAACACCAGAAGTAACTCCTACTGCGATTACACCTACACCAACCAAGGCACCAGAAGTTGAAGAAGCTACAGAATCAGCAGAACTTTCACCAACACCTACGCCCACCTAATCTTAGGCTTTATGGAACCTAAAAAAAGCACCATCTTTACAGTTATAAAAGGAAAGTTAACCACAACGTTGGTAGTGATCGCTACTTTAATACTATCCGGGGTGGCAATTTTTACGGCAGTAAAGCTCTATCAATCAAAAAGGGTTGCTGTCACACCGGCAGTTCCAGAAAGTAAGCCCTTGGCTCAAGAATCGCTTTCACCAACAGAGCGCCCGGCAACACCCACACCCCCAACCCCAACCACACCTCTCATTGCCCAAGCATCACCCAGCCCAACAATAACGCCAACGCCCACTAATACACCTACCCCGACTGCTACCCCCACCCCAACAGCTTTAACTTCAACGCCAACACCTACCTCTGTGCCAACTTCAAGTCCAGAATTGCCAGCAGCAGGAGTTGTCAAACCAACACTTATCATTGGTTTTGTGGGTATCGCCTTACTCATTTCTTCCCTTTTGCTTAGTTTATAGTTACACCACCTGAAATAAAAAAAGCCCAACTTGCTGGTATAATCCGATTAGTGAAAAGGGGGGGACTAAATATTTACCTATTTATGCTTCTTTTATTATTTTCCGGTCTTCTTATGGCAAAAACTATTCGAACTAACCCTGAGGGAAATATTGAAATTGCTAGTAAAGCTTGGAGTGATTTCGCCGCAACAATTCCTATTATTCGCTCATTCTCATATGGCAACAACTTCCCTCCACAATATCCAATTTTTGCCGGCCCTCGAATAAGATATCATTTTGTTTTCTTTTTATTAACAGCTGTCCTGGAAAAAATCGGACTCTCTTTGACCCTCGCCCTCAACCTCCTTAGTGCTTTATCCTTTTTTCTACTTTTAACATTTATCTATTTACTCGCCAAAGAACTATTTAATAAAGAATCTGTCGCCATACTCTCTATAATTTTGTTTCTTTTCAATGGATCCTTATCTTTTTTGGAATTTTTCAAACAACATCCTCTGTCAGCAAATACCCCTTCCGAGATAGTCAGAAACAGCACTTTTGCCTCCTTTGGGCCTTATGATGGAAAGATTGTCTCAGCATTCTGGAATCTTAATATCTACACCAATCAAAGACATCTAGCATTGGCCTACGCCTCATTTCTGATTCTTATCTTTATAATTTACAAATACCAAAACTCACCCCAAAAAATTACCCCCTTGGGGACAGTCCTTTTGGGCATTTGCATTGGACTCTTTCCCTTTATCCACCTAGCAGTATTTGGAATGCTGGGTATTGTCTTAATAACTACCTTTTTACTCTATCCAAAACTTCGATCTAAAATATTAATTGTTGCCTTGATAGCGATGGTTCTTGCCGCACCTCAAATTTTATATATGGGGAAGGCCCAGGTAGATATTAAAATATTCAATCCCGGCTATCTGATTGAAAACCTATCGATGACAAATTTTTTTAATTATTGGCTGTTAAATCTAGGCTTAACAATAATTCTTCTTCCTCTGGCACTAATAATTTCAAACAAAAAACAAGGTAAAATTTACGTTGCATTTTTTATTCTTTTTATCGTCGGAAACTTTTTTCAATTCTCGGTAGAACTAGCCGCAAATCATAAATTTTTTAATCTTTTTCTAATTGGAACAAATATCTATATCGCCAACTTACTGATCTACCTTTGGAACAAAAAATCCATCATCAAACTGGCTGTCCCATTTTTACTTTTTTTTCTCACTCTTTCTGGAATTATTGACCTTTTTCCAGTATTTAACGATGAATATTTCGAAATCGAAGATTATCCCCAAAATGCTACGGTATCATTTATTGTTGCCAACACCCCCAAAGACTCAGTATTTTTAAATGCCCAGTTTTTACACGATCCCGCAACGCTTGCGGGGAGAAAAATTTATCTTGGCTGGCCATACTTTTCTTGGTCAGCTGGATATGACACCGATTCTCGTTTTGCAAAAATGAAGTCCTTACTTGCACCCAATAGCAAAAAAGTCTCATGTTCATCGCTGGTAGATGAAAATATTGATTATGTCGAAATTCAAAAACCTACCTTTTTAGAAGAAGTAACTATTAATTACTCGTTTTTTGAAAATAATTTCGCTAAAATTCATCAAGATCCAAAAACAAATATTTCAATTTATGATGTGTCTTTAAGTTGCCAATGATGTCAAGTGAGATATTTTTCATTATTACTTGGTGGTTTTTGTTTTTAGTAGTCGGTCTGGTAGGCATTCCCCTATGTTGGTATTTATTCAGACGCTTTACTGACCTAGGATATGCTCTTTCAAAAATTTTAGGATTTGCAATCCTAACCTATGTCGCATTTCTAACGAGTATCTTTCGTCTTGCACCACTTACAAACACGGTCCTTTTTCTGATCTTTGGTTTATATTTAATTGCCAACAGCATAATTTTTGCTAAAAATAGCCAAAAGATCGCTAAAGCAATTACTAAAAAATTGCGTCCAATAGCTTTCCAAGAAGTTTTTTTTACCGCTGGACTTGTCTTCTGGGTAATAATTCGAGGTTATCAACCGACCATAAATGGCCTTGAGAAATTTATGGATTTTGGATTTATCAACTCTATCTTAAAAACTAAATATCTACCCCCCACTGATATGTGGTTTGCAGGAAAACCAATAAATTACTATTGGTTTGGGCATCTCTGGACGGCCATTGCCACAAAATTATCAAATATTCCCCCAGAAGTAACCTACAACCTAATGATAGCCACAATACTTGGACTAACTTTAACTTCAGCCTTTTCGATCGTCTCCACCTTGATTAGACGTCTAAATATCAGGTTTGGAGTAAAAACTGCCTTTGCTGCTGGAATTATCTCAGCCCTAATTTTAACCTTCGCTGGCAATTTCCATACTCCAATCTACGTTCTTAAAAATGGGCCACAAAAATACTGGTATCCGGATGCGACCAGATTTATTGGCTACCACCCCGAAACAAACGATAAGACAATCCATGAATTTCCAATTTATTCCTTCGTCGTCTCCGATCTTCATGCCCACCTTATTAATTTGCCGTTTGTGCTTTTATACATTGCCCTTCTGGCGAATTATGTTGTAAATACCCGCTCAAAAGCTCAATTTTCAAATCCGAAATCAAGAATTCTCCCCCTGGGTTTTGTTTTGGGAGTGATGTTTATGACCAATACCTGGGATTTTGCCAATTACTTATTGGTAACCGGAGTCACTTTGGGCTTATTATCCTTAACCAGAAGAAAGATAAACTTTAACAGCCTGCTAGATACGGCGGTTTCATTCATCTCTATTTTGCTTCTTGGACTGCTGATGGCACTGCCTTTTATTTTGAACTTCACCTCCTTGGCCCAGGGAATAAAATTTGTTAATAGCCATACCCCATTGTGGCAACTTGCAGTTTTATGGGGCTTTCCCGCAACTCTAACAGTAATTTTTGTTTCCTTTATTTATCGTGAACGAAAAAAGGCTAAATTACCCGACATATTTGTTTTGGCGTTAATTATCTCATCCTGGATCCTAATCGCCATTCCTGAAATTATCTATGTCAAAGATATTTATATCGCGTCACATTACCGGGCAAATACCATGTTTAAACTCACCTATCAGGCTTTTGTGATGCTCTATTTATCAAGTGGCTATATTGCAATAAGAACAATCAGATTAGTTAAAAAAGCTCATTTTAAAACACTGCTTTTGGCCTTTTATGCAATTGTTTTTGCATCGGTTTTGATCTACCCAAGTTTTGCGATTAACTCCTATTATGGAGAGCTTAAAAAATACCAAGGGTTACGAGGAGATCGCTGGCTAAAAACTCGTTACCCCAGCGAATATGGGGTGGTAAATTGGCTTAAGCAAAACGTTGTCGGTCAACCAGTTATTTTGGAGGCACCAGGAGATAGTTATACGGATTTTAATCTAATTTCTTCATACACCGGTCTTCCAACAGTTTCTGGGTGGTTTGTCCATGAATGGCTTTGGAGAGGTGGTGCAAGTATTCCCGAAGAAAGGGTGGCTGATATCGCCCAAATTTACACTTCAAACGAAGTCAATCTAACAAAAGCGCTTCTTCGAAAATATGAAGTGGAATATGTCATTATTGGCACCTTCGAGCGCAAAAAATTCCCCAATCTAAATGAAGCCAAATTCAGCACCCTCGGTACTCAAGTCTTTTCTTCAGGAAACACGAGAGTTTATCAAGTGAGATAAAAAGTAATGTATCAAAGGGTTGTGGAGTATCAAATGTATCAAAAGCCTTTGGTACTTTTGGTATCTTTCCTTCCTTTGATAATTAAACTACAAATCACACTCCCCATTTTCCAAAACACATTCCACCCATTTATGCACTTCTGACCAATCTTCGCCTTTGGGAACAAAGACGTATAAGTTGTCGTACTTAAAAGATTTTGGTGGGTTTTCCAAAAGACTTTCTGGTAATACTTTTGTAACCACGTTATCTCTCGCTTCGAAAATGTAGCGAGCCAAAATTACGGCAGCTGACGGATCAAGGTCGGTCTCTATGGACTGAAATACAACATCAACAACACTAATAACTTTTCGGGGGTTCATTAGAATTTGCCTGCTTAATATTTTTTTCTTTATTGCCTCAATTACTTTTTCTTGTCTTGCCGCGCGGGCAAAATCAGTCCCTTCCTCACCCTCGGCATTCCGACTCCTAGCAAATTTCAACGCAGTCTCGCCATCCATTAACTGGGTACCTTTTTCAAAACTGATAGTTTCGTATCGACACCAATATTCGGGATCACCGTCACATTCATCATTTTCTTTTCCAGGAATAGGGTAGCGCTTATCGATAAAGCTTCTTTCAATATTTATCTCTACCCCTCCTAATGCATCAACAATCCTCCTAAAACCAGTAAAATCGACCACCACTCCGTAATGAACTGGTGAACCTACAATTTCTTCAACTACCGATTTTGCCAGAATTAATCCTCCTTTTTCTTGCTTTTGATTTCCCCAATAGTAAGTACTATTAAGTTTAGCTCTAAGTTCAGGTATCCAGATATCTCGAGAAAGAGAAATTAGACTAACCGACGGGTTTCTAATTACCCCATGTTTCACCGAGGCAAAAATAATTGTATCGGTTAAATCCGGTGCACTATGACCCTCGCCCCCTTTCCCTAAAATAACAAGGTTGGATCTACCTTCAAGTGACACAATTTTTTCTTTTGGAGTAAAAATAAAATCTTTTGCTAAGCCCGTATAATAAGCCAGTTTCGTTTTTTCCAAAAAGACTCCCGAAAACAAAAATAAAATATAAATCGCCAGAATAACACCACCCAAAAGCATCCCCCGAACAAACCACAAGTGTCTCAAAAGACGCCGCCTCACCCTTGAGATGGCAATTTTTCTTTTATCGAAACGCTCACGTTGGACAGGGATGGTTTTTTCTTCCGTGTTAGAATTAGGAGTTATCATCGAATCAAGTTGTATTGTATTTCAAGAAACAATTATGAACAAGTTGCTTTCCGGCTTAAACCCCCAACAAAAGAAGGCGGTCACCCACGAAGGCAGCCCCTTATTGGTCTTGGCTGGAGCTGGCAGTGGTAAAACAAGAGTACTGACACATCGAGTGGCTTGGTCTATTGATCAAAAAAGGGCAATGCCCGAAAACATCCTGCTTTTAACTTTTACCAATAAAGCAGCTGGTGAAATGAAGGAAAGGGTTTTGAAATTAACCAAACAAGCACCTGTTTTTGCCGGCACTTTTCATTCATTCTGCGCTAGGCTCTTAAGAATCGATGGTCAAAAAATTGATATCCCCTCAGACTTTCTTATCTATGATGAACAAGACAGTAAAGATGTAGTTAAAGAAACATTGGTTGACTTAGGTCTCTCCAGCAATTCATATCACCCCGCTGCAATTTTTGGGCAAATTTCTGATGCTAAAACCCAAATGCTTACGCCCCACCAATATGCTGAAATTGCCAAAGGAGAATTTCAGGAAAAAGTTTTTAAAATTTTCCTTGAATACGAAAAATATTTAAAAAGAGCGTTTGCTTTGGATTTTGACGATTTGCTTCTTAAAGCGGTCAAGCTTTTTAAAAAAGAAAAAGGTACTCTTTCTAAATGGCAAAATAAACTGACTCACGTCTTTGTTGATGAGTGGCAGGATACTAATAAAGTTCAATACATACTGACAAAACTGATTGTTGGCGATAATAAAAACATTACCGCAGTCGGTGATGCGGCCCAATCAATTTATTCCTGGAGAGGCGCTGATTATCGCAATATTAACTACTTAAGGCGCGATTTTCCTGATATAACAATTATTAATTTAGAGAGAAACTATCGCTCAACTCAAAACATTTTATCTGCTGCCAATTCAGTAATCTCGAAAAATACCTCCCACCCAATTTTGAAGCTCTGGACAAAAAAGGGTGAAGGAGAAAGGATAAAGCTTTACCGCGCTAGAAGCGGATTAGACGAGGCCTCCTTTGTGATCAAAGAAATTGAAAAATCAATAAAAAAACCAAGTCAACGAATTAACGAATTAACGAATCAACTAAAGTATGGCGATTTTGCCATACTTTACCGTACCAATGCCCAATCACGAGTACTTGAGGAAGCACTGCTTCATGCCGGCATTCCCTATACCCTAGTCAGGGGCATTCGCTTTTATGACCGCCGGGAAATTAAAGATGTTCTGGCCTATTTGCGACTTTTGGTTAATCCCAAAGATTCTGTTTCTAAAAAACGGGTTGAAAAACTTGGCAAGAGAAGGTTTGAAAAGTTTCAAGAGTATGCAAAAGAACTAAAAAACACCCCCGGGGTGGAAAATGGTTTAACAACCTTAGACCTGATGGATTCTGTCTTGGAAAAAACTGGTTATCTTGACAAGTATCAAAGAGAGTCTGAGGATAATTTGATGCGACTTGAAAACATTAAGGAGCTGCGCAGTGTCGCCACCGAATTTCCTAATATCCACGAATTCCTTGAAAACGTTGCTTTAATTGAGGCAGCTGAAGATGATAAAGGTAGGATCCAATCACAAATCACTAATCACAAATCACAGCGTAACTCAGTTACGCTCATGACACTTCATGCTGCTAAAGGACTCGAATATCCAGTTATTTTCATTGTTGGCATGGAAGAAGGCCTTTTCCCCCATTCGAGAAGTTTATTTGATATTAACGAACTTGAAGAAGAACGTCGTTTGGCTTACGTCGGTATGACCCGAGCCAAAGAACTTTTGTATCTCACCTTTGCCAACCGTCGTCTTTACTTCGGCCAGCGCACAAGTAACCCCCCCTCCAGGTTCATCATCGACATCCCAGAAGATTTACTCGAAGCAGCTAAAAATAACTACTAAAAGATCTTGATGAGATTTAATTATGGTTAAACCTGTTACCGAAAAACAAAGGGGTGCTTTTAATAAGGTGGCGGGGCATCCGCTGCAGACTTGGGAGTGGGGAGAGTTTAGGAAAGCAACTGGTAACGAAGTAGTTCGACTTGGGGTATTTAGTGGAAATAAGTTTACTGACGCAATCCAAATAATGATCCACAAAATTCCCGGGACCAAATATAAAATTGCCACCTTAATAAAAGGACCAAAACCAACAAGGGAAATAATCGAAAAACTTAAAGATCTAGCAAAAGAAGAGAACTTGATTTTCATAAAGTTAGAGCCAAACACCGCCATTAAGATCCAAGATCTGAGATCTGTTAATTATAAAAAAGAATCTAATCACCAATCACTGATCACCAATCACTCGAAGGAGAAGTTGATTAAGCTTCTCCGAGAAAATGGCTGTGTTTCCGGCCGAACACTTTTTACTCCAACCTCATTTTGGATTGATTTAACTCCTCCAGAGGAGGGGTTGCTAAAAAGCTTTCATTCAAAAACTCGCTACAACATTCGCCTAGCCCAAAAGAAAGGTGTAAAAGTTATTGAGGATAATTCTAAAAAAGCTTTTGAGCGCTATATTGAATTAACTCGAGAAACTGTTGAACGGCAAGGTTTCTATGCCCACACCGAAAAGTACCACCGTTTAATGTGGAAGCACTTGCATAAAACTCCAAAACTCCAAAACTCCAAAACTCCAATCGCTAGATTGTTAACTGCAAGATACAAGAACCAGATTATTACTACGTGGATCTTATTTGTCTGGAAAGATACTCTTTATTACCCCTACGGAGCGTCGAGTGATAAATATAAAAATGTGATGGCTAGTAATCTAATCATGTGGGAAGCAATCAAGTATGGCAAAAAACTGGGTTTAAAAACCTTTGATCTTTGGGGACGAGAACCAGGCAAAGGATTTACCCGCTTTAAAGAAGGCTACAATCCGAAAGTGGTTGAATTCTTGGGAACCTGGGACCTGGTAACCAACCCGCTCTACTACCCATACCGTGAGGTAGAAACAATCAGGTGGTTATTATTAAGAACTCGTAGTAAACTTGCCTTCACAAAGTCAAAGTTTTAATTATTCGTATATATTCGTTGCATTCGTATACATTCGCAGATTGGCATTATACTTATGGTTGATATAAGACAAACGAATAAGTACGCAAAGTACTTAGAAAAATTAGGTTGGAAAATTGAAAAGACTGGGAAAAAGTACTCTTTCATTAAAAGCGCTCCTTTGGTAGGATCGATTGTAAAGATACAGAGACCCGAAGAAATTGATCTTGAGGCCTTGGATTTTGTCATCAAAAGACACAAAGCTTTTCAAGTAATTATTGAGCCCCGTAAAGCAACGCTTAAGGGCAAGCCAAATATACTCCTAAAACATGGGTACAGACTCAGTCGGAACCCTTACCTACCCACAAAAACACTCCACCTTGATTTAACAAAATCAGTTGAAGATCTTTATCAAGAATTAAAAAAGGATGCCCGATACTCTTTAAGAAAAACAAAAGATTTAAGGATTTATGCAGTTAACAAAACTGAAAAATTCCGCGCTTCTTGGAAAGACTCTGTCGACTTCCGAAGGTACGTTCCACCCAAACACCATCTTGATGCCCTTATTAATTCATTTGACGAAGATGTCTTATTTTTGGTAACCCCGGACGGAGAAAGCGGTGCCATCTTCCTTCAGGCTGAAAAATACGCTTATTATTGGCAGGCGTTCTCAAGTAAAAAAGGAAGAAAAGCCCTTGCCCAATACAAAATTTTGTGGAGTGGGATTGTTTGGGCCAAAAAACAAGGTGCAGAGATTTTTGATTTTGAGGGAATCTATGACGAAAGATTTCCTAATAAAAAGTGGAAAGGATTCACCCACTTCAAAAAATCCTTCAGCGGTTACGAAGTCGAATATCCAGGCGCTTATGTCAAACTTTTATTACCATTTAGATGAAGCAACAAAGATTGGTATTGGAAAAAGATAGAGGGTGATTTAAGATATTGGAAAGAAGTAAAAAGAGTAATTAATAAGTATTTAAAAAATAAAAATGAAACTTATTAAAAAGATAAATAGACCACTCCTTTTAATCTCTTTTATCATCTTAGTACTTGACTGGTTAGCACTTGATGATATTACTACAGGAAATCAGCCGAACAATTGGGGAGAGTGGGATTTTCTACTTTTTAGCCTAATTTTTTTCGGCCTTCTTATATACTCAAAGATCGATTCAATCAACCTTTAAAGGACTCTCCTTGCAAGGTCGTCACAAAATATCATGAAATACGAGGAAATCATTAAAAAACTAAAATCACAAGCAAATCCTAAAAATGTTGATGGAATGGCGAGGTTTGGTATTAACCCAAAATATGCCCTGGGAATAAATGTTCCCGTTTTAAGAAAAATGGCAAAGGAAATTATGAGATCCCCCTCCGTTAGAACTTCGGAGGACCGTCATGTTCTTGCTAATAAATTATGGAATTCCGGAATCCACGAGGTAAGAATTTTAGCCAGTATGGTTGATACGCCTGAAAAAGTGACTGAGAAGCAGATGGATTCGTGGATGGCTGAATTTAACTCTTGGGATTTATGCGATCAAGTTTGCATGAACTTGTTTGACAAGACACCGTTTGCCTTTGACAAAGCGGTTAAGTGGAGCAAACTAAAACCAGAGTTTGAAAAAAGAGCTGGCTATGCTTTAATGGCTTGCCTCGCCTGGCATGACAAAGAGTCTCCAGATACAAAATTTATTAAATTTTTCCCTTATATAAAAAGAGGGGCAACTGATGAACGAAACTTCGTCAAAAAAGCAGTCAATTGGGCCCTAAGGCAGATAGGAAAGAGAAATAAAAATTTAAACAAAGAAGCCATAAAGGTTGCCCGCGAAATCCAGAAGTTTGACTCAAAGACCGCACGCTGGATAGCAAACGATGCACTTCGAGAATTAACCAGTGACAAAATTCAAAAAAGACTAGCTACGCGCTCTTAAGGAAATCTGGGAGATATTTGGGCTTTTTGAGAATTCCGTCTCTTAGAAGTTTTTCCACTAGCGGTAAATCTTCAATAGCGACCTTTCCAACATATAAAGTTTTAAAGTCTCCTTTTTTCTTGGCAAAATCTTTTACCTTTAAATACCCTTTTAGATAAACATGATCTTTGATATAACCACCTCCACGGTGAGCCCTGACTGCTAACCTCCAAGCCTGTCCATTGGTGAATTTATACTCTTTTAGCCTCTCAAAAGTCTTTTTGAAACTTAAGTTTTTACAAACAGAGTCAACGGCCACTACTCTGCCGGCATAGTCTCTCATTTTTTCATCGTCCCAATTTCCAGTTGTTTCTTCAAAATAAGTTGTCAGTCCCTCCTCGGTTGGTAAAAAGCCGGGCAGTCCAAGGGCGAATATTTTAAATGGTTGTTCATAACCGTTTGCAGCTCGCAACACGTGCACCCCTATCTCATGAATGACCAATCTTTTAAGGGCATTTTGGCTATACTTTGCTTTTTTATTAATCTTGACCTTCTTTTGTGAGGGGTAAACGCCTGCTAGCTTTACATCAGAATACTCAATCTTCCACTCGTTAAGGTTATATACTGATAAAGCTTTCTCCATTGCCTTTTTTAATTTTTCCGGGGGAACAGTTTTTTCGTGGACAGCGCTTGGAATTTCTGAAAGTAGCTTTTCAGCATAATTTACCAGCTTTTTTGAAGGAACGCCGTGCAGCTTAATTGAAGCCCTTTTAACTATCGATTTTTGCCCTCTTTTGGCAATGATTTTATTACTCAAAAACTTGCGCTCTAGTTTCTTTTTATAAATTTCTCCAATTCTTCCTTTAGGGAACTTTAAGGCGGTTAGTACCTTCTCAACCTCTTTTGGAGAATATTTAAGGCTCCTGTATAGAAATTTTGGGTTTTTAATTTTTCCTTTTAAGAATTTCTCCTTTTGCTCATCGTCATTTGCCGGCCAAATATAGTCCAGCTTCAAGAGTTTCGAAGTTTCAATGAAAACCCTATCGATTTGATTGAAGGAATCAGCGTCAGTCATTAGTTAAAAGAAATTGTTAGTTGCTATCCGCCCGACACATCAAAGAATATTCGCAGTTTTCGCAGAATTTATGCTTTGAACAGGCAAAACCAGACTTCTCAATTTCTTCTCTCCATTTAAAAATTTCTTTAATCGCTTCTCTTAGTTGCTGAGGTGTTCTTTTGGTAGTAATTTTTTTCTGGTTGTCGAAATAATAAAGCGATAAAAATATATCGCCGGGCTTTTTGTTAAAGGGAGGTTCTAATATTTTTGTTGCCGCAAGGGCGTAAAAAGTTAGTTGCAAATCGTGGTCAATTTGCTTCTGAGTTGGAACATTGACTCCTGTTTTATAATCAATAATTTCAATTCTCCCACCCCTTAATTTATCAACCCTGTCAATTTTCCCCCCGATTTTCAGAGGGCGCACCGAGGGCTTGCCCTGAGGACGTTCGGCTGAGCTCAGTCGAAGCCCCTGTCGAAGGGGCACCACAAATGGTTGCTCCATTACCGCTGGTAATTTCCTTGGACTAAATTCTTTTTTCAAAAAACCCGAAAGATAGGCTTTTCCTCTCCCAAACATTTTTTTCTCGTGAGCTTTACTTGAGTAACCTTCCCTTTCCCAGTTATTTTCCAATAATTTGTAAAGTAACCTATTTGTTGCTTTCTCTTTAGCTTTTACAGCATAATAGAAATCTTTTAAAGTTGCGTGGATGCTGATACCAAAACTTTGGGCTGCAGAAGGAGGAGCTGGAATCTTTAGAATATATTTCAGCTTATAATGGAGTGGACAAATTCTAAAGGTTCCGATTTGGGAGTAGGATAGGTAATCTATATGAATAGGGGTAGGTTGCGGGTAGCGAGTAGTGGGTAAGGATTCAGGGGGCGGTGTATAGTCTAGAAACGATAACTGCTGACCAGAATCTTCGGGTCTTTCTGCTGCTGCTGCTTTGTCGCCGAGTGCTTCAAAAATAAATGGAGATAAACGTTTTTCCCTTTTTCCTTCTCCATAATAATTTGCAGCAGTAAAATAAAGTCTACCCATCGCTCTTGTCATTCCAACATAAAAAAGTCGTCTCTCTTCCTGCTCGTGATAGTCACCTTCGGGCAAAATTTCTTTAATAAGTGCTTCAGGAATTGGAATTTGTTCTCTCCGATGAATTGTTGGAAACCGCTGTCCCACTAAATTAACCAAAAAAACAACCGGAAACTCCAGTCCCTTGGCTGAATGGACAGTTAAGATATTAACAGCATTAACCTCGGTCCAATCAACATCGGCAGCCAATGGCGATTCCCCCAACTCACTTGATAATTCAATCCAGTCTACAACCGCTGTAACCGTTGCGTCTTCGTGGTCAACTTCATAGGTTTTTAACTTATCAAAAAACTTTGAAATATTTTGTGCTTTTCTCTCTGCTTCAGGAGTGTCCGGATTGAGTAGTTTTTGAATCAGGCCCGAATCTTCCAAAAAGTAATAAAGAAGCTGACCCGCAGTTTCCTTCCTTACTTGTTTCAAGTGCCTTTCGATCAATTTGATTAACCGATTAACTTTTTCTTTAGTCTCTTTGCCTACAAAAATATCCTCTATTTTCTCGCAAGCCTCAAAAAGATTGAGGTTAAACCGCCTGGCATAATTGCCAATCTTAACCAAATCACGGGCAGCAATATCAAAGTAATCAATTGATAAAAGCCGGTACAAAGAAACGCTATCCTCAAAATTGTAAAGTACTTTTAAATAAGAAATTAAATCAACTATCTCAGGCTGCTTAAATAACCTTCCTGGACCTAGAAACTGAAACGGAATTCCGTGGCGTAAAAATGCCCTCATAAAAGGCTCTGAATGGTTATTAGCCCTCACTAAAATAGCTATATCCTTATAATCATAGAGGGCTAACCCTTCCGTAGCCTTGTGCGAAGGAGGGTTGGAAACTAGTAATTTGATTTCTTTTGCCACAGATTCAGCTTCATTTTCAACTCGGTTTTGGTGAACAAACTTTATATCCTCACCACCTTTGGGATTGGGTATGCTCACTAAATTTTTATCAATCCCAAGCTTCGCCTCTAAGGTGTCAGGGTTGTTGTACTGAATCAGTTTGTAGGCATCATCAAGGATTGCCTGGGTCGAGCGATAGTTTTTAATCAAAATCACTGTCTTTGCCTTTTTGTAATCGTCCATAAAATGCAAGATATTAGAAACAGCCGCGCCACGGAATTTATAGATACTCTGAGAATCATCACCGGTAACAGTTAAGTTCCCGTTCTCTTTGGGGGGAGCCAAGAGCTTTACCAGCTCGTATTGGGCAATATTTGTATCTTGAAATTCATCAACAAGTATGTGCTTAAACTGTTTTTTATATTGCCTTAATACATTCGGTCTTTTTCTAAAAAGCTCAAGTGTTTTATTAATTAAATCACCAAAATCCATTACTCCCTCTTTTACTTTCAGCTCGTGATAGGTTTTATAAGCACCGGCAAGTTCTTTCCACTTCTCAATTTCGATCTTCTGTTCATCAGTTGGTCCGTTACGAGTTACACGTTGCGAGTTTGCCCACTTTAAATACTGCTTCGGTGCGACGTCCTCGTCCTGAAGGCGGGAGAAATGTTGCAACATTCCATCAACAAATTTGGTTGGATTTCCAAGAGGTCTAAAATATTTCAAATCGAATTTAAACAAGTTGGCTCTAATAAACTGGACTGTTTCAGCTTGGTTCATTAACTTATACTTTGGGTCAAGGCCGATATGAAGCGCTTCTTGCCTTAAAACCCGGTCGCAAAAAGAATGAAAAGTTGAAATCCACATTTGGGTATAGCCATAAGGCATGGCTACATCAACTCGCTCCTCCATCTCCCGGGCCGCCTTTTCGGTAAAAGTTAAAGCCAAAATCTCAGCAGGCTTAGCCGCTTTTTTAAGAATCAAGTGTTTTATCCGCTCGGTAATAACAGTCGTCTTTCCAGTCCCAGCACCAGCAATAATTAAAAGCGGCCCCTTTTTATACCTCACTGCCTCAATCTGCTCTTTATTTAACTTTTTGATACCCATGGAGTCTTTACTCATGTAGAAAGATTATACAGAAAGTAGCGAAATTTAGCTTTCCAGTTTTTTAGCTCCTGCTTGCGCAGGCAGGTCTTCTTTCACCCCTTCTCCTAAAGTTTGAGTGGAAACAATTTTTTGACCTAGTTGGGTGAAGGAGGTAAGAACATTGCTCATCATATTGTAAGCGTTGTTTAAGTGCCGCTGGAGAGTTGAGAGATTGTCGTCAACTTTGTTGTAGTCTTTTTGAATCGCTCTCAACGCCGCCAAAATGGCTCGGGCTTCTTTTTCAATTTTTTGACCTTCAAAGCTCATAAGTATTGCTCTTAAGTAGGCATAAAACGTTGTCGGTGAAACTGGTAACACCCTTTTTGCTCCGGAATAATCAAACAGTTTTGGGCTGTTTACAACTTCGTAATAAACAGCTTCAGAAGGTACATACATTAAGGCGTAGTCTATCGTTCCTTCTTCTGTTAGGATATATTTTTTAGAAATATTGTCTATATGTCCCCTAACATCCTTTTCAAACGACTTCTCGTGTGTTTTCTTCTCGTCCTGATCTTTAGCTTTAGTCATTTTTCTGAAGTTTTCCATCGGAAACTTTGAGTCAACTGGGACCATTCCGGCCGCGGTTTTTATGGCTGCGTCAACTTTCTCTCCTGACTTGAAGGTGTATTGAAGATGAAATGCTTGCTTGGGAAGCATTTGGGCCAAAAGTTCTTTTAATACCTGTTCCCCTACATTTCCCCGAAGTTTAGGGCTTTGCAAAAATTCTTGAAGCTCTTTCATGCCCCGACCAATTTCGCTCATCTCACCAACATTTTTTTGTACCTCTCCGATCACTCGTGCTGCGGTATCAAGTCGTTTATTCAAAGCCTGGGTATTTCTTTGCAGCGATTCAAGAAGTACTTTTCTATCTTCTTTTGAACCCGCTTGGAGCATTTTAATAATCTCCATAAGTTCCTGAGACGGCCGTTGGCTTTCTTTTAATTCAGTAAGTTTGCGATTGATAAACAACCCTAATACAAAAAGACCTGCCACCAAGAGTGCTAATACAATCAACGGATCCATAACATTGTCATTCTACCATCGCTTTGGGATAAAATGAAACCAGCGTGGCACGATTAAGAAAGGAAAAAAGAAAACGTAAAATCAAACGTCGGAAAAATTTTTTCCCAACGCTTGCCGTGACAGTTCTTTTATGGGGAACTCTGGCTTTACTAATATATTTTGTTGACCCTAACTCGCCCGGCGCGACCCTTGTGTTCTTCCCTTTAATCTTTCTTACACTTCTTTTTACATCTTCAATCTTTTTCGCCAATACAAGGCGGGGATTAATCACTGCAGCTGGCATTAGCTTATTTATATTTCTAAAATATCTAGGTGTTGGGAATGTAATTAATTTCTTATTAATCCTCGGTATTGGTATCAGCATTGACATCTACTTCTCACGAAGATGACTTCCTTTATCCACTTACTAGCTTCCCAGCAACTTGACTCTTAATATCATCCTGCTATACTGCCTTTATCAGCCTAGATGCTTTAGTTAGTTTAATGAATTAAACAACTAAAAATTGTCATGAGAACTTCAGATAAAAAGATAAATCCTTCATTAAAAAATCAAATAGAAAAGACTTTAGCTCAAGTAATTGCCGACCTCAAAGATCTAGATGAGGCTTACATCTTCCTTAAAGATTTTCTAACCGACTCAGAGCTCGAAGTGCTTTCCAAACGCTTGGCGGTTGCCTATTGGCTAAGTAAAGGTAGAAGTTATGCAAATATAAAAAGGAATTTAAGGGTCTCAAGTGCAACCGTTGCTTCTGTCCAATCGAAATTAGAATCTTCTGGTTACCAACAAGCTCTTAAAAAAATAGAGGCAGAAGAATGGGCAAATGTTTGGAGTGAAAGGATTAGAAAGTTCACTAAGTAAGCAACTAATTGGCTAATATTTCAATTGGTTAGTCATATAAGCTTCTAATATAATCAATTCTGTGAAGGATAATCTAAAGTATAGATTCACTATTTTTGTATTGCTTTCTTTAGTCATATCGCTGTTTATTAAACTTGGTTACTTTAACTATCTATTTCAAGGAGCTAAAATGATTGACTTCGAGGCCTACTATTTACTGTCAAAAGACGTCAGAAGTGGAATAAATCCATATAAAGTTTCCCATATGCAAACGCTCGGCCCTCCTTCAGTTATTCTTACTTATTTACCATTTTCATTTTTCACTTCAGAGGTCGCGAGTTCATTATTTTTTCTAATAAACATTATTTTTGGTTTCTTATCATTACTTCTGCTAGCTGGCCATTATTTTCAAAAAAACAAGTTTATCTCCTTCCTAGGATTGTCAACCTTATTCTTCTCCGCATTTCCTACAAGGTTATCGATAGAAAACGGTCAACCAATGCTTTTAGTTACTTTTTTAGTTACGGCAGTCATAATAAGACCAAAAAATATAATTAATGCTCCGATACTAGCTACGCTTACAATGGTAAAAACGTATTTTGGACTAACTATTTTTTCATTTCTAAGAAAAGAAAAAATAATTTCGCTCAAAACAATTTATTACCTTGTCTCTTTTATTATTATTAGCTTTTTATTAATTAAACCTCAGTGGTATCAATACTATTTTGAAACCAGGTTGCCTAGGTTGGCTTTCGATAAGTCTCAAGTTGTCGGTCTGGATTATTACAATCAATCGTTAAATAGCACTCTGCAAAGAGTGGGTTTAGAAAGTACAAATTCATACCAATATGTTTTGGTTTTAATAGTAAGTGCTTTGATAATCTACCTTTTCTCAAACTTCCTCCTGTCAATAGTAATTGCAACAATAATATCGGCAGTGTCATGGCAACACTATTTTACTGTTTTTTTCCCAATCTTTGTATCAACATTTTTTGCCGTAAAGAAAAACTTTAAAAAAGTTATTATACTTACTTTTGCATTTTTATTGTGGTGGATCGAATTACCACACCTCCACAAAGCTTCGAGTTCTCTAATCAACGGGGTCCTGGCTTCGCATTATTTTGTAACGGGACTGGTACTGGCAGGATTAATCGCAACACAAGAATGGGCTAGTAAGTGGGAAGAGAAGATTAAGAAGTCCATCAAGTGATTAAGAGATTAAGTTATTGAGCGATAAGATTAGCTTGCCCTGAGGGCAGTCGAAGGGTTGATTCGTTAATTAGTAAATTAGTTGAAGTTTCCAATAACATTCTGTAAACTACAGACAATGAAAACAATAACCTCCGTTATAATGATGGCAATGATGGACGCCTTCTAGGCGGAGGTTGATAATGGATTGGAAAGTATTAACCTCCGCACAGGAGGTTTTTTACATTTTAGAAGTTATAATAAAACCATGGCAAAGAAAAAGTTCTATATTACAGCAGCGATTCCCTATGTTAATGCACATGTACATTGGATAGTAAGAATGCTAATATAGATTTATGCCTTCCTCTTTTTTTACCTCAACTCAACTAGAACGTTGGTATATCCAAAACCACTTATCAACGTACGACATTGCGAAAAAAACGGGTTGCGATCCTAAAACAGTTTATTACTGGTTAAAAAATTATCATATTCCCACAAGACCAAGAAAAACAATTTCTATCAGTGAAAACGCTTTAGCCAAACTTTATAAATCTGGGCTTTCCCTACAAGAAATAGGAAAGCGCTTAGGCTGCACCCCAGCGGCTGTGTTAAGGAAGTGTAGAAAATACGGTATCCGTACTCGCTCCCCTTGGGAGGCCAACAGAATACACCCCAGGAATGATTTCTCCGGAGATCTTCAGGAGAAGGCTTATTTGATTGGCTTTCGCATTGGTGATCTTGGAGTAAAACAAGCCTCCCCTTACGCGTCGATAATTGTAAAATCAAACACAACCCGCTTAGAACAAGTCGAACTATTAAAGAGTCTCTTTTCAAAATATGGCCCAGTATGGATTAGTAATCCAGAAAGCAAACCAAGCGTATACCACTTCACCAGTTCGCTAAATAACACTTTTTCCTTTTTAATCCCGAAGTATTCCTTAATTCCTAACTGGATCATTAAATCTAAGAAATCATCCCTCTCCTTCCTTGCTGGTTACACAGACGCAGAAGGATCAATAGGAATCTATAGTGGACGTGCCCGTTTCAGAATTGGTTCGTATGATGAAAGCGTCCTCAACTGGATCCATCAGCTACTACTCTCGTGGAATATCGATAACTCTTTCCGTCTGGAAACAAAAGCAGGAGAACATGGTAAAAGAATACAAAACAACGATTTTTTCAGAGTGAGCGTTATGGATCGAACTGCTATTAATTTGTGTTTAACTCAACTTCTCCCTTATTTAAAACATAAGAATCGCCGGCGCCACGCACAAATCGCATTAAAAAACGTTCGTGACAGACTAAAGTAGAAGGGTTCACATTTTGTTAAAATACTAACAATGCCAAAATTTTATATAACTACACCAATATATTATGTTAATGATGTTCCTCATGCAGGTCATGCATATACAACATTAGCCGCAGACGTGCTATCACGTTATTCGAGAGAAAGGCTAGGAGAAGAAAATGTTTTTTTCTTGACTGGAACCGACGAACATGGACAAAAAGTACAACAGGCAGCAGAAGAAAAAAGTTTATCACCAAAAAAGTTTGCAGATTCTGTCGTTCCCCGATTTAAAGAAGCATGGAGACTCCTAAATATTAGGCCCGATTATTTCATCAGAACAACCAATCCCAAACATGAAACTATTGTCAAAAAATTTCTTCAAAAAGTTTATGATGCAGGCTATATATATAAAGGAATATATAAAGGTCTCTATTGTGTCGCTTGTGAAAAGTTTTTAGCCGAATCGGATCTTGTCAACAATAAATGCCCTCTTCACCCAAATAAGAAGCCTATTTATCAAGAAGAGGAAAACTGGTTTTTAAAACTAAAAGAATTATCAAAAACTGTCCTAGAAAAAATTGAAAAATCTGAATATAAGATCTTACCCAAAAAACGAGAACATGAAGTCGTTAGTAGACTAAACCTAGGAGTAGAAGACATTTCGATTTCCAGGGCCGGGGTGCCCTGGGGAATCCCCGTCCCCTGGGATAAAAAACAAACTATCTATGTATGGGTTGATGCACTAATTAACTACTTCTCGGCAACTCAATTTCTTAAAGGAAGGAAAAAATTCTGGCCAGCTGATCTGCATTTAATAGGAAAAGATATCCTCTGGTTTCATAGTGTTATTTGGCAAGCGTTACTTATTGCTGCAGGAATTGAACTTCCAAAAACGATCTTTGCCCATGGTTTCTTTACCGTTAATGAACAAAAAATGTCTAAGTCCCTAGGAAACGTAATTTCTCCAAAACAGCTAGTTGAAAGATATTGTGTGGATGGTGCTCGCTACCTGTTGATCTCAGCCTATCCCTTTGGTTCTGACGGCGATATATCTTTGAAAAGGTTTGATGAGAAATACAATGCCGATCTGGCGAATGGGCTGGGAAACCTAGTAGCTCGAGTAGCGGCAATGGCACAAAAAGATGAATTAACTATCAAAACAAAAAAACCGGAATCAAATCTAAATGTGGGATTAGAAATAAACTTATATAGATTTACTAAAGCACTAGCCTTAATCTGGAACGAAATAAAAAAAGTAGATGTTTTAATAAACGAAAAAGAAGTCTGGAATCTTAAAGGTAACGAAAAACAGAAGATTCTCACTGATTTAGTTAATCGAGTCAGACAAATTGCAGTCGATTTAAAACCATTCCTACCAGAAACAGCTGATAAAATCGAAAAACAATTTAAGGGACCCAAAATAAAATCTCAAAAACCGCTATTCCCTCGCATATAATAGTAGCTTCTATCAGTGAGCTCGGTTAAAATATAGGCACCCGATGCGAAAATTTATTCTAAAAAACGAAAAAAAAATACTTAGAATTTTAGAAATCTTACCGGGATTTGTTTCTTGGAATCTAATTTTATTCCCCTACTGGGGAATTTTTGTAATTCCAGAAGTCGTTGCCTACTTTGTTTTAGGTTTTAATATTTATTGGTTTTATCAATCCTTTACCATTGCCTTAACAGCCACAATTTCCCACTGGCGAGTCCAAGCAGCCTCTGTCTATGATTGGGTAAAAGATCTAAAAACGTTTAAGGACTGGAAGAGGGTTCATCATGTAATAATCATTCCCACTTACAAAGAGCCCATACGTATTTTAAATCGTACTTTCGATGCCCTGGCAGCACAAACAATGCCGAAAGACCAAATAACTGTTGTACTGGCAACTGAAAAAAGGGAGCCCGAGGAAGATAGAGTTAAAAAAGTAAAGGCACTGAAAGACAAATACGACAAAGTTTTCGCCAACTTTTTTGTAACTCTCCACGAACTTATCCCAGGAGAAGTTGCTGGAAAATCCTCTAACGAAAGATTTGCAGCAGTCTGGGCAAAAGGTGAGCTTGTTGATAAAAGAAAAATGAATATTAATTACTTAACAGTCACCAGCTGCGATGCCGATACAAAATTTCACCCAAGTTATTTTGCTTGTCTTGCCTTTAAGTTCTTGGACGACCCCCACAGATATCGACAATTTTGGCAATCATCGATTATGTATTACAACAACATCTGGGAATTACCTGCCCTAACACGGGTCCCAAATACTTTGGGGTCGATATGGAATCTCTCCCAACTACCTAGAAAAGACAGGCTTATCAACATGTCCACCTACTCTCTTTCTTACAAATTATTAGACGAAGTTGGGTATTGGGACGCTGATAAGATACCTGAAGATTGGGGGCTATTTTTCAAGGCCTATTATAAAAAGCGAGGCGGATTAGAGGTTCAGGCAATATACCTTCCCACCCACGTTGATGCTGCCCAATCCTCGTCGCTAATTAATACATTAAAAAATCAATATCAACAATATAAACGGTGGGCCTGGGGAGCGTCGGATGACCCCTGGATTATAAAAAATTACCTTTTGGTACCAGGAGTGCCTTTCTGGGACAAAACAATGAGGTTAATTTGGGTTATGTGGGCCCATTTTATGTGGCCGGTTAATTGGTTTATTATTACCCTTGGACTCACAGTTCCCACTTTACTCAATCCAGCTTTTGGAAGGACAGCCCTTGGTTACACCGTCCCCAAACTTTCCTCTTTTGTGTTAACAATCGCCCTGGTCTTTCTAATAATAATGATTATTTTTGACAACATTTATAAACCCAAAAGACCTAAAGATTTTCCTCTATGGCGGGCAGTTTTAATGCCTCTAGAATTTATCCTAATGCCTATCTCAGGATTTTTCTTCAACGCTCTTCCGGGCATCGACGCCCACACCCGATTAATGCTGGGGAAATATATTGAGTATCGCGTAACCGAGAAGGTGTAAACTTATTTACGCGATACTATATCGCTTACTTCACTTTGTCACTCAAGAAAGACTTCTTTCGTGAGCCGTGAAGGGCGCGATTGAATACAAAGTTACGGAGAAGGTTTAATAGCCGATAGATTTTCATTTCATAAGCTTCGGTAGTAATCTATTGTCTTTGCCAAACCCTCATCCAATGATACCTTTGGTTTCCATTTAAGAATTCTTTTAGCTTTGGCAATATCCGGCCTTCGCTTTCGAGGATCATCGGCAGGCAAGGGTTTAAAAACAATTCTGGACTTTGAATTAGTCATTTTTTTGATCTTTTTGGCTAAATCAATCACCTTATACTCTTCGGGGTTGCCCAAGTTAAAAACTTCACCTTTTGTCCCCTTACTTGAGATTGCTTTGAAAATACCCTCAACCATATCCGAAACGTAACAAAAAGAACGAGTCTGACTTCCATCTCCATAAACAGTCAAAGGCTTTTTTTCCAATGCTTGGTTAATAAAATTTGAAACTGCTCGACCATCATCTTTTTGCATTCTTGGACCATAGGTATTAAATATTCTTACAATCCGGGCGTCAACGCCATATTTTTGAATGTAAACATAGGTAATTGCTTCGGAAAATCTTTTCGACTCATCATAACAGGACCGAGGGCCAAACGGGTTGACATAGCCCCAATAACTCTCTTTTTGTGGATGCTGCCGAGGATCACCATAAACTTCAGAAGTAGAGGCAATTAACACCTTTGCATTTGTCTTTTTAGCTAAATTTAAAACATTTATCGTCCCTAAAGAGTTAGTTAGGGCTGTTTCTTCAGGATATTTTTGGTAGTCAACAGGAGAAGCTGGGGAGGCAAGGTGAAATAAAAGGTTAATTTGTTGATTTGTTAATTGCCTGCCTGCCAGCAAGGCAGGGTTAATTGGTTGGGTAACGTCGGCTTTAATAAATTTAAAGTTTTTATTTTTTTGAAGATGCTTTATATTTTCCTTCGAGCCAGTAATCAGGTTGTCAACACAAACCACCCCATGGCCCTCCTCAATCAGGTAGTTACAAAGGTGGCTGCCAATAAACCCTGCTCCACCAGTTATAAGTGTAGTTTTCATCTCTAACCTGCTTATTATATGCTAAACTGACCTTAATGCCCAAGCCAATCAAATCTCTATCACAACTCCAAGGGGGACTACAGAATGAATAGATTTACAGAAAGTATTTGGGGTGACGAGGGATTTAGCGCCATTCTTTCAATGAAGCCCCTCCCTGAAATTATTAGAATCATCGCCCGCGACACATCACCTCCACTTTGGAACATTTGGGAGTGGTTATTTTTTAGATTATTTGGAACAAGCGAAATTGTAATTAGGGCTCTTGCTTTTACCTTTTTTCTTGGCGCCATCTTTTTTACCTATCAAATTGGCAAGCTATTGTGGAATAAAAAAACAGGTATTTTGGCAGCGGTGCTGACATTTCTCAATCCTTTCTTCTTTATCTATGCTTTTGAAGGAAGAATGTACTCTATTTTGGCCCTGGGGGTAGCTGCTTCAATGTACTTTTTTTTGAAAATAACTCTTCATTCAAAAGAAAACCCTTTTTTGAACCGGGCTGGCTACATAATTGCCACCCTTTGGGCAATGTATTCCCACCACTTTGCCATTTTTGCTGTCATTCTTCAGGGTTTATGGTTTTTGTATGAATTATTTAAGGGCGACAAAAAAATAGCCTCAAGTCTTTTTAGGGCTTTTATCGCAGTAGGTATCGGTTACCTTCCCTGGATGATACCCCTTTATAATCAAACAAAAATGGTAGGGGGTGGATTTTGGCTTGGAACTCCCACCATAAAAGAGTTTTTCGGCCTGATAATTAGATATCTGGGTGCAGGAATTGATCACCCAGCAAGAAACTACGCCGTTATCCTTATCTTACTGACACTTTCTTTTAGACGTCTTTCGCTCAAGAAATCAAAAGATATCTTTCTTTTAAGTTGGTTTCTGTTTCCAATTGCTGCAACCTGGGTTATCTCTCAATTTTTTCAGTCAATTTTTTTTGACCGGTATCTTTTGTATACCATTCCCGGCGCAATGTTAATTCTATCCTCAAATAGAAGAAAACTAAGCTTAATTTTGGCTACTGCATTAATAATAGTGCTTTTAATTATTGATCTTCACTATTTTACCCACCCTACCAAAAGACCTTTTAGACAACTGGCAAACTACGTCAAGCAAACCCAAGAAGAAGGGGACTTTTTGATAAACTGGAATGCGGCAAGTCACCATCTTTGGGAAACCAAATACTATCAAATCCCAGCCCCAATCTATATCCCAGATAAAGGTGAGCTTCCCTTTTTTGTGGGTACCGCCTTAATGCAAAAAGGAGATGTAATTTATGATCTCCCAGAGGGAATAAAAAGGGTGGGGGTCGTCACCAGCGGTTCAGTTGATGAGATAAGCCTACCAGGTTATACTGGAGAAAAGGAAAAAATTTTCCAAGCACCTGGTGGAGTGGATATAAAATTTGTATGGTACCGGAGGGAATAGAAACTGGTTATTGGAAATTGATATTTTTACTAATTTCCACGTTCTAAATAACAAATTCTAAAAACATGCTTAAAAAACTCACCAAACACTTACATATGCCAAGATGGTTGTTTATTCTTCTGGCGGTTGTTTTAATCCTAAGAATCCCTTCTTTTTTTGAGCCATACTCTTATGGAGATGAAATGATATATCTCGCCATGGGGGAAGGAATCCGACAAGGTGTCCCGCTGTATAGCGGAATTCATGATAACAAACCGCCACTTCTTTATATTGTTGCCGCGATCGCTGGAAGCTTATTTTGGTACAGGTCCATCCTTGCCATCTGGCATTTAGTAACTGTCTATTTATTCTGGAAGCTAGCTAAAATTCTCTTCCCAAGGAAGGGTGCGCTCCGAAAGATTGCCACGGTTATTTTTGCCATCTTTACCACCATTCCACTTCTCGAAGGAAATATAGTAAATGCCGAGCTTTTTATGATCGGGCCAATTATTGCTGCATTCATAATTCTTCTTTCCCCCAAAATAACGCCCAAAAAAATCTTTGCTGCAGGCGCCTTGTTCTCGACGGCTACCCTGTTCAAGGTCCCTGCTGCTTTTGATATGCCAGCAATAATCTTTCTTTGGATTGCCACCAATAAACTAAACAAGAAAAACGTTAGGCAAATTGTAACAAACTCCCTTTATCTAGCCTTTGGTTTTTTGGCACCAATAATACTAACCTTTGTTTGGTACTTCCTAAGAGGAGCTTTAAATGAATATATTGTGGCAGCATTTCTTCAGAATGTTGGCTATCTTTCAACCTGGAGGCCGGCCGATGTACAAAAATCGTTCTTTATTAAAAACCTCCCCCTTCTTATTAGGGCTTTCGTGGTTGCAGTTGGTTTGATAGTTCTTTTTTGGAAAAAGAAAAAGCTTTCAAAGCAATTTATATTTTTAACTGCGTGGTTATTGCTTACTCTTTTTGCAGTAACTTTATCTGAACGCCCCTATCCGCACTACCTGGTACAGTCAATTGCTCCAACCTCATTCCTTTTTGCAATGCTATTCACTTTGAAAAATATAGAACAAGTGCTGACCATAATTCCTTTAGCACTTTTCTTCTTTGTTCCGGTTTATTTCAAGTTCTGGCATTATCCAACAGTTCCTTACTATTTGCGTTTTCTAAAATTCGCCTCCGGCCAGTTGACCAGAGACGGATACTTCTCCTCTTTTGGTGGACATATCTTAAGAAATTATAAAATATCAAACTACATTGCCAGCTCGGCAAGAAGGCAAGAGAGAGTTCTGGTTTGGGGCGATAGCTCCATGATTTATGCTCTATCCAGACGCCTTCCTCCTATCAGATACGTTGCAGATTATCATATTAAAGATTTCGCTAATCACAAGGAAATTCTTGCAGGCATAAGACAAACTATGCCTAAACTGATAGTAATATTGCCAGATGCAGATCCTTTTCCAGAACTTTCCATCTTCCTCAGAAAAAACTACATTCTTCTTGAAACGATAGACCAAGCTCAAGTCTGGAGTGTTTTATCTCCAACTGTTCGTTCCTTGATGGCCTCATGAAGTCTATTTTTTGAGCTCGGTCCAAACCCTTAAACTTGGCATAAAGTCTTATTTCTTATAAAATCATCAATTAAATCACCCTCCGATTATGCAAAAAATAAAAAAAAGCTATCAAAAAGCCAGTTCTAAAAAAATATCCGTTATTAACCCAGCAAAAATAAAAACAGGGCCTATAAAAGGATTTTTTGGGTCGAGGTTTGCTCAGGCATCAGCCATATCTATCGCTACTATTTTATTAGTCCTGATCTTTCAAAAAATACTTCCCCCGCAAATCCCCCTTTTTTATGGCTTGCCCAGAGGAGAACAACAGCTCGCCAAAACACAAGCCTTAGTTATTCCAAGCTTGCTATCTCTGACAGTCATAATAGTTAACTACACCCTATCACTTTTTATTGACGACGACTTTATAAAAAAGGCCTTAGTTTTTACTTNNTTTTCGACAATCACAACAATAAAGATTTTTTTTCTGGTTGGTAGTTTTTAGCGGATCTACACTGAAATATGAATAATTTGTCACAACTTGTACTGTTACCGGGCGCAGCAGCTTTAATTTTGACGTTTCTTGCCACACCTTTGGTAATCAAGCTTGCTAAAAAATGGGGCATCATTGACGATCCTGCCAAAAGTCGCCATCCAAAGGTAATCCATACCTACCCTGTCCCGCGTGGTGGGGGGCTGGCAATATTTCTCTCGGTTGCCATCTGCTCATTAGCATTTTTACCTTTTGACAAACATCTGGTCGGAATCCTCTTGGGTGCCCTGATAATCACGATAGTGGGAATTCTGGATGACAAATATAACACCAATCCTTATCTAAGACTTGTCTTCCAATTTATTGCAGCTGGTATGCCAATTGCGGCTGGAATTGGAATTTCCTTTATTTCAAACCCTACTGGTGGAATAATCGATCTTTCCTATCCAAGAATTAACTTCGAACTTTTCGGTGACCAAAAAAGTATCTGGGTTTTATCTGACGCTTTTGCCCTCCTTTGGATAGTAACTCTAATGAACTTTCTTAACATGGGTGCAAAAGGAGTTGACGGCCAACTTCCTGGAGTTTCCGCGATTGCGGCAATAACAATCGCACTTCTTTCCTTTAGATTTTCAGCTGACATCACCCAATGGCCGGTAATTGTACTGGCAGTAATTACTGCCTCGGCTTTTCTAGGATTTCTACCCTGGAATTTTTATCCGCAAAAAATCATGCCTGGATTTTCGGGCTCGAACCTTGCAGGATACCTGCTGGGAGTACTTTCAATCCTTTCAACAACGAAAGTAGGAACTCTACTTGTAGTTTTAGGTGTACCAATGGTAGATAGTGGTTACACTATTGCCCGACGAATCTTATCTGGAAAATCCCCTGTCTGGGGCGATCGCGGCCATTTACACCACAAACTGCTTGATTCTGGGCTCTCGAAAAGACAGGTGGCCTATTTTTATTGGCTAGTAACAGCAATCTTGGGAGCGCTGGCCCTTAATTTGAACACCTCCAGTAAGTTATATACAATTGTGGGAGTTACTATCTTAGTAGGAGGATTAATCTTGTGGCTAACCTACCGGCCGAAATCATCAAAGTAGCCAGACCTATTCATTGGATAAAAAATGGGGCTCTTTTTGCCGCCTTGATTTTTAGCGGAAATCTCTTTACTGAAGTACTCTTCCTAAGGGTTGCCTTAGCTTTTGTCTCCTTTAGTCTGGCAACCAGCGCAACTTATATTTTCAATGATATCTTTGACGCCAAAAGAGACAGACTACACCCAATAAAAAAGGAAAGACCGATAGCGGCAAAAAGGCTGCCAGTGTCAACAGCAGTAGTAACAGCAACAACCTTTGCTATTACATCTATTTATCTAGCCACAGGGTTAAACACTTTATTTTTTCTTACCGTCATCGCATATTTACTGCTCCAAGCCTCATATAGTCTGGGGCTCAAAAATATTGCCACTATCGACATCCTAATTATCGCGGCTGGATTCATTATGAGAGTCTATGCTGGCGCTTTTGTGATCGACGCCCACCTTTCTGTTTGGTTTCTGCTTTGCGTTATCTCAGTTGGACTCTTTCTGGCATCAGGTAAAAGAAGGGCAGAACTTGGCGTGCTCGCAGCGACTAGGGCAACTAGAAAAAGCCTGACTCAATACTCTCAAACTCTTCTTGATTCTTATGTCACTATGTTTGGCAATGCCGCTTGGATGAGTTGGGCACTTTTTACTTTTTTTGAATCACCTTCCGCGTCTCTACCTGTATGGCTATTTCTGGCCGAGCTATCTCGTACCACCACCATAAATAAACTTTTAATGATAACTATACCTGTTGTTATATTTGGAATAATGCGTTATCAGAGTTTAATCTTTGAAAACAGAAGCGAATCGCCCGAAAGACTGCTTCTAACCGACAAATCACTGATTGCCTCCGTTCTTCTCTGGATAGGGTTAGTAGTTTGGATTCTTTACGGAGGAATAACTATTCTTGCCTGAGGCCCCTCAGGCGGGCCTTCCTCCTCCTCTTGCACTAACTTGGAGTAGGTATCAGAAATCCACCCTGCTTGCGCTGGCTTATCTTCTTCAGCGGGTAAGTATTCAATCTTAAACCAGCCCGACTCTTCGTCTTGCTCAATGAATTTATATCGCTCTCCCGGCTTAACCCTTGCCACTTCATCACTTAGTGTACTTGGTTCTTCCCTGACCCTTAAAAATCCGGTTGGTGTCGACAATATTTCAACCTCAACCACCTTTTCCTCTTCCTCACCCTGGACACTTTCTTCCTCGGTTTTCTCTTCCTCTGGAGTCTCAGGTTCAGGAGAAAGCTTTACCACCGCAGTTAATTTATAACCAGAGTAAGTCCTAACCTTTAATGACCTTTCTAAGTAACCCTGGGCACTCACTACCAGAGTGTGATCTCCTGGTCCGAGAGTTGAGGTCTTGTATGGAGCAAAAGCACGAATACTGGAATCAATTGCCACTTGTGCCGAATCAGGTATCGTTACAACTGATAAACTTGATTCGTTTTGTGGTGCTTTTTCAAAGGAAATAATCTCTCCGCTTGACTCTTTGTCGCTTTCAGCAAATTCCCAAGTTATTACAGTTTCAACACCACTGACTAAATTGACCTTCGTCTCATATGGCACTAACGGTTTTTCAAAAGATTCAGGAACCAACTTGATCACGATCTCACCTGGTTTTCTTACTTCTTTTAAAGGGGTGCGACCAATAAGTACGTTGTCAATAAAAACTGAAGATTCTGGACTTGTTTCTATCAATATCCCGGCCGCTTTGGGGCTCAAAATCCCAATAATAAATAAAATTATTCCGACAATCAATCCGAGCCCAATTAAAACAAAAATTGTGATTTTTAGTCTTCTCACAATCAGTGAAGTTTAGCAAAAGACGTCAGGGTTGACAACCTTACGGTAGTTTACTAATATAGTAATTAGCACTCTAAGTGTTCAAGTGCTAACGCACATGCTTAGAGCCTCGAAGGGGGGTGAAAATATGCGAAGAAAATTAACCCACCGGGATCCTTTTAGGCACTGGTTCGCCTGGCCAAGGTGGATGGAAGAATTTGAAGAACCAACCATGCAGCGGGGTCTCAAAATCCACGAAACAAATAAAAACATTGTCGTTGAGGCCGTTGTTGCTGGAGTTCCGGCAAAAGACGTTGATGTCCACATTGAACATGGTGTCTTAACAATTAAGGCCGAAGCGAAAGAAGAAGAGAAAAAGAAAAAAGTATATCGCGCCGCTTCCTACCAATACTACTACACCACTGCTCTTTCCGGAGGTGCCTGGGATAAGGCTAAGGCGGATATCGAAGATGGAGTGGTTACTGTTACCATTCCTAAAGCCAAAGCAGCCAGACCAAGAAAGATCACTGTTAAGGCTAAAAAGATAGAAAAATAAAGAGGGAAGAAAATTTAACACAAACCCCTGCAAAATCAAAGCGGGGGTTTTGTGTTTAAAGGCTAACTAGGATAAAATAATTGCTGTCAAGGTCGAGTGGCGAAGTGGAAACGCTGCGGTCTGCAAAACCGCGATGCGCGGGTTCGATTCCCGCCTCGACCTCAAGTTCTGGCTAATAAGTATTGCTCCTACCTACTACTGGTTACCTAAAAATGATTCAGAAAGCGAAAATCAGAAAAGATTTTGACTGGACAGAGTTTTGGCAAGAACGCACCGTTACCTGGATAAAAGCCTTTTCTTGGTATGAATCAAAGGTTTGTTTGCGACTTTTCAAGGGATTAGGTGTTAAAACTTGCCTTGAGATTGGGGGTGGACCCGGTTATCTGGCTAAACTGATAGCTCAAAAACTGGGCTACAAACTCACCTTAGTGGAAAATGACCCTGTGGCCTACAAACTTTTTAAAAAAGTTTCAAACTTCGGTAAATACGTCTTCAAAGATTTTTTCAAGTATAAACCTAAAGCTAAATTCGATCTGGTTTTTAGTTTTGGAGTAATTGAGCACTACCCGAAAAGAACGAAACGACTTGAAGCAATCAAAGTCCACGCAAGTTTATCTAAAAAATATGTGGCCATTTTTGTCCCCAAAGACTCGTTTTTAATTAGGTATTTCTTTCATTACCCAGAAGACAAGGGGTTTGAAAAACTTTATCACCGTCAGGAACTTGAGGGAGAGTTGAAAGATGCTGGGCTCAAAATAGTTAAATTCGCCCAAAATCTCCATGCTATCGGTTATTTGTGTAAGATCAAGTAGATAAAAGAGTAGAAGTTTATCTCAACTAGTCAACATCAACTACACATGCTCGCTACGCATATGCGTACCTCGCAAGTTACCTATCTTCTCTCTTCTTTCTAAAAGCTGTTTTTGTTGCTATATCCCAAAGCAAGGCGTCTTCTGGTCCACCCGTTCTTATACCATCTGCCCTGGTTATTAAAAATTTATCCATCGCCCTTCTTTTATAAGCAATTATGTTCTGTGGTGTTATATCTAGACCTTTTTCTACTAGACATCTCATAACTAAAGCGTCAAATTCTGCTTCAATTTCTCTTCTCGAGGGTCCAATTTCTTCCTTCGGGATAAACCCTTCCCTTTCTATCTTTAGTCATTGCGAAGCAATTATACGACAGGTCTACTTTGATAACTACTTGTGAAGTTTATTTAATACCCCATTCCCCCACCCATTCCACCTGGAGGTGGTGCTGGAGGTGCTTTTTCCTCTTCAGGAATATCAGTGACCAAACCTTCGGTCGTTAAAACCATTGAGGCAACACTAGCTCCGTTTTGAAGGGCTAAGCGGGTTACTTTCAAAGGATCCAAAATGCCAAACTTGGTCATTGAGCCAAATTTTCCAGTTAAAGCGTTGAATCCATAATCCGAATCTTTGGTCTCCTCAATTTTTCTTAAAACATAACCATCATCTTCGCCAGCATTTCTGGCCAGCCATCGTACCGGCTGTTCTAAAGCTTCATAAACAATATCAACACCAACCTGTTCATCTTCGCTATCAGTCTCAACTTTTCCAAGCACTTTTCGAGCCTGAAGAAGAGCGACACCGCCTCCAGGTAGGACTCCCTCCTCAACAGCTGCCTTAGTTGCCCCCACCGCATCTTTAACTCTTTCTTTCTTCTCATTAAGTTCAATTTCGGTTGCCGCACCAACATTAATTTGGGCTACCCCACCGGACAGCTTTGCCAGGCGCTCTTCAAGTTTTTCCCGGTCAAATTCAGAATCGGTTTCAATAACTTGACGCTTCAGAAGAGCAATTCTGGCTTTAATTGCACTTGATGTCCCCTTACCGCCAATAATCCTGGCAGTTTCTTTATCGGCCCAGACTTTATCTGCTTGACCCAAATCCGCCACTTCAATTGACTCTAAAGTGCGCCCTGTATCCTCAGAAATAACTACTCCACCGGTTAAAACAGCAATATCATCAAGCATTTCCTTTCTTCTGTCACCAAAACCAGGTGCCTTAATGGCCAAGACATTGAATGTGCCTTTCAACTTATTAACAACTAAAGTAGCCAACGCTTCACCCTCAACCTCGTCGGCAATAATGACCAAATTCTTGGAAACTTTGACAAACTTTTCTAAAAACGGAAGCATATCCTGAATAGATGAAACTTTTTTATCAGTCAAAAGAATATATGCATCCTCAACCTCAGCTTCCATCCGCTCGGGATTACTGACAAAGTAAGGTGAAACATAACCTCGGTCAAACTCCATTCCTTCCTTGTATTCAATGTCAATAGTTAATCCTTTCCCCTCCTCAACCGTCACTACCCCATCGCGACCTACTTTTTCTAGTGCCTCGGCAATCTTTGCCCCAATTTCGTTGTCACCCGCAGAAATACTGGCAACCTGCTCAATTTCTTCTTTGTTTTTTATTGGCTTTGAAATCTTCTTAAGCTCACCAACCGTTACCTCAACCGCTTTTTCGATCCCCCGTTTAACAATCATTGGATTAGCTCCAGCGGCAATATTTTTCATTCCTGCGCCAGCCATCATTTGGGCTAAAAGGGTGGCGGTGGTTGTTCCGTCACCAGCGTCGTCATTGGTTTTGCTAGCTGCCTCTTTAACCAGTTGAGCCCCCATATTTTCAAATGGATCTTCCAGATCAATTTCCTTGGCCACTGAAACACCGTCGTGGACAATATTGGGTGCACCCCACTTTTTATCCAGGGCAATATTTCTTCCTTTGGGACCCAGGGTAGTAACCACGGCCTTAGCCACGACGTCAATACCTTTCATTAGGGCTTGTCTTGCATCTTCACTAAATTTAAGTTGTTTAGCCATGTTAGTTAGGATAGGTTGCGGCCAACTCTCTACTTACCCTTACGCCATCTCGACCGCGAGAATATCTTCAAATTTCGAGAATAAATACTCAACTCCATCAATTTTTACTTCATTTCCGCCCCACTTTTTGTAAATGACAATATCGCCTACTTTTGCCGGTGAAGGGCGTTTAGTACCTTTTTCAGTTATTTCATCAGGTCCAACAGCAATGACTCGACCTTTTTGGGGTTTTTCTTCAGCGGACTCTGGAAGGTAAATACCGGAGTCAGTTTTACTCTGAGCTTCCAATGGTTCAATAACCAGGTAGCCGGCAGTGGGTTTTAGATTTAATTTCTTTCTTGCAGTCATTTTTTTTGAATACAAAAAATGCTAAATGAAAATGCTAAATTTACGAGGCTAATTGGTCATTTAGCATTGGGCACTTAGCATTCTAGTTCAGCGAGTGCTATTGTAATAAAGGATTAAGTGTTTTGTCAAGAGGTTATTTAATTTCCTTTTCTACCTCACTCCAATTCCAAAGAGAGTAAGAGTCTGAGTGATACCTGTTGCAAGCGCCTCAAGGGTCTTTTTTATACCTAAACTTGATTCAAGTGCATCTTGGTAATATTGACCAATTTTTGAATTTATTCCGGTCACCCCATCATTTGTCGCATCAGCCAAATACCAGCTTCTTGCATTTGGCGCCAATAGTACAATCGAACCTATTATTGGATGCTCGATTAGCTTCTCTGTCATATCTACCCTTGGATAAGGTCTTCCGATAACGCGCGTTTTTTCTCTATTTTGATAAAGTTTTTCTAAAGAATCTTTGGTTGATAAAAACTTCAAAAAATCCCAAGCTAGAGCTTTATTAGTACTTCTTTTCCATACCCCCTCCACCCAGTAAGTAGCGTAAGAAATGTCTGGTGCTGCTGGGTCTTCTTTTCTTAATTGTGGCAGAGGTACGGTTTTGTACCTTAAATTAGGATTAATTTGATTAATTTCTTCTACCCGCCAACTTGGTCCAAAATACATTGCCAGTTTGCCTTGAGCAAAAGCAATTGTAGATGTAGGTAAAGTACCGTCCCAAACTCTATCCTCGGTGGCAAAAACTTTGAAAAATTTGAAAACACCCTCTGCTTTTGCACCTGAGGGGGTTACTAAACTCACTCCTTCCTGCATCATCATTAAAGCCAATACTTCCTGCCAGTGATCAACATTGTCTGTTATTCCCAGTGCTAACCCAGACTGCTTGATTGCTCTCATGTCAGTAGAGGTTAGCTCTTTTGCAAGCTGTCTTACCTCATCCCATTTCGTCGGATGAGTCCTACCAGCAGCGGCAAAAATATCTTCATTAATATATAAAGTTATTGCATCAAACCCCAATGGAATACCAACAATACCCTCCTTGGTAGTTAGGTCCGATGAAATTACGGGATAATATGTGTCCGCAAATTCCGTCTGACTCATGACCGAGGAGGGAAGACTATCGAGCTCGTTTGCAAACATTGGCACCCAAGAATTGTGAAATTGAAATATATCCGGACCATCCCCTCTAGCCAAAGCATTGGTAAGTCTCTCCCTATAATCTTTGGTTGATTGGGCAACATAGGTAATTTCAACTTTTGGATTTTCTTTTTGGTATTCCTCTATCAGAGGTTGGATGGTTAGTCTATTATCCGTCAAACCCCACCAAGTTAACTTTCCCCTTTTGCCAAATAATTCAATTCCCCCATTTCCGGTAAATTGCAAAACTACAAAAGCCAATATTGCCAGTAGGCCTAGAATAACCAAAAGAACAATAAATATTTTTGGAATTCTATGAAGTATGCTGACTTTGGGAATTGGTACTTCAATTTCTTGACCTTCCGAAGGTTGAAAAACGGAAGTTGCACCTCCTTGACCTTGAGGCGTTATCTGCTCTTGTTGTCCACTAACTTGCGAGTCTTGCACCAATGGCTCCGCAGAGCCAGGGTTAACTTTATCTGGGGTCTTTTTATCCTCCATATTTACTTTCCCTAATGTTATCATACTATTTGTGGTCACAAGAATAATTCATGACAATAAATCTTAAGCAGTTTTTCTCAAAAATGGACTACAAAAAAATCATTTCCCCTTTATTTCTAGCGATTAGGCTTTTTCTTTTATTTATCTTTTTTTTACTGATCTACAGCATCGTCTTTTGGAATAAAATATTTCCTGGAGTCGAAATTGCAGGACTTGATGTTGGCAGATTAAAACCTGACGAAGCAACAAATAAGCTTTCTCAAAACATTAAAGCTCCTGAAAAAATCATTTTGGTCAGCCAAAATCAAAAGTTTGAAATACCTCTTTCTTCAATAAATTTTTCTTATGATCACCCAAAATCTGTTGAGGCAGCCTACTTTATATACAGAACAGGCAATTTTTCTTACGACATTTATCATCAAGTTTTAGCTTTCTTTAACAAGAAAAATCTAGGTTTAAGGTTTAATCTCGACGAAAGCTCACTTGAACAACATCTTTCAGTAATCTCAGGACAAGTGGGAGTTGAGCCAGTTTTCCCGTCCCTGAAGTTCTCGGCTGGCAACATAATAGTCGAAAAGGGATCTGCAGGAACTGATGTTGATACTGAGGAGCTGAAATTATTAATTGGTCAAAATCTCGCTTTTGCTAACTTCACCCAAGTCACAATACCTACCAAAGTGATTGATCCAAGTCTTACCGATAATCAAATCTCATCTCTCAAAAGTCGGGCAGAAAGATTTTTAGGTAAAAATATTATTGCTAAATTTGAGTCCTCAAGTTTTGAATATGCTGAAGCTGAAACTTTTCAACTCATTGACCCTGAGGGCGGATATGATCAGGCCGGTCTTGACAGAATTACAAAAGAAGTTTCTACTGCAATAAACAGCGAGCCGCAAAACGCTGTCTTTGAATATAAGACGGGAAAAGTACAGGAATTTTTGCCAGCTAAAAATGGTATCAAAGTAAGCTCCGGAGCTCTTTCAAATGAATTCATTAGCGCCTTAACTAATCTTGAAAATAGCGATGAAACCTCTTTCCAGATTGAAATTCCGGTAGAAGAAATTGCTCCCCTAATCACAACAGAACAGGTAAATAGCCTTGGAATTAAAGAACTTCTCGGAACAGGAAAATCTCGTTTTTCAGGATCAATAGCATCAAGAATTTATAACATCCGCCTTGCTTCTTCAAAATTTAATGGCGTGTTAGTTGCACCAGGAGAAACATTCTCTTTTAATGACAGCTTGGGAGACGTCTCGGTATTTACTGGCTACAAACAAGCTTACATTATTAAGGACGGGAAAACGGTTCTTGGAGATGGAGGTGGAGTTTGTCAGGTTTCGACAACTTTTTTCAGAGCGATACTTAATGCTGGCCTACCAATAGTTGAGCGTCGGGCGCACTCTTATAGAGTTTATTATTACGAACAAGACTCACCTCCAGGACTTGATGCAACCGTTTATGCACCAACAACCGACTTAAAATTCAAAAATGACACACCCGGTTACCTTCTCATTCAAACCCTTTTCAATCAAAATAGTTTGACTTTGGTTTTTGAAATATATGGCACCTCCGATGGAAGATCGGCATCAACTACAAAACCTATTGTTACCGACGTAGTTCCCCCACCTGAAGATCTTTATCAGGATGACCCAACTCTTCCAGCAGGAACTATTAAACAAATTGACTGGAAGGCTTGGGGCGCAAAAGTAAGATTTACTTATTCTGTTGAAAGAGACGAAGAAATTATCTATCAAAAAACTTTCTATTCAAACTTCCGCCCGTGGCAAGCCGTCTTCCTTCGCGGTACCGGCCCAACAAATTAGAGAGCTTTCAGTATAACTTAAGTTAAGTTGTATAATTAAGCGCAATGGATGCAACCGAATTAATAAGGGGACTTGAGGGTTTTTATCTTTCTTACGGCTACCCACTTGTTTTTTTAAGTGCGCTGGTCGAAATATCACCACTGGGGTGGACAATACCGGGAGGGTTCATTCTCGCTGGTGGAGGATTTTATTCGTTTGGGGGCAATATCTCCCTCTTTGGTATTCTGATCGCTGGATGGCTCGGTTCATGGCTTACTTTTCTTGCTGCTTATACAATCGGAAATAAAACTGGAATGTGGCTGGTTAAAAAACTAAAGCAAGAAAAAAATGCCCGTAGAGCAAAAATTCTTTTGAAAAGACATGGTGGTGCAATCTTGAGTACTTCAATGATGGCCAATCTAACTCGCTTTTGGGTTGCTTATGTGGCTGGATCTCAAGACTACAATTTGGTAAGGTTTGTGTTTTATTCGGGGATGGCGTCTTTAACTTGGAGTTCCCTGATGGTTATTCTGGGATACTTGGCTGGTAGTGGTAGAGGTAGTCTTGAATCAGGACTAGCAAGATTGGGTGTGATTGGCTGGTTATTACTAGCTATCGCTGCCTTAGTCATTTACTTAAAAACCCGAAAGGAATATGAAGAATTTATTGAAGGAGAGTAATGATAATACTGGGTATTGAAACCTCCTGCGACGAAACAGCTGCTGCTGTTATTAAGGATGGAACGAAAATTCTATCTAATGTAGTTGCCACCTCAGCTGAGATGCACACAAAAACTGGTGGTATCATTCCAGAACAAGCTGCCCGTCAGCAAGTGAAGGCAATAATACCAGTTATGTCAGAAGCAATAAGCGAAGCGCTAGCCATCAAGCCATCTAACCATGCTAGTGGTGGTCAAATGGTTAAATGGTTAAATGGTCAGATAGTTAAAAACCTTGATGCAATAGCAGTTACTGTCGGGCCTGGATTAATCGGCTCACTCCTTGTAGGTGTTGAGACGGCAAAAACGCTAGCTTGTTTGTGGAATAAGCCTATTGTTCCTGTAAATCATCTCGCTGCCCATATATACGCGAATTTTATTCGCAAAATTCCAAATTCCAAATTCCAAATTCCAAATAAAAGCCCAGAATTACCCGCGCTTTGCCTAGTTGTTTCTGGTGGTCACACTGATTTAGTCCTTATGAAAAAGCATGGAAAATTGAAATGGATTGGGGGGACAAGGGATGACGCAGCTGGAGAGGCTTTTGACAAAACGGCCCGACTTTTAGGTCTCCCCTATCCTGGCGGACCCGCAATCTCTGCTGAAGCAGAAAAATATCTCACTACTCGCAACTCACAACTTACCCTACTTCCAAGACCGATGATTAAAGAGGATAATTACGACTGGAGTTTTTCGGGTCTTAAGACTTCAGTTATGAGAAGAGTAAAAGAGCAAGAGAGTAAAAGAGTGAAAGAAAAATTATCTATTTCTCAACTATCGGCGGAGATTCAGGAAGCGATTGTCGACGTGTTGGTTGCCAAAACTCTACGAGCAGCTAAAAAATACAAACCTAAAAGTACACTTCTTGCCGGCGGCGTTGCAGCAAATAATCGGTTACGAGAAAAGTTCCAAAAACAAATTAACGAATTAACTAATCAACGAATTAACTTTTTTGTTCCTCCTCCCAATCTCTGTACCGACAACGCAGCCTATATTGCCAGTTATGCTTACTTTAATTACAATCCAGTCGATTGGAAAAAAATAAATGCAAATCCGGGGCTAACGATAGTTGGAGAAGTGTAACTAAAATCGCCAGATATCTAAAAGTGCCTAAACATAAATGGCTAGATGGCTAAATGGTTATCGCTCATATGTTCGCTCATGGTAAAAGAAAGTAACCATCCAACCATATAACTATTTAACTATTTTGTGGAAATTGTAAAGATAGACTTAATGAAGCCGAACAAAGCTCTTGTCCAAAAAAGTGCGGAGGTTCTAAGAGCAGGAGGTCTCGTTGTCTATCCAACCGATACCGCCTATGGTCTTGGTACTAATGCTCTTGATGAAATGGCAATTCGAAAAGTCTATAACGTGAAGAAAAGAGTCTTTTCAAAACCAACTCATGTCGTTGTCCGCGATTGGAAAATGATGGAGGATTTAACTAAAACTAATGAGTTAGCTAAAAAACTTTATCAAAAATTCCTCCCTGGCCCCCTAACACTAATTCTGCCGAAGAAAAAAGTCGTCCCTGACATTCTTACAGCGGGATTACCAACTCTTGGTATTCGCATTCCAAATAACCATATAACCATGCAACTATCCAACCATTTACCCTTCCCCTACACCACCCCCTCTGCCAACCGCGAAGGAGGTAAAATACCTTATTCGATTGGAGATGTTAAAAAAGAGCTGGATATTGGAAAAGTTAACTTAATCTTGAACGCGGGAAAACTACCCCCCACTCCCCCATCGACATTAATAGACCTTACCCAATCTCCACCTAAAATCTTAAGAGAAGGACCAATTACGAAAGGTCGGATCGAAAAGGTCCTCGGTACAAGTGTCTTTTGAGATTTAGGCTTAATTTAGGTATAATTTGCGCAAGTAAAAAGAAACAGGGTGAACAATGGATAAAACATACAAACACCAAGACTACGAGGCCAAAATCTATCAGCTTTGGGAAAAATCTGGTGCTTTTACCCCTCGACGAGCTCGGGGCAAGCGCCCCTTTACGATCATCATGCCTCCTCCCAATGCTAATGACGACCTTCATATAGGTCATGCACGCTTTGTTGTAATCGAAGACATTCTCACTCGCTACCATCGGATGAAAGGTAACCCAACTTTATGGCTACCAGGTGCTGATCATGCTGGAATAGAAACTCAATATGTTTTTGAAAAAAAATTAGCAAAAGATGGATACAGTCGCTTTGATTATGACCAGGAAACTCTTTACAAAATGATCTGGGACTACACCATGAAGTATAAAGGAAATATGGAAAATCAACTTAGGGCACTTGGTGCATCATGCGACTGGACCAGGAATAAATTCACCCTTGATCCCGATATAATCGTAATTGTTTATAAAACTTTTAAAAAACTTTATGACGAAGGACTAATCTATCGTGGAGAACGAATCGTAAACTATTGTCCTCGCTGTGGAACAGCTTTTTCCCAACTTGAAGTAAATTATGTCGAACGGGATGATAAACTTTACTATCTTGACTACGGCCCGGTAACAATTGCGACTACCAGACCAGAAACAATTTTTGCCGATGTGGCTGTTGCCGTGAACCCCAAAGGTAAAAGATATCAAAAATCAATAGGAAAGACTGCAAAACTACCCCTAGTAAATCGAGAACTACCAATAATTGAAGATCGCTTGGTTGATCCTGAATTTGGAACAGGAGCTTTAAAAGTGACACCAGGTCATGATCCAACTGACTTTGAAATCGGGCAGAAACACTCTCTTCCCGTAATTAATGTTATTGACGAAAAAGGTCGAATGATTAACACTCCCCAGAGGTATATCGGAATGAAAGCTGAAAAAGCAAGAAAGGTAGTTGTTGAGGATCTTAAAAAAGCAAAAAAGATTAAAAAAATAGAAACAATTCACCACACGGTTGGTACTTGCTATCGTGACAAAGGATTAATTGAGCCGATGGTCTCAAAGCAATGGTTTATAAAAATTGAACCACTGGCGAAAAAAGCATTCGCCGCCATAAGAAAGGGTGAGGTTAAGTTCACGGCCAGTCGTTTCGAAAAAATCGCCAAACACTGGCTTAAAAACCTAAAAGACTGGAATATAAGTCGTCAAATTGTCTGGGGTATTAGAATTCCCGCTTTCCGCTGTAAAAAATGCCTTGAGTGGACTATCACAGACGGCAATATTCCTAATAAATGCCGCTCTTGCGAGAATAATGAACTCATCCAAGATCAGGATACTTTTGACACTTGGTTTTCATCAGGTCAATGGCCATATGCCACTCTCCTTTCGTCGAGTGGAATTACCAATTTTCAATTACCAATTTCCAATAAAGACAAGAAAAGACTTAAGGACTTTGATTATTTCTATCCAACAAGCGTAATGGAAACGGCATATGATATCTTACCCTTTTGGGTTTTGAGAATGATAATGCTTGGAATCTACTCAACTGGAAAGGTGCCTTTTCAGGAAGTATTAATCCACGGCCTAGTAAGGGACTCCAGGGGAGAAAAAATTAGCAAGTCTAAAGGTAACGTAATCGATCCTCTTGAAATGGCTGAAAAATACGGTGCCGATGCCCTTAGAATGGGAATAGTTTGGGGTGCTTTAGTAGAAAATGATATTGCTCTATCCGAAAACAATATTAAAGGCCAAAGAAATTTCTCTAATAAAATTTGGAATATTGCCAGATTTGTTCTTTCTGGGCCTCCCGGAAAAAGAAGAAAAAGAACAGAAGACGACACCTGGATATTAAAAGAGTTAAAAACTACAACTCGAAAAGTAACCAGGGCTTTAGATAAATATCGCCTAAATGAAGCGGCTGAGGAACTTTATAGTTTTGTCTGGAATAAATTCGCCAGTAAATATCTTGAGAGCACAAAACCTCGTCGTGATGAAGCCCAAAAGACACTTGAGTTGGTACTCCAACAATCCCTTAAATTACTTCATCCTTTTATGCCATTTGTTACTGAAGCTATTTGGAAAGAAGGCGGTGATCGTTTCGACTCTCCCCTATTAATCTCTGCCCCCTGGCCTAAGAAGTAAACTATCAATATTGACCTAAACAGGCCTGGAGTTCTGTTGTCTGAGTCCAGCCACACTCTCCATCTTCTTGTCTTTCGCAAATTGCTGTTTTATAGCAAGTGGCTTCTGGTCTAAATACACATATAGAATCCATCTCTACCTCTGCACAAATCTCACTATTGCAGCCACCAATTACACACCCATCTTTTACTGTTGTCTCCAACTCTTCATCTTCTTTTACCTCGTCCATGGACGTATTCAAATCCTTAGTTGGGCTTGGAGTAGGAGTTGGTGTAGGAGACCTTGTTGCTATGGTTTCGGTAAATCTCTGGCCAGCTTTAGTAACACAAACCCTTGGATAGCTTTCTTGGATAACGCTTCCTTTGGCCTGAAGACACTCCTCCCAATTGCCAACCTTTTGATTAGAACCAGAAGACCTAATTCCAACTAATAAAAAAAAGCCTGCCGAAATGAAAGCAAGTCCAAAAAGTGCCAATCCTATTCGAAAAACAAACTTTGATTTACCACTCCCCCTTCCTTTAATGGTAGGTTGTTTTGGAGTAGTCCCTTTTTCCCTCGAAGTTACGTGCCTTGGCATGACAGCTAAATGTTTCTCTTCAAGATAGGTTGGTTTTGCTTTTGACTGATCTTCGGGTGAACCTGGTTTAGTTTCCCCATAAGGCTGCTTAACTGAAATCTGATCAGCAGCTTTCATCGCTGAATTTCTGATCGGACTGGTTGTCTGCCGATTGACATACTGACCCCGTGCTTTTGTGTGTATCTCTTCCAACTCTCTCTCTAGTTGTTTTAATTTTTCAGAAGATGTCTGATTACTCATTCTTTATATAATAATTCCAGTATACTCCCCTGCTCCAAAATGTATAAGGTCAATTAATCAACCTGAAATTGGCCAGCACCGTATCAATTTCTTCAGGCGAGGAGCTGATTACATAAGAATATTTTCTATTTTCTAAAATTACTACCACTTTTTCTTTGCCTTCACCCCCCACTTCTGGTTCAAATTCAAGCTGGTAGCCCCTAAGACCTTTTAGATCTAATTGCTTCTCGCTCACTAACTTTGCGGCCACATCACTGCCAATTTCTTTTTTTACTAATTCAACTTCCTTCTCAAGGTTATTTTCCCGGACACTGATTGCAAATCCTTCTCGCCCTGTTATTTCAGGAGCTAGAAATATTTCAAAATTTAAATAATCTTCACTATTAATACTCCTTTGATAATACATTGCCGGGTACCTTACCGAATAACCGTATTCATCATTTTTATAAATTTGCCACCCCTGGCCTTGGTTCGCCAAAGGCTTTTCAAACATATTTTCATTATTATTTGTCGAAGTTATCAAGTTCTTTCCAATTCTTATCAATAAATAAGTTACTGCGACCACAAGTGACAAAAACATCAATACTACCCCTATTGATAATGCGCTAACCTTCCTGGGCCCTGACGAACCTTGATTGTTAATATCTTCTTCAGTCATACTTAATCCATTATATCTAATTATTTTTCATCATTAGCAATAAATATATGCGCCATAAATCTTCTCAGAAAAAAGTCAAAAAAGGTAAAAAAACAAGCAAAAACAAGGTAAAAAATATAAACTACAAAATTGTCCTATTTTGTTCGGCGGCAATAATCCTTTCTTTATCTTTATTTAATCTTATTTTTCATTCAATCTCAGCAAACCGTCATGTCCCGACAACTAAAATAGAGATTGATACTAAAAAACAACTTTCTGAGAAGAAATATTTCTGGGAAACTTTTCTTAGAGAACACCACACTTATCTTCCCGGCTGGTTAGAACTTGCTGAAATTGAGTTACAACTTGAAAATAGGGAAGGTGCAATTCAAGCACTGGAAACGGCGAGGAATATTAATCCTAATTCTGATTTATACCAAGAAGTGGCAAACAAATTAGGACTTTCGGGCTTCTGAATCATCTTTTTGCCTTTTTGCCTGCGGTTTTGGCTCCCCCTTTCCCTTCTCCTCCTCTTGTACCTCTACCGCCTCCTCCTCAGCCTCCTCCTCCGGCACTTCTTCTTCTGCGGGAGCGACCACTTCCTCAACCTTCCTAGGAGGCTCGACCTTGACAACAACTTGTTCGGGTTCGTTATTAATCTTAACTTTCTTTACATCCACCTCAACGTCTTTTACGCTAAATGTGTCATTTACCTCTTTCAACCTTGAAAGGTCGACTCCAAACTTCTCCGGCAGGTCTTTGGGTAGTGCTTCCACTTCAATCTCATCGATATATTGAACTACAGTTCCTTTCCCTTCTTTTTCAGCCGGGGACTCATTATTAAGCTCAACTGGAACTTGGGCTGTAACCTTCTCTTTCAAATCTACCTGAAGAAAATCAGCGTGAATAGGCTCATCGGTCACTGGATTAAATTGAACATTATGAATCAACACGGGCTTTTTCTTTCTGTCTAGTACTAAATCAACAAGTCCTGTCTCGCCTGCCTTTTTAAAAACCTGGTCGAATTTTGAAACATCTACTTGAACAGCCTGCGATTTGATTTTTTTCCCATAAATATTTGCGGGTAATACACCATCCCTTCGGAGTTTTTTCACCTTTCGACCCAGAACTTTTCTTGGTTGCGCTTTTAGTGTTTGAGTAGCCATCTTAAAAAATCCGAAATTCGAAGCACGAAACTCGAAACAAGTTCCAATTCTCAAAACCCTAAATTCAAAACAGTTTTGAACTTAATACATTTGAATTTTGATATTGTTTAGGATTTCGGATTTAGTACTTCGGATTTCCTCACCATGAAATGCGTGAAGTGAAGTCTCGCGACAATTCTGTATTATAATCAAGTCTCCTACCACCGGTCAAGTTAAAGTCGCCAATATTATCTAATTCAACACCTTCTGGAAAATTAATCGTCATTTTTACTGGCTGGTTGATTGTCCCTGCTTGCTTTCTCCAAAAAAGCAAATACTCACCCTGGTTTTTAAAATCAAGGTTTGATGGACTCTCCCAAGAAAACAGTAGCGATTTGGCCTCTCTTGGATTTAACTCAACAAACAAACCTGCTTCTTTATATCCCCTAATCTCTGCTATTTCTGGTAAGACATCTTCCTTCCTACCTTCTTGAGATACTGTAATGGGGGCAATGCTACTATCCCGTGGTGTGATTATTCTTATATATGAGCTATATTGAGAGTTCGTATTTTCACCATCTCCAGATAGATTTTTTATAGTCAATAACAAATTTCTTTTAATAATCCCCTCCTCAAAAGTTACCTTCAGCTCAGAATTTTGTTGGAGCGTGCTCACATTAAAAGTGTCTCCTAAATTGGCCTCAACTATTCCAAACCAATCAGCATAACAATTCCCTAAACATTTCTTTGCCAGTACTCCCCCATCCCATCCTAATTCAGACAGAACTCGTTGAACACTTTTATTGTGAGAAAACATCTGAAGATGTTTTTCCTCAATACTTTCTCGATATGTATTTAAAATTAAGGCCTTATTCACCCTTGCTAAATTGAATATATTATTAAGAAAATTCTTTAATATTACATCGGCATATTTTTCATCCTCTTTTTGCTGAATTATATAATCGTATAAATTGTCTGCCCTGAGCTCTTGATTCGTATCATTAATATACAAGGGCCCACTTTTTTCGAGCACCTCCTTGATGAATTCAAAATCGAATGCAATTACCCCATCAACCACCTTATCAACCTCTTTATCAACAAACCATTCTGCTTTCTCTGCCGAAGTAGGAAAGTCAGGATCCCAATTTGAATTCTCTAATGACCAATTATTCTCTCCTAAGTATCGCTTCAGGGGTGGAGGTGGTTCGATATAACCTTTTAGAAGGCTGTCTGCAAATTCCACGTTCTGGATATCAATGTCTATGATTCTTCCTTCGTCTATTGTAAGAAAAGCAAGGGAGCTTATTAATCCTCCAGTCGGCCTGAGATTTAAATTGTTTTGCAATAATACCAAATATACTCTTGGTTCATTTTCGCCCAAAATGTCAGGAAGTTGCTCTGCAACCTCTTTTGCATAAACCATTGTCTCTCTTGATCGGACTAAATTCCTTATGTCCAAAACCCTGCTAAGAAATTGTTGAATTGGAGGGTCTAGTGAGCCAATTTCTCCTAAGACAAAACCAGTCTCTTTATAGATATAATCCGCCTCAAGTCTAAACTTCACTGAGTGTGACGATACGTCAAAGGGTTTGTCTTTTACCATCTCGTCTGTTAAGCCAATTAAGTCATTCATTACCTTTATATTTCTTATTCTCAGGTCGGAGATCTTCACTAATATTTTCGATATTGATTGCTGTTTAGATACTAGCTTGTTAAAACCCGGTATTTTTTGAAAAGGCTTTGCCAAGTTATTAGTTATCATCGCACTGACATGTGAGACTCTGAAAGCACCTCTTGCAAGAGTGTAGTCCTCACTTTCCAGTCTTTTTGTTGCTAGCGTGTTTGAAAGTAGCCCCAAAAACAAAGTCAATGTTGGCAATAAAACGATTAATAAAAATACAGCCACAGCTTTATATACCAACCTAGCAATTGCCCTACGTTTTTTTGATGTCCCAAAGATCGCTACCTTTTTAGAAATTGTATCCCTGATGGATTTACCTTTTTGGGAAACCTCAGCTTCTTTTTCTAAAGAGAAAGCTTGATATATCTCTCTTATGACTTTCTCGGTATCTTGTTTTAAGATGATTTTACTTCTTGTTTTAACCTTGTGATAAAGGAGTGTCTTCTGAAAATAGGTTACTTTTACTTTTGATCCCTCTTTTCCAAAAATGCGTATCAAACTGCTTGTTGATATTGGCTTCGAAACAATTGCCGCCTCCTTGCTTGCTATACCGAAAGAAAATAAAGATTTGACTATCCTTTCTGTCGCAGTACCAATCTCTATCGGAAAAAGCTCAAACTCCTTTTTTGGAATCTTAACAAGCCCATTAGTGATTACTTCTCTAAAAGTCTGTGCTAATGGATCATCCTTTGAAAGATCCATTTCCAAGCCAATTATCTGGCCAATAGACAATATTGTTGCTGTTGAAACATCTTTTTTTATTATCGACTTTAAGCTCTCAATTTCTCTCTTCAACGACTCTTTATAAATGTAGGGAAAGATAAACAGCGGCTTGGCTTGATTAAGTCTTACAAGCTTGAGAGCAAAATTTAATCTATTTTTTATTCTTTTAGTTTTTAGTCTTTTAAGACGCTGATAAAGGCTTATCCAGATAACATAGTCGTATTTACTCTTGAAAATCTTTTTAGAGTAGGATTCAAAATTGATAAATTTGGTTTCTTGGCCCTTTATTTCTCCCAACCAAATCTCTTTCTTATCAGAAATAACATCAACGATACAATAATTTCTTCTCAGCTCTTTTGCTAATGGAATTGCGATATCATTTACATCTGTAAACATAGCAACTTTGAGGCGTTTGCTATCAGAGCCAGGAGAAGATCTCTTCATGTTATTATCATCATAAACTTCCGAGGACTAATGTGGCACCACATGGAGTGTCCCACTGCAGGAGCCCTCGGCATTTTTTTAGTTTATATGAGTTAGCGTGATCTGGCCAGTTTTTACCGTATTTCCCTGTCGGAATTTTGTAATCGTCTTGTGTATTCATCCATGGCTTAAAAGCTCACTGCATTCTATCAACGATTATAAACTACCGAGGGCCACGAACCCTCGGTATTCTCCCCCGATTTAATCGGTGTCAACAAGTTTGTTTTTGCACGTTCGCTTCATCCCCGCCAGCAACTGCGTAGCTTTGGGCGGGGTTTTCGCGAATGCTGAAAATAAAAAAAAGGGGTCCACTTTTTCAAACTAGTTTAATCTATTGAAGTGTTATTTTAAATAATTTCACTTGACAGATGAAAGTGTCTCCCCATTAATTACGTGAAACTCTTAGACGTTTTCATCAAGTGTCTTATTAACAAGATGGTCCGCCAATTTATTTTTAGACCGAGGAACCAGTTTATAATTTATGTCGGAATCAATTTTTTTCTCGATCGCCTTTATCCTTTCAACCAATTGTTTTAATTTCTTGCTTTTAACCTTGTAAATACCTGATAATTGTTTTGCCACTAACTCTGAGTCGATAAAATATTCCACTTCTTCAGCTTCTATTTCTTTAATGTTTTGGTCTAACCACGCCAGTGCCATTAAAACCGCCATATACTCGGCAAAGTTATTAGTAGTAGTACTTAAATATTTCGTCTGATGATGTATTACCCTACCATTTTTGATAACCACGAATGCTGCTGCTGCAGGTCCTGGATTACCTCTTGCACCACCATCAGAATAAATCTTGACTACATTATTAAAAGCCATTTTTCTTCCCCTAAAGCGGCAAGACTAAAAAAGGAGCATTACTTCTTTCTTACGATAAGATACCTTTCCCTTCCTTCTCCTTTTGACTCTGTCTCTACTTCCTCGTCTTCTGAAAGCGAAAGGTGGATTGTCCGTCTCTGTGCCGGTGATAAATTATAAAGCGCTTGTGGTTCTCCTGTTTCTTTTGCCCTCTCCGCAACCTGAAAGGCTAACTCTTTTAAGCGTTCTTCTTGCCTTTCTCTCCAATCAGAAACATTGACAATAATTCTTTGCCACTCACCATATTTTTTTTGAAAAATCATTCCGATTATTGCTTGTAAAGAATTTAATGTATCACCTCGACTGCCTATTAGTAATCCTGTCTCATCCTCGGTCTTTAAATCAATTACAATAGCTTCTGATTCTTTATCTTCAAATACTTCAGGTACCGCATTTGTGGCCATTAATTTAAGAACCTTCTTAGCAATTGTTTCTGCTAGCTTAATCTTGTCTTTTTGTTTTTTTGCTACCACAGTTTATTCTCCTTTATTGTTTCTGATTTTATTTTGGATTCCAATCTTCTTTATAAAAGGAGTTAGCCCTCCCCATCCATAAGTTCGATACTGCTGGTATGCTTGAATTAAGGAAAACATCAACCAATAAATTGCCAATCCTGATACGAAATTTCTTCCAATAATCAAAGTTATTAAGGGGAAAGTAAAGACCATTGATTTCTGCATTGCTGCTTGTACATCATCCACGGGTGCCGGTGTTTTTTCAGCCACTTTTTCTTGCGCTTCTTCATGAGGTGCGGCAATTTTTACTGATATAAATTGAATTAATGCAGCTAGAATCAATAGTGGGCCAGGAAGTGTAAATGGAATTCCTGAAATTTCAAACACGTCTGGCTTAGTGACGTCTAAATATAGAAATCTTGTATTCACCACTTCACCTTCTTCAAACTTCATAAAAGGATAAAGTAAATCATTAAATCTCGCTGATGGGTCGCCATCGGGCATTATAGTCCTGGTAAACATATTAAAAAAAGCGATCAAAACTACTATTTGAAGCAAGTAGGGAAGACAACCAGCTCCTGGGTTTACCCCTTTTTGTCTATACAATTCTGCTTGTGCTTGAGCAAGTTTTACTTGATCCCCCTTATGTTTCTTCTTCAACTTCTCAAGTTGGGGAGCTAATTCTTTCATTTTCTTCATCGACTCCAAGTAGGGTTTGGTTAAAGGATTGAGAATAATTCTTAAAAAAATACTAAAGCCAATAATTGCCAGTCCCATATTTCCTCCCAGCATTTTGTAAAAAAGAATAAGCCCGTTGGCCAATGGTTGTATCAAAATTGTGGTAAACATAATAATTAATCTAGATTCTATCGGGAACCGGGTCGAGGTAACTTCTCCTTGCAAGAGGATGACAAGACAAGACCCGCTTAATACTCAATTTACCCCCACTCAATAGTCCGTGTTTTTCAATTGCTAAAAATGAATATTCAGAACAAGATGGGCTATATCGACACCCTCTTCCAAAAATTATAATAAGTAATTGAGAGATAGTCTTTTTATAAAATCCTAGAAATAACAAAACCAGCTTATTAGTTCTATTTAACCTCATTTATTTAAGTATTTTCAGTTTTTACAAACTCAGTCACAAATATCTTTACTTCTCTCATAATCTCTTCTGTTGTTTTTTTGGCAATTCTTGTCTTTGGTAAAAACACCATATCATAACCTTTTCCAATCAAATATAGGTGGTGTCTAACAGACTCCCCCAGCGCCCGTTTAATTCTATTTCTTAGAGTTGAGTGTTTGGATATTTTTGTCGAAACAATAAAAGCAAACTTTGAAAGAATCTTGGGATTCTTTCTTAAAACAACAACGCCAAAGTTTTTTCTTTTATAAAGTCGCCCTTCTTTTTTTACCTTCTCAATCTCTTTGCTGTCGGATAATCTATATCTACTGGCAAGCATAATATCACTATGAAGATAGTTGTGTTCTTTCCTTCCTTCTTCTTTTTTTAATAATGTTTCTGCCTTTCATACTCCTCATTCTTACCCGAAAACCGTGCCGACGGGATCTTTTTCTTTTACTCGGCTGATATGTCCTTTTTGGCATGCAGTCATTATAACTTGTGTAATTTTTGATTTCTAGTACTTAGATCCTAACAGTGATGGTTAAATTCATTTTACTATACAGCCCTGGTATAATTGCGCCAACGAGATGGTTTTTAAAGGAAACCGTTGATATACGCTATAACGCGTTTTCTGATAAACCATCGCACCTTGGCAGATTGGTGGAAAGAAAATTTCATAATTAATAACCTATGGAGGTGAAAAATGATCAGGAGAGTAATGGACCAGTTCGGGAGAATTTGGTATCTAGTGCCAACGTGGGATCCGTTAACCAGATTAATACTTTTGATAATAGGGCTGTTTCTGGGAATATTTATCCTTTCAATCTATCTGGCGATTGAAGGATTTAAGGAGCTCCTGCAAGGAAATTTACCCAAAGCGCTTGTCTATTGGATACTCCCAGGTTTTGTGTTTCTTTTCCCTTTTGCTTCACAATGGTATGATGACTATTCAGAGACACTACCTTATGGTTCACGGGTCATTCCAACTCCTGCAAGCAAGCCATCAGAAAATTTCAGAGTTCACGCTGACTTAAACTGGCAAAACACTGGCCATTACATCCAAGCTGGTAACACTGTTGAAATAACATTTCTGTCGGGCCAGTGGACATCACTATTAACCCCAGATCCTTATTATGACGCCAACGGCGACCCAGGATACACCTGCGCGCTTGTCTCTCACGATTACAACTGCGATGAGGTTATCCGTAATGCTCCCCATGGATCTCTGATTGCACGAATCGCAAACACTAAACCAATACCTATTGGTAATCACCAAATTCTCACTGCAAAAATAAGCGGATATCTCCAACTATCACCAAACTTTGGTTTCTGGAAAATACCTGATAGGGAAGAGCAAAGAGTGGGCTCAATACTGGTGCAAATCACTATTGGAACAGAGGAAACTCAATTGCAGCAACAGGTTACCGGTGCTCAACAAAAGCAGCAAGAAATCCCTAATACTGTCACTGCACCCTCAGAAGAATTTAGGGTATATGCTGACAAAAATTGGCAAAACACTGGTCATTATCTACGAACTGGAGATTCAGTATCAATAGAATACTTGTCAGGTACATGGACCATTTGGGAAGGAATAATTCTTCTCAGCGACGGAACAGGTGATCCGCGTGGGTATATCTGTAGTCAAGCTATGCTTGCATCACAATGTGCTGAGCCAATCCCTGATGTAGCTCAAGGGGCTTTAATCGCTCGTATCGGAACCTCTGAGGCAAAATACATCGGCAATTACGGAACTTTCACTACAAAAACGGATGGATGGCTACAACTAGCTCCAAACTTTGACCCAGTTGCATCGCCTGAGAAACGTTCTAGTATGAGTACGGGGTCAATACTGGTGCGAATCACTATTGAGACGAGTCAGTAACTCTGTTGAAATTAGATGTTTGTCCTGTATCTATGAAGTTTCACCATAACGTCAAGGATAAAAGGTTGCGAAGTGGGTTAACCACCATTCTGCTTCATGCAGAATCCTGGTTTCAGGCGCAGCCTTTTTTCTTTTCATTCAGCACTAAAAAGCTTCTCTTATTGAATTTCTAGTCTTCATCTATTCAAATCTTTTTCATTTTTTTACTGTCTTTGATTTAAACGGATAGTAAACAGATAAAAGCAGATAATAGCTTCTCTGACCAAATCAGCTTTTTAATACATTTGAAAATTTGAATTTTGAGATTATTTAGAATTTGGTGCTTAGGATTTGGAATTTCAAAAAATAAGATAGCATTATTCGGTGTTTTTTGGGGTTGACTAATTGTGGATAACTTTTTTAAGATGCTTAAGTTGTTCTTCTGTCTCCGCCAATAACTCGCTGCGCTCGACAATTTGGCGGACCCGTCTGAATGCTGTAGCTTTCGGCGGGCAAAACTTCACCTACAACTAACATGGTAGTTTTTGACAAAAAAACAGTCTGGCGAGAAGTACTTGAAAGTGTTAAAGTTTCTGTTTCCGACGCCATATTTTCCACTTGGTTCTCTCAAACTCATCTTGCCAAACTTCAAAAAACAGGAAAGCGTTTTCTGGCCGAAATTGGCTGTCCCTCCCCATTTGTAAAAACTACTATCGAAAGTCGGTATTTTGGTCTGATTCAAGATAGCCTGGTAAAGTCACTTGGATCTGCTTGCGATGTTATATTTACTGTTAAGCAAGGTGCTGATACAAGAACCTCGAAATCTCCCGCTCCTCTTTTTGACGAGCAAAAAGAAGAAGTTGCAGAAGAACTTGTTGAGAATCTTGTTAAAACTGGAATCAGACCTAGCTTTCATTTCGAAAATTTTGCTGTTTCTTCTTCAAACCAAATGGCATGGGCAGCGGCGGAAGCTGTTTCAAAAAATCCCAGTCAGGCATACAATCCTTTATTTATCTGGGGTGGTGTCGGTGTAGGAAAAACTCATCTTATGAATGCAATCGGACGAGAGATTGTAACCACCGATCCAGATTCAAAAATACTGCTTTGTACCGGCGAACAATTCACCAATGACATTGTTGAAGGGATAAGAAATAAAACAACCCAATCTTTCCGTAATAAATACCGAAAGTTAAAGGCATTGCTTATTGACGATATCCAATTTATTGCCGGAAAGGACACCATCCAAGAAGAATTCTTTCATACATTTAACGCTTTGGTTGCCACCGGTGCCCAAATTATTCTTACTTCCGACAGACCTCCTTGGGAAATATCAAAATTAGAAGAAAGGCTAAGAAGTAGGTTTGAGGCAGGACTGATTGTTGACATCGCCCCCCCTGATTTCGAGTTAAGATGTGCCATATGCCAAATCAAATTGATAGAAAGAAATCTAGAAATTCCAATGGACCTGGTGCAACTAATTGCCGGGAACATAGATTCTGCTAGAAGAATTGAGGGTTTTATTATTCGCCTCTCCTCAACGGCTCAATTAAACAAGTCTAAAATTAATGAACAATTGATTGAGACTCTTTTGGGTAAGGGGAGTGACCCACAAGAGCAGACAATAAAATTTAATCCTCAAGATCTGATCACTGCAGTTTCAAAATATTTTTCCATTGGCAAAAGAGCTCTTCTTGGATCTTCGCGGGCCAGGCCTATCGCCCGCCCCAGGCAAATTCTGATGTATCTTTTAAGAACTTCCCTTGGTTTACCACTTCAAGAAGTCGGCCGCGTGGTTGGTGGCAGAGACCATACAACAGTAATGCATGCTGTTGATAAAATTACTCACTTAGCCTCAGAGAATGTGCAAATTCGTCAGGATATTAGGGGGATAAAAAATCTTCTTTGAGGACTATTTTTGTCACTTTTACACTTATCAACAAAGCTCTCAAATTTATCCACAATTTAATCCACAGTCAAGCAAGATCATTTTCAACATTTAACTTTGTACCTATTTAGGCACGTTCTTTCCACATATCAACATTACCTACTACTAAAACTACTATTTTATAAATAAAAAAAATGTTCTACTAATTTAATTGGAAATTGGTAATTGTCCACCAAAGGCGGATCCGCCTCTGGCGGAGAAATTGTAAAACCATCAATTAATGGCTGATTGACTACTTTATAAACAGGTTTTATACTCTAAGACGATGAAATTGCAGATCCTTCAGGATAATTTCTCAAAAGCACTCAATATTACCTCCCGTTTTGCCAGTACTCGTGCCCAGCTTCCTGTACTGGCAAACGTGCTACTCTCGGCCAAGCGAAATAAGCTATTAGTTTCGGCAACGAACTTGGAAATTTCAATTTCGATTTCCGTTGGTGCCAAAATAGAAAAGGAAGGCGAAATAACTATTCCTGCTAGAGTAATATCAGAACTGATATCAAATTTACCAACGGGTTCAATAAGACTGATAGCTGAAAAGGAGCGTTTAAAAATCTCAGCTTCAAATTTTTCCTCAAATATCTCCGGCATGAATTCTTCGGATTTTCCAGCAGTACCACATGGTTTAACCAAGGGGTATGTAAAACTGCCCAGTGATATCTTTTTGGAGGCATTGTCACAAGTTTTATTTGCGGTTTCGATTGACGAAACTAGGCCGGTATTAACAGGAGTTTTGTTTATCTTTGGTAAGGATGAGTTTGTCTTAGTTGCTACTGATGGTTTTAGGTTGTCACAGAAAAAAATAAAAACAAAGATTAGCACCAAACAAGCCAAAATTATCATTCCTAAAAACGCTTTAAGTGAGTTAGGTAGACTTTCTGATAGTGAGGAAGATTTAAAATTTGCCTTTAAAGAAGGTGAGAATCAAGTGATTTTTGGAATTTCCAATTCGATCTTAGCCTCAAGGGTAATTGAAGGAGATTTTCCAGATTTTGAAAGAATTATTCCCAAGGAATCAATTTATAAAATCAATCTTGATAGGGAAGAATTGTTAAGAGCCGTTAGACTTGCTTCTGTTTTTGCCAGGGATTCGGCAAATGTGGTAAAGGTTGATGTCAGAAAAGATTTAATTGTCATTTCTGCGGAAAGTAGTCAAAGTGGAAGCCAGGAGGCTAAAGTTGACGCCAAGGTGCAAGGGAGTATTAGTGGGAAAAGTGGTTTAAAAATTGCTTTCAATTACCGTTTTTTAGAAGAGTTTCTCCAAAATGTTAAAGGGGAAGAAATCCAACTTGAATTTTCTAATCCAAACTCTCCTGGCATATTTACTGACCCAAAAGATCCAAGCTTTCTCCATTTGATCATGCCTGTTAGAGTTCAAGACTAGTTAGAAATACTTCACTCTGTCATTGGGGAGTCGACAAAGCGGATCGGTTTAAATTGATAAATTATTGGTTGAGTTAATTTTTGGCCGTCTTTAGATTCTGGTTCAATTTTGATGGTGTATTCGGTATTGTATAGCCAGCCCTCTTTTGGGTAGATACTCAGCGTTGTGCCTGCTGAAGTGGTGGAAATGTCATAGGTGGTGAAGGGAGTGATTTGTACTTGGGTGGTAGAAACATCTACCGCTGCGGTAAAAGTAAAGTTAATTGCTAAATCAGCAATTGGAAATTCACGTTCTCCCTCTGGTGGATAGACATTAATAAATTCAAATGGCACTGGAGTAGGGGTGAGTACAGTTGGTTGGCTGGGGGTAGTTTTCTTTTGAAAAATAAATATTGCTAGGATTATAAATACTCCAACAGCAATAATTAATATAGCGTATTTTTGTAATTTTTCTTTCATATGGTTTTTATGAGTTGAGATATAAATCCGTTACGCGTCTTTATATTATACCTTAAAAGCAGAAATGGGCTTCAGGTCTTTGGTATCGACCGCCAATTGCATATTCTATATGAACGTGGGTATTGCTTCCTTGAGGAAAGAGAGAGCCAATTTGCTGACCAGAGGTCAGACTTCCAACTTTTGCGTTTTTATTTAGATGGGAAAGGATTAATTTACTGCCGCCTGAAGAGCAAATATAAGTGTATCCTGTTCTGCCGCCACCATTGGTCCAGCCGAAACTACAATTCCAAGTTACTGTTCTGCCAGCTATTGTTGGGGCAAGTACAGGGGCATTGGGACCGGCAAAAACATCAGCAGCATAACCATAAAAAGTGCAAGCGCCTTTACTGTCTTGATAGCAGACGTTTGAAGACGCTGATGGCTGAGACGGGCCATAACATACACCTTGGGGAAGACCCCATCGACACGGTCTTCCACCCATTCTTCGCCAATAGTCATTGCTACCGTGACCTAACGTTTCTTTTCCAGGGGTATACGATCCGTGCCTAGGCTCTATTCTTAATCCGGGCAAGGGGCAAGTAATTGGAGGATTACCAAAGATAACAGCTACCGAGCCAATTGATTCAGTGTCAATCACTGCCTCGGTATCAGCAATTACTCTTAATGAATCAGTGACCACAGAGTCTCTGAAGCTTGAATTATAGGTAACAGAATAGGTAAGGACATAATTTTGAACCGGGGAAATAAGCGACGGGGGTGTAGGAGGGAAGGGTGAGCTGTCAACACCTGTGCCGTTTACCTTGACATTGCTGGGGTCAGGACATTTTATCGGTGATCCAGATCTTATCACTCGGCATTCATATTCAAATCTAATGTTATTTAAAGTTTCTTTTTTGGCCACAATAGTAATGGTGTAGTTAATAGTTAATGGCAATTGGCCATTTTTAAAAGGTCCTTCAGGACTTGCTTCTTTGATAACGTCAACATAGGGGGAGTAGTAGGCTCCTGGAACTAAACTCGGTGCTGGTGGGACAACGTAAGCACCGGAATTAATGATAAATAAGATCAGGGCAATAATTACTGGAGTGGCAATAATGGCGACGATGATTGGGGCTCCAATAGCTGGGACGGCTACGGAAGCAAAGGCTGATATGGCTGTCAGTCCCAATGCGGCGAACGATCCGAAAACTGCTGTACCTCCAAAGAAAACTAAACCACCACCAGCAAGAGAAACAAGACCTAATCCAGGCATACCAGCAAGAATAAGAGCTCCTCCACCTAAGGCCAGGGCGATACCTCCTGTTCTTCTTCTATTTTTGGGTCCAAATAAAGCGTTTCCAATTCGCCCCAAAAAATTTTTAATCTTTTTGACAATAAATGACCCAACCTTTATAGCGAAGTTGATTGCTAGTCCAATTGGTCCTCCAATTGCAACACCAACTGCTTTTAAAGCTGCTGACACTCCTGCTTTAATAGCCAAACCAGCTCCCTTTTTTAAGGCTTCTTTAGCCAGTCTTCCCCCAACCTTTTTAATTGCTTTGACCGCATAATTTTTTACTTTATTTTTGGCGACATCTATACCTTTACCAACAACCTCTTTGATTATTGGCTGCAGGGTGCCTTCAGATTGTTGAAAAAGGAACTGATTCGGTTGTGGCAGGGTAACATCAGGTGCTACTTCTTGGAAGGTAACAGTCGGATTCAAGTTTGCCTCTTGGATAACAGTGTACTGGGGAAGATTAAATTCTTGACTAAGTTCACTATCTTTGGGGGCCTCTTCAAAGATTTGGATCAAATAAGCAATTCCGTAAAAGGATTTCTTTTCTTCGTCAGTAAGAGTAGTTGACTGATCAGTACTTTTTTCTAAGTTTTTGCTTGTTACTCCGCGCGAAAACAAATTTAAAGCGGTTGTTAGGTGTCCAGCGGAAAAGTAATGCGGTAGCACTCCTAGGCTTTTAAGCTCATTGGTGTCACTTTGGTCGAGTTCAACAAAACCAGCGTTTTTAACTAAGTCTGTAAATGATTGGGTGCTTTCCAAAGCAGCTCTTGATTTATCAGTTTCTTTGACAGTCGATTGAACGTTAATTACTGGCTTCTTTTGTCCATTCATCTTCTTGCTCCTTCGATAGCTGTTTGGGCAAATTTAACTGTTTCTGCTGGTGTTTCTTCTTTTCTCATTTTAATCAGTTCTTCAGGTTTGGTGGTGATCAATTTATGCTCTTTAGGAGAAGCAACAATATGAATTGGGACATGGTTATTACCGGCAAAAAATATTCCTTGGCCAACGTTGGCTGCGAGTAGAAGTTGTCTTTCTCCTTGAGAAAGATAAAAAACCTCGCCCACTCTATCTATCGCTGCTGGAGATTGTTTAAGCAAAAGCCTTAGAGCGCTATTGGTGACAATGGCTTTACCGATATCTTGGGCTAAGAAATCCTCAACGTCTTGAGTAATGGTGGTTAAGCCAAGATAATATTTTCTTGCTCTTTTAACAATCGACCATAAAAACTGAGCCGAATCAGGGTATCTCATCATGTGCCAGGCCTCGTCAACCACCAGCATTCTTTTTTTGAGCTCTTTTTTGACTCTAGTCCAAATAAAGTCAAGGATAACAAACATGGCCACCGGTCGAAGAGCGTCTTGAAGTTCACGGACAGAAAAGACTGTAAATGGATTGATAAGATTAATGTTTGTGTGCTGATCAAAAATTCCCACGAAAGAACCTTTAACAAATTTTTCAATTCTAGCAGCCAGATCTAGCGCCTCGGCCGTTTCCATTCCGATTAAAGTTTTATAAAGATCTTCCATTAAGGGAGGTTCCTTTGCCTGTGTTGCCGGATCTTGGGTAATACCTTTACCGCGATAAGTGGCAATCAGGGCTCTATCAAGAAGGGCTTCTTGGGTTGCATTGAGTTGTCCCATGATTATTTTAAAAAGGGCATGAAGAGAGAGAATCTTAAGACCTAATTGATTTTCTCCCTCCTCATATACTTGAGATAGATCAAAGGGATTAATTTTGGATTCAGAGCCGAAATGAAAAGAGATGTATTGTCCACCGACTGCGCTACAGAGAGTTTTGTATTCAGCTTCAGGGTCGACAACAATCACTTCAGTACCCAACATAAGCGATCTTACTGACTCAAGTTTGACAAAGTATGATTTACCAGCACCTGATGTGGCAAAGATACACATGTTTGAATTCTCTAAAGTAAATCGATCAAAAATAATAAAGGATTCATTCTGGGGATTGATACCATAAAGGATTCCCTCGTCGCTTGAAAGCTCAGCCGAAGTTAGGGGGAAAGTAGTAGCCAAGGAGGTTGTATCCATGTTTCTGGTAANNATTGAGATCTTCTAAAGTTCCGGCAGGGATAGTGATGTAGAATCCAAACTCAAAGAAATGCTCAGCCCCCTTGACAAGTTCATCTTGAAGGGATCTGGCGTCTTCTAGCTTTGCTTTAGTTCCAGGATCAATAACCCTTCCTCTTTGAAGGTCAGTTTCGATTTCGGCCTCCATCTCGGCAATTTTTCGACGAAGGTCGTCAAGGACTCCCTTACCCTCAATGGGGTAAATATAAAAGGCAATGTCTAAAGAGCCGTCGAAGTTTACGATTTGCTCAAGCCAGCCCGGAGAAACATATCTTGGATAGCCCGAAACAAAAATTGTTCGCAGATAGACATTATTTATTTTAAGATGATCAAAATCTACCTCGATTTTTTCAGGAGCGAGAACGTCAATTAGGGAAAGTTTTTGTTTCTTTAATGCAATTAAAGGATCGGTTATCAAAGGCTTTTTTGCTAGCTGGACGGCAGGTCCTTGAGGTTGTTTAGGAGGGGGTGTTTTAATTTCGCCGTTAGTTTTTTCTTTTTGAGCAGGTGTATCAACAGAGGGTTTTGTCTCCGTTTTTTTAGGGGCTTTTTTTATTTGGGATATAAGGTCGTTTAGATTAAATTTTGCCATCTATTTACTTATTGATAAACTGCAACTCTTCTTTTCTTGGTGGCGGTTCAGGATTATAGGTATGATAAAAAAGATCGACCAGCTCTTGGTTATTAAGTTGTCTTAATCTAATACCTAAACGGGCTGCCTGTCTCATTAGATGGTCTCGTTTCGGCAGAAGAGTAATCCTGGCTTTGTTGACAACATAATTTTTGGTAAAAGGAAGCGGTCCTTTTGCTGCTGCTGACACCATAAAAGATTTAGCAATTCCGAGCTCAAGGGAGGTAAAGGGGATAATAATATAAAATTTTTTACTAAGGACATTTTTCTTTCTTATTGCTTCGACAATGAAATTTATGTAATCGTTCATAATACTTTCAAGTTTCGGGTTGGTAAGCTTTTTTTGGGCTTTTTCGAGAAATTTTATATATCTTGAAATATCTTTTCTTTGTGATCTGACCACAATTTGGACCGGAAAAGTAAAGGAGTTAAGTAACGCCGCATAACCAGCAATGACTGCCTCCTGTTCAAGCTCGCTTAATAAATCAAAATTTAAAGAGGTGGATTCAAGAATTAGGGCAGCACCGCCGTTTTTATAAATAACAATGTCATGAAGAATATCAGCCACTGGAATTTGTTCTTGAGAGACTGACTCAATCGGTTTATCAGCGATACTAAGAAACGGTATCTTGACCATAGCAATTAAAAATTATATATTTGTTGTTCGTCAATTGTTTTTTGTTCTTGAGTGGCAACTTTTTCTTTAGCCCAAATGGCAATCGGCGGCAAAACCTCTCCTTTGGCTTCAAAGGTTATTGGGTCGAAGACCAAACCATCCTTTTCACTAATAATGGTGTAAGTTCCGTCAAGCAACGAAGTGACAATCATAAAATGACCCAGTTTGTTTGTCTTTAAAGCTCTGACTGGCCTTCCTTCTTGATCTTTGATTTCCAAAATTGCTCCCTCTACAATTTTGCCATCAGGATCTAGTACTTGTCCAACAATTACATTAGCTTTGGTGGGGGGTATTGGGGGAGCAGCTTCTTGCGAGAACTGGGCTTGCTTTCCCTTGGCAAGGTCAGCTGCTGTTAAAACTGGAGCCACTGGAGTGGTTGAGACTTCCTTTGCTGCCGCTTCTTCTGCTCCCTCTAGAGCTTTTTCTTTAAGAGCTTTCTGGGCTAAGGTGGGCGCTTCTGTTTCGGGAATTAAGACTTCTTCTTTGGGTTTAGGTTTTGGTTTGGGTTTAGGTTTGGGTTTAGGTTTTGCCATCGAAACTTCAATTGGTATGGCAGCAGAGGTTATTTCTCTTTTTGGTTTAGGTTTTGGCTTAGGTTTGGGCTCTTCGGTTGGGAGCACCGGTGCCACACCAGTGGCAACAACAGAGGCTGGCTGGGGAGCAGCAGCAGGTGCTCCTGAAAGACGCATAATTTGGGTTACTCTTGAAAGAAAAGATTGTTCTTTTTGCTCAAGTTTTGTTTCGACCTCTTCTTCTTCAGTAACTTTCTCGGCCACTACTTCGGGAGCTGGTTCTTCTGCTACAGCGGCTTCTGGTTGAAAAAATTGAAGCGCTTTTGTTGTTTGGGCCCAGTTAAAGATAGTTGGCGAATAGATGGATTTGAAAAAAGAAATAACCCATTTTGCCAAAGGTCGATCTTCAAGGGGTAAAAATGCCAAAGCAGCCCCAAATCCGAATGAAATAAAAACCAGCGGCCACTTGATCAAGGGGGGGATTTTTGAGGCATAGAAAATTAAAGCCACTATCGCCCCACCCGCCAGCTGCAAAAATTGCCTCAGGGTCATATCTCCTACCAACCGAAATTGGAAAGAAGATATTTGCTGCGGAATCGGATGTTGTTCTTCAATTATTACTTGCTGACCAGCCACAGTTAGAGCAAGAGAGCAAGAGAGTAAAAGAGTGAAAGTTAATTAACTTATCTACCCTCTCGAGCTCTTAATGATCTTTTAAAACTATACAATAATTTCTTAACCTCAGTTAAGAGACCATAGACTTTTTCAAACTCATTTTTGTTCATGTAATTCAAATCTAGCGATATCTCGAGATAGATTTCTAATTCTGTTATCGAACCGATACTAATGTCGATGAAACGAGAAAACTCTTTTTTGCTTTTTGCATAACCTTCAACAATATTCGCCAGAGTCGAGATTGCCGCTCGCCTCATTTGTGGAACTAAAACATACATCTCCACTTTGGGGAATTTTTTAGTTAGCTTGTAGATTAACATGACCAAATCTTTGGCCTTTTGGTAAACAATTAGTTTATGATAGCTTTTGAGTTTAATCATGGACTGTGAATGTATTGTCGCTTCCACTCTCCCGCTCTTTTACTCTTTCACTCTATATTAATAAGGTTACCCTGTGAAGCTATTTTTTCAACCCCTAGGCTTTTCACGAAAGTGACTGTTTAGGCTTCTTGAAAAAACTTCATTATTAAATTCGGTTCTCGGTTATCAGCTGTCTGTTGTCAGATGCCAGATTGTCAGTGCCTCAGATTAACTGATATCCGATAACTGATATCCGATAACTGAAAACCGAAAACTGACTAACTGAATTGGGGTCGATGTAGTTTTGTTTTTTTGTCAAAAAGCTTTAAGATAAAGATACCAAGATGCCGGGACTATTTGTTGTCACTTTGTTGATTGTAATCTTTTTACTTGGTGTTTGGTGGAAGAATAGAGCTTGGGATCATGGAGCGCCTTACGTGGAGATGNNACGTGGAGATGGAACCAGGAGTGGTTGAAAGGGTGATGAGGATTGCTAGAGTAGGTAAGGGAGATGTGTTTTATGATTTGGGATCAGGAGACGGACGTTTGGTAATTGCGGCTGCACTCAAAGGAGCCAAGGCCTATGGAGTAGAGACTGACAATTTAAGAGTTTTATATTCCCGATTATGGATCAAGATTTTAAGATTAGAAAAAAAAGCCAAAATTATCCATGACAATATTTTCAAAACAAAAATTTCCAACGCCACTGTTGTTTGTATCTATCTTCTTCCTGAGACGAACAAAAAGCTTAAAAAAGTGCTTAAGAAAAAGTTAAAAAAAGGAACCAAAGTTGTTTCGGTCGGCTTTAGAATTGCGGGTTGGAAACCAAAATTAATTGATCCTCGAGGCACCATTTATGGCCCAATCAGGCTTTACGTGATATAAGAGCCCTCAAGATCTTACTTTTTTCTAACCAGCATTTCATTAGACATGTGGTTAAGTGATATAATTATTATAAGCTACTATGCCTGAAGGAGAAAAACCAGAAATAATAATTGCTACAAAACGGGGTGGCGAAACCCCAAGACCGGTAGTGGTTTTATTTAGCGATATTCATAAGGAGATTAAAAGCAAAGATACTCCACCAGACAAATTACAGGAACTTCAACAGGAAATGCAGGCCCGTGTAAAAAATATGGAAGAGCTGGACATTGTTAAATGGAGCAATATAAGAGCTAGAGTCCTAACAGAAATTAAAGAAAACGAGTGGGATCATGTTTATAATAAATTGCTGAAACTAGCTGCAGATTTGGAGAATGAGGCAAGGGGCATCAATCGTGGTCTTCCTGAAAGAGAAAAATATGACGGAATCGTGCAGGCGGCAGTAGAGATGGCCGCTCTTGAGGTGTCTGTCCAAGGTATGCAGCGGCGTAAAGGCGACCCAGATTTTAAGCAATGGATACAAGAACACGGAAAAACACCTGAAGAACTTGAGGATGATACAGAGATTGTTGGAAGAGCAAGGATTCTTGATTTTAGGGGTATAGATTTACCAGATTTGGTGGGTGAAACGTTAGAGGAGAGAAGAGAGCTGGAGAGACAGGCGATGGGAATAGCTGATATGGGAAGGACGGAAGAGTTGCTTGAGGCACAGGCTGTATATCAAGAAAGGCAAGTAGAACTGTTGGAGGAAGGATATAACGGAGTGGTGCAGACAGTTAGGGAGAGGGGTAGGGCTAATCCGGAAATTTTTGACCAACGTCCCCCTCCCTGGTATAAGGACCTAAGTGAAAGAGAGCAGGGTGTTATTAGAATAATGTTACATATAAGCTATTTTGCCGCCCAAAAAAGAGATTTTGGAATGATAGATTTAGATGCAGTTCTGGATATTAAGGGCTTAAGGTTTGAAACAAAAAACCTTCAAACTATGTGGGAAACAATGCCCGGGTATAGGATTGCTTTAGCAACCATGATTAATGACCTTTTCGAAAAAGACAGAAAAGTATTCGAAGACAAGAAAGAGAAAGTACATTTCAGAATTTCTGGAGTTAATAAGGAGGAAGAGAAAACAGGAGGATATAAACATTTATCCTCTCAAGAAAGGTTTGATAAGTATAAAGCAGATTTAATAAAAAAGATCGAAAAATATTTTGAAGAGAAAATTAAGAAAGGAGAAAGTGAAGAACTTTTGGCCACAGTGGAAAAATACAGGGTGCCATTAGAAGATTTAGCCACTGCAGCCGTGGCCACTGCTGACAACCTTCTTTTTGCTACCGGTGCTTATGAATCAGGAGAAGACGATAGGCGAACAATTCAGGGCGCTGCCAATCTCTGCTCAGATGCAGTGAGGACATTTTTTGCACCTGGAGTAAAGGGATGGAGGCATAGGTGGTTTGTCGGACGAGGTAAAAAAGAACCAGGAGTTGCTGAACGTCAATATGCCGGCCCACTGGGAGCATGGATAGCAGAGAATGCATCTGCAACTGAAGAAGGTAGAGATGATTTTCGGGATAGGTATGATAAGGGGGAGTTTAAGTTGATACCCCACCGGATGATGTATAGTATGCTGGACCAATCAGATTTTCAAAAGGGGACTGACCATTGGAGAGAAGAAGGTAGATCAATGGCCCAAGTTTTGCTAGAGACAGAGACAGGGGTTGTGGAAACAAAAGCTGGTGACCTTATCGACTATGTTAATGATGGAAAAGGCATAAAATGGACTGAGCTCAGAGCAGACGAAATAGTGGGGGAGTATTTTGATTTGGCAGACGATGTAAAAAAAGTCTATAGACATCTAACCAGTGGGGATGAAAGAAACAACTTAAGCATTGGCCGTTTTCTTGATTCGGTTATTAAAATAAGGGGAGAATCAAAGTTGTTAAATGAGTTATATCGAGACGAGAACCTGATGACAGCAGGAGTTATTATGGCAATCAGCCCTACTGGATTAAAAAAGGGGATTACCGAGATGGTTTTAGATCTGGATGAGTCGTCGTATGACTATCTTGTAGATTATGCAACTGCAGATGACAGATTGTATGAAGGCATGGAGGAGCCTGGTTTCCGTGAAAGGCTTCTTGAGAGATTACATGCTGAAGACCTTCAAACTCTTGAAGGAACGATTGTAAGTTTTTTTGTCACTGAAACAGCGCTTATCGGAAGAAGAAAGCGTCTGAGAAGGAAGGCATTGAGTAATCTTCAGAGCAAAAGAGAGGGTAAATAGGCGTTATCTGATCTGACGCGATAAGGTTCTAAAAATATCTCCTAATTGCTGAGCTCTAGCAGTCCAAACAGGGATTTCATAAGGTATTTTCTTTCTAGCAAGCATTGTCCTCGTGGCTTGGGCTGCTTCATAGCGTTGCTGCGCACGGGTAGCAAAAAGTTGTCCCCCACCCAAAAAGACAGGGCCGATTGCAGCTCCAATTGCTGTTCCATAAGCAAATGGTCGGCCGGAAATAGCTGAGGAAATCATGTTTGAGATATTGGGGATTAAAAGAAGCACTGCCAGACTGGCAAAGAGCCACATCATCTCAATTTTTGTACCCGCCCCAACTGTTAGGGGAGGAACCCAAGAGCTGGTGCCAAAGCTCTGTCTGATGCCAAAAGGGAAAATTGCGTCTAAAATGCTACCAAAGAACCCCCCCAGTATTGGAATAGAATCTGATTCTACTCCGGCAAAAGCGCCCCTCAAGAAAACAAAGGCAACAAAAAACATAAATCCAGCTGCCGGATAGACAGCCAGTTGGGCAGCTAAGTTTCTTAGCCACCTTCCAACTCCACCCTGACCTAAAGTGCCCATCAGAATCATCAGTGGCCCAAAAACAACCTGCAGCAGAACGTTTACATAGGTTCTGACTAAAAGAAAAATTATTCTTACCAGGGCAACAAGAAATACGATGGCGATTATTAAAATAATTAATAACCAGATTATCTGGGCACCAGGTATTAAGGTGATGGCGGCGGCAATTCCAAAAACCTCTAAACCAGAAGTAAAGAATACTGCCAATAGTCCCAGTAAAAAGGTCCAAAAATAAATCAACATATGAGTAATAACGCTTCTTTCTGTAAGAGCACTAAACATTGTGTCCCACTGAGTAAAAGTCCCACCCACCATACCTGAGCCGGATAGGATCCCGGCCAAGAGGCCGATGACAACATACATCAGGTCAATCATAAAGCCGGCAATGGCATAGGAAAAGGTAATTAGGATTAAGGCAATAATTACCTTTGGCAAGGCTGACTGGATGGTAATTACCACTTGGGGTGAAATTCTGACTCGAAACATGATCATAAATGAAAGAATGATCGTCGCTAAGATCAGCAAAAAATAGGTCACGTTTCGGACCATTCTCCAAAGACCCAGCATTGGACTGGCTGCCCCAAACCCAAATCCCGCTTGCTGAGCCCGGGCTTCAGGTATCAGGTGCCACCTGCTGGCAATGTCTTTAAAGTAAGCTATTGTCGATATCGGCCTTTTACCAATTGAAGCTAACAACGAAGTTTCTTTTTCTGCTGAAGATATGAGTTCTTTAACCACAGCATATATTTCGTCTGCACACTTTGCTAGATCTCCGTCATTCTCTTTTAAGCAATCAGTTATTGCCGGATCAAAGGTAGTTAGGAAATAGACCAGGCTATAAATAACCCAGCGGACTTGGGCGGCGGTATAGCGCTCCCCATATATTTCATCCGGGTCACCGCCCTCAACTACCTCTAGCCATTCTTCGTAGGTTTGATTGTACCAGAAGGTACCTTGGGCATGGACAGGGGGAGCAAAAAGGGTGAGCATTGAGGTGATCAATACCAAAAAGGCAGTTAAGCCAATTAGGAGTTTTTTGAACATAGCTTATTCTAATAATAGCATATTGCTAGTAAGAAAATGCAAGTCCCTACCTACCCTACTTACAAAAACTCAAGCTGTAGGTTTTGCCAGCTTTGCCAGGATTAGCATAGCCCGGAGTAGTTAACTCAACGTTTAGCTTACAAGCGTCTTCTTCTCCAATGGCCAAAGTTTTTAAAAATTCCTGCTCAGCGATGGGGCGAATTTCGTCAAAGGGATATCTCTGAATTGAGATGATAAAAAGCTCCTCTGGAGCAAAATAAAATAGATGATAATAACCTTTTTTATAGGCAATTGTTTTGTATTCTTCAGTATCTAGACCGTTAGTATTGGTAATTTGGTAAAAGTCAGCCATCTTAACTCCTGATATTTCTATTTTTTTATTGGCAACACGTTTGTTTCCAAAACTGAGTTGAAGGGGTTGGGAAGGAAGCTGTCTAATTAGAAGGGTTAATAAGATTAAAAGAACCAGGGCAAGTATGGTTTTGCTAAGTTTAGGTTTTGGAGCAACTTTCTTTTTCTTCTTCATAAACTTTCTTACATTATGCCGCATTTTGAGGCGGTGCCGGTCCAAGGACTCCAGCCGAAGGTTCGGTACAAATAGGCAGCGTACTGGATGTTTTCAGTGGGGTTTAAATATTTTTGGGTACATTCTCTAAGCCTGGCTTCATTGCCGATGGTGCAAGAAGGAGGGTTCCAAGTCCAGCTTGAGAAGGCGCCTGGGCAATGAGCCAGGAGATTGATTTGGAAAAGCCCGATACTGTAGTCAACGGATTGGCCGGTTAAACATCTACAATTCATCGCCAATGGATCGCCACCACTTTCCATATTACAGATAATTGAGGCCTTTCTGGCAGCGCTGGCTGGCCAGCCTTTTGATATTAAGTTTGAAGGGCTACAAGGACCGCTACCCGGGTTACAGTAGCCAGTATAGTTTCGGGGATCAACTGGACCGGCGTCACACTCTCCTGGGGACAGATAGGCAAGTGGTTCTGGGCCTGAGACACATCCTTGACCAAAACCTTCGGGTCGCAGCATCTTCTGGATGCAATTAAGGAAATATTCGTGGACTCCTCCTATGTGGGGGAAATATAATTCTGCTTGATCAGCTGCTCTTCCGCTAGATGGATTTCCTGCTACTACCACTCCGCTTCCTTGGAAGATAACTCTTGTTGCTGCAGGCATATCCCAGAGTCTTTTAACAGGACGACCTTCATCGTCACTAATTTTGGGAATGAATTTCTTAAATACCCCGGCCGGTCCGGCAACCAATCTTTTCCAAACCTCGTCTGCTAGGGGGGTGTTAGTTATCGTTCGAAAGGCCACCTGAACATCGTTAGTGCAAGGCTCAGACATCGGACCGGGGGGAGTGCTGGGTGGAGAGCACCCATCAGCGCATTTATAACCGTCAGGACAATCAACCGCTCCCAGGTCGATACTGCAAGACCAGCCGGTTGGGATACAGTTATAACTACTAAAACCTCCGATACTCATTGATTCACATAAAGGACCGGAGGGTGGTGGTGAACAATTTACTACACACCGGTCTGTACCGGGACAATCGACCGGTCCATAGTCTTCGTCACAAAGGAAGTGCGACGGTACACTTTGACAGTCTGCGTTTAGTAAGTTGCGACAAACAGCTCCGTCGCCGGGAACAGTAAATTCGCAACGAACTTGGGCCTCATAATTAATCGTTGCCGAAAGCTCACCAGGAAATAAATTATCTCCGGGATTTGACCTGATTGCCCTTATATCACAGAAAGAAAATGGATTACTAGAAAGAATCTCTGGATCTGGGTCTGCCTCGGTAACTTTCTTATCAAACAGTACTTTTGAGGCATAAGTGGTTTGAAGGATTTTTCCGAGCTCATGAGCCTCTTGCATGTGGGCAAAAAACAAATCTGCTGGAAGCATATTTGTTACCGATGAGCTTAAGATAATGACGTCGCTGGCTAAAACGGGTTGGATTGAATAGGTAGAGATCTCTACTTCACCGAGTCTATCTTCAGTTGATGAAAAGGGCACATAATCATATTGGTTTCTTGAAACATCGCTCATTCTTCGATTAGTCACTCCCGCACGACTCGGATAACAATTTGTCTCCTGGCCCAAGGCGTTAAGGCAAACCACAGTTTGGTCATGCCTTACCCTTCCTGCATCTCTAATTTCATCTCGCCGAATTTCTGTCTGTGACTCACTACCAAGGAGCTTTTTTAAAGGACCAGAAAAATCAATTATTTTTCTTCTGCCTTCTTCTTCGTCAGGATCTGGAGGATCATATTCAGCCCGGCCAATTACGCCGTTTAGATACCAGCTGACGTAGTCATTTACCTTTGCGGCGTCGTCTAAGGTTTCATCACCCTGAAAAATACTATTAACTACTTTAGGGATGTTAAGACTCTCGGCGCCAAATGAGGGTTCGGTATAGCCCATGATTGGCAGATAGGCACCTTCCAAGTCAACAGCAATATCGCGCGTCCGATCAATTAAAAACCAGCAGACCTCCTTACCGTTACCCATGTCAATACAGCCCTCTGGGGCACAGAAATCACATCCAGCACACTTGGGTGCAACCTCACACAACCAAGTCTCGCACCAAGGATGACATGTAAATTCCTCACCTGTAGGATTTGGAGGCTCATCCATTGGCTCTATTTGTTGTTGTTCGGAACCACCCGGAACTTCACGGATGATAATTGAATAAGTCCAATCTTGAAAGTTATTGTAAAAATTTTTAAGAATGGTGGTGGTGTCTTTAACAATTAGGTCATTGCCACAAAACAAAGCCAGATCTTCTTTTGCTCTATTGCAAGGACTTCGTTGATAAGGTCTGAGTGAATGAAATTCGAGATCGTCCCAAGCCGATTCCTCTGGTGCAGTTTCGTCACAGGGAAATGGATAAACTTGAGCCGGTTGATAGCGTGGACGTGCCTGTCCTTCGATTGGGGGTGGGGGTGGTGGAGGGGGTGGTGGAGGGGGTGGTGGAGGGGGTGGGGGGGCTGCAGCACAGTTAATCCTATTAGGAATAGAGAAACCATCTGCAAAGCAACCTGAGATTCCGGGGCAAGAAGTGGGACGGTTGCAACACCCTGTCGCATCGCAACGCCATGTAGCAGGACCTGAGCCTCCTGGATCACTTCCATATTTACAAACATAACCAGCATTACAACTTGCACAACTACAATTTACTGGAGGTCTGCCACAATCATCATCGACTTCACACTCATTTTCTCCAGGATCACATATTGGTGGACCTGAAACACAGTTTCTATATGCATCGCAGAATTTACAGGGACCAATTATTACCGCCAGCTTATCTGAGGATGTCGGGGTTTCTGATGAAGAGCTATCATTGTTAGCGTTTGCTTTTCTGGCCAGTACAAGTGAGGCAATAAGGAAGCTAAGAAAGGTAAGGAAGATGAATGGTTTATAAATTTTGACCCATCTCATTTTACGGTATAAAGACCCTGAAATTTAAAACATCGGCTCCGGTAAATTCGGCGATAAATCGAAGGATCAGTATTGAGAGGGCAACCAAAATGAGTCCGACAATAGCGGAAGTAACAGTCTTTCTGGCCGACTCAGCAACTTTTGGGTCGCCACCAGAGGTAATGTATTTGAACCCCCCAACAATTAACATAATAAATAGGGCTAGAGAGGCAATAACCAAAGCAACTTGCAATACTCTCCGGAAGATATATTCAAAACCCGCTAAAATCGGGGCGCATTTTCCACCGATACACCTGTTAGCCATATTTAAAGTCTCAACTAAGTTTAGCTAAATGAAGGATACGGAGCAAGCAGTGTTTGTTAAAAATTAAATCCACAAAAAAAAGCGCGACAAGCGCGCTTGATTTGAAGCATAGTTATCTTATGGTTGAGCAGTGGGGATATTTAGGGTGAATATGTCAACCCCAAAGAAGGTATTGATCAGCTGAATGATTGCCCAGGCCGCAAAAATAATTACCAGTCCTACCAAAGCAGCAGTAATCTGACCCCTGGCTGCTTCAGTGGCTGCTTTATCGCCACCAGAGGTGATCCACCTGACTCCTCCGATAACTAACATGAAGAAAAAGATTATTGCTGCGACAATCAAAACCAGCAATATTGCCGCTGATACGACATTACCGAAGGTTAAGTTTTGTAAATTAGTTGCTAGCCCTTCTCCTGGCCTAAGATTAATATCTTGAGCTAATAAGGCAAACATAGTTAATGATTTATTATGAGGGTTTATTTTTTTACTTGTCAAGAGCCAATTTAAAATTGGCTGTTAGCCTCCAATTTTTAAAGCCTCGATGTTTATCATCAGAATATTAATGCTAAAGAACCTTTCGACCAATTGTATGATCGCAAAAATAGAAAACAAAATTAATAATCCAATAAAGGCGTTTGTCAGTCTTGTTTTTGCTGCTTCTGCTGCTTTTGGATCGCCACCCGAGGTCATCCACTGAAGTGCTCCCATTAAAAGCATAAACATAAATATGATTGCGCCGACTACTAATCCTAAAGTGATCAAAGCACGAAGTAGTCCTTGAATGAATCGGATCGCGTTCATGCCTAGAAGGCGGGGACCAAGGGCAGGATTTTCAATATATGAACCGCTTCCCGGCCCTGGTGGCGGTGGTGGGATAGCAGCTAAGTTTGACATAATTTGAATATTTATCAGGGTGCCAGACTAGGAACAAACCAGGCACCTCTCATAATATCGACTCCTATAAGGTAACCAATCAAATTTATTATAAATATAGCAGAAATAACGATCACTAAGCCAATTACACCATAGGTGATATTTCCTCTTGCATCTGCCAGTTTTGTCTTGTCACCACCTGAGGTAAGGATTCCAATTGCCCCGACTATTACTTTATAAATAAACCAGATAAAAGCAATAACCGTCAAAATACCAACAACGGCAGACAAGACTCGGTTAAAAATTGGCACTGCTGTAGAGGCCCTCTCACCCTCTAAGCCAAGAGGGCCAATTCCTCTTAGATTACCAATAGGAATGTCAACCAAATACTTGTTCATAGCGTTGGGATACTAGGATTAATTATCGCATCAGGATCACCAAAGATAAGCCAACCAAATAGGGCGGCCAAAACAAATGAGCCAGCCATGATTAGTAATCCAATTACCGTTTGATATATTTTTGCTGTTGCAGCTGAGATTTGTTTTGGGTCTCCGCTTGCTGACAAAAATCCGTAACCAGCAAGAATAAAATTAAAAAGGGCATAAATACCCCCAGCAATAATTAATATCTTTAAGATTATATTTAATAAAACACCCAAACCACCACTTTCGATATCACCAAACCCTTGAAGTGGTTTAGGTGGTTTAATTGTTCCAATAATTTGAAAAACAGCTGTCATCGTTTATAAGCGTGGTACAGTAATAAATTTAACTCCAGTGATTGCCTCAATTAATCTTACCACCCAATAGGAAGTAAAGATAATGGCAAATCCCACCACCGCCGCGGTAATCGCTTGTTTGCCTTGGGCGGTTTTTTGGGGATTAGCTTGTCCAGCGCCAGTGATCATCGAAAATCCGCCAAAGATAAATAAAAAAAGGACAATTACTCCTGCCAGTGTTATGGCGCCGGTAACGATAACTGACACTAAGTCGGAGATGGTTTTATCAAAGCCCCATGGTGAACCAAATTCTCTGGCAATATTAACTCTGGCAATTTTTCTCATAGTTAAATTTTATCAAAATACCAAAACGATGGACAATGTTAGCACTTTTTAAATTATCCAAAAGGTGGGAAGATTATCCCCAAAACCCGACCTACTATTTGGACTATCCAAAAGGCGACAAAGATAATTACAAAGCCGATTAGTGCTGTTGTGATTGTGCTTTTAGCAGACTCGATTGTTTTGGGGTCTCCTCTTGAAAGCATATACTTATATCCTCCATAGATTAAATAAAGAAGCAGCAGTATTCCGGCAACTGCGAAGATATAGGGGACTAGTTTATTAACAATTGTGCCAATTCTTCCACCGGCAAAGTCAGGGCTGGCAATTCTTTCCAAAGCACGAAAGTCTATTCTTTGAGAAAGTTTCATTATTATTAAAATTCTGGAAGTCCTAAGATATCAATGCCGATTATTCTTAAGATAAAGACCGAAAGGATTAAAAGAAGTAGTCCGGTTAAGGCAGCGGTTAAGAGCTCTTTACCCGCTTGGAGTTTTTTAGGATCTCCTGCAGAAGTAATTATCTGGAATCCGGAAAGCAGTATCAAAAGGAAAGCAATTCCTCCNNNATTGGAATACAACCGATGGCAGTATAGAGCTTGCCGGAGCGAGGATTTGTTGTTGGTCTTCCTGCCGAATCGCAAAAGATTTTTTGTCCAAATTGTTTAGTGCAACATATTTCACCTGCTACACAATCCTTGCGACCCTCGCTTTTTTCTCCGGGAGGGCAACCTCTTCTTACGTCTATTGGTCTGCAGGTACCACCTAAAGACGAACAAGTACCAGGTGGAGAACAGACACAGTCTGTTCTAGGAGCATTTTCACAAGCATCTCGGTCTCTGCTAAATCGCCCACAATAGCTTCTGTCGGTAGTGCAAAACCTCTCACAAGTTGCCGTACTTTCGTCAGGAGCACATCCCCTTACAGCCCACTCGCACCCAAAAGTCCCCTGAGCTCTTATGGGTTTTGGAAATACTACTAAGTAGGAAGGAAGCAATATAAAAAATAGGATTAATATTTTTTTCATTAACTTGAGTGTAGCACAAAGATTACTGGGATTTGTAGTATGAAGTAAGTAGTAGGGGGGCAAGATTGGTATAATGAAGTTTATGAGAATTTCAAGTTTCAAGAGATTATTCCAAAAGGCACTTTTATTGACTGTGGTATTTCTTTTTTTGACACCAATTACTAATTACCAATTACCAATTACCATTC
>JABAOH010014877.1_pt1 | contig 77922 bp, 69 predicted proteins | sample 7062181 | NCBI WGS metagenome assembly JABAOH01 (sample SAMN14538630, study PRJNA623070) | marine sediment metagenome | biome: marine biome [ENVO:00000428]; feature: marine pelagic biome [ENVO:01000023]; material: deep marine sediment [ENVO:00002113]; isolation source: pool of 5 deep marine... | reverse complement strand
CTGGCTGCGTTATTGGGGTTCGAAGTACATGAGTACGTCTTCACCCCTGCTGGCCTTGCCAGAGCCCAAATCGGGCTTCGTGAATAATCCGCGCTGAACGCCTTCCTTTGTCGGGTGACCTCGTCCGCCACGCCTCCTGATCCCTACGGTGAACGGCCTGGCCTGTGTGCCGGGGGCTTTAGGGAGACTGAAGAAGGTGCCATGATCTAGTCCCTCATCGCAACCGGCCTTTGTTTTTTGGGAAAATCCATAAAAGAATATCGAGGTAAGAGATTATCCGTCACGGGAGTGGTATTTAGCAGAAGGGATCGTTCCCATGAGAATGACTCAGAAACGCTGTCATGTTCAGTCGTCGTCGAGGGTTCAGGTATCTAAATAGGCCTAATCCCAGTTTTGTGATTCAAACCTGCTATTTTTTCTTATGACGGTTTTTCTTCAAACGTTTTCGATGCTTGTGTCTCGACATTTTTCTCATTCTCTTCTTGATCACATTGCCCACGCCCTTCACCCCCGGGTATTCTATTTGATCTGTTTGAGCCTTTTTGTACAATCTGTATGAGGTTCCTCAGTCCCTCCTGTCAGATGCGGGGTTCCCTCAGAAATGTCGCCAAAGTGCAAAGGCCTATCATAATTTAGGCCAAATCGCTTTTCAATACCCTTTTCGCCTGTCACCTAAGAGGTTTTCAATTTCCTCCTCAATCTTTATTTGCAGGTCAAAAGCCAGACAGCCGTTGGGTGGCATGAAAAAGTTTGGGTCTTTGGAAGGTGTAGGAGACCGGGTATCGGTGACGGCACCGTTTTTGAATTCCAGGAGCCGTCAGTTTTCAGTCAGGTCTCTCCATGGAATTTGATAGACCCGATGAAGTGCAGTGAACCCCTTGAGGTTAAAGACACCAACGAGCTCGACTCCGATTCCATGAGCGTTCTTGATCTCTTCCTTGAGTTCTTCAGAGACAAAAATCCTGTTTCTATCCGGAAAAGCCTCGGGCTGAAGACCCTCACCGAGACTCTCTTGGTGTTCTCTTGTTAAGGACTCGATTCGAAAGGCCTTGTTAATGGCAGTTCCGTGTCGCCCGCCCTGCTCATCGAGCACCAACTCGCCATAGCTTATCCCTAGCCGGAGTTCAATCTTTTCCTTCTCCGACACGTCCTTATTGTACTCATCGGCGTTTTGAAGGATTTTGATAGCCGCCCTGACCGCATCGGTCGCCCCGGAGAATGCTATCATATAGCCGTCACCGGTGCTGTGGAGGAATTTGGCGTTAAAGCTTTCAGAGACCCCACGGACACACTCCTTCATCTTGTTTTTGATTCGCATTGCAAAGGCATCGCCCTGAGTAACGGCCAACCTGGTGGATTCACAGAGATCCACGACAAGAATCGCTTCATTGACAAAAGGGAGTTGCTTTCTCAGGGCTGCCCAAGGGCGAATTCCCCACCGTTTGATTATCCAGACGAAAATTAGGACGAGAGCCGCAGTCATAACAACGAGAAAGCTTTTTTCCTTGTAGAAAGGGAGTTCCTTGGGGGGGATCAAATCTCTCATCCTTTCTCGCATCTCCGCTGTCCCCATGTCGCCCCTACTCTGTCCCGTTATCCTTCTTCCTTCTCTTTTTTGGAGAGATGAGCCTTTTCCGGAAGGTGATTCAAAGGCGATTCTTGAAGAGTCATTTCCGATTTCCCGGACCTGTGCGTGCTCTGGATAGTCGCCTACGGACAATGGAAACGCTAAAGCAGGCAACCCGTTCGCTCCCAAGAGAAGATAAAAAAGCGCAAGGACACCACCCAACCTTGCCATCGAGATCCTTTCTCACTCAAGCCAGATGCTTCTGCCAGGTCTTACGCCGGCGACAATCTAGGTCGACCCCCCGAAACTCATCCAAGGACACATATCCATTGTGTCGGTCCCACCTTATTAGAACGCTGGACCTACTTAGGATAATACCATTGAACGAATATAGCATCAAACCGAAGAAAACATATCTGAGGAGTCTCTTCCGTTCTGTGGACCCTCTTGTTCCTGAGGGAGGTGGGCGAAGGGGGTGATGCCAATACCTTTTGGTCTTCTCTGGCTCTTTTCGCGCTCATGAGTTCACCTAGGTCACGAGCGCAGGGTTAAAGGCGAAAGGTTAAGGAATAATCGATTCGCACCGCTTTGTTTTCTCTCCTTTTTCCTTTGTCCTTTAACCCTTATCCTCTTTTGATTAGCCTGGCCGGCCAATGGCGGAGAAAGGGGGATCACCGCGAAAGCCTGGAACCGAATGTCGTACCCTCGAGAAATCCGGTTGGTCCTCAGTTTGGCAGTCGCTGTGTGATCCGTGTTCAAAGATTTACCCTGGCTGATGGATCCCATTTCTCTAGACCTGGTGAATCAACACCCTCAGAGGAAGACCAACCAGGACGTGTTAGAAATAACAGCACCTAGAGAAAACCACACGCCGTGTCGCCCAGTCAAGCTCGGGTCAGCGCGCCTTGACGTGCGTGGAAGAATAGGGTAACTATTCTTCCACACATTCCAGCAATTCCATACCTGAGGCACCTAAAACCTCCACAGTTAAGCGCTTATTTGCGTATTCTGGAAATTCCAGAGACTTATCGAGGAAGGAAGCACTGTGGAAGAACGAAGCCAATTGCGGAAGCAAAGGCTTGAAAAGATCCGGCAGCTGGAGGGGGATGGCATAAAGCTGTTTCCCAATGATTTCAAGATAAAACACACGTCCAAAGAGATCGTCGAAATCTACGGGTCGAAAAAAGCCGAGGAGCTCGAAAAGACGGATCAGGTTTTTGTGCTTGCTGGACGTATTATGGCCCTCAGACAATTTGGCAAGGCATCCTTTTTCCATCTGCAGGATCGCATGGGGAAGATCCAAGCCTATATCAAAAGGGATCAGGTAGGCCAGGAGAGCTATGCGCTCTTTAAGCGACTTGACGTGGGGGATTTTGTCGGTGTGTCAGGGAAGATTTTTCGAACAAAGACCGGGGAACTGACGATCGCTGTTCAATCTCTCCGTCTGCTGGCCAAGGCTGTCAGACCTCTTCCGGAAAAGTTCCACAAACTAAGAGATATGGAGACCCGGTATCGTCAGCGCTACGTGGATCTTCTTGTCAACCAGGAAGTGAGGGAGATTTTTGTTAAGAGAACCCGGACTATCCAGGCCCTACGATCCTTTTTGAATGAACGGGATTTCCTGGAGGTGGAAACGCCTATGATGCAGCCGATCCCCGGCGGAGCGACTGCTCGTCCCTTTCGAACTTTTCACAATGCACTGGATATGGAGTTGTTTCTAAGGATTGCTCCCGAACTCTATCTCAAACGCCTTGTCGTGGGTGGACTGGAAAGGGTGTACGAGATCAACCGAAACTTCCGGAACGAGGGAATCTCTACAGAGCATAATCCAGAATTCACGATGCTTGAGCTCTATATGAGTTATGCGACGTATGAGGATCTCATGGATTTGACTGAAGAAATGATCTGCCACACATGCCAGACTGTTCTGGGGAGGGAGGGTCTTAAGTATCAGGGGCATGAAATCTCACTCAAAAGGCCCTGGCAGAGAATGACCGTAAAGGAGGCTATCGCTCGCTACGGAAAAGTGGACCCTGCGGTCGTCGAAGATAAAGCAAAGGCCTTTAAGCACGCAGCACGCCTCGGGTGTAATGTGACTCCAAAAATNNACCTGATACAGCCTACATTTGTGACACGCTTTCCCATAGAGGTTTCTCCGTTGTCGAGGAGAGATGACAAAGATCCAGACGTGGCGGAGCGCTTTGAACTCTTTGTTGGCGCGAGAGAACTTGTCAACGGATTCTCTGAACTGAATGATCCATTCGATCAGAGTGAGCGATTTCGTCTACAGGTTCAAGAAAGGGAAGCTGGTGATGAGGAGGCCCATCTGATGGATGAAGACTACATCAGAGCCCTCGAGTACGGGATGCCGCCGACAGGTGGTCTCGGTCTTGGGGTAGACCGTCTGGTTATGATCCTTACCGATGTCCCTTCGATAAGAGACGTCATTTTCTTCCCCCACTTGCGCCCAGAGAAGAGCCCTTCCTAAGAGTGAGGATTCCATGTCATATGAACTCTTCATCAGTCTCAGGCACCTGAGAGCCAAACGGAAGCAGTTCTTTATTTCAGTGATCACGGTCCTGTCAATTGCTGGCGTCGCAGTCGGGGTGATGGCACTGATCGTCGTTTTGGCTGTCATGACGGGATTCGAACAGGATATCACGTCAAAGATCGTCGGCATGACCGCCCATATTCTCGTTCGACAACATGGAAGTCAGGGTCTAGAAAACTACCCGGCCATCACAGAGCGAATCCGAAAAGTCGAGGGAGTTGTGGCGGCGACCCCCTTTATCTTCAACCAGGTCATGGTGACATCAGAGGTTGCCATTACCGGCGCCGTACTCCGAGGCATTGATCCGGATAGTGTCGGGGATGTGACGTCTTTGGTTGAGAATACCAAACTCGGTTCGGTTGAGGCACTCAAATCCTCTGAGCCACCCGGCATCATCATCGGCAACGAGCTCTCAAAGACCCTTGGTGCCTCGGTGGGGAATTGGATCAACGTGGTGACTCCCCTGGGAACAATGACCCCGCTCGGAATGGCTCCTAAGCGTGAACGATTTAGAGTGGTTGGGGTATTTACCTCGGGCTATTACGAGTACGATACGTCCTTTGTTTACATCTCCATAGCTAGCGCTCAGCGGTTTTTCAACATGCCAGATGTGGTTACCGGTATTGAGGCGAGAGTTGAGGATGTTTACCACGCCAAATTGATTGCTGACAGAATCGAGAAGGTCCTCGGATTTCCTTTCTGGACCGTGGACTGGATGGCCATGAACCGAAACTTCTTCAAGGCACTAAGAATGGAGAAGATCGCCATGTTCATTATTCTCACCCTTATTGTTTTTGTTGCAGCTCTCGCTATCGTAACGACCTTGATTATGGTCGTTATGGACAAAACCCGTGATATTGCGATCCTCAAGTCCATGGGAGCGACCACCTCAAGCATCATGAAAATCTTCGTCCTGGAAGGCCTCATCATCGGGGTCGTGGGTACAACTTTGGGGACGATTCTTGGGCTTCTGATGGCTTATAACCTCGAAGCCATCACTCAGTTCTTAGAAGGGTTGTTCCAATTCAAGTTCCTCCCGGGAGACGTCTATTATATCGATGAGCTCCCGTCCACGGTGCGGCCCCTGGACGTGATTTGGATCGACGGCATTGCTGTCCTACTCAGTTTCCTGGCAACCCTTTACCCATCAGTGAAAGGAGCGAAATTGGATCCTGCTGAAGCACTACGATACGAATGATTTCCCATACCGATGGAGGGAATAGAGCAGAAGATAAGGATTCGTTGAAAAGATCGCCTGTTGTGTCAAAAGCGCACAGAAAGATCTAAACCTGAATTGGTTAAGCTGCAGATGGTGCTTTCTGAAAAGGAAAAGCGAGGAATGGGGTGTCCGAGATAAAGGTTCAAAACCTATCGAAGTCATACAGGCAGGGACCGCGGGTTGTTGAGGCCCTGCGAGGCATTGACCTTGCCTTTGGGCCCGGGGACTCCGTTGCGGTTGTCGGTGCATCGGGAGCAGGAAAGACGACATTTATCCATATTTTGGGAACCATCGATCGTCCGTCGAGTGGGAAAGTCCTCTATGATGGCCAAGATGTGTTTGCAATGGCAGATAGAGACCTGGCCCGTTTTCGCAACAGGACCGTGGGATTTGTTTTTCAGTTCCACCATTTGCTGCCAGAATTCACGGCTCTTGAGAACACGATGTTGCCAGTTTTGATTCAGGGGATTCGAAAACAGGACGCCAAGAGACGGGCCGAAGAGATGTTAAACCAGGTGGGCCTGTCGGATCGAATGACTCATAAGCCTGGCGAGCTCTCCGGGGGAGAACAACAAAGAGTCGCGGTGGCCCGTTCTCTGATCCTACAACCGGAGGTCCTCCTGGCGGATGAACCAACGGGAAATCTGGATAGAGATACGGGGGAGGGGGTTTATCAGCTTTTAGAAGGAATGAACAAGGAGAGGGGCGTTACCTTGATAATTGTGACCCACAATGAGGAAATCGCCGATCGCCAGCCCCGGCGGGTCCGTCTTGTCGATGGAAAGGTCGTCTGATAGGGACCGGAGGGAACATTTACAAACAGGCCAATATCTGTTAATAATTCCAAGTTTTAACGCCGCCTATGAGAGGATTGCGAGAAGATCCGTCATTGAACCATGGATATGGTACTGAAATTTGCCCGGAGTTTTTTGATTGTCGTGATGTCTCTTATCTACGGCGTAATTCCTGCGTTAGCTAACCAGAAGTTGATAGCCAGAATTCAAGTTATAGGTAATGAGAAGATTGAATCATCGGCCATTTTCAATCAAATAGAAACCAAAGTAGGAGATCCCCTTTCACCGTCAGCACTTCAAGAAGATCTGAAAACAATCTACGAGCTGGGGTACTTCACGGATGTTCAGGTAGACGTGAAGGAGATGGAGGAGGGCCCGCTCGTCACATTCGTGGTCGTCGAAAAGGCCTCTATCGGACAGATCCTCATTTCAGGGAATGAGAAGATCGAGACGTCAAAGATCAGAGAAAAGATAGATATTCGCCTTCACTCGATTGTGAAGACAGATAAGCTTCAGGAGATCATAGAGAACATTAACAAACTCTACCTTTCAAAAGGGTACTATGGCAGCAAAGTCTCTTACAGAATTGAACCTCTGGAAAAGAATGAGGTTGTCCTTGAGATCACCATTGAAGAGGGAAAGAAGGCCTCGATTCGCAAGGTTATATTCACGGGGAACGATCACATAAGCTCACGCAAGCTTCGGCGCACAATGAATACCAAAAAACGGGGGTCTTTCGGCTGGCTGACAGGGAGAGGACGCCTGGACGAAGAGATACTGAATAATGATGCAGATATCCTGAGAGGCTTTTACTATGACCAGGGTTTCCTCCGGGCGAAAATAGAGAAACCACGGGTGATCGTAGGCAAGAAGGGAAAATCGATTACCATTGAGGTCGCGGTTGACGAAGGAGCCCAGTTCAGCATCGAAAAGATAGATTTCAAAGGAGACATTCTTACGACAGAAGAGAGTCTCTTCAAAGTTCTGAAGACAAAAGAAAGGGACGTCTATCGAAACGTGGTGGTCCAGAACGATGTTCTGAAATTGACCGACCTTTACGCCGATCAGGGATATGCCAATGTCGACGTTAATCCTAGAGTCAAGTTGGATGACGAGAAACAAACAGTGAATTTGACTTTTGAGATAACGAAGGGGGAACAGGTCTATTTTGAACGGATCAACATCGTGGGAAATACAAAGACGCGCGATAAAGTCGTTCGGCGCGAGCTTCGATTTGGTGAGGGGGACCTCTACACGTCCACCGGCATGAAGCGGAGTCGACAACGGCTTAGACAGACAGGGTATTTCAAGGAGGTCGATTTCACAACGTCTGAAGGAACAAGCGCCGAGAAGTTGGACTTGGAAGTGGCGGTCGAAGAGGCTCCGACGGGTTCCGTATCTCTCGGCGTGGGTTTTAGCACGAAGGATCAATTCGTCATCGAGGGGGCCTTTTCTCAGCGAAACCTCCTCGGTCTCGGCTACCAATTTAATGTCAGTGGCGAGGTTGGCGGCGAAACGAGCCAATTCAAAATCGGCTTTACCGATCCGTGGCTTTTGGGGTATCCTGTTTTGGCGGGAATTGATCTGTACGCTACTGAGGACGAGTTCTTCGACAGCTATAGCTCAAAGGTTCGTGGCGGTCGCTTCCGGCTGGGAAAGGAACTCGGGGAATATCTCCGAGGAAGAATCACGTACACCTATGAAAATGTCGAGATTTTCGATGTTGCGGCGACCGCATCACGGACTGTAAAAGAGCAAGAAGGGGAGAGAGACTCAAGCATTCTCGGCCTCACCCTGTCAATGGACAGGCGGGACGATTTCTTCTTTCCCACTCGTGGGGGAATCTACCGGTTTGAGGCCGAGAACTCTGGGGGCATCCTGGGCGGAGACAACGATTTCTATCGGCTGGTCGGTGATTTTGGGTACTATTATCCCCTTTTTTGGAAACTCGTTGGTCATGGAAGAATCCTTCTCGGTTTGGTCGAGGCATATAGCGGACAGGAAGTTCCCATCTGGGAGCGATTCTACGTAGGAGGTATCCGGACTATCAGAGGCTTCGAATACGGCGAGGCGGGTCCGGAAGACGAAGTTGGGGAGGTCATCGGTTCAGAGAAGGAGGCTACAGGAACCATCGAGATTCTGTTTCCCGTGAAAGAGGACATAGGCGTCCGGGGTGTGGTCTTCTTCGATGTGGGGAAAGGATTTGACGACTTTGACGATTTTTCGCCGTTACGGACCAGCGTTGGGGTTGGACTCCGGTGGCTGACCCCCCTTGCCCCCTTGAGGGTGGACTATGGGTTCAATCTCAACCCTGAGGACGACGAGGAGAGCAGCCGGTTTCACTTCTTCCTAGGGGGTACCTTCTGATTGACGCGGCCTGGCGATCACCTGTATCGACCGTTTTCCGAGATGAGGACGATCGGTCGAACGAAAGGGAGAGAAGAAAAATGAGGAAAGCAATTCTGGTTGGAACGATAAGCTGCCTGCTCGGCTTTGGCGCTTGGGCCTCAGCGCAGGAGGCGAAGGTTGGATATGTGAACCTTCAGCGGATCAAGGAGACAAAGGAATGGAAGAGACGGGCTGATCTTTTCAAGGCCGAGGTGAGCAAGTCACAGATTGAGGTGGAAACGAAGAGAAAGGACCTGGAGACCGCGGCATTTCAGTATGAGCGTCAAAAGCCCATGCTTAGCGAGAAAGCGCAGAGAGAGAAAGAGAGGGAACTCCAGAAGCTGAGGCTGGAATTCCAACTATGGACGCAGGATCGGCAGAGAGATCTCGACAAGAAAAGAGACGAGATGACCGAAAATATCTGGTCTCGGGTCAAAGAGGTGGTTGAAAAAGTTGCCGAGAAGGAGGGGCTCGCCCTGGTCGTCGATTACGATCTCAATCCACCCACTGTTACGGGCAATTTCCAAAAAGGCTTTGTTTATCTCAGCCCAGAATTGGATATTACCGAAGAGGTATTGAAGCAATTCAACGCCCTTTTCGAGGCTGGAAATTAGGGTTTTCCATTGAAGAAAAAGTTGAAAGAGCTGGCCGACTTAATTAATGGCCAAGTCCAGGGTGATCCCTCAATAGAGATTGAAGGGGTTGCCCCTCTTGAGAGGGCCAGAAAGGGAGACATTACCTACATCAAGAGCAGGAAGTATGCTAACCTCCTGGAGGCAACGAAGGCCTCGGCGGTGATTACTCCCCTCCAGGTGACGTCCGATAAAAAAAATTTGGTCACGGCTGAGAATCCTCAGCTTGCTTTTGCAAAAATCCTCGCCTTGTACCATCACAAGACGTATCGGGCGACCGGGGTTCATCAGACCGCGTGTATAAGCCCCACTGCCAGATTGGGTAAGGATCTGTCAATTGGCCCCTTCGCTGTGTTAGGAGAGAACGTCGTTGTTGGAGATCGGGTTGTTATCCATTCCGGGGTCTTTATCGGTGACAACTCGTCGATTGGAGAACAGACGGTGATCCACGCCAATGTCTCTGTTTATGACGGCGTGACTATTGGGAAACGGGTGATTCTCCATAGTGGCGTCGTGATTGGTAGCGACGGCTTTGGTTACGTGAGAGACAATGCGTCCTACTTCAAGATTCCTCAGGTGGGTGGGGTCACAATAGAAGATGATGTTGAGATTGGAGCGAATTCCACGATTGACCGGGGGACAATGGGTGAAACTGTCATCAAGCGGGGTGTTAAGATTGACAACCTGGTTCAGGTGGCCCATAATGTGGTGATTGGTGAAGACAGTATTATCGTAGCCCAAGTTGGGATCGCTGGCAGCACCCGGGTGGGCCGCAATGTGATACTTGCGGGCCAGGTGGGCGTGGCTGATCATATCGAAATTGGAGACAATGTCATTGTTGCCGCACAGGCTGGAGTGGGCAAGAACATTCCCCCCAACCAAATCCTGCAGGGAAGTCCCACTATGCCACAGAGAGACTTCTTGAGGAGTTCCATCCTCATTCCTCGGCTCCCTCAAATCAAGCGCACGATCGATGAGTTAGGTAAGCGGATCAAGACCTTGGAGGAGAAGATTGGGAAATAAAGAGACCCCTGACCCCATTGAGGTGCAGGAGATCATCAATTTGCTCCCCCATCGATATCCGTTCCTGTTAGTCGACCGAATAGTTGAGGTTGAACCGCAGAAGCGGATCGTGGGGATTAAGAACGTGACGTTCAATGAGCCTTTTTTCCAGGGCCACTTCCCAGGCCGTCCAATTATGCCGGGTGTCCTGATCGTAGAAGCGATGGCTCAAACCGGTGGTGTACTCGCCTTTCTCTCACTCCCAGAGAAGGAACGGGCGCGGGAAGTTTTCTTTATCGGAATCGACAAGGTCAGATTCAGGAGACCCGTCCTTCCAGGCGATCAAATGAGGATGGAAGTTGAGGTAATAAAGCACAGAAAATTGGTCTGGGGGTTATCGGGTAAGGCATTTGTGGGGGAGAACCTGGCGTGTGAGGCTGAATTGCTCGCCATGCTGGGCGACAGTTCGGGGGCCCTATGATTCATCCGACAGCCATTGTTCACCCCACAGCCGAGATAGATGAAAACGTCGAGATCGGCCCGTATACGATCATCGAGGAGAACGTCATCATCGATGAGGGAACCACGGTTGGGCCCCATGTGGTTATACGTAAGAACACGACCATTGGGACCAACTGCCAGATCTTTCAATTTGCTTCCATTGGAGAGAGACCTCAGGACCTCAAGTACTCGGATGAGGAGACAGCAACGATTATTGGATGTAACAACGTGATTCGGGAGTACGTGACGATTCACAGAGCCTCTGTCCACGGCGACGGAAAGACCGAATTGGGAGACCGCAATTTCTTAATGGCCTATTGCCATGTGGCTCACGACTGCAAGATCGGAAACCATGTGATCATGGCCAATGGGGCGACCCTGGGTGGACACATCGAGATCCAGGATCATGCAATCTTGGGAGGACTCTCGGCTGCCCATCAATTTGTCAGAATTGGAACCCATTGTATCGTTAGTGGGTTGACGGGGATTCCCCAGGATATTCCGCCGTACACGATGGCCGCAGGAGAAAGGGCAAGGCTGTATGGTCTCAATGTGACCGGGCTGAAGAGGCACAATTTCTCTGACGATACCCTTCGCTCGCTGAAGAAAGCGTATCGGCTCTTGTTTCGGTCAAAGGTACCCCTGAGTCAAGCTGTCGAAAAAGTCCAGAATGATAAGATTGCTTCGGTACCAGAGGTTGCCCATATGGTTGACTTCATAAGGCATTCAGAAAGGGGGATTTGCAGGTAGGTGAAAAAGCTTAAGGTCGGTGTGGTGGGCGTGGGGTATTTTGGTTCGTTTCACGCCGAAAAATATGCAAAAATTCCCCAGGTTGAGCTGGTTGGTGTGGCTGACATCAACGAGGCACGTGCTCAGGAAGTAGCTGATAATTTTTCAACTCGGCCTTATGTCGATTACAAAGATCTGTTTGACAAAATCCAGGCTGTGAGTATTGCGGTGCCGACTCCAATCCATTATGAGGTGGCCAGGGACTTCATCGATCACGGTATCGATGTACTGTTAGAGAAACCCATGACCGCCACCTTGGAGCAGGCCGAGGCACTGGTGGAGGTGGCAGAAAATCGAGAAAGGATTCTCCAAATCGGACATCTTGAGCGTTTTAATTCAGCTGTTTTCGCCCTGAACGGCCTCCTCGGGGATCCCTTGTTCATTGATTCCATCCGGTTCAGTCCCTTCTTGGAGAGGGCCTCTAACGTCGATGTGGTCCTCGATTTGATGATCCATGATATCGATCTGATTCTCAGCATCGTCCAGTCGGAAGTAACTTCGATTAGCGCGGTTGGGGTGCAGGTAATCTCCTCATATCTCGATATCGCAAATGCACGAGTAGAATTCCAGAACGGTTGCACCGCCAACATTACTGCCAGTCGGGTGTCCGACAAGAAAATGAGACAAATCAGGATATTCCAAGACAACGGATACATTACGATCGACTTTCTTTCTCACAGGATGAGGGTTCATCGCAAAGAAAAGGATTCTCTTGGGCCCAAGGTCGTTTCAGAAGAAATAACAATGCCTCCGACGGATGCTTTGGAAGGCGAAATCCACTCATTTATCGAGAAGGTGAGAGACCGGACCGATCCTCTGGTTTCCGGGAGGAACGGAAAGCGGGCGCTCGAAGTCGCCTTGTCGATCACTCAACAGATTCAAAAGAACATGGGCAGAAGGAAAGATCCGGACTCCCTCCATGTCAGTAAAGGTGAGTAAGCGAGCCGGGCCTAGAAGAGTCTTGATCATTGCTGGGGAGGCATCTGGCGACCTTCACGGGGCAAACCTCGTGAGAGCCCTTCACAGGATCGCCCCCGATGTTCAGTTCTATGGGATCGGAGGTGGAGAGCTCAGGAACGCAGGCGCAGAACTTTTGTTTCACAACTCCCAGATAGCCGTTGTTGGCATCGTCGAAGTGCTGACCAAGCTTCGGTCAATCCAAAGGGCTCTCAACCGAATCAAGAAATCCCTCGCTGAGGAGAATCTTGACCTTGCCATTCTGATTGATTTTCCCGACTTCAACCTCCACGTCGCTACCCACCTTAAGAGAAGAGGGGTCCCAATTCTCTACTACGTCAGCCCCCAGATCTGGGCGTGGCGACCGTGGCGGATTAGAAGAATCAAGAGGTTGGTGGACAAGATGGTCGTAATTCTTCCTTTTGAAGCGCCACTTTACCGTGATCACGGCGTTGATGTGGCGTTCGTGGGCCACCCCCTGCTCGATATCGTAAAGCCCCGGTCGAAACCTGGAGAATTCCGAAGCCACCTCGGCGTCGTTCCAGGGACTCGAATCGTTGGTCTTTTCCCCGGGAGTCGGGACCATGAGGTTCGCCAATTGCTCCCCATTATGCTTCGGGCTGCCGATGATATGGGTCGCCAGTTTCCCGGCCTCTGTTTTCTCGTCTCCCTGGCACCGGACATAGATCGACAGGAAGTCCACCGCCTGCTGAGAAGCCATGACGTGTCGGCAAAGATTGTAGAAAACAACCCGTACGACACCATGGCGGCATCGGATCTTCTGATTGTTGCCTCCGGCACGGTGACCCTAGAGGCAGCTATTCTCACTAAACCGATGGTGATTCTCTATAGAGTTTCACCGGTGACTTACTGGATAGGTCGAATGATGGCGACGGTGAAACATATTGGTCTGGTGAACTTGGTGGCGGGCAGGACAGTAGCCACCGAGCTGATCCAGGGTGACGCGTCGTCGGAGCGGATTGTTAATGAGGCCCTTTCGATTCTGACAGACCGGGAGCGCCATTCGGCAATGATCTCAGCCCTGGCAGATGTCAAAGAAAAACTCGGGACTCCCGGCGCTTCGGATCGAGCTGCTCACGTGGTGCTGGAAATGTTGGGGTCGGCATAGACATGAGGTCCCTAAGCCTTTACCGAAGACTTCTCAGATACGTTAAGCCCTATTGGATGAAAATCGTCCTTGCGATGATTTCAATGGCAGGGTTCGCCGCAGCGACGTCTCTTCTCGCTTTTCTTGTTCAACCTATTGTTGAGGGCCTGGTTGGCAAAGATATCGACCAGTTGAAGATCCTCCCTTTCCAGCTTCTTGGTGTTTTCTCGGCTCGTGGTTTTTTTGACTATTGGCAGACCTATTTGATCCGGTACGCCGGCCAGCAGGCAGTTGCAGATGTCAGGCAGTCCCTCTACGAACACCTCCAGACCTTGTCCCTTTCCTTTTTCACAACAACTCCCACCGGTGTCCTGATATCGAGAATCACAAATGATGTGAATCTCGTTCAGGGGACTGTGTCTACGGCTATTACGGGTATGTTGAAGCATCCCCTCACCATAATAGGTTTGGGTGGGGTGGCTTTTTACCGGGATTGGAGGTTGGCAATCGTTGCATTCTTTATCCTCCCCCTGGCCATCATTCCTATCTATAAATTCAGTCGGAAGATTCGGAGGGTAACGATCAAAGGCCAGCAGATGATGGCAAAACTCACAAACCTCATCCACGAAACGACTACGGGCGTTCGAATCGTCAAAGCATTCAATATGGAGTCCTACGAAAAGGAACGTTTTAGGGCAGAGAATGCCCGGTATGTCAGGCAAATCATGAAACGGGTCAGGGTCAGAGCCCTGTCCTCCCCTGTTATGGAAGTGATCGGGGGGGTTGTGATCTGTGTCATCGTCTTTCTTGGGAGTTACTACGTAACGAGAGGATATCCTTTGGGCCAACTCGCCTCTTTTTTGGGCGCCCTCCTACTGATCTACAGACCTATGAGAAGTCTGGTGGAAACGAATAATGTATTGCAGGAGGGCCTGGCCGCAGGCACTCGGGTTTTTGAGATACTCGATGAAAAGCCTCAGGTGACAGAACGGAATGGGGCGAAACCCCTTTCCGGGGTCGAGCAGTCTATTGAATTCAAGAACGTCTCTTTCACTTACGAGGAGGATCGAGTTCTCAGCGACATCAATCTGAAAGTCCACGCTGGGGAGGTTGTGGCTCTCGTGGGAAGTAGTGGAGGTGGAAAAACGACTCTGGTTAATCTCGTGCCACGGTTTTACGATGTGTCCGAGGGCCAAATCCTTATCGACGACACAGATATCCGAGAATTCACACTAAAATCTCTGAGAGAGCAGATTGGGATTGTGACCCAACAGACCATACTTTTCAATGACACGGTACAGAACAATATCGCCTATGGGAGTTTTGACAAAACAGAAGAGGAGATCATCAAGGCCGCGAAGGCGGCAAAGGCTCATGATTTTGTCCAGAGCCTTTCTGGTGGTTATGAAACCATCATAGGCGAACAGGGGGTCAAGCTCTCAGGAGGTGAGCGACAGCGAATTGCCATTGCTCGGGCTCTGCTGAAGAACGCGCCAATACTCATCCTTGATGAAGCCACCTCGTCCTTGGATTCGGAATCGGAGCTAGAGGTTCAGAAAGCTCTTGAGAAACTGATGGCCCACCGAACGGTTTTCGTCATTGCTCATCGTCTGTCAACTATCCGCAAGGCCGGCAGAATCCTGGTCGTTCAAGATGGTAGGATAGTGGAAGAAGGCGACCACAAGCGGTTAATGTCGTTGGGAGGAGAGTACCGCCGACTCTATCGAATGCAGTTCCGGGACGTCGATACGATCGTTGCAGGTCCTTCGGCTGAAGGGGTTGCCTAATTGTGGTTAAGTTTGTGCCCCTCAGGGAGGAACTGATTTGGTCTTGACTCGATAGGTTGAACAAGCGCTGGCCCATCGACTGGGGACACTGCGTAGCATGGTTTAGGGCCTATTCTGGGGATCCACGAAGAGGCTTAACGGTAACCGCGTCAGACTGATATCGCCGGTGTTCTGGTATCGAAGGATTCTAGACAAACAGTGCAGACCGGATTTGAAAAAGAGAAAAGACCGTAAAAGACAAAAATCCCTTTTACAGAGATCGGGCGAGCGTATTCTCCTCTTTCTGGTTCCTGTCATCGCCTATGGACTGATCCGGTTCCTTCGGCTCACGATGCGGATCGAGATTGTGAATGAGGAGGTCACAGAGCCTGTCATAAGGAACGGCCTAGAAGATCCCGTGATAATTGTTTTCTGGCATAGCCGGCTACTTATGATGCCGCTCCTGGTCAAGAAGAGGCGTATCGCCATGTTGATCAGCCGTCATAGGGATGGTGAGCTCATCAGCCGCGCGGTAAGGCTGTTTCCCGTTGACTCCGTTAGAGGGTCCACAACCCGTGGGGGAAGCCTGGCACTTCGGGGTCTGGTTCGGGCGATCAAGAGGGGCTCCCATGTTGCCATTACACCCGATGGGCCCAGGGGGCCAAGAAATGTGGTTCAGCCGGGAGTGATCATGATCGCCTCACAGACGGGACGACCGATCTTTCCGGTGACGTTCAGTGCATCAAGAAAGAAAGTTTTCAATAGTTGGGACCGTTTCCTTTTTCCTTATCCCTTTTCTCGAGGTGTTTTTATCTGGGGAGATCCGATTTGGGTGAGACCTCAAGAAGGCGAGATCGATATTGAGAAGAATAGAAAGAACCTTGAGACCACGCTAAATCGAATTACTGCCCAAGCCGACCGCTATTTCAACCGATGATCTACTGGACTTATAACGTCCTTCTCACGCTGACAATTCCCATCCTCGTGCCTTACCTTCTTTTGAGAGTACGAAAAGGATCGAGGCTAGGGAGGGGACTCCGTGAGCGGCTTGGCTTCCTTGAGACGAAACGGCCGGCCAAAAATGATCGTCTCATCTGGTTTCATGCGTCCTCGGTGGGCGAAGTGGCCATGGCCTTTCCCCTGATTCGCGCATTCTGCGAAAGATTCCCGGAATATCATCCGTTCCTCTCTACGATGACAGAAACAGGCCAGGAGGCGGCCAGGAGGTTGCTGGGCAGCCAGGGGACAACGTTTTTTTCCCCTCTGGATTTTCCATGGACTGTTCGTCATGTTCTGGACACATTGCGTCCTCAAGCCCTGTTTATTGCCGAGACTGAAATATGGCCCAACCTTTTGGTTCATTGCCGGAGGAAGGATATACCGGTCGTGCTCTTCAACGGGCGGATTTCGAATCGGTCCTTTCACAGGTATAAGAGCTTTCGCTTTTTTTTCAAAGAGGTTCTCCGAGGAGTTGCGGCTTTTGGCATGCAGTCAGTGAGGGATGCCGAGCGCATCGTCGAAATCGGGGCCCCTCCTGATCGGGTGGTGGTGACCGGGAACCTTAAGTTTGACAGACCCGTCCCAAACATATCCGACGAGGAAAAGAAAAGGATAGGGCGATCTCTCGGACTAGAGGAGGGAAGAACCCTCTTTGTGGCAGGCTCCACCCATCCGGGGGAAGAAGAAATCATACTGGAGGCTTTCAGGCAGTTGAAACGCATTGAACCCTCTCTTGTCCTGATTCTCGCACCGAGGCATTTGGAGAGACTCGAGGAGATCAGGTCGATTCTCAATTCGGGCCGGTTCTCCTGGATTCGTAAAAGTCAGATGTCTGGAGAGGTATTTTCACGAGATGTCGTCGTACTGGACACTATGGGAGAGCTGGAGAAGGTCTACAGCGTCGGCACCATAGTCTTTGTGGGAAGAAGCCTCGTTCCTGGGGGAGGCCATAACATCCTCGAGCCTGCGGCCTTTGGGAAACCCGTCATGTTTGGACCCCATATGGAGAATTTTCGAGAAATTGCCGAGATCATGAAGGCCGAGGGCGGCGGGATTGAGGTCCGAAGCCAGACGGATCTTATCGAGCATGCCACGAGGCTGATTATGGATCGATCCTATTACGCCAATGCGAGTCAAGGGGCCCTCCGGGCCATCCAGAACAACCAGGGGGCCATCGAGAACACCCTCACCGTGATGGAAAAATATCTTGGACGAAGCGATCCTTCCCGAAAAGCTCGTGCTTCTGGATAGTCAGGTTAGAAGCTCACATCGTGACCCCGTGTCGAAAAGTCTCGGGGATTCCGTCGTCACTCACGTTTTGTCTCCGATTGAGATTTTTCCTGTTTCTCCGCTACCCAATAAACGAATGTTCCCAAGAATGTCCTCCAAGGATCAGCGTCTCTCAGGAGTTCAAGAAACTCCTGGCCGAGAGTTCCTTGAATTTTTGTCCTTCCTGTGGTGAAGATATACAAACCGCCCATGCCGCAATATGGGATAAGAGGAGTCCGTGCTGCTGCCATGGCGCAAAGAAAAGAATCAATTGTAGCAATCGTGGGACGTCCAAATGTGGGCAAGTCAACCCTGTTCAACCGGATGATTGGGAAGAGGAAGGCCATCGTGGAGGATGAGCCGGGTGTTACCCGAGATCGAAACTATGGCGTCGTGCGATGGGAGGGCCATGTATTCACGATAATTGACACCGGCGGGTTCGAGTCGGTCTCCACGGAGGGACTTTTGGGTGATATTCACAGGCAGATTGAAATCGCCATGAACGAAGCCGATCTGATTCTTTTTCTTATGGATGGGAAAGACGGGCTGACCCCGACTGACCGGGAGGTGGACCGCCTCTTGCGGGTCCAGCAGAAGCCGGTTATCTATTGCGTTAACAAGATCGATGGCCCGAATCATGAAGACAAGGTGTTTGACTTCTACGCGCTGGGGAGTGAACAGCTCTTTTCTGTCTCGGCGGCACATGGGTATGGGATGGAAGACATCTTTGCCGAGATCGCCCAGAAACTGCCTGAAAGGGGTTTCAAAAGTGACGAGGAACGCACACGGGTTGCCGTTGTAGGGAGGCCCAATGTGGGAAAGTCATCCTGGATTAACCGAATTCTCGGAGAACCACGCCTCCTGGTTGATGCCGAACCCGGTACAACCCGGGATGCCATCGACACGCCCTTTGAGATTGGTTCCAGAAGATACCTTCTCGTTGACACTGCTGGAATTCGACGGAAGAAGAAGATTCGTGCACGCCTTGAGAAGTACACGGTGACTCACGCCTTGAAGAGCATCGATCGATGCGATGTTGCTGTCCTGCTCCTCGACCCACTAGAAAAGGTAACAGAACAGGACGCGAGGATTGCCGGCTTTATCCATGAGAAGGGAAAGGCCTGCGTCATTGGTGTCAACAAATGGGACCTCGTGAAGAAAGACAACACCACGGTCAACGCCTACACGAGACAGATTCGAGAGGGCCTCAAACACGTGAACTATGCTCCCGTAGTCTTTATTTCGGCCCTAACGGGTCAGCGGATCAGAAAAATCCTCGATGTGATTGACGCGGTGGCCATAGAGCATCGCAAACGGGTTCCCACCGGTCAATTGAATGCCTTTCTTGGCCAGGCAGTCAAGAAGGTCCCGCCCCCTGTCTATAGGCGAAGAAGGCCGAGGATCTATTATATGACTCAGCCTGCGACAAAACCGCCCACCTTTGCGGCCTTTGTTAGCAGGCCTGAGGCAATTCACTTTTCCTATGAACGGTATCTGATCAACCAGATTCGTGAAAGATTTGGTTTTGGGGGGACTCCGATTCGAATCTATTTCCGACAGAGGGGATAAACCGAGTCTAATTAGGCTCCAATCGTTGAGCGAGCAACCGATCGCTAGGTCTCACTACGAGAAAAAAATTGACAAGATATTGATTTCTCAGTAGCTTAAAGAACGCTTGTGACCGAAAGGGCGGAGATTCTGATGACCGATCCAACGGCATCGGCGAAACGACGTGCGGGTATAGAGGCCGCGAAGCTTGTCAGAGATGGCGCCGTCGTAGGCCTCGGTACGGGCTCGACGGCTGCCCATGCGATAGAAGAGCTGGGTCGGCGGGTTCGGGAGGAGGGCCTGAGGATCTCAGGGATTCCGACCTCTTATCAGGCAGCAACTCTCGCCCGTGAGAACGAAATTCCTGTCAGAACTCTTGACGATGTGGACAGAGTGGACATCGCCCTCGATGGAGCAGATGAGGTGGATCCCGAAAAGAACCTTATAAAAGGGGGAGGGGCCGCCCATACGAGAGAGAAAGTTATCGATGCCCTGGCAGATTACTTCGTTGCTGTGGTTGACGACTCGAAGCTTGTGAATCGTTTAGGGGAAAAATGCCCGATCCCGATTGAGGTGATTCCCATGGCGCTGACGCCGGTCAGGCGACGCCTGGAGGCCATGGGTGGCACACCCACCTTGAGGGTTTCCCCTAACAAAGACGGTCTGGTAATCACCGATCAAGGGAATGTTGTGATCGATGTCCGATTTCCATCTATTGACGATCCAAAAGGCTTGGAATCAACACTGAATAATATCCCCGGTGTCGTTGAGAATGGCCTCTTTGTCGAACTCACCGATTTGGTTATCGTGGGTATGGGTGCTGACGGAACGGTGAAAAGGATGGAATAAGGGGCGGACAACTAAACACGTACCGATTCAGAGCTAATGGGGATCCGGAGCATTCGTCACCGAGGAAAATCTCGTTTTAGTTTTGTCTCAAGACTATTGTCGCCAGAATCATCCTCCTTTTTCCTGGAGTTTTTTGAAAAATCTGGACCTCCCCTAAAACCGTTGAGCCAGGTCCTTTCAAAACTCCCCAAGAAAATACCTTGACAACCCACACCACCATGGTGTATAAGCTAACTTTCCCTTGCCTAATGGGAGATAGGCACATGGAAATGGACATGCAGTGCCCAGACGACATGTCGGGCGACCCACACATGCAGCTTTTCCTGGTGGATGGTCGGGGCCGGGGGGGTAAGACAGATTTCGGGTGACCAGTTGTCATGTCGCCCGCCCGTAACTTCCTGAATTACCGATCGACCCCTCCTCGATTCCGATACCCTTCAGAAGAAGCGTCTTGAATTCCCGGAAAGGGAAATCCATATTCGGCGTCCATTCGTTCCATCCGGAAGACATCCCTTAAGGAACGGACAGGGACGAAAGGATCCAAGAGGTTCTGTCGAGAAGTTTGGAAAGACTGGCTCCATGAAAGGCAGGTGATGGTTGTGGTATGGATCATGGGGGCCCCCTCGGGGGGGACATTCGGCGAAACTTCTGACATATACCTTTATGAACGGTTCCATAACCGAGGTGCCTTCTCGATTCGGTGCCTCGCCTGCTAGGAGAAGACAAATGAAAACGATACAGGAGATCAACGAGAAAATAAAAAAGGGCAAAGCTGTGGTGCTCACCGGAGAAGAGGTTATTGATTTTGTAAAAGAAAAAGGCCCAAAGAAGGCTGCCGAAGAGGTCGATGTGGTGACAACAGGGACTTTTGGCCCGATGTGCTCGTCTGGTGCGTATTTCAACGTTGGTCATACAAAGCCCAGGATCAAACTTGGGGGCGGCAAGGCTTACTTGAACGACGTGCCCGTTTACACGGGTTTCGCGGCAGTGGACATACTCCTGGGAGCAACAGCCGTTCCTGACGAAGACCCGAGAAATGCGGTTTATCCCGGAGATTTTGCTTACGGTGGGGGGCACGTCATTGAAGAACTGGTGGCTGGCAAGGAGATACGTCTCACCGCAACGGCTTACGGCACCGACTGCTATCCGAGAAAAAAGATCGAGACGCGCATCAGTCTGGAGGATATGAACGAGGCGGTTCTGTTTAACCCGAGAAACGCCTATCAGAATTACAATGTGGCGGTTAACTTATCAGAACGTCCCATCTATACTTATATGGGCGTTCTACAGCCCCGATTGGGTAATGCAAACTACTGCAGCGCCGGCCAGCTGAGCCCCCTACTCTGTGACCCCTATTACCGGACAATCGGGATTGGAACACGGATATTCCTCGGCGGTGGCGTGGGATATGTGGTCTGGCAGGGGACGCAACACAACCCTTGTGCACCGAGAACAGATCTCGGTGTTCCCAAGATGCCTGCCGGAACCGTCGCCGTCATCGGAGATCTGAAACAGATGGTCCCGAAGTGGCTTCGGGGAACGACTTATAAAGGGTATGGGGTCACCCTCACGGTCGGCATTGGTCTCCCCATACCTATCCTGGATGAAGAGGCCATTATTCATGCGGCGGTCCGGGATGAAGATTTGATAGCCCAGGTGGTAGACTACAGCGAAACTTATCCTCAACGTGAGTCAGGAAGTCTGGCTGAGGTGACCTACGCCCAACTGAGAACGGGAGCGATCGTGCTCGATGGAAAGAAGATCCCCACAGCTGGCCTTTCAAGTTACACCAGGGCAAAGGAGATTGCCACCATTTTGAAAGAGTGGATCGAGAAGGGCGAGTTCCTTCTTACGGATTGTGTCGAACCGATTCCGTCGGCCGATTCTGGGATTGTGTTCAAGGGGCTTCAAGAGAAGCCTATCAGATTGAAAAAAGCGGTATAAAGGAACGGTGAAGTTCGGGGTCCTGGGCCACAGAAAGTTGGGTGTCTGGCCCTGGACCACCCGAACCTCATAGAAAAAAAGGGTCTTTCATGACGACGAAAAAAGTGGTCCTCAGATTCCCCCCTGAACTCAGCGATCAACCTGTGACCTATAATTTGATAAAAGAGTACGATCTCATGGTCAACATACTTCGAGGTCACATCACACCCAAAGAAGAGGGCATGTTGGTACTCGAGTTGACGGGCAAGAAAACCCAGCTCGATAGAGGAATGGAATACCTGACCCAATTAGGGGTCGAGACCGAGAAACTCTCAAAAGACATAAGGTGGCTAAAGGACCGCTGTACGCATTGTACGGCATGCACGTCCCTCTGCCCGAGCGAGGCCCTGTCGGTGGATAGAGATACGATGATCATGAGCTTTGAAAGGTCAAAATGCATCGCCTGCGAGATGTGTGTCACCGTCTGCCCGTACAACGCCATGGAGGTAAGTTTCTAGGTTTCTCTCCAGGACAAAACCTGGTAACGGGCATGGTCAAAAGATGGAGGAGGAATATCTGCGAATGCCCGACACCGTGCTAGGGGCCACGATTCTCGATCTAACCTTCTGCGGTCTTCGGGCCTGAAGATGACCGTCAAAAAATCTCACCGTGCCTTTAGAGTAGTCTTACACGAGGGCTCAAGAAACCCCCTCCTCAGAGAGACCTGATCCTTCCCCTTTCTTCACTTCACCACGTTACCTCCCTGTGGATAGGATGAATCGATTATGATAAAATACCCATGACTTCAATAGGTTGTAGAAATTCCGGGAAATATGACGATGAAAGCTATTTATCTCGATTACAGCGCCACAACGCCTATGCGGTCCGAGGTGCTCCAAGCGATGCAGCCCTATTTCATGGAGGTATTCGGGAATCCCTCGAGTTTCCACACATTCGGGCAGCGCGCGAAAAAAGCTCTGGAGGACTCACGAGAACAGGTGGCAGGGATCCTGGGTGCCATGGGTGAGGAGATTGTTTTTACCAGCGGTGGCACGGAAGCGAACAATCTGGCTATCAAAGGGGGACTTTGGGGCAACCGTCGGCGAGGGAATCATGTGATTACCTCTTCAGTTGAGCACTTAGCAACCCTGGGCACCTGCCGACACCTGGAACGGGAGGGTTTTCACGTCACATACTTCCCTGTTGACCGCAATGGAAAGATTGATCCTGAAGATCTCAAAAAGGCGATCACGGATCAAACGGCTCTCATTTCGGTTATCCACGCCAACAATGAAGTCGGAACGATTGAACCCATCGCTGAGATCGGTGCAATCGCCCGTGAGAGAGACATTCCCTTTCACACCGATGCCGTTCAATCTCTCGGGAAAATCCCGGTGAATGTCAACGATCTGAAGGTGGATTTCCTCTCCCTCTCTGGACACAAGATTTATGGGCCAAAAGGAATCGGCGTCCTCTATGTGAGGAAAGGAACACCTTTTGAGCCGCTGTTTCAGGGGGGGCATCAGGAGTGGAACCGCCGTCCAGGTACCCAGAACATCCCTGCCATTGTAGGCCTGGCGAGGGCCATGGAGCTGGCGGCGGAGGAGATTGACCAGGTTTCTTCGAGAGAGAAGGATTTGCGGGATGGGTTTTGGGAAACTATCCAGTCCCAGATCGAGGGAGTCCGCTTGAATGGTCATCCGTCAGATCGGGTTCCCCATATCCTTAACTTGTCTTTCGATCATGTCGACGGTGAGGCGGTAATCCTGAACCTGGACCTGAAAGGCATTGCGGTCTCCACGGGATCTGCATGTGCCTCTGGGTCTCTGGAAGAATCCCATGTCCTTTTAGCCATGGGATTTCAACCCAGGCGTGCTCAGGGGGCCATCCGGTTCTCTCTTGGTAGAGAGACGACTGAGGACGAACTAAACGTCACGGCCGCTGTCCTTGTGGAAACGATCCATCGTCTCCGATCCATGTCGCCGGCCTACCGGACTCAGAGAAGAAGAGAGACCTGAGCGGTTGCGACGGTCCAGGGGCGGCTCCGAGGGCTGCCCCAACCCCGTTATGAAGAATCGAAAAAGGATTGTCATTGCTATGAGTGGAGGTGTTGACAGCAGCGTTGCTGCTCATCTTCTGCGCGAGGAGGGGCATGACGTCATCGGGGTAACAATGCGTATCTGGGCGGCCCAGGACTCACTCGAAGATGCAAATAGTTACGCTCACGGCTGTTGTGGGGTCGCAGAGGTGGAGGATGCAAGAAGAGTCGCCCAGAAACTGGGTATTCCTTTCTACGTCGTCAACCTGGAGAAAGAATTCGATGAGGATGTGATCGATTATTTCTGTAACGAGTATCTTCAGGGGAGAACCCCAAATCCTTGTATCGTTTGCAATGATAAGTTGAAATTCGGACGACTGTGGGAGAAGGCCCGGACTTTAGAGGCTGACTACGTCGCCACCGGCCACTACGCTCGTGTTGAATACGATGACAAGAACCACCGTTATCACCTGAGAAGGGGGGTAGACGCAAACAAGGACCAATCTTATGTCCTCTTTTCTTTGTCTCAGGAACAGCTGTCCCGCGTCCGGTTTCCCCTGGGAAGACTTAAGAAGGATCGAGTGAGAAGGACCGCTCGGGAAATGGGCCTGCGGGTTTCCGATAAGCCGGACAGCCAGGAAATCTGTTTTGTTCCTGGGCGAGATTATCGGCGCTTCATTGAGAGGCGACTCGGAAAGAGACGAGATTCGGGCTCGATTGTTGATACACGAGGCAGAAAACTCGGAACACACAATGGGGTATCGTCTTTTACTATCGGGCAGAGAAAGGGATTGGGCCTTGCTCTCGGTTATCCTCTCTATGTTGTAGATATTGATCGAACCACCAATCAGGTAACCGTGGGATCGGAGGAGGAGACCCTCAAGGACCGATGCCTCGCATCTGGGGTCAACTGGATCGGGTTAGAATCCCTATCAGAACCCCGGCGTGTGAAGGCAAAAATCCGGTACAACCACCCGGGGGCTGACGCTGTTGTTAATTCGGCAGGAAAGAATCGCGTGACGGTCCGATTCGAGGTCCCCCAGAAGGCGATCACTCCTGGACAGGCCGTTGTTTTCTATGAAGGCGATAGGGTCCTCGGGGGCGGGTGGATTGACAGAGGCCAGTAGCCGGAACCAACGGGCTGGGAGCATCGACACAGGGGGGTGCGGAATCACGGATCGAAGATTTAGCCAAGGGGGGTTCTCTTCGCTCGCATCTCAGTGGGAAGGGGTCGTGCCAGTCGCCTCTTTTCGACGAAATCCTCCGTGACTGCAATCGAATCAATTCCGAGCAGGCCACCCCGGACCGGGAAACATCCTGGATTTGAATCGATGAGTTTACTCGTTCTCCCTGTGTTGCTGTCCCCTTAACGCCCGATAGCCCAATAGGGACTTATTTTGCCAGTGCAGCGAACTTGTCGAGTGGGAGTTCCTCTGCCAGTTTCATTAGTTGCGATTCTTGGGTAATGGGTCCGGCCTCAAGGACGGCCATCATCTTCTCACCCAATGAAATTATCAATGTCCCCCGTTTTTCGTTTTTTTCGAAATTGAGGGACGCCTTGTATTTCTTGACCTGAACGGGCTTTATGATTTGATCTTCCGTTTCAATCTTCATGGTGGTGATCGTTTGGAAGCCCGCCATTTGCGGCGCGTCACCGCCGAAAAGATTAAACTCGACATATCTTTCTGAGCCATCGCTTTCGTATCTCTGGTGGAGGGCTGACCAAGCCTGGCCACTCGATTCCATGTTGACCCCATCGGGTTTTCCGGACCGTCCCATTCCTCCGATGGTTTCTGGAAGCAGCGGCATCCAGGTTTTGTAATCCGTCGCTCCCGCCATCACAGAAACCGCTATTAGACACATGGTTATCACGACAATGCCGCCTATCAACTTCATTCCTTGTCTCCTTTCACACGATTTTGCTGGGAGTTTCAACCCCACGTGATTACGGTAGAACTGTGGATTGCATTACCAGAATCCGATACCCATCACCGATGTCTTGGATGCCACCGGGACGCCTATTTTGACCTTATGATATCCCCTTTTAGAATTTCTCGCCCCTGAACCTGAGTGGCCGTCGAGAACTTTTCCTTTGCTTGGCTCACCCGCACAGCGCCTATCTGCTCCTCCTCAGATCCTAGGACTTCACCGGTATCCTGATCGACGATTCTCTCTCCCTACCGATAGACAAGAAAACTATCCCCTCCCCGGACGCCATTTCTTTCGCCCACTTTGAGATAGACCTTCTTCCCCTTTACCATAACGATCTTCCCCTCAAAGGGAAGGCCCTCCGATTTGGATATAACATAAGCTACCGCATTATCGATGGCCTGCTGTGTCGCTTTGCCCGAGGCGTCTTCTTGAACGCTGCTGAACCGAAGGAGACATTCTTGATTCTCGTAGCAAAGTCGAGGGGACCCGATTTTGCTTTGCCCTCGACTCTCTGAGAATCGAGGATTTCGCCTGTGGTTGTATCGATGAGACGAATGATCAGCCCCGCATGGGCCGTCTTTCCTTTCCCTCCCAATTTTAGCTTCCCAACTTGCAGTCCGCCAGCGCCCCCGGCGCTTGATTCTTCAAATTCTGTGATGGCGCCGGTCACGAGGATTTGTGCGGGTATGATCTTTCCCGTTTGCGCGGTTTTTGATTTTGCTGCTCTGTCACTGGCAGCGAGGTTTTGTTCAGCAAGTACGTCACCCAAGGTTTGTCTTTCCAAAACAACAAAATTCCCACTATGGACGAGTGCCTCGGTCAGCTGATCGGCCATTCCGTCATCGAGGGCCCACTGGCCTCTCCAGCTGCTCTTGTTTTCAAAGCGGGAAACAGCGATGGTCTTCTTGAGAGCGGCCCCATGTGAGTCAGGCCGTAGCAAAAGCGACAAAGAGCCACCGAGGACAATAATCAACAAGAATAAGATTCTTTTTATCTTTCTCTCTCCCTTTTGTTAGATTCCTTTATCCAACGTGATTTTCTCACCCCAATGGGTGTCCCCTTTTCAACGCGATTCTTCGTTTTTAGGGGCAGGACCGGAGGCCACCGCTTCGTTGGGCGACGTCTCTACCTGGCCGCTGTCATGCATTTTTTTTAGTTCTTCCTGGATAGCGACCCCTGATATTAACGCACTTTACAGGAGATTACCCCGTTGTCAGGCTCGGCCGAGAAGTCTCACCCATCCAGGAATCGTCAACAGGCATCGGGTTCGAACCAACCCTCCTCTTACGCTTGATGAGCCCTCCCTATGGCGAGCCTTTTTGGGGACGTTCTCAGCTCAATGGCAGCGGTCACGTGTGAGGAAAACCGCAATCCCTCACCAACATGATGGAGATGTAAATTCTTCCCGATCAAGATAATAACCACACTGCGACGGCTAAGTCAAAGTGATTGGCTGAAGTCGATCAAGTCGTCGTACAAATCCTATGGGAATGTCATGGCGTTTAGCATTTCTGCTTTCACATTGTCCGAGCTGATTATCTGGTTTCCAGGTTGACACAAGGAGGAGAAGTGGGGAAAAGTCCTGGGGTATCAAGAGGAAGGAATCTTGGACCTTTACTTCTGGATGGCAGCAGAGATAAAGCACCCTCCGCCTCCGCCTCCGAGTCCAGAGGGGAGCGGCTCGCTGGTGAGAAGTAATTGCCCCTCGGGTGCAAGAACCGTTATCATATCGTCGTAATGGCCAAGAGCGTCCCAATTCACGAAATAGTCAAGCGGGGTGGACCACCAGTTGTCGTGAACGATAATAAAGTTACCCTGGTAACCGACCACGACCACGTAATGGGCCTGTCCCCATGGGTTTTGCTGGCTTCCATAGAGAAAGGGTCGTCCCTGGACGATTTCTTGCTTGACAGTTCCGAGGGAGTCGATTCCAAAGAGGGTGTTGATGTCCATATCATATCCCCGGTCATTGATGACGTCATTGAATCCGGTGGGGATCTGAGAATAATAGACACCGATCGAGGGATCCCAGCTCATGGTCTGGCACAACTCGTCGATCAGATCGGTGACATCGTCGTAAGTCCCTCGACCTCCCAATAAATCACCATACCCGTGCCCGTCCCAGTAACCGAGCAGAGTCGCTCCAGCCGTCGGTCCACAGCTGTTCGTCAACCACGGCCGTTGATTGTAATCGGGAACATCAGAGACGATCGAGGAGTTGGGAAATTGGTCAAGAGGCCGTGACGCATCGAGGTCGTCAACCTGAAGCTCATACGGATCAGCGGCTGTTGGTTCGGAAGAGGATTCCAACTGATCTTCGACGAGCGGGGACCGACGGAGTTTCAACCTTCCTTCTAGGTCGGCTCTCGGAACAACCTCCAAATCGAAAGGGCTCACCAGGATCTTTTGACCCCCCACCTCGAACTCAAAATAGTAATCAAGGGGAGAGAGATAGAGAACGCCGACCAGTATGGCCTCCTCTCCTTTGGAGAAGATCTCTGCCCTTTCCTTTGCATCGGTTCTTGCGATGAGGTAAGTCGGAAGGCCTTGATGAAAGGCCATCAGGGCCGGCCCATCCTGTTTCGCCGATATGATGAGGGTGCCGTAATCGTTTTCTTGGAGGACGAGCACCTTGCTTCTGGCGAGGAGCCTTTGACCTTCCTCAATGTGGCCATTCAGGATCAAAGATTGACCCTCGTCACGGATCGCCAGGCCCTTGTCGATGGATTCTCCGGTGCTCTTGAGAATTGATTCTTGATCCTTTGTGACAAGAAAGAGATGAACCGCTGGAGCCCCCTGGAGATCGGTGAAGGTTTTTAGGAAATGTGACGCCGATTGATTTCCGAATCTTCTTTTGGCCTCATAGGTCGCGAGATCCATTGCAGTAGAAGGGGGCGTGGGGTCCAGGCTATATAGGGGCGGAACAGAAAAGACAAACAGACAGAAGATCAAGAAAAAGACGACCCCATTCCTCTTTTCTATCCACATTGTGCCTGTCCTGGCAGATTCAGAGATCAGGATTCTTTCTGGTCGACGCCTGGGAAGTTCGATCGTTCCCCAATATGGGCGGCCAGAACTCCGGCTTTGCGGCTTTCATGCCAAGAGGGCACGCGGGGTCTTCTTGTTCTGTAAGTGCTTAAGATATAATGAAAAATTGGGCGTGAATGATGTCGTTAAGGTAGAGAGAACCGGGGGTGAGAGGGAATTTCGATCCTTTGACGGGAAGAAAATGCCGGGGTCATCTCGACTCGATCCTGTTACCGACGGATGATTTGCCGTTCGGTTTCACATATCGATGACTGGGGGCGGATGGGGCGCAGGAGATCTATCTCTTAACTGCGCGCACATACTGCGTCCACAGTCGATCCTTACTGACCCCGTGATCGATAAAATCCCAGGGAAAGAGTTCTTGCCGGGTTCTTTCCCTATAGACATAGAAATTCGGATTTACGTTGATCTCGCGGAAGGCCCGTTTCCAGTTTCCTCCATTGTGGTGAACAGCCAGAAGAATCTTTCCCACCCTTCGGTCACCCCTGGAAAGAAGGCTCTGAATGTAGGCCCACTTGGGAACATCATGGGTCACCTCGACATTGGGCTCTCTCCGAAGGTCGTTCTTTATGGCTTTGAGTTTTCGTTGGAGACTACCCACGGTCTCGAAAGGAATCCACTGAAAGGGGGTTCCGGGTTTTGGCACCAGGCCGTTGATACTGAGAGTTATTTTGCCCAACCGACGGGTGTTCTTGACCGATTGGAGCATTCGCCGTTTGATTCTCCTAGTCAGCTGAACAATCGCCTCGAGATCCTCCTCGGTCTCAGTTGGAATACCAATGAGGAAATAGAGCCGGAGATTAGGGACACCGTTTTTCAGGAGAATTTCAACAGCCCGGAAGATGTCTTCCTCTTTAATGCCCTTGTGCATCAGGGTTCTCAATCGTTCAGATCCAGCCTCCGGAGCTAGGGCCACTGTCTTCAATTCTGCCATTCTCAACGATCGCCCCAGTCTCTCGGTGACCCTGTCGAGCCTGACCGACGAAAGAGAGAATTGCCCTCTCGCCGCCGTGATGAAATCGCAGAGAGATTCAAGATCGGGATGATCGGAAACAGCTGCTCCCGTGAGGCCGATTCGAATTCCCTTACTGAGTCCCTCTTCGGCGGCGGCTGTCAGGGCCTCAAGGGAGCGGTTTCGAAAGGGCCTGTAAAGAAAGCAGGCTGAACAGAAGAGACATCCCCGGGCGCAGCCCCGGTTGACCTCGAGAAGAGTCATATCGGCAAATTCCGTGTTGGGCGTGATAATAACCGAGGAGGTCAGAAATGAATTGACGTCCTTGACAAATCTTCTCTTGACACGTTTCGGGGCGGGGGAGCTCACAGAGACCTCACGAATGAGGCCGTCACTGTCGTAGAGGGGCTCATAGAATCGTGGCACATAGACGCCTTCTAAATTGACCAATCCGTGGAGAAACTCCTCTCGATTGGTTCGAGCCCGACGAGCCTCGTCGTATCTCTCCATGAACTCCTGGAGGACCTCCTCGGCTTCACCGAGAAGGAACACATCGATAAAATCAGCCAGCGGCTCTGGATTGAGAAACGTCGCCACTCCACCTGCGACAATCAAGGGGTCACGGTCCCTCCGTTCGGATGATTCAGGTCGAATCCTTGCGAGATCGAGGATTGTCAGAAGATTGATAAAGTCATTTTCAAAGGAGATAGAGAAGGCAAGTATTTCAAAATCGTTCAGAGGTCTCCGAGATTCTAGGGATAGGAGCGGTCTTTTTCGTCTTTGGAGCACCTCGAGCTCTTGCCTTGTGGGAAGAAACGCTCTTTCGCAGACAATTCCTGGATGATTGTTAAGAAGGCCATAGATAGTCTGGAAACCCAGATTGGACATTCCCACATAGTAATGATTTGGGTAGATCAAACAGATGGGGATTTTGCCACCCCATTCTTTCTTGACGGCTCCCCTTTCTGATTCTAGGATTTCTCGGGTTCTCTGAACAGAACGGTCGGACATCTTTCACGTTTTTCACGGTTGAAACCAAACCTGGTGAAAGGCCGAGGTGTTTGTTTTTCAGCTGTTTCGTCTCTTGGGAGTCTTCAGTCTGCCTGCTTTCTCATGAATGTCGGCAGATCGAATCGATCCTCGTCGAAATCCGAAAAACTCTCGACCTTTTTGCCGCCTGTGGCCACCTTCTTGAGTTCTTCCTCTCTTTTTTTTCGAACAAAGGTCGGAACATCCTTTTCATCAATGAGAGAAAGGGCAACAGGGGGGACTTGTCCCAGATGGTGGGCCACACTCTCCTCTCTCATCCCAAAACCTGTCGCGATGACCGTGACACGAAGCTCATCTCCCATGGAATCGTCTACAACGACGCCGAAGATGATGTTCGCATCCTCGTCGGCCTCCTTCTGGATTAGCGTCAGGGCCTCATTGACCTCATTGAGGGTGACACCAGAGCTTCCTGATATATTGACCAGAATCCCCTTGGCCCCTTTAATGGAGATATCTTCCAGTAGGGGACTGCAGATAGCTCCTTGTGCTGCTTCCAGAGACCTGTTCTCCCCAGAGTTAACGCCCGTGCCCATGAGGGCCATTCCCATTTCAGACATGATCGTCCGAACATCTGCAAAATCGAGATTGATGAGACCAGGAACGGTGATCAGGTCAGAGATCCCCTTGGCAGCATGGAGGAGTATTTCGTCGGCCTTCTTAAAGGTTTCCAACAGTGACATGCTTTTGCCACTAATACCCAGAAGTCTCTGGTTTGGGATGGTTATCAATGTGTCGGCCACCCGCCTGAGATTAGTGATCCCTTCCTCAGCCTGCTTCATTCTCTGCTTTCCCTCAAAGAGAAATGGCTTGGTCACGATTGCCACGGCGAGAGCACCCAGCTTTTTAGCTTCCTCTGCCACAATAGGTGCTCCTCCTGTTCCGGTTCCTCCACCCAGACCGGATGTGATAAAAACCATGTCGGCGCCATCCAGCACATCTCGGATCTGATCAGCACTCTCCTCGGCTGCCTGCCTTCCAATTTGTGGATTTGCTCCTGCGCCGAGTCCCTTGGTAAGTCTAGCTCCCAGCTGGATCCGGATCGATGCCTTGTTTGCAGCCAGGGCCTGACCGTCAGTGTTTGCTGCGATGAAGTCAACACCGGTGAGACCATACTCAATCATGGTGTTGAGGGCATTGCAGCCACCACCTCCGATCCCGATGATTTTTACCTTGGCCGAAAGATTTTGGTTTTCATCAAACTCGATCATCTATCCCCTCCGTGGCCACGAAAACAGTCTGAAAACCATCTTCTCCTTCGAAGCAGCCTTCAACATTACCGTTTCCATGGCTATTCTGATGAACTCCGTGAGCCGTTCAGGTTTTTTCTTAGAAGAATTCCCCAAACCAGTGTTTCATGCGACGGGCCACTTTGTCGATGAGACCTGTATCGTCAGCGGGGAACTTCCCAGACTGATTGTTCTTGGCCCCATAGAGGACCAGCCCTACACCAGTGGAGTAAATAGGGCTATTGACTAAATCGGTTAGCCCGCCAACCCCGGCTGGTGCCCCTCGCCGTGAAGGAAGATTGAAAATCTGCTCACTCAGCTCGGCTATTCCGTCGAGCAGTGCTGTCCCACCGGTCAAGACAACCCCGCCGGCGAGCATGTTTTGGTAGCCTGATCGAACAATCTCCCCATGGACAAGCGAGAGGATCTCCTCCGTCCTCGCTTCGATGATTTCTGCCAGGGTTTGACGAGAGAGAATTCGATTCTGTCTCCCCCCCACACTAGGGACTTCGATGGTCTCGTCCTTATTCACCATTGATGCCATGGCGCACCCATACTTCTTTTTCAGTCTCTCGGCTTCCTCGTTGGGGGTTCGCAGTCCCATAGAGATATCACTGGTGATGTGATTTCCCGCGAGGGACAGTACGGAAGTGTATTTGATGCTTCCCTCGGAAAAAATCACCAGGTCCGTCGTTCCCCCCCCGATATCAATGAGAGCCACGCCAATGTCCCTTTCCTCTTGTGCCAGCACTGCCTCGCCCGAGCCCAATTGTTCCAAGACGATGTCATTTACGTTGAGCCCAGCCCGGTTAGCACATCGTATGATGTTCTGAGCCGACGTGATTGCTCCCGTAACGATGTGAACCTTGCCTTCAAGCCTTACCCCTAACATTCCCACAGGGTTCCTTATCCCATCTTGATCATCGACTATAAACTCCTGGGGGAGGACATGAATCACTCTTCGGTCCACAGGAATTACGACAGCACTGGCAGCATTGATCACTCGTTTGATATCGCTATCCGTTATTTCACGGTTCTTGATAGCAATGACCCCATGGCTATTGATGCCTTTGACATGGGCCCCCGCAATTCCTGTGAAGACTGACCGAATGTCAGATCCCGCCATGAGGGAGGCCTCTTCCACCGCTTTCCGAATAGACTCGACGGTGGTTTCAATATTGACCACAACACCTCTTCTCAATCCCTTGGAAGGATGGGAGCCGAGACCGATTATATTGATGCCTCCATTGACTCTTTCACCCACCACAGTGCAGATCTTTGTTGTCCCAATGTCGAGCCCAACGACCATCTCCCTGTCTTTCTTTGACATAATGTTCACCTCCTTTCTATGGGGTATTTGGTGGTCTTCCATTCTGTCTGAGGCTCTTCATTTCTCTGTCCTCTTTTGTTTCACAATTATTTTTCCTGGGATGATAGCGTCGATGTAATCCGTTTCCATGGGCCGGATGATCGACCAAACTCTTGAAATGCGCCGAAGTTTCTTGTCAAACCCATCAAATCCCATACGGATCTCTATCCCCTGGTTGAGGGTGTAGACCAGGAGTCCCACGGCCCGGTCGAGATGAATCTGAGAAATGGATCGATAGGGGAGAATCGTGTCCTCCTGGATGATCTCGATGAAATCGAGGGCCTTCCTGAGAAGAATTCGTGCTTTCTTATCTCCCTTTTCCAGATCCTCTCGGCTAATGCCTGTCAGAATCGGATAGGCGGCCTTCTCACGCCCCTTAGCCCGATCGAAGATCGCCCCCTGTGCATCGACGTAGTAGAAGCTGTCCAGGTAGATGACGGCCATCGGTTTTCTTTCGTGAATTATAATCTGAATGCCCTTGGGAAATATCCTCTTGATCATCGATTTTTCAATCCAGGGGTGTTGTGACAGACTCCTGCTCAGGGCTTTGATATCGAGTGATAAAAGATTTTCATCATCCAAGTCGGTAATCGCGAGAATTTCCTCCGTGGAGATTCTATTGTTACCCTCAATCGTAACCTCCTTCACACGGAGGAATGAGGCTCCTCTGAGGAAAAAATACAGCGAAAAAAACAAGAAGGTTGCCCCTGCGAGAGATACAAGGACCAAGGAGATGATTGAGACTCTGAACAGAAATGTCCGGTAGTCCTGTGACCGCTCCATGGGATGCTTTATTAAGAGTCTCTTAACCATGATCTTTTTCTGCCCCATATCCGTCGTCGTTTCTTTGTGATACCAATCTGAACGACCTCACTCCCCGACTATCCGTACCTCGGCCTCGAGGGTGATCGCCCTCTCCTTGAAGACGTGCTCCTGGATCAGTTCGATTAACTGGAGCACATGACTGGCCGTGGCGCCTCCGGCGTTGATAATGAAATTACCGTGAAGTGTGGAGACCTCGGCCCCGCCGACTCTTTTCCCTTTGAGTCCCAGTTCATCAATAATCTTTCCCGCTGAATGACCAGAAGGATTTTTGAATATGGAGCCAGCGCTTGGAAACCGAAGAGGCTGGGTCTCTCTCCGTTTTTTTTGATAGAAGGCGATCTCTTCCTCTATCTTGTTTTTGCTCCCTCGTGCCATGAGAAAGGTTCCCGACACAACAATTGTTCCCTCCTCCAGATTGACCCTACGATAGGCGTAATCCAGATCTTCCTTCGCGGTCTCCCAGACTTTACCGTCCGAATTCATAACGGTGATCGTTTCGACTCTCTCCATCACATCCAGACCCCAGGCACCGGCATTCATGGCGAGTCCTCCCCCGACCGTTCCGGGGATACCGTAAAGTGAGGACAGACCCCACAGTCCTCTTTTCGTGGCGACGCCGATCATGTCATTCAGGAGGAATCCTGCTTCCACGTGTATTCTCTCTCCTGCGAAAGAGATCTTTCTGAACCCAGCTGAGAGGTTGATGACGAGCTTCCGAATTCCTCGGTCTCTCACCAGGAGGTTCGTTCCTTTTCCCATAACCATGTATGGGATTTCCCGTTTTCGGACGGTTGTCATTAGATTCTCGAGGTCACTCACATGTCGCGGAAAAACGATCGCATCTGCTGGACCGCCGATTTGAAGGGATGTATATCGGCTCATCGGTGCATCGAAAAGAACAATGTCCCCCATGGTTTCTTGTATCTCTCTTTTCACAGAGTCATCCCACATGATTAGACTGTCACCCTGTCCCTTCTTTGGCTGTCCCCTCCAGTTTCAGCACGAACTCATCGGCTACCTGCCAAATGTTTCCCGCCCCCAGCGTAATAACGAGGTCCTTTTCTTGGATAACACTCAGAAGATGATCAGGAATCTCCTCCTTGTGGGCGATATAGGTTACATCCCGGTGGCCATGGTCCCGGATTCCCTGGTAGAGACTCGATGCCTCCACGCCTTCGATCTTCTTTTCACCTGCCCCATAAATGTCCGTAATGATGAGCACATCGGCCTGATGAAAAGCCGTTAGGAAGTCGTTGAACAGCCCCTGCGTCCTCGTGTAACGGTGGGGTTGAAAAATGGCGACGACCCTCCGCTTCCAGCTCTTCTTAGCGGTTTCTAAGGTCGCCTTGATTTCTACAGGATGGTGAGCGTAGTCGTCTATCACGAGGATGCTGCCGATCTGCCCTTTTACCTGAAATCTTCTTTGTATTCCGGAAAACTCAGCAAGCGCCTCCCGAACAGTATCGAATCCGATGTCGAGTTCAAAAGCGGTCGCTGTCGCTGCCATGGCATTGTAAACGTTGTGCATCCCCGGCACACGTATCCGCAGTCTCCCGAGGCGGTGACCTCGATGTATGACGTCGAAAGCGGTGTATAGGGCATCAAATGCGATTCCATCGGCACGAAGATCGGCATGGGGCGTCATCCCATAGGTGACGAATCGCTTTCTTATCTTTGGAAGAATGGACTGTATGTTCTTCTGATCAAGGCAAAGGACAACCAGACCATAGAAGGGAACCTTGCTTGCGAACTGAAGAAAGGCCTCTTTGATCGCCCTCAGGCTGTGGTAGTGGTCAACATGCTCAAAATCGATTGTTGTAATCACTGCGATCGTTGGGGAGAGTTTAAGGAATGATCCATCACTCTCATCTGCCTCGGCGACGAGAAAATCGCCCTGGCCGAGTTTGGCATTGCTTCCCAAACTGTTGAGCTTGCCACCAATGACCACTGTCGGATCGAGATTTCCGTGTCCAAGAATAGTCGCAATCAAGGATGTGGTCGTCGTCTTCCCATGAGTTCCGGCAACAGCGATCCCGTACTTCATCCGCATCAACTCGGCCAGCATTTCCGCTCTCGGTATGACAGGGACTAAACGCTCCCGTGCGACCTGCACCTCGGGATTGTCGTCCGAAATTGCTGACGACATGACCACCACATGCGCATCTTTGATGTTTTTTGCGTGGTGTCGATAGGTGAGGGTGGCCCCAAGATTTTCAAGACGACGGGTGATATCAGACTCTCTGATATCAGAACCGCTAATCCGATATCCCAAATTCAATAACACTTCCGCGATACCGCTCATACCGATCCCGCCGATTCCGACAAAGTGGATGTGATGAATTCTTTTTCGATACATCTCTTGGTGGCCTTCGACGCTCAGTTCATGATCCGATAGCATTCATCGACGATACGTTTGGCTGCATCTGGTTTCCCAAGCCACGCCGACGCCTTCTCCATGGCGGCGATCTCGTCCGGATTCTTGAGCAGGGAGTGGATTGCCTCTGCCAGCGTCTGTCCTGAAAGATCCCGGTCAAGAATCATTTTGGCCGCCCCTTTTTTCACCAGGGTTCTCGCATTGGCCTCCTGATGATTGTTGGCTGCAAAGGGATAGGGGATGAGAATAGACGCCCTCCCACAGGCAGTGAGTTCAGAGATGGTGGTCGCCCCGGCTCGACAAATCACAAGACTCGACTCTCTGTACGGCCCGACCATGTCTTCAATAAATGGCTCAATCCTTGCCACAAAACCCTTATCCCGATAGGCCTCGGCTACTTCTGATGCATCATCAACCCCAGCCTGATGGATAATTCTGAGATCAGATTTCACGTCTTCCAGGTGGTCGAGGGCCTCGGTCATGGCCTGATTGATGTGATGGGCTCCCCGGCTGCCGCCAAAAACCAAGAGACCGAACCCGCTTCTTCTATCTCTTTTGGGGGGGTGAGCAAATTCTCTTCGGATCGGATTTCCGGTGACCACGACCTTTTCGGGCTCAAAATATCTAGAACTCTCTTCGAAAGAGACAAAGACGCGGTGCGCCACCCGGGCAGTGATACGATTGGTCGTACCCGGTATCACGTTCTGCTCCTGAACGACCCTGCGGACGCCAGTGAGAAAGGCCGCCGCCAGCACCGGTCCGGAAACGTATCCCCCGAGACCGATAACAAGGTCTGGGTTGAAATCTCTGATGATGTCAATGGCCTCAGCGACCGCTCTCGGGATCCTGGTGACGGTCCCCAATTTGTGGAAAAGGGATTTCCCCTTAATTCCCCTGACCGCAATTGTGCGAAGGGGAATGCCCTTTTTCGGAAGAACCTCCGCCTCGAGACCCCTTGCTGTTCCCACAAATAGCACCCTGTTCGACTCTTCCCTCATAGTTATCTCCTCGGCGATAGCTATCCCTGGAAACAAATGGCCACCGGTTCCGCCACCCGCAATAATGACCTTTATCCCCTGTTCCATGTCTGCAAGTGGACCAAGAATCCTTCTCCATCCTCCCGACCTTAACGGGTGTAGGAGGAGATGTTAAGCAGTATCCCAACCGAAACAAGACTCACCACAAGTGAAGTGCCTCCATAACTGACAAGGGGGAGAGTCAGCCCCTTCGTCGGGAGCAGCCCGAGGACGACCGCCATGTTGATAATAGCTTGGAGCGAAATCAAGGAGGTGATTCCCATTCCCAGAAAAGTACCAAACTCATCAGGCGCGCCTAGAGAGACCCGGATTCCTCTGACACTGAAAACGAGATAGAGCCCTAGAATAATAACTGCGCCAATGAAGCCTGTTTCTTCACCGACCACAGAGTAAATAAAGTCCGTATGGGGGGCCGGGAGAAAGTAGAGTTTCTGCTTCCCTTGTCCCAATCCAGATCCGAAGACCCCGCCAGCCCCGAGGGCGACAAATGACTGAACCAGCTGAAAGCTGACACCTTGGGGATCCCTCCACGGATTGAGATAGCTCATAATTCGTTGGGCCCGATAAGGCACCTTTACAATGAGATAGTAGACAACCGGAATAGCCGCGAGGACCAGAGTCAGGATATAGGAAAGTCTCGTCCCCCCCACAAATAGCATGATCATCACCATGATTCCCAAAAACATGGCGACCCCGAAATCTGGCTGGTGAATAACCAGGAGAATCATGATTCCCGAAATGAGAATGGTGGGAAGGAACCCGAACTGAAAGGTCCTTATCTTTTCTCCTTTCTTTGCGAGGAAATAAGAGAGAAAGACCACCAGGGCGAGCTTCGAGAGTTCGGAGGGCTGAAAGGAGAGAGAGCCGATGTAAAGCCACCGGGTCGATCCACCGGCTTTTGTTCCAGCCACCAAAACCAGGACGAGAAGAGCCAAGCTGACCACCAGAATAGGATAGGCCAGTTTCTGCCACAGGTGATAGTTAATCTTCATCGCGATCGCCATAAGGAGAGTCCCTCCTGCGGCGAAGAGCGCCTGTTTTTTGAGAAAATAGAAACTATCACTGAACTTGTCTGCCGCAAGTATGGCACTGGCGCTGTAAACCATGACGATCCCAAATGCCAAAAGGATCAGCGTGACACAGAGGATGGTGTAATCGAAATCGGTTCGATCACTCATGATGACAACGTCTCCATCCCTTCACCCGTTTGTTACGATTGAATCCCAACAGTCTGCTGTCGGCCCTCACAATTTGTCCTCTTCTATCTTTTTTACGAGGGTCCGAAAGGTATCGCCCCGGTCGACATAATCGTGGAACATGTCAAAGCTTGAACAGGCCGGGGAGAGAAGGACAGTGTCTCCAGGCCTTGCCTGGTCGTGTGCTATTTCGACAGCCTCTTCCAGAGAATTGGCAGGGGTCATCGGTGTGACGTCTGTCAGCTGGCGCATCATTCTCTCCCTGGCCTCTCCAATGAGAATAAGGTGCTTCACCCTTTCACGGATCGGTTCTCTTAAGGGCGAGTAATCTCCTCCCTTGTCCTTTCCACCGGCGATCAGAATTACCGGGCCTTCGAACGTTTGAAGTGATTTCACCACCGCGCCAACATTGGTGGCCTTGGAGTCATTGAAATACCGCGCGCCTTTCACCTCCATGACGAACTCAAGACGGTGAGCTAACCCATCGAATGTTTCTAGAGTCTGCTGGACGATGTCTTTGGGACACCCGTCCAGCCTGGCTGCCACGATAGCCGCCATCATGTTCTCAATGTTATGGACCCCCAAGAGGCGACCCTTGGTTGGATCGTAGATCTCCTCTCCTTCAATTCCCCTCAAAGTGATGTGATGACCGTCAAAGGAGGCACCATCCATTCGAGCATCGGCAACATTGAAGTAAACCCTTCTGGCTTTGGAGGAGGAGGCCGCTTTTGTCACAGTTGGGTCTGCCGCATTGAGAACGGAGATATCCGAGACCCTTTGATTCTGAAAAAGCCTGGACTTCGCCTGGATATAGTCTGCAAAGCTGGCATAGCGGTCGAGGTGATCTTCTGTGATATTGAGCAGTACAGCGATAGTCGGTCTGAATCTTTCAGTTCCTTCCAGCTGAAAGCTGCTCAGTTCCACCACGGCGGTTTCGATCTGGTCGGTACTGGCCGCGGCGTTGATCAACGGGTTTCCGACGTTGCCACCAACAAAGACCCGCTTTCCAGCTTTTTCCAGCATCTCCCCGATAAGAAGGGTAGTCGTGGTCTTTCCATTTGTCCCAGTAACGGCAACCACTGGAGCTGTCATGAACCACGATGCCAGTTCGATTTCGCTCACGATTGGAATCTTCCCCTGCCTCGCCTCGGCGAGAGGTTCAACCGACGGCGGAACACCGGGGCTGAGGACGATAAGATTGGCATTGAGGAAGATTTCCCTTGCCGGGTTTCCTGGGTGAAATTCAATATTGAAATCCCTGAGATCGGGAAACTCCCTCTCAAGATCACTTCTGTCCCGTATGTCCGTGCCCACAACTATGGCGCCGCATTTAGACAGAAATCGTGCCACGGCGATGCCGGTCCTGGCTAACCCGACAACCAGGATTCTCATCCCCTCCAGGTTGACAGCATCTCGTGATTGCCCCCTGTTTAGGTCTTTCATCCTCTCAGAATGGGTGATCATGTGAAATCAGGTCGCAGTTAAGAGGAGCCGGCAGTCAGCTTCTCCTCTGACAAAAGGGATCTCTTCATCAAACCAGGCGCATGGGGAACGATTCAACCGCTTTCCTACGGATTTCCAAAGGGCACGTTATCGGCCCTTCATCTGATACTTGACAGCTGATTTACCGAAGCTTCAACGTGCTGATAGCGACCAGCCCAAGGATCAAGGCAATTATCCAGAATCGGACAATTACTTTTGGTTCGGCCCATCCTTTTAACTCAAAATGATGGTGAATAGGCGCCATGTTGAAGACCCGTTTTTTCCTCAATTTGAATGAAAAGACCTGGACGATAACAGAGATCGCCTCGAGCACGAAAATTCCACCGACAATGACGAGAAGAAACTCCTGCTTTGCAATGACGGCGACGATTGCCAGTGCAGCGCCAAGGGCTAGTGATCCAATGTCTCCCATAAACACCTGAGCAGGATAGGTATTGAACCATAGAAAGCCGAGACCGGCTCCGACCAAAGCGCCACAGAAGACCGTCAACTCGCCACTCCCCTTTACGTAGGCTATCTGAAGGTATTCAGCGAACTTAGAGTGACCGGCCAGATAGCAGATAAGCATGAAGGTTCCGCCCGATACAAGGGCCGGACCAATAGCGAGCCCATCGAGTCCATCTGTTAGGTTTACCGAATTGGACGTTCCCAAGACGACAAGAACGATGAAAGGGATATAAAACCACCCAAGATCAGGGGTGAAGCGCTTGAAGAATGGGAAAAAGATTCGAGTATCAAATTCGAGATATCCGACGAGAATCACGCCGACGGCCAAGGCGACTAGGGACTGAAGAATAATCTTGTCCCGGGCCTTTAGTCCCTTGCCGCTTCCCCGTCTCAGTTTGAGAATGTCATCTGTTAAGCCAATAAGGCCGAAGAGCAGTGTTGCTCCTAGAACGAGCCAGACAAATGGGTTGGTGAGGTCAGCCCACAGGAGTGTAGGGATCAAGAGGGCGAAGAGAATGAGTATCCCTCCCAGGGTGGGGGTGCCTTCTTTTGTCAGGTGTGTTGTTGGGACGTATTCGCGCGTAGAGTGAACGGCTCCAGCCGCACTGAGTTTCTTGATGATCCATGGGCCTAGTATGAAACTGATCAGAAGTGCGGTCAGGGCCGCATAGATAGTCCTGAAGGTGATGTAGCGGAAGACGTTTAGGACTGAAAAAATCGTATGGAGTGGATAGAGGAGATGGTATAGCATTATGCCCCTTCTCTCAAAATGGTGATAACTTTTTCCATTTCCATTCTCCTGGATCCTTTCACCAAAACCCAATCTCCCGGCCGTACCAGGTCCTTCAGAAATCCGGCGATTTCGTTGTGGCTATTGGCGATCCTGACGTTGCTCGGGTTCATCTTCGCCTCAGTGGCCCCAGCTGCCACATGGGTGGCGTGATCTCCCAGAAGAAAGAGACCTGCTATATTGAGTTCTCCAATGATCCGTCCCACCTCTTTGTGTGCCCTCCTGGATATATCTCCCAATTCAAGCATATCGCCGAGGACGACGAAGGCTCGGCCTTTTCCAACTGCCCGGGACAGTGTCTTAAGCGCCATTTCGACAGAGGGCGGATTTGCGTTGTACGCGTCATTGATGTAGGTCACCTCTCCAAAAGGGATGATCTCCATCCTCATGGGAGGCGGTTTGAACCGCTTTAGTCTGTCCTTCATATCGGTTGCACTGATTTCAAAGATCGAGGCCACCGCCGCCGCTGCAGCCACATTGTGGACGAACTGCACTCCCATGACGGGGAGGTCGATGAAGGCGCTGTCCTGTCCGACAGTGAGCCGAAATCGAACCCCCTTCACCCCCCGCCATTGAATCCGGTCGATCATGACGTGCGTTTCCGTCTCGATACCAAAGGCGACTTTCCGTGCCTGGCAGTCTGAAGCAAGAGCCGACACGTGGGGGTCGTTCCGGTTGATGGCCACAACTCCCTTCTCTCCTATCCTCCGGAACAATTCGCCTTTCTCTTTTATCAGGACCTCCAAGGATCCCATTCCTTCCAAGTGAACCTCACCGATGTTGGTGATGACACCCACCGTCGGCTGAGCAATCTCGGCTAACCTTTCGATCTCTCCCGGCATATTCGTTCCCATCTCCAAAACTGCTATTTCATGGGACGATTCGAGGTCAAGAAGCGTCAGCGGGAGTCCTACCAGGTTATTGAAGCTTCCACGACTCTTCAAAACCCTGTACCTCTCCTCGAGAAGAAAGGCGATAATTTCTTTGGTGCTCGTCTTTCCATTGCTCCCTGTGATCCCGACGATGGGTATGGAAAAACTGTTTCTCCAAAACTTCGCAATGTCTCCAAGGGCCCGAAGGGCTTCAGGGACAACGATGAGTGCTTCCGATTTGAAAGACTCGGTCACACCGCTGTTAATATGCCCGTTCTCCACAATCGCTCCAGCGGCACCTTTGTCCAGAGCATCAGGAACAAAGGTATGACCATCATAATGTTCGCCCCTCAGGGTGAGGAAGACCTCGCCTTTCTTGAGAGTTCTTGAGTCGGTAGATAGCCCGAAAAAGGCGGTCTCTCGATTTCCTCGAAGCAAACGGCCCCCTGTTGCGTTGAGAATTTCTGAACAGGTGATTTGAAAATGGTGACGCATTTTCCCTTTGGGTGTTTATCTACCTTTTTTGAAGCGCCTTTTTGACTTCATCGCGATCGTCGAAGGGAATTCTCCGATCTCCCAGAATTTGGTAATTCTCGTGTCCCTTTCCGGCTATAAGAACGATGTCCTTGGGACGAGCGGATGTAATGGCTAATGTGATGGCTTCTCTCCGATCCTCTATTTTGAGATAGCCCGTTTTTTCGATACTCCCTGTGAAGGTCTCCCTGTCAATCAAGGTTCCCCCTTTGGAGGTGAAGCCACCCTCTATCTCCCCGATGATAGCGCTCGGAACCTCGGTCCGAGGGTTGTCTGACGTGATAATTGAGAGATCACTCAGTGTGGCTGCAACCTCGCCCATCATCGGGCGTTTTGCCCGGTCTCTATCACCACCGCATCCGAAGACAGTGATTAGTCGATTCTGACCACGAAGTGACCGCAGGACCGTAAGCACCCGTTCCAATGCATCAGGCGTATGTGCGTAGTCCACAAAGATCTTCAGCCCAAAATTATTTTCGATTCGCTCCATTCTTCCCGGCACGGTGGCGAGAGCCTCAATACCCCTCTGGATAGAGGTTCGGGGGACACCAAGCACCATGGCCGTTCCTATGGCGGCCATAATATTGTAGATATTGAACTCGCCGACGAGGGGAGAACGGATGTTCAGTTCTCCCTGTGGGGTCTGAATCGTCGCTCCGACGCCCTCGACAGAATTCATCACATGCCGGGCCCGGAGAGAAGTCCGGTCGTGGATCGCATATCCAAACCTCTCGTATGTCAACCGCTGCCAGAGATCCCTCCCGGTTGGATCGTCCACGTTGAGGATCGCCGTCCGTTTTTCCTTGGTGCTCATGGGTATGATGCCGGTAAAGAGATACTCCTTGCACTGCCGGTACTGATCGAGGTCACGATGATAGTCGAGGTGGTCCTGGGTGAAATTTGTAAAGACCCCGACATCGAAGTGGCAGCCATCGACCCGTTTCATGTCGAGAGCATGGGACGAAACCTCCATGACGATATGAGTGATACCAGAATCTCGCATTTCTCTGAACATTTTCTGAATGTCATAGGACTCAGGTGTCGTCATGGGGGCCGGAATGACACTGCCCCCGTAGCGATAGCTGATGGTACCGATCACCCCACAGGCAAGGGAGTGACAGTGTAAGATTGACTCGATCAAGAAAGATGTCGTTGTCTTTCCATTTGTTCCTGTCACACCGACCACTCGCATTTCCTGGGAAGGATTTCCAAAAAATGCTGCCGAGAGATAGGCCAGAGCCAAGCGCCCGTCTGGCACCACGACCCGAGGGATGCCATTGTCTTTTTCTTGCCCCTCTTCGACGACAAGTGCGCTCGCCCCCCGCTCAAGGGCCTCCCCGATAAAAGCGTGGCCATCTAGATTTATTCCGCGTATCGCTACGAACAGCGTTCCCTCGTGCACCTGTGCAGAGTGATAGGCAATATCCTCGATTTCGATGTCCGGATTTCCGAGGATTCTCTTTTCCGGTATATCTCTTATCAAATCGAGCAGCCTCATAATGCCGATGTGCCAGTCCGGGAAGAAGCATAATCAAAAAAATTTATGTTATCGAATAATTATGACTTATTATATAAAGTCATTTGTTAACTTTTCTAGAGTATATGTCCTAGGACGGCGGTGCAAAACTCAGATAACAGATACTTCCCTCACTTAGCCGAACTCCAGGCAGAGGCTTCTGTTCAAACAGAAGACCACTCCCCTTCACTCGGACGTCTAGGTTCTTTGCGCCGAGTTTGTTCAGGGCAGATCTCATGCTTAAGCCCACAAGATTTGGCATAACCCCATCATATGCTTCCGGGGTTTTGGAGAGTGGCGCTTCAGGGCTTTCGGCCATCGGTCGATTTTTCGGTTCAGGGCTCGGGCTGGGCAGAACTGCAAATTTCATTGGCGGAACTCTGAGGTGGTGAAGGCTGCGCTCCGCAATGGACCTGAATATGGGCGCAGCGATTACGCCACCATAGGGTGTCCCCTCGGGTTCGTCGATCACAACGAGGATCGCGAGCTTTGGATCTTCAACAGGCACAAATCCCATAAAGGATCCGATATATCTCTCGTCTGAGTATTTCTTGAGAAGAGGGTCTATCTTCTGAGCTGTTCCCGTTTTTCCAGCTACTTCATATCCTGGCAGTGCTGCTCGTGTCCCCGTTCCACCCGGCTCAACCACCTGCTTAATGATTCTTCTCAATTCCAGGCTGGTCTCTTCGGAGATGATTCTCCGTCTGGTTTGTGGACGAAAAGACGTAACAATCTTTCCATTTTGGTCGATGATTCGATCCACAACAAAGGGGCGCATTAGCTCCCCTCCATTGGCAAGGGCAGAGAGGGCGGTGATCAGTTGGATGGCGGTCACAGAGAGGCCCTGGCCGAAGGCGGTATTGGCAATGCCGACCTTTGAGAGGGTGTTTGGGTTCCGAACAATCCCCTTGACCTCACCAGGAAGCTGAATGCCAGTGCGAGCACCGAACCCAAAAGATCTGATATAGCGGTCCAAGGTTTTCGCACCGAGCCGAAGACCGATCTGGCTGGCTCCAATGTTACTGGAGAACTTGATGATTTTCGGAAGGGTAAGCCAGCCGAATTTCTCATGGTCGTGGATGATCTCTTTGCCGATGGGGTACTTTCCATTGTAGCAAAAGAAGATTTCATTCTTCTTGGTTGCCTTCTCCTCTAAGGCAGCGGCCAAAAGGAAGACTTTGAAAATTGATCCCGGCTCAAAGACATCGGCAATCACTCGGTTCCGAATCGAATCGGGATTGTAATTCTGCGGCACGTTGGGGTTGAAAGATGGTCGGCTGGCCATCGCCAGGATTTTGCCCGTCTTAGGTTCCATCACAACTGCCTGGGCAGATTTTGCCTGCGTTTGGCTGACTGCCTCGGTGAGGGTCTGTTCGACAATATCCTGGAGGGTCAAATCGATTGTCAGGACAATGCTATAGCGAGGGAGGTCTGTTGACCCAATGGGAAGATCGGTAATCATCTCTCCTCCCTTAGCGTCGAGTCCAAGAACCACCTTGTGCGGGTGGCCGTTGAGGTAACGGTCGTACTCGAATTCCAACCCCTCTAATCCGTGGGGGTCGACCCCAACAAATCCCAACAGGTTGGCTGCCAAACGGCCGTTGGGATAATACCTCTGGCTTTCCTTAAGAAAATTGATCCCCTTTATTCCTAGGTTTCTTATCTTGTCGGCTTTGTTTGGAAGAATCTTCCGTTGAAGCCAGACAAAGGGCTGCTGGGATCTGAGCTTTTTTTCGATGGTCCCTCTCCTCACGCCCAGGATCGGGGCAATTCTGTTGGCCGCTTTGCGAACATTTTCTATCTGACGGGGATGGGCGTAGAGGGATTCTATTTCAGAGCTTTCGGCCAGAACCATTTGATTTCGGTCGAGAATAGTCCCCCGCCTGGGAACGAGTTCAATGATCCTCTGGTGCTGCCGCGCTGCAAGCCCCTGAAGGTTTTCTCTCTCCAATATTTGCAGCTGCAGCACCCTAAAAAGAATCAGAATGAAAGAGAGAAAGAAAAGAAAGAAAATCAAAAAGATACGAAACTTAAGCCAGTTAATACGGTTTCTCATTTTATATACCGGATCTGGTTCTCTTGAGGCTCCCTCATACCGAGCCTCTTCTTAGCATCGGAACGGATCTTCTCTGGAGACACGTAGATCGCTCTTTCGATCTTGAGTTTCCGGTTCACCTCAATCAGCTCCTCCTGTTCTTTGAGAGTCTCCGAGATCCTGTAGCCCAGATTGATTACCCAGAGCCTGGACCATACAAAAAACAGGGTGAAGATGATCAAACTGGTGATGACCGTCAGTGTGAGGGCGAAGGGTTTGATACCTCTCCCGGCAGCGCGGTCTCGTCGGTTCTCCCGATCCCACGATCGTGTTTCCAAGAGAAAATCAGAAGCGACGCTGCCCATGGTCAATCCTCCTGACTGGTTCCTCAGCGAGATTTTCCTCTCAGACCCTCTCTGCGACCCTCAGCTTTGCGCTTCGTGCTCGCGGATTTTGGATGATCTCATTCCGGGACGGAGATACCGGTTTCGCCTCTACAATGTGGAGCGTCTTTTCTCCATGACACACGCATTGGGGAAGCCGCGGCGGACAGGTGCATCCTTTTTCTGCCATCCGAAAAAACTCTTTGACAAGTCGATCTTCAAGCGAGTGAAAAGAGATGATACAGATTCTTCCTCCACTCTCGAGCACCGAAACAGCCTCCGTTAAAACCTTCTTGAGATTATCCAGTTCCTTATTGACAGCGATCCGGAGAGCCATGAAGGTCTTGGTCGCTGCATCAATTCGTTTCGAATGGAATGAAGCAGGAATAGCGGAATGAACAATATTTCTGAGTTCGGTGGTGGTCGTTATGACATTTTTCTGTCGGTGCTTCTCAATAACTCGGCTGATCCTCTTGGCCCACCGCCTCTCTCCATAGGTTCTCAGAAGCCTTTCCAATTCTCGAGCCGGCAGGCCGTTGATTAGATCTGAGGCCGTTTCCCTGCGGCTGGAATCCATTCTCATGTCGAGGGGACCTTCAAACCTGAAGCTGAAACCCCGCTGGGCATCTTCCAGTTGAAATGTGGAGACTCCCAGATCGAGCAGGATACCGTCCACGGGTCCAAACGCGTTTTCCCTAACAATGGCACTGAGATTCGAGAAGTTATCGAGGACGAGTATAACCCGCCTCCCGTATCGCTTCAGGCGTTCCGTCGCGATACGAATTGCCTCTCGATCCCAGTCGATGCCTAAAAGTCTTCCGGTGGGAGAGTTTTTTCCCAGGATCTGAGAGGCATGGCCGCCGCCACCCACCGTGCAGTCAATGTAGTTCTTTCCATCCCGGCACGCCAAGTAAGTGATTACCTCTTCCAAGAGCACTGGATGGTGGTGAACCATGAGCCCCTCTGCCCAGTTATGTCTCTTCTCACCCCCTCCTTGCACCGTACGACAGTATCAGCCAAGAGTTAGAAAACGAGATCGCCGAGTGATTCAAAGATCTCCTCGGATTTCTTATGGACCACGTCCATTTGAGGATCGAGTTTCTCTTTTGCCCAAATCTCGAATCGATTGATCACCCCGACAAAGACAACATCCCGCGTGAGCCCTGCATAGCCCCTGAGGGATTGAGGGATTAGGATCCGACGCTGTTTGTCTACCAAGCAGTCCACAGCCCCCCCGAGGAAGAACCTCTTAAAGTAACGAACCTCTCGCTTCATTGTTGGGAGGCCGCGGATCCGTTCTTCAACGACACCCCATTCTTTCAATGGAAATGCGGATAGACAACCGTCGAAATTTGTGATAATCAGATTCTGGTCGTACCTCTTTTGGAGGACGTCCCAGTATCTGGAAGGGATTTTGATTCTCCCTTTCGAATCGATCGTATGTTCATACCTCCCACGGAACATCATGCCGGCTTATCCTGTTCTAAGGGTGAACTAATCCACTTCGATCCACTTTGGACCACCCTTGTTTAATATTCGGTTTTCTCACATTTGTCAAGGGGTTTATCTCCATTTTTGCGAAATTTGTTGAGGTTTTCCGCTGAAATGTCGCATTTTGTGAAACAAGAGTTAACAAGTACAGTTTATTAGATAAAAAATCATAAAATAGATTCTAGTTCTATTGTCTTAACTTACTGATTATAAAGGTTTCTAATGTTTCCTAATTTGAGTTCTCTCTAATGAGAGAAGAATCGAGCAACGGCAGATGTTGATTGACGCAGGTTGTGCCGCTTTTTAGAATTTGGCACGGAGGGGGTGGCGACAGGTGGCTGATGAATCGATTCGGCGAAAAGTCGAGGGTCTCCGAAAAAAGATCGAGTACCATAACTATCGGTATTATGTCCTGGACGCCCCGGAGATTCCTGACGCTGAATACGACAATCTGATGAGACACCTTGAGGACCTTGAAAAACAATATCCTGACCTTTACGATCCAAATTCTCCGACCCAGAGAGTGGGCGCCCCGCCACGTGATATTTTCGAGCCTGTCGCCCACAGGCTTCCTATGCTGAGCCTAGCGAACGCAATGGATGAGACCGAGGCACGGGAGTTCGATCAGCGAGTCAAACGGTTCCTTTCGAGCCAGGAGGCGATCGAATATGTCGTTGAGCCGAAGATGGATGGTGTGGCCGTTGAACTCGTGTATGAGCGGGGGACCTTGGTCGTGGGTTCTACCCGGGGCGATGGTTTTACGGGAGAAAAGGTCACCGAAAATCTGAGAACAGTCAAGACGATTCCACTTATTCTCCAGGAAGGAGAAATACCCACTCCGGAACTCATTGAGATCAGGGGAGAAGTCTACATGGAGGTGAACGATTTTGAGGCGCTGAATCGAAGGCGTGAGGAGCAGGACGAACCGGTTTTCGCCAATCCTCGAAACGCAGCGGCCGGATCACTTCGCCAACTCGATTCTAAGGTAACCGCCTCTCGGCCTCTCAAAATATTTTGCTACGGATTTGGGATGGTCAGGGGAGTATCTTTTCAAACCCAGTGGGAGTTTCTCCAAACCGTTCCCAAATGGGGCCTGAGAGTCAATCCAATAGTCAGGCGGTGTCCAGGAGTCGATGAAGCTGTCGAGTATTACGGTGAAATGATGAACCAGAGGGAAACCCTTCCGTACGAAATCGATGGTGTCGTTCTCAAGGTCAACAAGCTGGATCTTCAGATGAAACTGGGGCACGTGTCGAGAAGTCCCCGGTGGGCCCTGGCTTTTAAATTTCCGGCTCACCAGGCTGTTACGACAATCGTAAACATCATTCCGTCTGTGGGCAGAACTGGAGTGATCACGCCAGTTGCTGAGCTTGAACCGGTCTCGGTTGGGGGAGCCCAGATAAGTCACGCTACCCTTCACAACCAGGACGAAATCGACCGGAAAGATGTGCGTATTGGCGACACCGTAGTTATTCAGCGGGCCGGCGATGTGATTCCAGAGGTGGTCGGCGTGATGAAAGAAAAAAGAAAGGGAGGGCCGAGTCCTTACAAGATTCCTGAAAACTGTCCCGTCTGCGGCGGGGACGTCGTCCGCCTGCCTGGCGAGGTGGCGCACCGTTGCATCAGCCTGTCCTGTTCAGCCCAACTCAAGGGAAGCATCAAGCATTTCGCCTCAAAGCGGGCCATGGACATCGACGGGCTGGGGACGAAGCTGGTGAATCAGTTGGTCGACCGAGGTCTCGTGAAGGATATTGCCGATCTCTACCTTTTAGACAATAAGACACTTGCCTCTCTGGAGAGGATGGCGGATAAGTCGGCGCAAAACATCATAGATGAGATAGATAAGAGCAAGACAAAATCGCTCTCCCGGTTTCTCTACGGCCTGGGCATTCGGCATGTGGGAGAGCACCTATCAGAAATCCTGGCACGAGAGTTCGGATCCGTCCAAAGGTTTTCCAGGGCAACAGGAGAGGAGCTAACAGCCATCAATGAGGTGGGTCCCGAGGTTGCTCAGAGTGTTGTCAGGTTTTTTCAAGATCCGAAGAACCTGGAGACCTTAAGGCGTCTGGGGGAGGCTGGATTCAAGATCGAGGAGCCCTCAAAGGATCTGCCAGAGAAACTCGGGGGGAAAACTTTCGTCTTCACTGGAACCCTCGAATCGCTCCACCGGGAGGAGGCCCGAAGTCTCGTTGAGTCCCTGGGAGGAAAGACGGCCTCGACCGTCAGCAAGAAGGTGGACTACATCGTTGTGGGTGCGAACCCAGGGTCCAAGGTCGAACGGGCTCGGGACCTCGGCGTCCGGATCATCACCGAACAGGAATTCAAAAAGTTGATCAGCTAACCTAAAGGGGCGATGACAAAAAAGGGAGAAGCTGGATCCGTCGATGGACATGAGAATCATCATGACAAATGACACAGCTCACCCCTCACAGTCATGGCACATATCCAATGAAAAAAAGAAGACCTTTTCTCTGAACCTCTCCATGCTCGGTGAGAGGTCACAGGGCAGGTTTTCAGCAAGAGTTTTTGGCGCGACGGCTTCTTGCGATCACTCAAAAAAGCGTTTATGTGGGCAGGAGGCTCGTGAGTCTCTCGACGGACAGCTCTTCTAAGGAATCAACCACGAGGGAAGCACCGTCGAAACGATAGTGACGGGTCCAGGGTGTGCGCACGGCGACGACAGGGATTCCGGCATCGAAGGCGGCACGAACACCCTTTGGGGCGTCCTCCAGCACCACGGTCCGCTTTGGGTGCGCTGAGAGCCGTTTCAAAGCCAGAAGAAACACATCGGGATGGGGTTTTGGATGGGTTACGTCTTCGAGGGCGAGACTGACGGTAAAAAACTCCTTGAGCTCAAATAGATCTAAGATGAATCTTGAGTTAACGCCTCGTGCACTTGTGGCCAGGGCGCATGCGACCCCTGACCCTTGGAGGTCCGAGAGAAGGCTGAACAAACCTGGCCTCGGTGATCCCCGTTTTTTCAGCAGTGGAAAATAGATCTGGTCCTTCTGCTTGTACACGTCGTCGATCATTTCAGGATCACCGCCGAGTTGCACAAACCATGTGGCGGTCGTCTTTCCGTCCTCTGTGATCGCTTTTCGATACTCTTTTTTTGAGACCCGGATTCCAAATCTTTTGAATACTTCAACATAGGCGTGAGCGTGAAAGGGCTCCGTGTCGGCTATCACACCGTCCATGTCAAAAATAACGGCTTCAAGTCTGGGAGAGTCCTCAGCAGTCCCGCTGTCACGCCTCAATGGGATTTTCTCCGACGAGCTCTCTGCTGGTGGTACTGCCTCGCCTGATGCATGAAAGCCTCAATGCGAGTCAGGGTGTTGGTCTGTTCCTGGCCATCATAGGCCATATTCAGGACGGGAAGGTTGTTGTTTTCTTCACGGTATCGCTTGAGAAGTGCGCTGACAACCGTCCCGGGCATGCAGGTGAAGGGCATCACATTGATGACCCCGCTGGCCCCTTTCTTACAGAAGTCGACAGTTTTTCCCATACTGAGTATGGCCTCCCCTTCAAATGAATCATGCAGAAAGGGACTCGCTTTGCGGAGGACGTCCCGAGTCGAGGGCTCTTCGCCGTGGCGGAGGTGACGTCTGAAAATCTTTTCCAGCCTGTGCTCATCCTTCTTCTGATAGTACTCAGTCAAGGCTATTCTTAGGAGGTTAGAAAAGTGCTTCCTTTTTAGCGTTCTTCTGCGTCCCATGGCGTTGACATAGTGAATCCATTCGGTAATAGGTGCCAGCCATGCCTCCCCACCAAACTGCTCCACTTTCTCGATGACATTTTCATTGGCAAACGGGTTAGATCGGACATAAATCTCTCCAACGATGCCGATTAATGGCCTCTGATCATGCCCGTCGGTCTCAACAGCATTCAATCGATCCCGGCATCTCATCATCGCTTTCTCCAAATCGCCCTCGGCCTCAATTGTTTTGCACACGAGGGAGAGACATTCTTGGTAGACGCGATTTGTTTCTCCTGAGTTCTTTTCGTAGGGACGGGTTTCGAGGAGCTTCTTCGTCAAAAGATCGATGGCAACAATCGCCTGCCACCCAAGTCGTAGAAATTTTCCCCCGATAATGCCGAAATCCGAATAAAGAGATTCGTCCTGGTCGGGCGAATAGATAGGGACCTCAAAGAACCCCAGGTCATCTAGGACCAGGCGATGGAACCTGTGGTACTGACCGAATCGACAGGGGCCGCTTCCTGAAGGCATGAAAAAGGCTGCCCGGTGCCGCTCGAAATCATCGCGTTTCACTAGCTTGACCATATCACCGGTGGTCAGAATGCATGGGTAACACTCCTTTCCTGTCGTGAACTTTCGCCCCCAAATCATCGTTTCCTCGTCCTGTTGAGGGAATACGTCAGCATCGACTCCACAGGCGCGAAAGGCGGCAGCTGTTGCGTATGCATGATCGCACATATAAGGAATGTAGATCTTCCGGGTTCTGTCGGTCGCCACCCTTTCCCGAGGCGTAGCTATCGCGGCCGCAGGCTTGACGTTTTTGAGGCTGTCCAGAAAAGCTTCACAGCGCGTAATGGCGCCAGCGTCGGCAGAATGTTCATCGATCTCTAATTGGAGATACGGGGTGCCTTTCATTGAATCCCTAAAGAAATGACCGATAAAGGAGTCGGCGCCGCAACCAAAATTTGTAATGTAAATTCCCTCGAGATGAGAAGTCTCCTTGACCAGATGCCCTGCGCAGAGAATCCTCTGCCCATATCGCCAGTACATTTCTTTGATTCCGTCACGATCAGCCATGTCATCGAGGGGGAGGAAATCCATCGGAATTGCCAGCTCTCCAAGTTCTTTCAGTTTTTTCGGAAGATCGAGATTGACTCCTGAATCGCACGTGTTGTAAGGGCGGCCAATGATGACCATCAGTTTCTGTCCGGGGGCGAGGTTATCGAGAACCTCCTGTCCCCGTCGAAGAACAGCCTCGCGGAAACGGCCCTGATTCACTTCAGCTCTGGCAAAAGCCCTCCGGACACGGGAAGCGCTCCGTCGAAGAGTTTTTCCGAATTGAATGAGTTCCTTTTCCAGGTCTTTCCTATCCAATCCAAAATGGATAACAGGGTGAAGAATCTTGGCCCCAAAGGCTTTGAAGTCGATGGAAGACTTGACCGTGTAAGGAAAGCTCTGGACGTAAGGGCATACGGTACTCACTGGGATGTCTGGTCGCGGGGCTTTAAGGCTGACAATGCTGGGAAGGAATATTCGTTTCACGCCCTTTTCCAGAAGGTCGAGGACATGGCCATGAGAGACCTTGATGGGAAAACAGGTCTCTGCCACGACCGTTTCCACACCCTTGCGAATGAGTTCTTTATTGCTTGGCTCGCTCAATACGACACGATAACCGAGGTCGGTGAAGAAGGCTCTCCAGAAGGGAAGGTGGTCGTGAAAGTTGAGGAGCCTCGGTATACCAATAACAGGAGCATCTGGGGGAAGATCTTTTTCTCCGGGATAAGGGGAAAACAGCAATTCCTCTCTCTCGGCAAAGAGATCTGGAAGATCGACGCCTTTGGTCCGTTTAACAACTTCGTATTTTTCACATCGGCTTCCGTAAAAGAGTGGTTTTTCGCCTTCAATACTGACCTTTCGAATCAGGCAGAGGTTCTCGCATCCCTTGCACTCGAAAGTGTTGATCCCATATTCTCTCTGGCTCAAATCGAACCCCTTGAACTGGCTCTTCTCCCACGTTCGCTCCTTCATTGCCAAAAGTGCTGCGCCAATCGCACCAGTGACGTCGTGGTGGGCTGGCACTGTGATAGGTTTTCCGAGGACCCGCTCAAAAGCGGCGACAACGCCCAGGTTAAAGGCCGTCCCGCCCTGGAAAAAGATGCGATTCCCGACCCGACGGTCTCCCACGACACGGTTGAGGTAGTTTTCGACGATCGAATAGCTGAGACCAGCGACCAGGTCACTTGTTGATGCCCCCCGTTGCTGATGATGGACAAGGTCAGACTCGATGAAGACGGTGCACCGCTCTCCCATCCGAACAGGTTCATTAGCGGATAAAGCCAACTGGCCGAACTCCTCCTTGATGGAAATCCCTAACTTCTCGGCCTGCTCCTCAAGAAAACTGCCTGTTCCCGCCGCACAGACTTTGTTCATCTCAAAGTCAACAACCACGCCGTCGTCGAGGCTGATGTATTTGGAATCCTGCCCACCGATTTCGAAAATTGTATCTACCTTAGGATCGATAAAAGCGGCGGCTGTCGCCTGGGCCGTAATCTCATTTCTCACAATATCGGCTCCCACAAAATCGGCAGTCAGATAACGGCCAGAGCCAGTGGTTGCGACACTTTGAATATCCACACGATCGCCGATTTCCTCGCTTATCTCCTTCAAGCCTGTCCGGACAGCTTCGATGGGACGGCCAGCGGTCATGAGGTACCTCTTTGCCAGGACGGTCCCGTCTTCGTCGATGACGACAAGATTCGTGCTGATCGATCCAACGTCTAGGCCAAGATAGGCCTCAACGAGTTGTCCCGTGGACAAATCTCCTCGTATCGGATACTCTCGGTTGGCATGATGGTCAGAAAGGGTCAGGGGCTTATGAAACCTTCTTTCTTCTTGATAGTGAGCCAGATGATGTTCCAGGCGTTCCAGACCTTGAAAGGCTCTCTCGATCCCGTTGTCGAGCCCGACCCAGATCGCCCCGAGGGCTCCCATAAAGGCGAAGTTTTCCGGAATGACCAGGTCATTCTCCTCGAGTTCGAGTACATCCAGGAATGCACGCCGCATGCCCGCATTGGCGGCGACCCCTCCCTGAAAACTGATGGGTCTTATGAAGGCTCTGCCCTTGCCGATATTGCTTTTGAAATTCCTCGCCAAGGCATAGCAAAGCCCCGCCACAATGTCGTAATCGGGGGTAGCGATCTGCTGCAGATGGATCATGTCAGACTTGGCAAAAACACTACATCTGCCAGCGATTCGTGGAGGATTCTCTGACCGAAGGGCCAGCTCGCCAAACTCTTCAATAGTCAGTCCCAGTCGAGTTGCTTGCTGATCCAGAAAGGACCCGGTTCCTGCGGCGCAAAGCGTATTCATCGCAAAATCGCTGATCTTGCGCTGACCATCCTCTTCTTCAATGAGGATCATCTTTGAGTCTTCACCCCCGATGTCTACTATTGTTCGCACGTTAGGATGAAAGTGCTCTATACTTCTCGCCTGGGCCATAATTTCATTGACAAACTCGCCTCCGAGAAGCTCCGACAGAAGCTTCCCTCCTACACCAGTGAAATAGGTGCCAGCGATCTGCTCGTGGGTAAAGTGATTTAATAGACCCTTTAAGACGTCCTGGACTGTTCTGAGGGGTTGCCCTTTGGTTCGGGTATAATGTTTTTCAAGGACTCGCTTTTTCTCGTCGACGACAACCGTATCTGCACTGACTGAGCCGACATCGATCCCCACATAGAGCTTGTCCATCTCCGTTCTCCTGTCAATTCGCGATCTTCGGGTTCAAAGGTGCATGAGTCTCCCACGCTGTGCGGTAGCGGTCGTTGTCCAAAGAAATGTGGCGTTGATTATATAAGATCTTCTAAATCCTTTTCAAGACCAATGAGATTCAAAGACTATTATCTATGCACGGATGTCTTGCCCCGTTTTTGTCTATTTGCCATTTTATCCCTTTTGCGGACCAACACCAATACACTTTAGCTCCGAGGGGCACAGGATTGTCCTTTTCCAATAGGTCAGTTTCCTTTAACCATCCAGGTAAGGGGTATTCTCTCCAAAGGGCGAAAGGCCCCCACCATGTTACCCAGATTGAGGGAACTTGGCGGAGAAATGTGGGAATCGCTCTGAAAGGCGCTTAAGTTGATTTAAAGCCATCTCTGTGCTAATTTCAATGAGGTTTTCTCTGACGGGCGAATCGATGACACCCATAAGAAGACGGCTCGTTGTTGAGGGATACGTCCAGGGCGTTTTTTTCCGGGCCACCACGGAGGAGAAGGCCCGTGAATTTGGAGTTTCAGGATGGGTACGGAATCGGTGGGACGGCACGGTTGAGGTCCTGGTCGAGGGCGATGAAGGCCGTGTGGCTCGGCTGGTGGAGTGGTGTCATCAAGGTCCGCCGGGCGCGAGAGTTATCGACGTTCGGGTCGAGGAGGAGCCATACAAAGGAGAGTTTACGGGATTCGATGTCCGGTATGGTTGAAAGAGACGATTGGAAGCATGTGGGGGCCTTGGTCTCAACAGCCACCGTCGGACTCTGAATGAGAAAAGAACCATCTTGCAGAACCTAACTAGAGGCCTGGAGAAAGAGGCCTCTTCATGACACAGAATCGCGAGAATGCAAACTCAGGGAAGATGGCGGTATTATGAACCTGACTTTCTATTACGTTGCGGTTTTCTTTTACACTCTTGGAACGATAAGTCATCTCACCTACATCATCTCTCTCAGGGACCTCTTTTCTAAAATCGGCGCGGGCCTTCTCTCGGTCGGTTTCACCCTGCATACGACCGCTTTGATCTTTCGATACTACGAGGCGGGTTACCTACCCATCACCAATCTCTATGAATCCTTTTCGTTCTTTGCCTGGGCGATTATGCTTGTCTATATCCTGGTACATTATCGATATCAGATTAGGGTACTGGGGGCCTTTGTCGCTCCCATTGCATTAATACTGTTGATCATAGGCCTCGCACTCCCCAAGGGTATTTTTCCTCTCCATCCTGCCTTAAAGAGTTTTTGGCTTCCCTTTCATGCGATATTTGCATTCTTAGGAAATGCAGTTTTTGCGCTCGCCTTTTGCACGGGTATTATGTACCTCATTCAGGAGCGCCAGATAAAATCGAGGAAAAAGGGCGTCTTCTTGACGAGGCTTCCCTCTCTAGAGGTCCTAGACGAATTGAACCACCGGTCACTTACGCTCGGCTTTCCCCTCTTGACTATCGGAATCATTACCGGTTCAGTGTGGGCGAGCTTTGCATGGGGGTCCTACTGGAGTTGGGATCCGAAGGAGACGTGGTCTCTCATCACGTGGTTCCTCTACGCGGCTTTACTTCACCAGAGGCTGGCGATGGGCTGGCGGGGGAAGAAGGCCGCCACGATGGCAATCATCGGTTTCCTGGCTGTTCTTTTTACTTTTCTCGGCGTGAATCTCGTCCTCAGCGGACTTCATTCCTACGCCACGTGGAGATAGCGCGTTCTTAAGCCATGTCGTCTTGCCGTCCCGAGAACAGTGTCAGGAAGTCTGAAGGAATGGGGAAGAATGGATATCATCATTGTGGGGCTTAATCATAAGACTGCACCTGTAGAGATACGTGAGAAGGTCTCCTTCGCGGAAAACAAGTTGGAGGAGCCTCTAAAGCGAATCCTCTCGTTTCCCCCAATCAGGGAAGACATGATTCTCTCTACGTGCAACCGTGTTGAGGTCTATGCGACTGCCGGCGATGTGAATCAGGGGATTTACGTATTGAAGGAGTTCCTTTCAGATTTCCATCGGATTCCAAGGCAGGAGTTGGAGAAATTTCTATATGTCCACCGGGGAAGAGACGCGATTCGTCATGTTTTCCGGGTTGCGTCGAGTCTAGATTCAATGGTCGTCGGAGAGCCCCAAATTCTTGGTCAGATCAAAAGCGCCTTTAGCGAGGCCTCCCATTACCATTCTGCAGGTCCCATCCTCAATCGGTTACTCCACCGGGCGTTCAGCGTTGCGAAGCGAATTCGTACTGAAACGACTATTGGTAGCAGGGCTATCTCAATAAGCTTTGTCGCTGTCGAATTGGCGAAAAAGATATTCGGGAATCTTCAGGATAAGGCTATCCTTCTTGTCGGCGCTGGAGAAATGTGCGAACTGGCTGCGAGACATCTTATCAATCACGGGGTATCTCGGGTCGCTGTGACAAACCGAACCCTTCAGACGGCTCGGGACATGGCCGAGGTGTTCGACGGAAATGTCGTTCCCTTTGATCAACTTGTAGAGGCTCTGCGGGAGGCCGATATTATTATCAGTTCCACCGCCTCCTCTCGTTATGTGATTAACTATCCCGAAGTGGCTCGTGTCATAAAAGTGAGGCGAAATCGATCCATGTTTTTCATCGATATCGCAGTGCCCAGGGATGTCGACCCGCGGGTCAACTCGATTGAGAACGTTTACCTCTACGATATTGATGATCTTCAGGAAGTAGCCGAGGCCAACATCCAGGACCGACAGAAGGAGGCTGAGAAAGCAGAAGAGACCGTTGAGAGGGAAGTGATAAAGTTTTGCCAATGGTACGAGTTTCTGGAAACGACCCCCACCATTCGGTCTTTGAGAGGAAAGGTGGAAGCAATTCGGCAAAAAGAGCTCCAAAAGGCTTATGCCGCCTTATCCCTGTCATCGAAGGGAGACCGGAAGGTGCTCGACTCGCTCACTTCAGCCATTGTCAAGAAAATCCTCCACGATCCCATTACGATATTGAAAAGGGGTGACCAGGATTCATCTGGCGAGATCCTTGTGGATGCCGTGAGAAAACTGTTCCGCCTCGAGGACGTGAAGACGGTGGAGAAAGGGGAAGATGAAAACCGTTAGAATCGGTACTCGAGGTAGCAAGCTGGCCTTGTGGCAGGCAGAGTGGGTCAAGGCCAAACTCTTAGCAGCCCATCCGGATCTGAGGGTGGAGCTCGTAAAGATAAAGACAAGTGGAGACATGATCCTCGGTATTCCCCTTGCCAAAATCGGCGGGAAAGGACTCTTTGTCAAGGAGATTGAAAGTGCTTTGCTAGAAGGCCGTGTCGATCTCGCAGTCCACAGCATGAAGGACGTTCCGATCTTAATTCCCCAGGGGCTTATGCTATATGGTGTAACCGAGAGAGAGGATCCATTCGATGTCACGGTTTCTAAGAACGACAGGGCGCTCAACGATCTTCCATCGAACGCCAGAATAGGCACCAGTAGCCTCAGGCGGCAGGCACAACTTCTTCACTTCCGATCGGACCTCGAAGTCGTTTCGATTCGGGGAAACCTAGACACGAGGCTCAGGAAGTTGGACGAACAGAATCTGGAGGCCGTAATTCTGGCCTCCGCTGGCCTCAAACGTATGGGCCTGAGTGACCGGGTCACAGAGACCATTCCACCAGAAATTTGTCTCCCTGCTATCGGCCAGGGTGTTCTGGCCATCGAGACTAGGGAGAGAGACCCAGAGGTCCATGATTTGGTTGCCTTTCTCAATGATTCAGAAACCGCGATTGCCATGGAGGCCGAACGGTCTTTTTTGAAAAGACTCGAGGGAGGCTGCCAAGTTCCCATCGCTGCCTACGCTCGACGGGTTGACGGAGAGCTTGAAATCGAAGGGATGGTGGCATCGGTGGACGGGAAGAAGATGGTTCGTCAAAGCGAGCGGGGTAAGCCGAACGAAGCTGAAGCCCTCGGCACTCGACTAGCCGAGACCCTCTTGTCCCTTGGAGGAGATGAGATTTTAAAGGAGATTTACAAACAAAACGCCCCATCCACCCTCTAGGGGTTCGAAAACCGGGCTTCGAAGCTCACACCAGTGACCTTTGGGAGGACGACCCAGGAAAAGGGGGCTAGAAGCTCCCTGTTCTGGTTTTCCGGCAATCTCTGAGTAATCATGACGATCAAGAGCGATAAGCCTTTAGATGGGAAAACCATCGTCATAACTCGGGCAAAACACCAAGCCGCTGAATTCAGCCGACTCCTCACCCATCTCGGCGCGCGGGTCATCGAGTTTCCAACCATAGAAATCGTTCCTCCAGACAGTTGGGAGCCCGTAGACAGGGCCATTGATAACATTCGCGGATATGACTGGCTGATTTTCACAAGTGCCAATGGTGTGAGGTCTTTTGTGAGAAGGCTCAGGGTGAGGGGCAACAGCATCGAACAACTCGAAGGCATCCGGTTTTGCGCCATTGGTCCAAGGACGGCCGCGGAATTGAAGGCGGAAGGAATAGGACCACACCTTGTTCCAGGCGAGTACAGAGCGGAGTCCATCGTTGAGAACCTGAGAAAAGAGGGTCTGGTAGGCAAAAAAATCCTTCTGGCTCGGGCCAAGAAGGCTAGAGACCTTCTCCCGAGAGAATTGGAAAATCTCGGTGCGCGGGTTGATGTGGTAACTGCCTATCAAACGATTCGGCCCAAGGTGGAGTCCTCCGAATTTCTGGCACTTCTGAAGGAAGGTCGAATCGATGCCATTGCCTTCACGAGTTCGTCGACGGTCTCCAACTTCATGGAGATCTTTTTGCCCAATCGGGATGAACTGTTGGAAGGGCTGAAGAATGTAGCCATTGCGGTCATCGGTCCAATTACCCGTGACAGAGCAGTCGAGCTGGGCCTTCCGGTCCATGTGTGTCCAGCCGAATACACGGTTCCAGCTCTCACGAATGCAATGGCAGAGCATATCTGTTCTAAAGGATAAGAGGAGGATATGGATTTTTCGTGGATCTTAGACCAGAGAAGCCCCCTTTTCTTTATAGGGGCGACGATTACCCTGGTTGGAGGGATTCTGCTCGTGGTTCATGCTTTCCGACTTCTTCCTTTTTGGCGGAGAACCAGGGATAAACCGAGTTTTATTCTCCAAGCCATGAAGATGCTCTTAAGCGGCATTGTTTTCCTTGTCGGTCTCTTCCTTCTGAGCCTTATTCTGTTTGCCCAGACGTATGAGGTTCTGACCAGAGAAGAGCCCGTTGCCAGAATCCAGTGCGCCTCCGTGACAGGGATGGATTACGATATGGTCATGAGATTCATCCCCATAACGAGGGGGGAGGAAGGATACCCTCAGCTTTTCCGTCTCAACGGAGATCAGTGGGCGGTTGGCGGTCACATACTCGAGTGGGACCCGTGGCTCAATATCCTCGGCCTCCACACAGGATACAAAGTGACCCGCATCGAAGGCCGATATCTCAAAGCTGAGGACGAAACAACAGAGCGACGAACAGTCTATGACATGGGAGATCCGCGGACCGAAACAGTGTGGCACTGGTTGTACCGGCATTATAGTGAGATTCCTCTGGTCAGGGCCGCTTACGGAAACACGACCTATACCTTCCCGGACAAAGATCAGACATATGTTGTGATGGTGACTCGCACTGGCTTCAAGGTCACGGTTGATCAAAAGAAGTAGCAGTCAGGGATCGGCTGTCAGTTGGGCCATCGAAAGCAATCGTTTAACAGTTCTCGACTCTGACGGACGTCGACGAACTGACCCGTATCTGCAGGTTTCGGACAGTGGACTCTGTAAGCATGAGGGACAGGTTGTTGGGCATGGATCGACGGAGTGGGGTTCGGCTCTACCTCGTGCGTCACGGTGAGGCAGCCAATGTGCGTGATGGGGTATTTCGGTACAATGGTCACATCGATGTAGATGTCTCACCGAAAGGGATGAGACAAATTGAGCGAGTTGCTGAGTACCTTAAGGACAAGAAGGTTTCAGCAGTCTACTCCAGTGATTTACTGAGGGCACGAAGGGGGGCAGAGGCCATTGCCCGGCACCATGGTCTTACGGTTGAGGCATTTCTCGAATTCAGGGAGATCAAGATGGGCGTTTGGGAGGGATTGACTTTCGGTGAGATTCAGGAGCGTTATCCTGGGGAGGTGGAGAGTAAATTTAAGGATTTCATCAACTATCGCGTTCTGGGTGGGGAGAATGTGATCGATGTGAAAAATCGCGCCATTCCCAAATTACGGGAGCTGATTGCTTTGAACCGGGGCGGCCAGATTGTTCTTGTCGGTCACGGAGGAATGAATATGATTCTTCTCTGTGACGCCATGAATCTGGGTTTCGATAACTTTTTCAGAATCATCCAGGGCAACGGATGTCTCAACATCATCGACTATTTTGATGATATCGCTGTTGTCAGGTTGATAAACGGGTTCACGGAAGGGGCAGTGTTATCGAACACCTAGGGGGGGTGATTCTCGCAAAGGCGAGTCGGTGGGACGACCCTTTTTCGCTGAAATCCGACCGGTTGAGGGAAGACGATGAAACAAAGAAAACAGAGAATGGATACGCTCGCCGTCCATGCTGGAGAATCGATCGACCCCGCTACAGGTGCTACATTACCGCCAATATATCAAACGGCGGCATTTGGGTATCCCACGGTCGATGAGTGGCGTCGGGTGGCCACCGACAAAAAGAAGGGATTTATTTACTCTAGAAATCGCAACCCAACGCAGGTGACTGCCGAGGAGAAGATCGCTATCTTAGAGGGGGCGGAGGCAGCTCTGGTCTTTTCATCGGGTATGGCTGCGATCACGGCCACCCTTCTATGTCTTCTGTCAAAAGATGATCACGTTGTCTCCGTTAAGGATTCTTACGGGGGGACATATCTCGTTTTCACCACACTTCTGCCGAGGTATGGCGTCGGAGTTGACCTTGTGGAGACCACCGATTTTGATGCGATAGAGAGGGCGGTCGGTGAGGGAACTAAAGTGATCTATCTTGAGACGCCGACAAACCCTACCCTCAAGGTTATCGATCTTCCGAGAATCTGCCGGTTTGCCAAAGAGCGAAACATCTGCGTCATTGTCGACAACACCCTGGCAACTCCCATCAACCAGCAGCCCCTCTCATTGGGGTCCACCCTCGTCATCCACAGTGCCACCAAATTCCTGAGCGGGCATGGGGATGTTCTTTGTGGTGCTGTTGCGGGACCATCTGAGAGGATTGACATGATCGAGCAGTTTCGGGCGATCACCGGCAGCTGTCTCGATCCTCATGCCGCGTGGCTCCTGATTATGGGGATAAAGACGTTAGGGATCCGGATGGAACGGCAGAATCAAAATGCGCTCACGATCGCCCGGTTTTTGGAAGATCACCCAAATGTGGTGAGGGTGTTCTACCCGGGTTTGGAGAGCCATCCACAACATCGTATTGCCAAAAAACAGATGAGAGGTTTCGGCGGGGTGCTGAGTTTTGAACTCGTCGGTGATTACGGGTCAACCAAGCGATTCTTAGACAATCTTCTAATTCCACACCGGGCAGCGAATCTCGGGTCCGTAGAGAGTTTAGTGGGTCCCCCTGCCACCACCTCTCACGTTGAATGTACCGAGCAAGAGAGGAAAGCGGCGGGCATTCCGGAGACGCTGGTGAGATATTCAGCCGGAATCGAAGATCCGGACGATCTGATAGGGGATCTCTCGTATAGCCTGGATAACCTGTAGTTGGCGATGACGGGAGTCTCGGATTATTGGGGGCAATGGAAGACACGGTGATCTCAGGGGGGGTCAGAATGGAAAAGAAACTCAGCATACCCGCGATCTCATTGTCGTCGTGATGGATCTCAAATCAATAGAGGAGGCTGTCCGTGATGAGTGATTTCTACAAGTATCACGGTTTGGGGAATGATTACCTAGTCATCGATCCTGCCAAGTTCGATTTGAAGTTCGACGAAAACTCGGTGAGACTCATCTGTGACCGAAACTATGGCGTTGGATCGGATGGTATCCTCCATGGTCCAATTATCGGAGATGATGGATCGATTTTTCTGAGAATATTCAACCCCGACGGTAGCGAAGCGGAAAAGAGCGGCAATGGTCTGAGAATATTTTCTAGATATCTGGTTGAGGCCGGGTACGTGACGTCAGATGATTTCGAATTGAACACCCAGGGAGGTCGGGTGTCCGTTCACCTCGATACTTCAGACGGGAGAGTCGTGACGGTCGATATGGGGACGTTGAGTTTTGACACTGAAGAGATCCCGGTCAGGGGACCAAAACGGGAGGCCCTTCTGGAACCCCTCGAGGTTAACGATCGGGTGATCAAAATCTGCGCGGTCTCCATTGGTAACCCCCACTGCGTTATTGTCAGTGATGTTGTTGATCGGAATCTGGCCATCGATCTAGGTCCTCTGATTGAGAAACACAGTCTGTTTCCCCAAAGGACGAATGTCCAATTCATGAAGGTTATCGATCGTCAGAATATCCAGATCGAAATATGGGAACGAGGTGCTGGGTATACCCTGGCTTCAGGGAGCAGTAGTTGTGCTGCAGCTGGCGTTGCTTACAAGTTGGGATTTTGCGACGATGACATTCGGGTTCGTATGCCTGGAGGGACACTGGACGTCTCGATAGGACCTGATTTTCGTGTGACCATGAGGGGAGTGGTGTCGGCGGTTTTTGAAGGTAACTTTGCTGATGAAATAAAAGAGCAGCTCGGATAGAGCTGGGAGTCACCCCGCAGATGCTTGTCTTCCCGATACATGAACAGAGTTCTCAGTGTCCCTTCGATTCTCTCAAAGATTCAGAGCCTTTGAGGGGACCCCCACCGTCGCTGCAAACTTGGCCTACGAAGGACCCAGTCCCTAAACCCCGGGCAAACCCTTTCGTCAGGAAGTCTATTATCGATGAAGAGGGGTTGTTCCTTCCTGGGAGACCCTCTTGGCTATCCGCCTCCTCCACAGGAGAGTCAGTAAATTGGCTGGACCTGAAAGGATGTACAATGCAAAGATGGCGAAAAGGGTAATTTCTGGCTGGGCGACCACAACAATGATGCAAAGAATGACTATCACAAGGGCTTTGAAAGGCTTTCGGCGAAAAAGGTCGAGACCCTTGATACTGAAATACCGGATGTTGCTCACCATGAGAAAGGCGAGAACATAGATCATCACGAGAATCGGGACCTGCTTGTGGGTAATCCATAATTCGAGGCGGTTATACAAGAGGACGGTCAATGCGATCATGCAGGCGGCCGCGGGAATCGGAAGTCCTGTAAAAAACTTGCTCTCAAGGGTGACGGTTTGCACGTTGAACCGTGCCAGGCGCAAGGCACCGCAGGCGAGAAATAGGAAGGCGGCCAGCCAGCCAATCCTCCCATAGGGTTCGAGGGCCCACGAATACACCAGCAGGGCAGGGGCGAGGCCGAAGGAGACGAGATCGGCCAATGAGTCGTACTCGATTCCAAAACGGCTATTGGCTCCGGAAAGTCTAGCGATCTTGCCATCTAGCACGTCAAAGACACCGGCTGCCAATATGGCAATGGACGCGTGGACGAAACGATCGCTAAAGGTTGCCACAGTAGCAAAAAAACCACAAAAGAGATTTCCAGACGTAAAAAGATTTGGAAGAATGTAAACCCCTCTCAGACGTCTGCGTTTGGGTGTGGGTTCCGGTCTCATATAATTCTCCCTAGCACGGATTCCCCTCCCCTGACCCTCTCGCCGGGTTTCACAATTGTCTCGACCCGCTCTGGTAGATAAATATCCAGTCGTGAGCCAAAACGAATCATCCCGAAAATTTCCCCTTTTCTCAGGAGGGCCCCCTCGTCGGGGTAGCACACAATCCTTCTGGCTATCCAGCCTGCAATTTGCACGAACGCGATTTTGAGACCGTCTTTCCTCATGATAACGAGGGCGTTCTGTTCATTCTCCATAGACGACTTTTCTGTGTTCGCCAGGTGAAACCTCCCGGGGTTGTACCGTTTTTCTGCTAGGACGCCAGATACAGGAGCTCGATTGATGTGTACATCAAAAAGTGACATAAAGATGCTGACCCTCGTGGTCTCTTGTTTCAGAAACCGGTCCTCCACGAACCTGTCAACCCGCAAAACTCGACCGTCAGCCGGTGAGAGAACCACGGAATCGGAGGCCGGGATTTCTCTTTTCGGGTTCCTGAAAAAGTAGACCGCAAACGCCGTGAGGAGGGATAGGCAAATGAAGACATAGGGCCACCCGATCCAAACCGACGCAAACGTCGCCAACGTCAGTGGAACGATAAAAGGAAATCCCTCGACGGCAACTGGAAAGTTCTTTGTCATCGTCATGGATCGCAGAAGTCCGCGCCCAATTCACTTATACTCGCTTTTGATACAAAGTTCAAACCAAATTGTGGGAAATCTCTCAAGAACTGACAAGAATGTCCCCTATCACACGCAGATGGTTTTGATGGAAAACCTCATCTCAACGTTCAGTCCGGTAGGAAGCCAGGATCCTCTGCATTTCGTCCTTGAATCTCAGTTTCTTTTTCTTGATCTTCTTTATTTCTAATTCATCCTGAGGCGTCAGATATGGCTTGGTTTCAATCTGCTGGAGTTGATCTTCCAGGGCGGCATGACTCTTTTTCATGGTTTGAAAAGTCTCATTTTCCTCGAGAAGTTTTCTTACGAGATCCTCTGTTTTTTCTGCCATCGGCAAAAACCCCCTCTTCGGTTTCTTTTTTCGACATATCGTCATATTTTATTTCCGCCTCTGACCGCCGAACATAGTGAGGGACGAGACTGGCAATTTCTAAGGTCTTGCCCCTCTGCATGAGTCTTAGACCCATGTGGGCCACTACCGCTCCATGAACATAGCCCAGTTCGGGGGCCACAAGAGAGGCTCGTCGGCCGAGTTTTCTTCTCAAGAAACTCCCGTAGACATCAACACCATCACCCAAAAAGGCCACCTTCCCGTGAATCTGCTTCACCAGGTCCTGAGGAGAGATGACCATATCCGGAGTCAGGCGCTTGAGTCTGTGAGATCCATCTGCCTTGAATAGTGCAGCGTAGACCTCATTTTTCCGGGCATCTAAGATGGGACAGATTTCGTCTTGGGAGCCGAAAAGATTAAAGGCTAGTGCTTCCAGAGTCGATACGCCGGTCACGGGCCGACCCGTGGCAAAGGCGAGTCCTTTAACCGTGCTTACACCAATCCTCAATCCTGTAAATGAACCAGGCCCGAGGGTGATGGAGAATCCGTCAACCTCCTCAATGTGAACTCGGGTATCTGCAAGAAGACCGTCGATACAATTCATGAGCCGTTCGGAGTGGGTGATTGGAGTATTGAGAGAATACTCTCCCAATACACGGTCGGTGCTCACAAGGCCGATGCTACCAAAAATTGTGGCGGTATTGATTCCGAGGACCTTCATGTCAACGAGAACGGGTGGGCATTAAACACTCAAGGAGACCTGAAGAATGCTTTGACCACGTCATTGTAAGATACGACAAGAATGAGGCCGACGAGCACAACAAATCCGATTTTGTAGGCCATTTCTTGTTTTTTAGGGCTTACGGGCTTCCCGGCGACCGTTTCGATGAGCAGGAACACCAGGTGTCCGCCATCCAAAACAGGAATAGGTAGAACATTCAAGATCGCGAGTTGGAGACTCAGAATAGCGACGAATTGGAGGAGAGGCGGGATGCCCGACTGAGCTGCCTGGCCAGCAAATCGCACGATTGTGATCGGGCCGCCGAGGTGACGGATCGAGAACTTTCCCCTCACCAGTTTCCAGAGGACTGAGAATGTCAAGGCGGTCCATTTGGCGACCTCCTGGCCTCCTTTCTTAAAAGCCGGGAGAAACCCATAACTCCTTTTCACCATTTCCAAGTTCACGAAACCGGGAGCAAAGCTAATCCCGATCTCAGCACTTTCCTTGTCGGGGTTGAAGATCGGTGTTAACGCAACGGATAGAGTTTCTTCACCTCGCCGAATCTCAAAGGCCAATTCCGTGCCGGGGTTTTCTTTGATGAGTCTCAACATCTCAAGATAGTCCTGGTGAGGGACGCCGTTAATAGAGAGGACGACATCGCCAGCCTCCATCCCGGCCTCGTGAGCTGGCTTTCCCGCTATAACACTCGCGATTACCATCTTCGGGATGTCAGGTTCAATTCCCGCATGTCCCGCTCCGGTGTTTGGATCAGCCTCGGGTAAGAGCCGAGTGAATATGAGCTGTTCATTTCGTTCGAACTCAATACCCAATTCCTCATTTGGACTCGTGAGGACGACCGTCCTGAGTGATTCCCAGCTCTCGAGCCGTTTCCCGCCGACCGAGACCAGACGGTCTCCCTTCAGAAGTCCCGCCCGAGCAGCAGGCGAATCGGGCTCAACCCAGCCGACGATCGGGTCAGATGACAGATAACTCGGTTGCTGAATTCCGATCATGAACACGAAGGGCCAAATGAGAAGGGTCAGCGTAAAATTCATAACGGGTCCTGTTACGACGATTGCCGTCCGTTTCAGCACAGACTGGGCCGTGAAAGAACGGCTCGATTCTGATTCAGGAACCTTCTCCTCTGGCGATTCACCTAGGAGTTTTACGTATCCTCCAAGTGGCACGAGGGCTATCTGGTATTCTGTTTCTCCCCATTTTCGGCCAACTATTTTTTTCCCAAAGCCTAGTGAGAACTTGAGGACCCCGACGCCTAACCACTTTGCCACGAGAAAGTGACCCAGCTCGTGGACGAAAACGAGTATTCCCAAAACAATGATTCCTGCAGCGATGTTGAAAAGGGGCATTATCTCATTCCTTTGACTTGATCCTTTAAGCTTAACTGAAAAGAGCCCGTATTTCCATGTTCAGATAATCTTATTCACCGAAGTTGACGTCGTCTCTTTTGGCCGACCTGGTTGTCTTTTGTCGGTAGTCGTGAAAATCCAGCGATCTCTCGCCGAGGGCGATCAAGAAATTGGGCTATTCTCCATTGATGAAACAACCATAGCGCACGGGTTCTATCCCGAATGTCGACAGAACCGAAATCGATATGATACCCATTTAGTCGCCCTCGAGCAACCGGACCGTCCAATTGTGCCGTCCTCGTCGAAATCGAGGACAGTCTGTGACTCCCTCCGACCGGTCAAGAGTGGGCACCATGATCGAAAAAGGCTTCGACATGGAGCGGTTTCTCGGTTCATCTGTGAAGAGACCTACCCGTTCTCTTCCAGGATTTCTTTTGTCTTTCCCCTCGCCCATTGATCAGCTTTAAGAACGTCATCGATAGATTGAACAGGCTGAGTTTCATGGGTTTCCATAGTGGTTTCAACGACCTCAAGAATATCGGTAAATCTCAACCCTCCCTTGAGATATGCATTGACAGCGATTTCGTTGGCGGCGTTAAGAACCGCTGGCATCGTTTCTCCAACGGTTAACGCTCGGTTTGCCAATTCTAACGCTGGGAATCTGACAGGGTCCGGGCGAAAGAACGTAAGTTCTCGGACCTGACAGAGATCGAGGGAGGGAAGGTCCAGTTTCAGTCTGTCAGGGTAAGAAAGGGCATAAGAAATGGGAATGCGCATATCGGTAATTCCGAGTTGCGCCATAATCGATCCGTCGGTGTACTCGACCATAGAGTGAACGATGCTCTGGGGATGAATCTGAACATCGATTCTTTCGACTGAGATATCGAAGAGCCACCGTGCTTCGATGATCTCAAGACCCTTATTCATCAGGGTGGCCGAATCGATGGTTACCTTTTTCCCCATCTCCCAACGGGGGTGTCTGAGTGCCCGCTCGGGAGTGACCTCCGGGAGTTTGTCGATAGGATAATTGAGAAAAGGTCCGCCCGAGGCTGTCAATATGATGCGGGTAACGTCCTTTTTCTGGTGCCCCACCATTGATTGGAAAATAGCACAGTGCTCACTGTCAACGGGGAGTATGTCGACTCCTCTTCTGATCGCTTCTTCCATGACGATTTTGCCGCCCATCACAAGGGATTCCTTATTGGCTAGGGCGACTCTTTTTCCGGCTTTGACCGCGGAGAGTGTGGGAACCAAACCGACCGCTCCAACGAGCGCCGAAACCACCATATCGACTTCTTGTATGGTAGCGATTTGGATCAGACCCTCTATGCCGTGAACGATTTCAGGAGGGTCGGGCAAGGCTCGCGACAGGCTTTCGGCGAGATCCTCCGTGAGGACAGAAACCATCCGAGGCTTGAAATGAATGATCTGTTTTTTGAGTAAGTCGATATTCCTTCCTGCACCGAGAGCGAGGATCTGGAATCGGTCGCTGAAACTTTCGGCGATGCTGAGAGTCTGAACACCGATGGACCCGGTAGAGCCTAAGATAGCCAGTTTTCTCATTCTGTCACCATCGCTGCCACTTTTGTCGAGATGCGGCCCGCACCACCTTTCTAGCGGCTTTGTCCCTGTGCTGACCGGGAAGAATCAGCCTCTCAACTGCTTACCACCCGATACAGGTGGGGACGGGCTGTTACGCGATTCCTTTTCTCGGTTTTTGTCTGATAAAAGCGGAAAGGGGCGCTTTTCGCTGCTCAGAAATCTTTTTTCGAGAATTCATTAAGGCTAAAGGATCAGGGTTCAAGGACAAAAGCCAATGGGAAAACGCTTCTCTCTCAGTTGTGATACTTTTCCTTTAACCTTTTACCTTTTTCCTTGGACCTTTTTCCTTTCCTCTGCAAACGTCTGTCAGGGACCGGAGCGTCCTCAAAACTGAGGAAACTCCTCCCTTGTGGTTGATTGTCCTTTGCCTCTGTAGGTGATATAGCAATCTCTTCTTTTTGTCTACACCTTAAGCCATTTCAGGTAGTAAAAGAGAAAAGGGGCAGTAAAAAGAAAACTGTCTACCCTATCGAGAACGCCGCCGTGTCCTGGAATCAATTGGCTTGAGTCCTTGACCTTTACAGACCTTTTGATCATTGATTCGCCAAAGTCACCGACCTGCCCAAGGATCATCATGAAAAAACCCAAAACTACCCCATGGACGGAGCTCACGTCTGGAAGCAGAAAACTCCGAAACAAGAGGGCAGCCCCAATAGATCCTGCAAGACCACCCAGGAGGCCCTCCACGCTCTTATTGGGACTTATTTTTGGATAGAGCTTGTGCTTTCCAATTAAGGTTCCTGTGAAATAGGCGATCGTGTCGCCGGACCATACGGTAAAGAGCAGAAAGAAAACCCAGAGCGTGCCTCTCGGTTGGATCCCCACAAAGAGAATGTAGGAGAGGAGGAAACCGACATAAAAGACCCCAAAAAGAGTCATGGCCAGGTGAGACGCAACTGCCTCAAGCCTTCCGGGTTTTACGACAAAAAGAATAAAGAGGACAACGAGGGTCAGCGCTGCAACTGCGAGGACAGCCTCTTCCTGGCCGACATAGACCGCGACAGGAAAGAGGAGACCGAGGGCTACTCCGGCAGCTTTTTGTTCCAACCGAAGTTCTGGCAAGGTGAGTCTGTAGAATTCACGCAGGCCCTGGATCGTGGTGCCGAGAATGAGGAGAAGAAGTCCAATCCTCCCGCCGAAGAGAATAAGCAAAACGACGAGAGGAACGCCCACAAGGGCTGTCAGTACTCTTTTGAGAATAAGTTCTACCTCGCTTATTTTTGACCGGCAAAATGGAACGCCGCGACCCTTTTTCCACGCTGAGACTAGGTAAGCTGTTCGCTTGTGAGACCAAATCGCCTCTCTCGAGACTGGTAATCCAGAATGGCCTCGAGGAGTTCCCTCTTGCCAAAATCAGGCCATAGGGTGTCAGTCACATAAATCTCGGTGTAGGCCATCTGCCAGAGCATGAAATTACTGATCCGATATTCTCCGCTCGTGCGAATGAGGAGATCCGGGTCAGGAAGGTCTTTGGTCCATAGATATGATGCAAAAGAATCAACATTCACATGGTCCCGACTAATTCTCTTCTCCTCGATACTCGAAATGATCGACTGAATGGCATGCACGATCTCGGATCGTGCCCCGTAACTCAGAGCCAATGTCAGTGTCATCCCGTCACAGTGGCTGGTTTTTTCCATCACGCTGAAGAGCTTCTCACGCACTTTCGGCGGAAGAGTCTCTAGTTCGCCAATTGCATGCAGACGGATGTCATTCTCCAGCATCTCCTCCAGTTCGTCGATCAGGTACTTGTAGAGGAGATCCATAAGCGCACTGACCTCGTCTCTAGGTCGCTTCCAGTTTTCCCTCGAGAAGGCGTAGAGGGTGAGATATTTGATACCGACTTCCCTGGAGGCTGTTACAACGGCCCTCACCGCATCGACGCCCTTGATGTGGCCGCTGATTCGTTTGAGAGACTTCCTCTTCGCCCAGCGACCGTTACCGTCCATGATTATGGCCACATGCCGTGGAATTCTCCGCTGATCTAGTCCCTCAATTTTGGAACGAGCCATGACGACTGCCCTTCTTTGTGAAAAAAAGACGACAGCGCAGAGGGTATATAAAAGCTCAAAATAACACCCCAAATCGTGTTTTTCAAGCGACTCAACCCCTCACCTTGCCGGATTGCTTTACCCCTGTAGTCAAGCAAAAAATAGGCCCGCCCACTGCGCGGACCTAAGTCAATAGAACAAATCAAATACTGAGCAGTATGTCCTCGGCTTCAGATTTCGAGGATCTCTTTCTCTTTCTGTTCCAGGACTTCATCGATCTTTTCTATGAATTCACTCGTCAGCTCCTGAATTCCCTCTAAGCTCTTATGGAGTTCGTCCTCAGAAATGGCCTTTTCCTTCTCCAGAGATTTGTACCAATCGTTCGCTTCCCGACGGATATTTCTGATGGCAATCTTTCCTTCTTCTCCCTTTTTTCTAACCACCTTCACCAGCTCTTTTCTTCTCTCCTCTGTTAGCCTGGGGATGGTTATCCGGATGATCTTTCCATCATTCACCGGGGTGACCCCCAGTTCCGATTTAAGAATCGCTTTCTCGATCTCCCCGATGATACTGGGATCCCACGGCTTGATGGTGACGAGGCGGCTTTCAGGTATTGCCATCGTGGCGACCTGGTTGAGCGGAGTGGGCGTACCGTAATATTCAACCCGGATACCGTCAAAGAGAGCGAGTGATGCCCGTCCCGTCCGAATCTTGTTGAGATCGTGCTGAGCTGCCGTCAGTGTTTTTGTCATTTTTTCGCGGAATTCTTTCAACTCATCATCGCCCATTGCCCTATCCCCTTATGAGGGTCCCCACCTTTTCGCCTAGGAGGGCCCTTTTGATATTCCCTCTGGTGGTTAGATCGAAAACGATGATGGGTAGGCCGTTATCCATACAGAGAGAGATGGCAGTTGAATCCATCACTTTCAGATTTTGCTTCAAGACCTCGATGTACGTCAGCTCGTCGAACTTCCGAGCCTGCGAATGGGTCATGGGATCCGCGTCGTAAACACCATCGACTTTTGTTCCTTTCAGGATCACTTCCGCACGGATCTCCATGGCCCTTAGAGAGGCGGCAGTATCAGTCGTGAAGTAAGGATTGCCCGTTCCTGCGGCGAATATAACGACTCGGCCTTTCTCTAGATGCCTGATCGCCCGCCGCCGAATAAATGGTTCAGCCACCTCTTCCATTTTGATAGCGGATTGGACCCGAGTTGATACGCCGCTTTTTTCCAGAATGTCCTGGAGGGCCAGGCTATTAATGACAGTGGCCAACATCCCCATATAATCGGCTGCGGTGCGATCCATTCCCGAGGCGCTAGCGGGTACGCCACGAAATATGTTACCCCCCCCGACCATCATGGCCAGTTCTATACCCAAGTCCGTGACGTCCTTGACCTCTTGAGCGAGGGTTTCGACCACACCGAGACTAATCCCGAACTGACCCTCTGCCGTCAGCGCCTCTCCGCTGATCTTCAGCAGAACTCTCTTGTATGCAGTTTTCCCCAATGGCTCTATTCACTATCCAGGGCTTCGCCAATCTGAAACCGAACAAATCTTCTGATAGCTATGTTTTCTCCTATTCTTGAAATCGCTCCGTTGAGAACTTCTTGAACTGTGGTGTCAGGATCTTTTATGAAAGGCTGATCTAAGAGGCAAACCTCGGAGAAAAATTTCTCTAACCTTCCCTCCACGATTCGATCGACAACCTTTTCGGGCTTGCCGGATTCGATCGCCTGAGTTCGGAGAATCTGCTTCTCCTTCTCTAGAACCTCCGCCGGGATCCTGTCTCGTTCCAGATAGAAAGGGTTTGTTGCGGCAATCTGCATCGCTGTATCTTTAACCAGGTTTTGAAACTCCTCCGTCCGGGCAACGAAGTCAGTCTCGCAGTTAACCTCAATAAGAACTCCGATTTTTCCTCCAGCATGGATGTATGATCCCACTGTACCTTCTTTTGTGACTCTCCCGGACTTCTTTGCCGCTTTGGCCAATCCTTTTTTCCGTAAATGGTCGATAGCCTTTTCCAGGTTTCCCCCAGTTTCTTCTAAGGCCTTCTTACAATCCATGATGCCGACACCGGTCCGCTGTCGAAGTTCCTTCACGAGATTTCCGTCAATCATGTTGCAACTCTCCTATTCCTCCTCTGTCACTCGATTTGAAGCAGCCGTTTTTTCGACCTCCTCTTTTGCTGTATCGGTCTCGGGACTTACCTCTTCCTCAGATGCCGTCTCTGCTCCAGGTCGCTCCTCAGCCTCAGCCGACGGAGGCGGACCTGTTACCTCCTCCCCCTCAGTCGTTGAGGGCGGTGGCTCCTCTTCCATCTGCTGCTGGAGTTGTTTCTCGTATTCCTGTCGGCCTTCGATCACCGCGTCGGCCATCTTTGATGATAGAAGACGAATCGCCCTGATCGCATCGTCATTTCCCGGGATAGGATAGGTAATGTCGTCAGGATTGCAATTGGTGTCCACAACACCCACGGAAGGGATGCCTAGTTTCTTTGTCTCATTGACAGCGATCTTTTCTTTCTTCACATCGATTATGAAGACAGCGCCGGGAAGGCGGTCCATCGTTTTGATCCCGCCGAGGGATTTTTCCAGGCGGTTTCTCTCCTTCTCCAATTGCATGATTTCTTTTTTTGGCAGGAGGTTGAATATCTCTTCATTTTTCATCGTTTCAAGCCGATTGAGACGGTCGATGCTCTTCTTGATTGTCTGGAAGTTCGTCAGCATCCCTCCCAACCAGCGGTGATTTATGTAAAAAGTGTTGCAGCGAGCAGCCTCCTCGCGTATCGATTCCTGGGCTTGCTTTTTGGTTCCAACGAAGAGGATATGTTCTCCTTTGGAGGCAGTTTCTCGGACAAACTCGTAGGCCTCCTTGAACATCTGTACGGTCTTTTGTAGGTCGATAATGTAGATGCCGTCACGGGCACCAAAGATAAAGGGTTTCATCTTGGGGTCCCACCGCTTTGTCTCGTGTCCAAAATGAACCCCTGACTCTAGAAGCTCTTTCATTGTTATGCTGACCATCTTTCTTTCGATCATCTCCTTTCTGCTATGCTGAAATAAGGAACTGGTAAACTCTCTTACCTGACCGGCCTATCAAATACGGCTGAACTCCTTCAGCTAACACAAAACAGCTCTTTTTTCAAGAAGAAATTAGAATACTTAACTAGATCTTGTCGCCTTCTCTACAACATGGAAACAAATTATTACCCAGACCGGCCGCGCAAAGCTTTCCATTTACTTTAGTACATCTTTCAGAGCAGAGCAAGCACGCAGAACCTTTTCACAATAGACCCGGGGGTCAATCGAGATGACCATCCGAGAATCAATCAAGCAAGTCTCTAATGCACCTCGGAATAATGAAGGCCCCTCGATGAACCCATTCATCATAGTAATGCGTGTCAATCTTCTCCAACAGCTTGGCTGAAGGGTTAAAGTCATTCACAGGGTCAATCCCCTTTGAACAGAACGCAAAACTCCAATAGGTACCTGGGTAGAAAGGTACCGGAGCAAGATACATGCGGACCAGAGGGAATATTTCTCTGAGTGTGGCATACAAATCCTTGACGATATCCCTGTCAAAGAATGGAGATTCCGATTGAGTCGTCACGATACCATTTTGCCTCAATGCGCCAAAGACATTCCGATAAAAAGCTTCCTCATAGAGAGCTTCACCGACACCAATCGGGTCGGTGGAGTCGACCACGATGAGATCGTAGGCGTCCTTGGTGTTCTCAAGGAACCTTGCACCGTCGTCAATGGTAATGTGGACCCGTGGATCGTCCAATCCGCAGCTCACGCCGGGGAAATACTGACGGCTAATGTCGATGACCCTTTTGTCAATCTCGACGAGATCGATCCGGCCGATCGAATGTTTCAAAGCTTCACGGACGACACCACCATCTCCTCCACCGATGACGAGAAGATCCTTCACCTGGGAATGAGCGAACAAAGGAACATGGGTAAGCATTTCATGATAGATGAACTCATCCTTTTCACCGACATTGATTGCGCCATCTAACACCAGGATGCGACCGAACTGATCGGTTTCGAGAACATCGATCTTCTGAAAAGGAGTCCTTTCAGAAAGGAGCACCTTCGTGCACCGAACGATCTGCCCGACCTGATCTCTAACTTTCTCCTGAAACCACAAATCCTTCTTCATCAACCCTCTTATCCGGCAGCAGATTGAAACGGTCACTGTGCCTTCTTCGTAGGACAAGACAAGAGCTGTCTAAAGATTCCTGGTAGGGACGTAAATTGTCTCTCCGCAGACCTACCTCAAGGATGAGTGGGAGAGACCTATTGGATATATCCGGGCATTTTTGTGGTGGATACCTGGAGAAGGTCGGCCTGATAGGAGAACGAAGTCCGAAATGTTGCTTCCCAGAAAATACTTTCTGGTTCTCCCGTAAATCAGAGATGTTCACGCGCGGTCTGCTCTCTTTTTGCGGGTGGCGGGCCGTATTCTACCGTATTCTGATCTCGCAGGTTTTCACCTCGTAGTATCTCTTTCGTCGATGTGGCTTCGGGGGCTAGGCATCTCTTCAAGAATTCAAAGGCCTTCCAGCGGTCTACATCTTTGCCACAGGTGAACAGGTCGACTGCCGCATAACCGTATTCAGGCCAGGTGTGAATAGCCAGATGGGATTCTGCAATAACCACAACACCGCTCACACCGTGAGGATTGAATCGATGGAAGATACTTTCCACAATCGACGCTCCACTGGCAATTGCCGCGTCATCCATCACCGACTTGATCTTCCGCACGTTGTTGAGGATGCCGCGGTCACATCCATAGAACTCGGTCAGAAGATGAAACCCCAATGCCCTCATCGTCCATACCTCCCTTCCAACTATTTTTCCTCCCTTTAGAAGGCAGGAGGAGTTGTAATCCAGAGTACCACGGCGTCGGCAGGCCCCATGTTTCTGATGAAGTGGTCCCGATCAGCCGTAAAGTAAAAACACGTTCCTTCTCTCGCTCGGTGGGCCTTTTTGCCGAGATGGACTGCCACTTTACCCCTCAACACGTATCCGAGCTCATCACCTGGATGAGCCTCTTCTGTCTCAGTGCATTCATTCGGCCCAAGAGTCAATATAACCGGCTCCATGAGCCGGTTGGTCGATCCAGGAACCAGAAGGGAAAAGCCCTTAACCCCATTTCTTTTCTGGAGATCCACCCGATCTCTTAACCCGTAAACAATCTTCTCTTTTTCAATGTCTTCGAAAAAATCAGAAACCTTCTCCCCAAAGGCATCGAGAATCTGAACCAGACTATCCAAGGAGATCGACGTTAAGTCCCGTTCAACCTGAGAAATAAAGCCTTTTGTCAGTCCAGCCCTCTCAGCCAGCTCTTCCTGGGTCAGCTCACTCTGTTGTCTTAGGCTTCGAATCCTCGCACCGATCTTCATGGAGGAAGTTTATTTAAAGCGTGCTTGCAGTTTAATAAAATAAACTTGCCCATTATATATGTTACAAAGGATTTGTCAAGATTTAATGTGATTGGCGAATTGCCTCATAAAAAATGTTACCCAAGAGCTGATTCCAGAGGGATCGTTGACTCATAATAGATGTTACTGAATACTGAGCTCCGAAAGGGAGGAGCCTTATGAGTCCACGGTCAAAAAGAGAATACCTCGAAGCCATCTTTTTGCGGTACAAAGGAGCCTCACGTCAGGA
>JABAOH010001896.1_pt2 | contig 78033 bp, 73 predicted proteins | sample 7062181 | NCBI WGS metagenome assembly JABAOH01 (sample SAMN14538630, study PRJNA623070) | marine sediment metagenome | biome: marine biome [ENVO:00000428]; feature: marine pelagic biome [ENVO:01000023]; material: deep marine sediment [ENVO:00002113]; isolation source: pool of 5 deep marine... | reverse complement strand
AAGTACGCCTCATTCCTCAGGATTTGCGCGCCTTGAATTTGGAGCTTTTTACTTTGCCATCGGAATTTGACTTTTTACGAGATCATCAAGAATGGTGGACGAAAAGATCTCAACCCCGTTGTTGCAAAAATGTTGACCTCAGCAATAGACAAACTTTCGGAGATATGGAGGGGGTTGCGAGAAATGGGTCCACATTCTAATTTAACTACGGGGTAAATTCTCCCCCAGAGCCCTTTTTCAAGTTGTTCGGGGATTTCTTATCGTAGTGGATTTCCCCGGTTTCCGCAAAATACGGTTTTGCTGGAATTGCCTTGTTGAAGGAGGGCCCCAATTACCCAAATTGGTGGAGACATGGGACAGAAGGGAACCACTCTTTGATTTTTCGGGTTAAGCTTGTATAATGGATTTAAAAGGGTTTACAGAGGGGTCTTGGTGTGGAGATATTGAGGGATAAGGAGATCATTTTGGGTGTAACGGGGGGGATTGCGGCCTATAAGGCCGTTGAACTGGTTAGGGAGTTGACCAAAAAGGGAGCAAGGGTGCATGTGGTCATGACCAGAAATGCCCGGGAGTTCATCACTCCACTTACGTTTCAGACTCTTTCGGGCAATCCCGTACAGACAGACCTGTTTTCCCTGGTTCAGGACTCCAAGATAGGCCATGTGGCCTATGCGGATATGGCCCATCTGGTGGCTATTGTCCCTGCTACGGCCAATATTATTGGGAAGGTGGCACATGGCATTGCGGATGACTTTCTTTCGACTATGATCATGGCCACCAAATCGCCTACACTTTTCGCCCCCTCCATGAACGTCAGTATGTGGGGGAGTGTGGTGGTCCAGCAGAACGTGGCCACATTGAAGAAGGCCGGTTACCACTTTATCGGTCCAGAAGAAGGGGATTTGGCCTGCGAGGTTGTTGGGCAGGGGAGATTGGCGGCGGTGACGGATATTGTGGAGCGCATCGAAGACCTCCTCGTCGAAAAGGACATGGACGGAGATCGCGTTCTCATAACCGCAGGCCCAACCCATGAGCCCATCGATCCGGTTCGCTTCATTACAAACCGATCTTCGGGAAGGATGGGATTTGCCTTGGCGAAGATGGCCCGAAGGAGAGGGGCAGATGTAACTTTGATTAGTGGCCCCACTCATCTTCCCGTTCCGAGGGGAAATACCCGGTTCATTTCGGTGAGGACCGCTTCCGAGATGCGAGAAGCGGTATTGGAAAACCATAAGGAGTGTTCCGTTATCATTAAGGCCGCAGCTGTTTCCGATTATCGCCCAAAACTCACGAGCACGCAAAAGCTGAAGAAATCGAAGGTCCCTGTCTTCCTTGAACTGGAGAGAAACCCCGATATCATCGGGGAGATTGGATCGCTTGAGGGGGATCGTGTCTTGGTTGGATTCGCTGCTGAAACGAGCCATCTCACCGCAAATGCCAGGAAAAAATTGAAGGAGAAACATCTGGACTTGGTTGTTGCCAACGATGTTAGCCGATCCGACTCGGGGTTCGCGGTGGAAACCAATAGAGTAGTTATTATCGACTCCGATGGGAACGTGGACCGTCTTCCATTAAAGAGCAAGGACGAGGTAGCAAATATTATCCTCGACCGGGTCGTTCAAATCTTGAGGGAAAAGGATGGCCGCAGAAGGAGGCCTTAGGACGAGCCTTTGGGGAGGATTGCCCAAGGGCAAAGGTGATGCTACTGGTTTTTCTCGGGCTTTTCTTTTTGGGCTTCGGTTTTCGGTGATTCCCCGGCAGGTTTTTCCGCCTTTTTTTCCCCTTCCTTCCCTTTCTTTCTGCTTTCGGAAGGGTAATCGTTAACGTAGAATCCCGATCCCTTAAGGATGAAATTCGTAGCCGAAATGATTTTCCTCGCTTGTCCCAAACACCTTGGACAAGCGGGGTTGAACTCTTCGTCTATCTTGTGGAAGACCTCGAAGGTATTCCGACACTTTTGGCATTGATATTCATAGATTGGCACGGACTCACCTCAATGGAAAACGAGGATATCTATGATAACGGCGTGTTTTGCATCTCTCTTCGGAGCTTAGTCAACGCCTCTTTTTCTATCTGTCTAATCCTTTCCCGTGATAGCTGAAGGGTATCGCCAATTTCACGTAATGTCAACGGGTTGTCGCTCATGATACGGTGATTGATGATGTATTGCTCCCGATCGCTCAACTTGGCGAGGGCCTTTGAGATTTCCTTTTTCTGGATCTGTGAATCCTGAGATCGAATGAGCATGTCTTCCTGATCGGGCGAATCATCTGAGAGGAGCGCCAATGGGGTTAATTCTTGATCTTCATCGAAGGGGAGATCCAATGATAGGTCCCTCCTGCCCATACGTTGCTCCATCTCATGGATCTCTTCCTCTTTTACCCCCAAATCCCTCGCGATATCCTCGTAAGATTGTGGATGATCCCCTTGAGGAGCCTCTAATAACCTACGAACTTTTCCCAGCTTGTAGAACAATTTCTTTTGGGCTTGGGTGGTTCCAATTTTTACGAGACTCCACGACTTTATGATGAAATTCTGGATGTATGCCCTGATCCACCAGACGGCATAGGATATGAAACGATATCCCCTATGGGGATCGAATTTCTTGACCGCCATCATCAATCCGATATTTCCCTCCTGAATTAGGTCCAGAAGTTTAAGGCCGTAATTCTTATACTCCAAGGCGATCTTGACAACAAATCGGAGATTTGATGTAATCAACTTGTGGGCCGCCTCAATATCGCCCTTCTCTTGATATCTCAAGGCCAATTCTAATTCCTCATTGGGTGAGAGGATAGGCAATTGGTTAATTTGAGCCATATAGAGATCGAGGGCATTGCTTACAACTGGAAGACGAGACATTTTCTACCCCCTAGAGTAATTAGCACTCAATATTAATGAGTGCTAATAATGTAACCACTTTACAACGAAAATGCAAGACCCAATTAGGGGAGTTTTCAGATATTTTTTTTGATCTAGATCTATTATTTTCTTTTTTCAGAATATTTCATAAATTATTTAAAAATATCATCGATTTTTACCTATTTTCATTCGAACGGGTTTTTTGAAAGGGTAACCCACCGGTTTTCACCGGGAGGAGTGGTAACAATGGAAGAAGAGGAGAAAGAGGATAAGGGGTTTGTCGTAAAAGACAAAAGGCATTTTTTTCAGAAGGAGGGAGAAAGGGCCTCCGGCAAAGAGGAGAAGGCTAAGGAGCCAGAGGGTGATGAGGCGAAGTTAAGAGGAGCGGAGCGGGAAAAGGTAGCGGAGAAGAAAGAGGAGAGGGAAGAAGGCCAAAAACGGGAGGTTCCCCTTCCCGAGGTTACCTTTTCCAATTTTGTCTTTTCTCTGACCACTCAAGCTCTCATCCAATTGGGTGAGGTTCAGGACCCAGAATCGAAAAAGGCCTTGAAGAGCCTCCCCTTGGCTAAACAGACCATCGATCTCATAGGGATGTTGAGGGAGAAAACGAGCGGAAATTTGACAAAGGAGGAGGAGGCTTTGATCGACAACGTACTATACGATCTCAAGATGAGGTATGTGAAGGCATCCGGTTAGCTCAAATCTTTATCCTGCTGCGGCGGAGCCTCTCTTCTCTCCTATCCCACCTCATGAACCCACCTTCCAATCCCGTAATAGTTGAACAACGAGCCTGACCCCCACCCCCGTCGCCCCCTTCGGGATGTAAGGTTTATCCTTCCCTGCCCAGACAGGACCGGCGATATCCAGGTGAACCCATGGGTATTCCCCCACGAATTTCTTGAGGAAAGCACCCCCGGTAATGGTCCCCGCGGGCCTCCCCCCTACGTTCTTTATGTCGGCGACTTCGCTCTTTAGCTGTTCCTCGTATTCCTCCCATAGGGGCAGCTCCCAAACCTTTTCTCCTGTTCGATTCGCAGCCTTCCTGACTCTTGCCTTGAGCTCTTCGTCATTTCCCATCATTCCCGTCACGTTTTCACCGAGGGCGATGATACAGGCTCCGGTAAGGGTTGCCAGGTCGATGATGGCTTTTGGTTTGGTGCGCTGCGAGTAGGCCAAGGCATCGGCCAAAATGAGTCTCCCCTCTGCGTCGGTGCTGATGACTTCAATGGTCTTTCCGGATAGGGAGTTAAGTATGTCTCCGGGACGGTAAGCCGAACCGCTTGGAAGGTTCTCCGTTGCTGGAATCAGGGCAACCAGATGAAGGGGAAGCTTGAGCTGAGATGCGGCCTGCACGACCCCTATTGTTGCGGCTCCCCCTCCCATGTCGTGTTTCATCTTATCCATGTTTTCCGAAGGCTTAAGGGACAATCCGCCGCTGTCGAAGGTAATTGCCTTTCCTATAACCACAACCGTGTCTAGGCCCCTCTTCGGAGGTTTGTATTCGAGAATGATAAATTTGGGGGATTCATGGCTCCCCGAGGCTACGGCGAGGAGCGCTCCCATTCCGAGCGCTTTCATCTCCTCCATATTGAGGACCTTCCACCTAAGGCCGTTATTCTCTGCGACTTCTTTGGCCACCTGAGCCAACATCGATGGAGTTTTCCGATTCGCCGGTCGGGAAACCAAATCCCTCGCAAGATAAACAGCCCGTGAAATGATCTCAGCGACGTCAACAGCCTTTTTAATATGGGAAATCCTTTCTTCGTCAGGGGTAACGAGATGGACCTTTTCAACCTCTTTGATCTTCTCCCTTTCCTCCGTCTTGAACTCGTTGAACTGGTAAAGCCCCAGGTAGATTCCCTCGACAAGCCCCTGGGAAAAATCTTCGGGGCTGATTTTCCGCTCCCCCCTGAGGTATGGACAAAGGGAAAACTCCCTTACCCCCTTATCGCGAAGGAATCGGGCAGCCTCAGAAACGGTGCCTCTCCATTTGTCTAAATGAAAATCCCTTCTTTTTCCCAGCCCCATCAGGAGGATTCGTTTAGCGGGAGTCGCTCCTTTGGTATAGATCAGAGCGGGTTGATACAGTTCCCCCCGGAAGTCCCCGCTTTGCATGACCTCGGATATGAGGCCTCCAGAGGCCTTGTCCATCGCTTTTGTCTCCCGTAACAACTTTGTCTCCCCTTCGAAGTGAAACGCCACGACTGCCTCCGATGGGAAGGCTTCGAGCCGACCTCTTTGTAGTATTACCTTCATCGCTCAACTCCCCCAATCTTGCCATCCTTCGGAACTCCAATACATATCGCTTGCATGCTCTGAATGTGATATCTGCAAGATAAACATCGATAGGCATATTCATTACTGTCTCCGTGATCCTTTAACCCATTACAAGGAGGACACGGAGATCGGCTTTGGGTTGACGTGCAACGACGATGGTGCAGACCACTATTGGGGGAAATCGGAAAAATCGGCGGAAACCAAGGTCGTTGTTAGGTGGGCCTTCTTGACCCCCCTATTTCATGACCGGCAAGCGGGCTGAGTATTCTTACCCTTCCTGGAGGATTACAAAGATATTACCCCCTTTGCGATTGACCAAAAAGAGTACCCCCTCCTTCCGGTTTGCCCCTTCCACGGCACGTTGGTAGTCCTTGATATCCTTAATCTCCTTGCGATTTACCTCAAGAATTACATCCCCGGGTTGGAGCCCGACATTCTGACCAGCGCTTCCAGGCTCGACCTCCACGATTACAACCCCGCGATCTGCTGTGATTCCCCATCTTTGGGCCAATTGAGGGGTGATCTCTTCCGCCTTGAGACCAAACCATTCCTTTTTAATCTCAGGTACTTCGGCTTCGGCCTTGATTTCGCCGGGCATTTCTTCGGTTTTGACGAAGACGGTCATCTCCTTCCCATTCCGGATGATCTTAAGGGTCACCTTTTGGCTCACTTCCTTCCTGAGGACATGTTGAACCAACTCCCTTGAATTCTTTACCTTCCGGCCGTCAATTTCTTTGATGATGTCCCCGATCTTGATGTCTACCCTGTCAGCAGGGCTACCGGGGAAAATCTTGTTGATGAGAACCCCTTCTCTATCGGATAACCCAAATTGACTTCTCAGTTCATCGGTGAGATCTTGTATGCCGATGCCAATCCACGCCCTAAGGACCTTACCCCGACTGATCAATTGTTGACTGATGGATTTGGCAAGGTTGATGGGGATCGCAAAGCCAATGCCTTGCCCTGGTTGAATGATCATGGCATTGATTCCGATAACCTCTCCTCGAATATTACAGAGAGCGCCACCACTGTTGCCAGGATTGATGGACGCATCGGTCTGAATGAAATCCTCATAGGTTCCTGTTCCAAGGCCTGACCTGCCAGTGGCACTGATGACGCCCACCGTAACCGTCTCCTCAAGGCCAAATGGGCTACCAATGGCAATGGCCCACTGTCCAACCCGCAATTTGTCTGAATCGCCCAAGGTGGCGGATTTAAATTTTTCCCCTTTGATTTGAACTACCGCGAGATCCGTTTTGGGATCGCTCCCTTTGGTCGTGGCCTCGAATTCCCTGCCGTCATAGAGCCTCACCATTATCTTGTCGGCTTCCGCGACGACGTGGTGGTTGGTGATGACATACCCGCTCTCGTCGATGATAACCCCGGAGCCTGTACCCCTTTGCTTTTGTTTGTACTCCCTCCTGGGCCGTCCGAACCCCTTGAAGAATTCCTCGAAGGGTGATCCCTTGAAGAAGTCCTCCCCAAACCCTTCCCATTGGGAGAAGCTCACCGTCCTCTCGCTGAAGATGCTCACCACCGAAGGCTTCACCTTATTGGCCACATCAATAAAGGCCCCTTCCAATGATGTGAAGTCCAAAGCCTCCTTGGTGGAAGGTTGGGACGGGAGTCCCCAATTCAAAAGGATGAAGAAGCTCAGCACAATGAAAAGTACGGCACGATAACGCCTCTCTTTTGGAACTGTTGTCATTTTATCCCCCTTAGGTCTCCTTCTCCGTATAAAGATAACCATCAATTACATAATTACAAGTCAAAGAGGAGACCGAGAATACCTCAGTTATGAACTCATCTTGCTATTCCGTTGGTTTTCGCTTAAGCCTGTCCGGTCGACCCAATGGTCCCGCGGCAATCCTGGCCTCCTTAAAGAGAGATCGATAGACCAGGAGGCTTGTCAGGAATGGAAATATATAATAGACAAGCCGATACAGGATGACGGCAACAATGGCCTCCTCAACGGGAACCATGAGGCTGTAGTAGACGGCCGCCATGGATCCCTCCATGACTCCAAGTCCACCGGGAATCAGCGAGAGAATCGAGGCGAAGAGCCCTACGGCAAACCCCACGACGAGGACCTCAGGGTGGATGAAGTAATGGATAGCGAGAAAGCAGAAATAGAGAGTGAGAAGACAGCCGATCCAATCGAGCAAGATATAGAGGACCGGGGCCTTCAATTCCCCCCTTTTCAGGCCCATCAATTCCATTCCCTGATTGAACTCCGCCTTAAAGGATTTCAGTTCTCCCGCTTCAATCAGGGTGCCCGCCTTGCTGGAGAGGAATGAGTGAAGCTTGTTGGTCCATCGAGCGATGCGGTCAATCCAGTTCTCTCGGAACTTCCTGTTGACTACGGATTTAAACGCCAAGTACGTCATATAGAGGGCGACAAATATGAGAAGACTAGATACGATAAAATTGTAGGTCCCCATTTGTTTGTGTGCAATTAAGGTTGCAAACCCAATGAGAACGAATAACATCAGTATCACGTTCATGATAAAGGTATGAATGATGGAGACCACTATGGTATCGCTGTAGGAGACACCCTTTTTCTTCAAGAGGTATACCCGGGCGGTAAATCCACCCACCCCTCCCGTGGACAGGACATAGTTGATGGATGTAGAGATCCAGGAGATGGTAAAGATCTCCAGAAAAGGGAGGCGGATATGCATCAGTTCCAGAATTTTTTTCAGGGAGAGACCGATGAGGAGATAGCTCACAAAGGCAGCGGAAAGGGAAAGGCCAAGGAAGTAAGGGTCAAGCCTTGCCGAAAGGCGGATAATCTTTCTGATATCTGATACGCTTACCAATACGGCCACTGCGATGAAGATAACAATAACGATTTTCACCCATCTCTTCGCCCTGCCCCCCATGGGCTCATCTCCTTGATATTAGCCCTGCTGAAAGGTTTTCTTCTGCCCCTTGAGAAGGAGAGAAACGATGGGGTTTACACCTCTTCCATCTCAGGAGCCGGAGGTCCTTCAACATCACCCCTCTTTGCGGAAGATTCGTTAAGGCATGGCAAATTCATGTTCGGGAGGCCTTATGGACAGTACCGGGCAGGCCGATTTTCGGACCACCTTCTCCGCCACACTGCCGAAAAGGATATGCGAGAGGCCCGACCGTCCGTGAGTTGCCATGACGATTAAATCCACCTCCTTCTCCTTTGCCGCCTTAATAATCTCCAAAAATGGAGTTCCCACCCTATGGATGGTCTCGGTCTTTATCCCTTTCTGCATTTCAGGGGGAATGAATTCATCGAGCTGTTTTCGATCCTCGGATTCCCTCCCTTTCAGGAGTTCTTCTAATTTCCCCGGTTCCATGTAGGGAGAGATTTGTCGAATCGCATCCATCTCCTTTTCTGAAGTCACATGGATCAAAATAATACTCGCTTTGAAAGTTTGGGCTATGGTTATGGCATACTCCAGTGCATACTTGGAAAAATCAGAAAAATCCGTGGGAACCAGAATGTTTTTGATTCTTACCATCTTATCCTCCTTTCTCTTCCTCGAGGATTCATGATCCCCTTAACCTCCTCGTTACTGCCATAAACTTTGAGGGCCTGTTGGATTGCACGCACACAAAAGCGGTGATTGATCTACTCGGTGAAGGGGGTTCCGTTGAAACTGGCGATATCAAGGGGACAATGGTTGAACATCCCTTATCTCTTGCAGCCTCCGCTTTGCCATTTCATTGTGTGGATCGAGCTCCAACACCATTTCCCATTCGGCCTTGGCGAAGTCATATTGTCTCCTTCGGGTATAGATCTCCCCGAGGAGAGCATGAGCCTCGATATGCCGGGGGTTGAGATTGACGGTCTTCAGAAATTCCCTAACGGCCTCACCCTCGGCTTCCTTAAACCAATAAGCCAATCCCAAGGCGTAGTGGATTTCGTCATTTTTCGGATCAATCCGTTCCGCCTCCTTGAAGATCTCCAAGGCCTTGTCGTAATCCCCGAGGTATTCCCCATAGACCATGCCCGCATTATAGAATAAATCAAATTTTTCCAGCCCGAGCTCCATTGCCTTTTCGTACTCCTCAATTTCCCGGTCATGCTCCTCTTTAAAGCCATAGGCGTATCCCAAGTGATAATGGGCCAAGGCGAAATTGGGTTTCTCCCGAAGTATCCGTTCGTGGAATTCAATGGCCTTATCCCAATTGCCCTTTTCCAGGTGGAGGTCCGCCTCCTTGTCGCAGATAGTTTGGATCATGGGTGAAGATTCGCCAAGGCGACCAATCGAGCACCCAGTGGAGATAAGGAACGATAATAACGCGACAATTATCCTTCTTCGGTTCATCTTCGTTTAATGCCCATCAGTTTATTGCTATGAGCCGATTTTATGAGTTTATTGAAATATTATCCTCAATGCAAGGGAATTCTCCAAAGAGTCGAACGCCTGCCGAAAGTTATCCTTTATGATTCACAAACGGGATTTCAAATCCTTGACAATTGGGAAACCGAGATTATATTGAGGCTAAGGGGAGAGGAGATGATTTTATAAGCCATAATTTTAGAGGAGGAGGTGATCGCTCATGGCAGAGAAGGAATTGAGCCCATGGCGTCCATTCGGAGAGTTAACCAGTCTCAGGAGGGAAATGGACAGGCTTTGGGAGAACTTTTTCGGCGAAAGGCCTTTAACAAGGATGTGGGAGAGGGAGTGGGCTCCTTCTCTCGATTTGTCTGAGACTAAGGACAATTTTGTGGTGAAGGCGGAAGTTCCGGGGATAGATGCCAAGGATATCGATATTTCCTTGACGGGTGACGTCCTGACCATCAAGGGGCAGAAGAAGCACGAAAGTGAGGAAAAGGAAGAGGATTACCATCTCGTTGAGAGAAGCTACGGCTCTTTTTCACGGTCAGTTAGACTTCCAGCGGAGGTTGAGAGCAATAAGATCAAGGCATCCTATAAGAATGGGATCCTCAACATTACGCTTCCCAAATCGGAAAAGGTAAAGGCAAAGGAGGTTAAGATCAAGGTTGGATAAGATATCTCCCTCTCTCCCCATCCCCAATTTCGTACCCTACACTGAAACCGCCCAAAAGTAGGACTACAGTCCAGTTTTTCTCAAAGGGCCACCAACTGGGAGAACCCCGCGTTGGTCTCTTGTGGCCACTGACAATCCCTTCCTTCCAGATCATGATGGGAAACCCCGTATCAAGGGCTCCGTTAGGTATTGTTTTTGTTCGAGAGAATACTCAAAGTCTGTTCATGTCTGGAACAAGGGTTTGCTTACGGTGAATACATTTTTTCTTTGACAAAATGCGGTAGCGGGTGTAGGGTAGTTCTGAATTAGGAAAGCTGACAATACCGCTGAAAAATCTTCCAACAGATATGTTAGGGTAGGTCGGCTTCACTGAGGGGAGGGGTGAAACTCGGTAGTTTTGAGATAGGCGGGAAGAAACGCCTGGGGGCCTTTGAGAATCAATGGGTTATCGACCTTAACGCATCGTATCGAACGCTTTTGACCGAGAACGGAGTGCCCGATCCGGAACCAAGGGCCGATTTCCAACTTCCGATCGATTTAATCTCCTATATCAGAAAAAATGAAATCGCGCTCTCTGCCGCACAAAAAACCCTCGATTATGTCAGGAAGAAGGATTATGGAGTTACCGGTTGTGTGCACCCTGTCTCCCAAGTAACCTTCAAAGCTTCCCACAGACCCCCCAAAATTGTTTGCACGGGAACCAACTATGAGGACTATCGGAGGCTCATCGGGATCCCCTTCTCGCCCGTGCCACTTGTGTTTTTGAAGTCTCCTTCTGCCGTCATCGGTCATGAGGAGACCATCTGTCTCCCCACGGGATATGGAATCTTCTATCACGAATGGGAGTTCTCCTGTGTCATCTCAAGAAGATGTAAACATGTTCCGAGGAAAAGGGTAGATGAGGTCATCTTCGGATACACGATTGTCAACGACGTCACGGCTCGGTCGCTGGAGGCCACCAATCGAGAATTTCAACCCTGGGGGAAGAACATCGATACCTTTGCCCCAATGGGCCCGTGGATCGTTACACCCGATGAAATGCCAAAAGATATCTATAATTTGAAAATGGTGAGGAGGCTCAACGGGAAAGTGGAATGCCAATCGAACACCTCCAACATGAGGTTGGGGTTTGGAGAGATCATCGAATTTGTAACGAACTTCTGGACACTAGAGCCCGGAGACGTCGTTACCACAGCGACTCCCCCTGCCGGACCATTTAAAGGGGGGGATGTGATCGAGGGAGAAATTGAGGGGATCGGGGTTCTGAGAAACCCCGTGGAGGACATTGACGTGGATCGCAAATATGCCCAGCAGATCAACTTGGAGGATGTCGTGTAAGAAAGGAGGTGATTGAAGGGACAGAAAGAGTAAGCCCGTTTCATTTGCTTTTTCATGAAAGGAGGGGAGATATGATGTTGAGAAAAATCGGATTGTTCTTTACCATCGTAGCCGTCCTCATTGCCTTTACCGGGACTAATGGGATGGCCAAGTTTCCCGCCAAGGACATCATCTTGATTTGTCCCTGGTCAGCCGGCGGGGGTACCGATACGATCTCCAGGGCACTGGTCAAGAACGCCAAGAAGTACTTTGGCGTGAACGTGAACGTTGTCAACAAGACCGGGGGAATGGGAGCCGTGGGAATGGGAGCTGTTAAAACCGCTAGGCCTGACGGTTATACCGTCGGCATGATCACCTTCCAATTGAGCACCTATCGGCTGATGGGATTGGCAGACCTCTCGTACCGGGATTACTCTCTCATTCAGCTCGTCAACCAAAGCCCTGCGTCGGTCTCAGTGGATGCCGATTCGAAATGGCAAACGCTGAAGCAGGTGATGGACTACGCCAAGAAGAATCCGGGAATCGTCACCGCTGGGCACAGCGGCGCAGGCGGGGGATGGCATCTGGCCCTGGCCTCCATCGCGACGATGAACGAGGTCAAGTTCAACTACGTTCCCTTCGATGGGGCGGCTCCCACCAGAACTGCCCTTATCGGGGGTCACATCGACGTTGCCACGACGGGAATCGATGAGGTGCTCCAGCTCTACAAGGCTGGACAAGTCCGCATCCTGGCCGTGAACGCCTTTGAACGACACCCGCTCTTTCCAGAGGTTCCGACCATCGCTGAGGCGGGGTTTCCCAATCCAAACCCGATCGTCGATTGGCGAGGGTTAGGTGCTCCCAAGGGTGTCCCAAAGGATGCTATGAACGTCTTGATCAAGGGGTTCAAAGGGTGCTTCGAAGACCCCGAGTTCAGGAAGCTGGCCAAAGAGCTAGGCTTGCCTTTGGTCTATAAGGATCCCGAGGGATTTAAGGAGTTCCTGGCAGGAATGGAAAAGACCCTGGAACCAGCCCTGAAATCGGTCGGCCTTCTCAAACCGATGAAGTGATGCAAAAAGTATCGGAAGCGGCTCCCTTGAGTCGCTTCCGATACCCTCAACGAGGGGTAGAGTAGTTGTGAAAAGGGCCGATATCGGAGTTGGAATCGGTTTGATCATCTTCGGTACGTGGGTCTTCTGGTACTCGACCGAGTATCAAAAGACGGTCATCTATATTTACGGGCCTAATTTCTTTCCCCAAGTCCTATCCATTCTCATGGGCATCTGTGGGGTGATCTTGATCATCAGAGCAATGAGAGGCGAGGTATTGCCGAAGACGGATCGAATAGATCTGCAAGGCTTTTTCCGCATGGTAATCGCCATTGGGATGTGCATCGGGTATCTCTTTCTGATGCAGGTCATCGGTTTTGCCATGGGGACCAGTGTATTTCTCTTCGTTCTCATGACGTTTCTCGGGCAACAAGGCCTGACAATAAGGGTCATGAGCTCCATCGCGGCCTCACTGATCGTCTGGGCGATCTTTCGGTATTTTCTGGTGATCCCCCTGCCCATGGGGATGTTCGGTTTTACTTTCTAAGGACTCGTTGAAACCTAGCCGGCTCAGAGGGAACGTGCTATGGATTTTGGCCTTCTCTATCATGCGTTTGCCACGGTGATGCTGAATCCGACAAACTTCTTTTTCGTGTTCATCGGGATCACGGCGGGAATTATCGTGGGGGCTCTGCCCGGTCTGACGGCAACCATGGGGTGTGCCCTCCTCATCCCCTTTACCTTTGGACTGCCGCCGGTCCAAGGGCTGCTCATGCTCCTGGGGATTTTCTGCGGCGGAATCTATGGGGGATCGATATCCGGCATCCTCATCCGGACACCCGGGACGCCCTCAGCGGCAGCCACCCTTTTGGATGGATATCCTCTGTCCCAGAAGGGTATGGCGGGAAAGGCCATCGGGATGGCAACGGTTGCATCCTTTCTCGGAGGGACGACCGGTGCCATTATCATGACCTTTCTATCCCCCCAAATCGCGAAGATCGGCCTGAAATTCGGTCCGCCCGAGTTCTTCGCCCTCGCCATTTTTGGGTTGGGGATGATAATCACCATTTCCGGTCGGTCGCTCTTGAAGGGGATTATCGCAGGCCTCTTCGGTCTCTTGATCACCACCATCGGATTTGATCCATTGTCCGGAGTTCCCCGTTTCACCTTCGGATCCGAAAACCTGCTCGGAGGCGTTACCTTCATCCCAGCTTTGATCGGCCTTTTCGGATACGCCCAGGTGTTTCGCAACATCGAGAAGATCCTGATCCTGCCCCCGGTGAGGTCCAAAGTCGAGAATATCTTGCCCACATTGAAGGAGATTCGGGAGAGCCTCAAAACCATCATAAAATCGGCGCTCATGGGGACCTTCATCGGGAGTATCCCCGGAACCGGCTGCGATATTGCCGCGTTCGTTGCTTACGGAGAGGCCAAGAGAACATCGAAGCATCCCGAGAAGTTCGGAACGGGGATTCTGGAAGGAGTGGCTGCTCCTGAGGCAGGAAATAATGGCGCAACGGGTGGTGCCATGATCCCCATGCTGACCCTGGGTGTGCCGGGTGATGCGGTCACGGCAGTGCTTCTTGGAGCCCTGACCATCCACGGTCTCCAGCCTGGCCCCATGCTCTTCAGGGATCACCTGGATGTGATCTATCCCATCTTTGCCGGGATGATCCTAGCCCAGTTCATCCTGGTAACCGTTGGCCTCTCGGGTGCCAGGATCTTTGCACGGATGATCAATGTAGACCGAAAGATTCTCACCCCCATCATCTTCTTTCTCTGCGTCGTCGGCTCTTACGCCATGCGGTTCAGTTTTTTCGATGTGGGCCTCTCCCTCATCATCGGGGTCATCGCCTACTTCATGGAGTATTATGGGTATCCGTGCTCGCCGATTTTGCTTGCTCTGATCCTGGGGCCTATGGCCGAGCAGAACTTGCGCCGATCACTAATCATCTCCCACGGCGACCCATTGATATTTTTCAAAAGGCCGATCAGCGCAGCCTTCATTATCATAGCGCTCTTTGTTATCATTACGTCTTATTATCGGATCAAAAGGGCAATGGAAAGGGAGGCTCAGATAGTCGGGGATAAAGAAAAAGCCGATTGAGACCAGGAATTGTTAGCACACAATCTTGATTGGAATTCACCAACGATATTATCCGGATTTATGTTTAAGAAGATGGCACGGTTCCTGGCCCAAGGCCAATGGGGCGAGCGGATATCCTTGAGCTATTCCGATGATCGCTGTGGAGGGGGAAAAGATGATCCTGGAAAGATTTAGTTTGAAGGGAAAAAGTGGAATCGTTACAGGTGGTGGATCGGGAATTGGGAAGGGCATTGCCAAAGGTGTTGTGGAAGCTGGGGCCGAGATTGTGATTGCGGGTCGGAAGAGAGAGAGATTGGAAGAGACGGCTCGTGAACTCCGACAATTCGGAGGTCCTGTGATTCCCGTCCAGGCGGACGTATCAAGAATGGGTGATATTCGAAGTCTCGTAGATCGGGCAGTGGAGGAGTTTGGGAAGATCGACTTTCTCTTCAACAATGCCGGAATTATTCGGCGTAACCCCTCCGAAGACTTCTCGGAAAGAGATTGGGACGACGTGATCAACATAAACCTGAAGGGTCCGTTTTTCCTTGCCCAGGCGGTTGCGAGGGTGATGATCTCTCAAAAGAGGAAGGGAAAGATCATCAATACCTCCTCCCTCATCGCCATGGGCGGAGGAAAACGGGTTCCATCCTATGCGGCCAGCAAAGGGGGTGTGGCACAAATAACCAAAGCCATGGCGAACGATTGGGCCCAATATAACATCCTGGTGAACGCCATTGGACCGGGTTGGGTGAACACGGAGCTCACCGAACCGCTCCGCCAAGATAAGGAACGGTTCGCCGAGATCTCCGGCCGCATCCCCTTGGGCAGATGGGCTGATCCGGATGACCTGGCCGGTGCAGCAGTCTTTCTGGCCTCCGATGCATCAGATTACATTACCGGCCAAACGATCTTTGTAGATGGCGGCTGGCTAAGTATATAGGATGCTGATTTAAGCTCTTCTCATCTTTTTGAAATTCTTTAGACAGGAGGTCGAACATGTCGGAAAAAAAATCGAAATACCTCTATCACATCGAGGACTTGCCCCTTGTTTCATTAACAGAGGAGTCGAAGAGTCGTTTAGTTGCCGGCAAGAATATGCTTGTGAGTTTCATCGAGAACCCGCCGGGTTGCGTATTTCCTTTACACAGTCACCCGTCGGAGCAGGTTCTCATTATGCTGGAGGGAGAGGAGGAGCACATTTGCGGGGATGAGAGGTTCTTGATGAAGGCCGGGGATGTCTGTATTCATCCGCCCAATGTAGAGCACGGAGGTGAAACCAAGACTGGATTCAAAGGGATCGATATTTTCTCCCCTCCCAGGGAGGATCATCTCGATAAATTGAACCGGGTTCTCAGGGAAAAAGAGAAGAAGTAATAAAGGCAGGGGAGGGGCTTTTCCGTGCCCACTCGAATTCTTTTTGGATGGAGTTATTACCCTTTGGCATTTGGCGCATCATCCCAGCTCCGAGCATCCTCCATGATCGGTTTGGGGCGCCGCCATTACAGTCAGTGGAGTTTGACAGGAATCGAGAATCTCTCGATGAGATGGTACAATCTCGGGGGGCACAGGGCATTCCCTGGTCTTTCACCAACGGAGGTCCCATAGGGGATCATCTCAACAGACTTGGAATGGCGAGGGTGAACCAAGGTATATAGGCAACGATGAGAGCCCAAGCGAATAAGATTAACAAAAACGGAACTAAAGGTCTCAGGAGTTGCGAAACGGGAACTCCACTGATGCCGGATCCAATGTAAAGGGTTAGGGCAACTGGCGGGGTAACGTGGCCTATGGCAACTGAGCAGACGAGAACAAGCCCGAAGTGAACGGGATCTATGCCAAATGAGGTTGCAACAGGAAAAAGGATTGGAGTCAAAATGATCGTGGCAGCGGCGGGCGTAAGGAAAGTACCGATGATCAAGCTGACGAAGATGACGTTGAGGAGAAATAACGAACGATAGGGGAGATTGCCCAAGAAGAAATCCGAAATGGCATGGGGAATTCGCTCCGCCGTCAATATCCACCCGAATGTCTTACAGAGGGCGATTAAGAGCATGATGCCTCCAACGGTAGTGCATACCTGGAGGATCAGGCCGGGTATTTCCCTGAATTTCAAACCCTTGTAAAAGAAAGTGGCGATGAAGATTCCGTAGACCACAGCGACGGCCGCTCCCTCAGTGGCCGTAAAGGCGCCACCGAAAATTCCCCCCACGATAAGGATGGGCATCACAAGGGCCGGTGAGGCTGTGAGGAAAGCCTTGAACAGTCTCCTGAAGGAAAACCTTTCCTGGCTCCGATAGCCCCTTTTGAAGGAAATCCAGTGAGAAAGCGCCATCAATGAAAGTCCGACCAAGGTTCCTGGGATAATCCCTCCCGCAAAGAGCTCTACGATGGAGGTACCCGAGATCCAGCCGTAGAGGATCATATCGATGCTCGGCGGGACGATGATCCCGATGATGGAGGAGGTGACGGTGACCACCGTGGAAAATCTAGCATCATAGCCCGCTCGTACCATTGTGGGAATCATCACAGATCCAATAGCCGCCGTGTCTGCCGTTGCTACGCCGGAAATACCACCAAAGAACATACTGGCCAGAACGTTTGCATGGGCGAGTCCGCCAGTGACCCCTCCCACAAGCCTCTCGGAGAATGCAACCAGTTTTTCACCGCACCCGCCTCGATTGAGGATTTCACCCATCAGGATAAACAGCGGAACTGCGAGCAATGGAAAGGAATCGAGGGCCGTGGCGGTCCTCTGTGCCAGAAGCATGAGTGTGATGTCTCCCTTCCAGAGTAACACGGCCAGCGAGCTCAACCCCAAGGCAAAAACAACGGGTGTCCTGAGGATGAGGAAAAAAAGAAAGGAACCGAAGAGAAGCAGAGTCATGCCTTTTCCTTTCGGGGTTTAAAAAAGGGAAGCTGAAAGAATGTTTCGACCGTATTAAAGCCTTGGGAGATTAACATGAGACCCGAGGCAAAGGGAATAGCGCTGTAAACGTAACTCATCCTGATCTCCATGGCCGGCGACACCTGCAAATGGACGAGAGCCGTCAGTTTGGCCCCGTAGAGAACGAACACAAATAAAATGCCGATCACGAGAAGATGTACCAAAAAGGCAATGAAGGGCTTCATTCCATCGGGCAGATATTCGAACACGATATCGATGTCGTGAAGTTTTTTCCTCTCCATGGCAATGCTGGCCCCAAGGAGAGAGGTCCAAATAAAGGAAAAACGGGCAACCTCCTCGGGCCAGCTTAAACTCAGGTGGAGCACATAGCGGGCCAGAACCTCGAGGAAAACACTGAAGGTCATAATGAATAGAAACGTGCCTGCCAGCGTCCATTCTAGATAGAGAAGACCTTTGCGAATTTTCTCCGCCATCATATCAACCGGTTAATAGACTCTGCCAAATGAAAGCAGCAGAAGAACCGGAATTGGAAAACCATTTTCCGGTTCTTCTGCCCCTTGGAGGTGTATGAGCCACGTGACTAGAGGCCTTTAATTCTATTGATGTAGTCCATACCTCCCATTGCCTTTGCGTTCTTTTCGTAAACCGATGTGATCCGCTGCGTCCACTTATCCAGATCGGGGTGGTAAAGTTTAACACCATAGTTCTTCTGGAGATCGTCGAAGAGGCTCTTCTCCGTGTCCACAAAGAGCTTTCTTTCATACTTCTGTGCGTTTTTAGCTGCGGCCATCACATCTTTACGAAGGTCCCCTGGCAATTTGTCCCACCTCTTTTTCGAGATCATGAAATTGTGCCAACTGAAAACATAGTTGATCCGGGTGTAGTGGGGAGAACTTTCGAAAAACTTCATAGANNGCACCTAATGCGTTCCACGTATCGATCAAAATCTTATTCTCCATGGTCCGGATTTTTTTGTCCTTCAGTTCTTCCAGGTTCCGTATCGGCATCCTTGAATAAAGGTCCCTTGAGCCTCCATATACATATCCGAGTTTGATCAGTCCCGCCTTCTTCATGTCCTTGCCCAGTTTCACCCCAATATCGCTGTCCATTACTCGGAAAAGATGATCAGCATCTTTGAAGAGAAATGGGAGGCTGAAAACCTTGAACCCGGTCACAAAACCAGCGGTGAGGGCTGAAGTAATCGTAGAAATATCCACCGAGCCAAGTTGAAGTCCTTCCACCAGGTCCCTTTCATTACCCAGCTGCCGTGCGGGGAAAATATTCACCACAACCTCCTTGTTTCGCTTCTCCAGGTCTTCCTTAAATTTGACGGCCATTTTGTGATAAGGGTGATCCATCTGCAGAACATGCCCGAATTTCAGGGTGACCTTCTGCGCCGCCATAAGTTGGCCGCTGAAGGGTAATGAAAAGAAACTGATAACTACCAAACCGACAAAAAATACTTTGTAAGTCCCTCTCATCTTTCCCCCTCCTTTCAGTTACTGTAGTTAATGGCTTCCTAGAAATGATCGTCTTACCACCCCCTTTCCCTCTTATAGAGTAAGTTGCGGGAGATCTAAGGCCAATTATCGAACCTGTGTATTCCCCGAAGAAAGTTCAGCGAATCCGTCAGTGCCCTGCTTCCGTCTTCCCTTTCCGCGCCTACCTCAATGACGAAAGAACCCCGAAATCCTGCGGATTCAAGGATGTCGAGGATCCGTTTCCATGGAATATCCCCCGCTCCGAGAGGGAGATGGATATCCTTCAGCTGGTTTGAGCTGTTGTCGCTCGCATGAACTGAAAGAAGACGATTGATATTAACGGATTCTAAGGCCTCTACCGGGTCGCACCCACAAGCAAGACAATGAGATAAGTCCAGGCATATCCCCATCGTCTCCTCGGGGAGCGTACCTAAGACTTCCATCAACTGTCTAACATCTGCACCCAGCATCTTTTCCGTTGAACTCGGCGCATTTTCAACTGCCACCTTGATTTTTTTTGTCCCTCCATACCGAGCGATCTCACGCAAGTCGGGCAGGGTTTTTCTTGTGTCGTTGCCCAGTCCCCGTGGTATTCTTGGAACCATGACGTGCTGGACAACAAATGGGGCTCCCAGAAAGGTTGCCAAATCAATACTTTTCTCCGTATTACGAGACCACTTTTCCTTAATCCCCTCCGATGGACAATCTGGAATTTCTTCCGGCAATGGAACATGAATCGAATTGAGAACCAAACCTGAATCTTCAATCAAAAGCCTGATTTCTTCCGGTCGTTCTTTCCATCGAGCAATGTTCGAATGGAGGGGATCCACGCACAGTTCCACCCTTTTCATTCCAAAGGATGCAATTTTCCTGAGAGCCTCTGATAGAGGATAATTTCTAAAGGGTAGTGTGGAACACGCTATGTTCATTTGTTCGAAGAATTCATCCTCAGGTTTCGAGGAGGCCCAATTTGCATGTCTTCCGCTCTTTTCGGCTCTGAGTATTCCGCATTCCCAAGGATTTTTTGCTCCAGAAAGTATTTTTGTGCTCCTTGGTGAATGGGAATGGTAATTCCCCTCAACGCATTTTCCAGGGAATATTCGCTCCCCGCAGGATGATCCTCTGCGATTTCATCTGTATGCTCCAGTACTGATTTCACAATTGAATAGATTGCATCCTCCGCGACATCCTTATGGGTTACCAAAATGCAGGGTACTCCAATAGTCGGAATATTACGCTTAAGGTTGGGGTACGTCTCCGCAGAAATCTCCGAGAAAGTCCAGTAAGGGTGGGATTCGATGATCGCTCGGAGGATTTCCCTTTCGATGGGAAGAAATGAAATTTCAACATGCTCAGAGAGCTCTTCTAAAGCAGTACTGGGGCCGCCCGAAAGATAGAAGACTGCATCTATTTTGCCCTCCTTTAGAGCATCAATGGCATTGGAGAATGAGAGGTATTGGGGCTTTAGATCTCGTTCGGTAAACCGATAACGATCCAAAATGATATGGGACACCCATATGCTTGCACCGCCGGGTGCTCCCAGAGCGACCTTCTTTCCCTTAAGATCCCGAATTGAAGAGAATCGCGTCTTCTTTAGGGTAAATATTTGCATGTCTAAATGGTGAGCTCCACAAACCGCCCGAATATTGTCATAGGTTCGAGAGAATTCCCGTGTTCCATTGAAGGCATGCAGGGCTACGTCGGATTGGGTGATGCCCAAAACAATTTTCTTTTCTCCAGCCAGGATGACGTTTTCAACCCCTCCTCCAGTAGGTTCTGTTTTGGATTTAATCCAACTGTAGCGGTTGATTACCTTAGATAAGGCTCGTCCAACGGAAAAGAATGTTCCTCCAATACTTCCCGTTCCGAGCGTGTCGCAATAAATGATCAGATCCGTAATCCTCTGGGACCTGACATCCTCGATATGCTCTGCCATCAGGGTCTTCGCTTTTTGCAAATCCTTTTCCTTAATGGCTCGAAATATCTTTTTATGAAAGTCAAAGGCCTTTTCGATCGTCCCAGGTACCCGGTGGCTGAGATTTTCTTGGAAATAGAGGAGTTCATTAATTACGTTGAGAATTTCCAAAAGAACCTTGTTCTTTCCAGCTTTTGCAATCCGATTGTGGAACTCAATATCTATGCGCAAGAAAGATTTTGTATCACCTTGATGAAATACTCTTTCCATCTCACAAATGATATCCTGGAGATCATTAATATCCTCTTCATCCCCCTTAGCAATTGCTTGTGCTACTGTTGCTGTCTCAATACATTTCCTAGCTTCGAAAAGATCGGACAGTGTGCTCCCCCTGGTTATCAGACGAGGGGATAATATCTTGAGATAATTTGAAATCTGCGGTAAAGCGACTATTGTACCGAACCCCTGTTTAATCTCGATTACACCCATAGCCGAAAGCTTCTGGAGACCTTCCCGCAATGAGGCTTTACTGACACCCAATTGCTGGGCCAGCTCCTCGTGGGAGGGCAATTTATCACCCTCCTTTAGGTTCATTTCCAGAATCTTCCTTTGAAGAACTTCTGCAATTTCATCGGAAACATTTCTTCTTTTTATGTGCATTGTTAGAGACCTAAAAAGGAAAATCATCAGACGTCTGATCTTATGATCACCGATCATAATCAAGGTAGAGAAAAAAGTCAATTTCTTTTGTAAAAAACCTTTCCTCGAGGAAGGCGGAATAAGATCACCACAATCAGTTGCCCTCCTGACGGGTAACTCCGCGAAGCTGGTTGTTAACGGATACTTGACAGGAATGGGGGGTATCTTTATATTATGTCGGCCAGATATATCTGCTCCAGTTGAAGAAGTCGGGGGAAAGGTGTCGTGCGGGTAGGGATGTACTATAACAATCATGACGTGCGGCTTGAGGAGATGGCAGTACCCCAAATCGGCCCCGGCGAACTGCTGATTAAGATTGAGGCCAGCGGCATCTGCGGTAGCGATGTGATGGAATGGTATCGCCGCGATAAGGTACCATTGGTGCTGGGCCATGAAATTGCGGGGGAAGTGGTTGAGGTGGGTGAGGGCGTAGGGCAATATGAAAAAGGGGACCGTGTTTCGGCATCCCATCACGTGCCTTGCAACAAGTGTCGCTACTGTATGGGGGGACATCACACCGTATGCGACACGGTGCGCCAAACACATTTTGACCCGGGAGGGTTCGCCGAGTACGTTCGTCTGCCGGCGATCAATGTGGACAGGGGGGTCTATCCCCTTCCCGATGAGGTTTCCTTTGAGGAGGCGACTTTTATCGAACCCGTGGCCTGCGTTGTGCGATCCTTGAGGACAGCCCGACTGCAGCCAGGGGAGGCAGTCCTCGTGTTAGGGAGCGGTATCGCCGGATTGCTCCATGTTCAACTGGCCAAGGCCATGGGCGCGGGTCATATCGTGGCAACGGATATTGTGGAAAGCCGTCTGGAGGCCGCGCGGCAATTGGGGGCCGATGTGGTTCTTGATGCGAGAGAGGACCTTCCCTCTCGGCTCAGGGAGGTCAATGATGGATGGCTGGCCGATCTGGTTCTGGTCTGTACTGGGGCGAGAAGCGCCCAGATTCAGGGGATGGAATTGGTCGAAAGAGGGGGCACGGCGCTCTTTTTTGCCCCGACGGATCCTGGTGTAACGGTTCCCTTTTCCATCAATGACCTTTTCTTTCGAAACGACAGGACACTGACAACCTCCTACGCTGGAAGCCCGAGAGACCATCTGTTAGCCCTTGAGCTGATTCGATTGCGGCGGTTACGGGTTAAGGAGATGATTACGCACCGGTTTGGTTTGGCGGAAATCGGTGACGCATTCAAACTAGTTGCCGAGGCAAGGGACTCCATCAAGGTCATCATAGAACCCCAAAAGTAGGAGAGACGTTTCCGTCTCTGGTCGTTCATCCTTGGTTGTTAGGAATGCAGAGATCATCGGAAATTAAGGTGCAAAACAGATTTTAAAAGGAGGATGTTATCATGGATTGGGGAATGGAAAATCGTCTGGCCCGGGTGATTCAGGCAGACGGCCACTGTTTCTTTTTACCGATCGATCACGGTTATTTTCAGGGTCCTACCCGGAAGCTGGAAAGACCGGGCGAAACCATCAAGCCACTGATTCCCTATGCCGATGCACTCTTTGTGACGCGGGGAGTGTTACGTTCCTGTGTTAATCCAAGGACCAGTCCGCCCATTATTCTGAGAGTCTCCGGTGGGACCAGCATCATTGGAAGCGACCTTGCCCACGAGGGAATTACCACGTCGATCCAAGAAGCCCTCCGGCTCAATGTGGCCGCTGTTGGCATGTCGATCTTTGTTGGAAGCGAGTATGAACACGACTCCCTTTTAAATCTGGGAAAACTGGTGAATGATTGTGAGAGCTATGGGATCCCGGTCATGGCGGTAACAGCCGTTGGAAAAGAGCTAAAAAAGAGAGATGCTCGTTACCTCGGGTTGTGCTGCCGGATTGCAGCTGAACTGGGTGCTCACGTGGTTAAGACTTACTGGTGCGAGAATTTTGATAAAGTTGTCAATGGTTGCCCTGTGCCTGTGGTCATGGCAGGTGGACCCAAATGTGAAACAGAACGCGAGGTCTTCGAATTTGTCTATGATGGCATGCAAAAAGGGGCTATTGGCCTGAACCTCGGAAGAAATGTCTGGCAGCATGAGCACCCGGTGGCCATGATGAAAGCCCTCCGGGGCATCGTTCATGAAAATGCGTCTGTTGAGGAGGCGAATGATTTATTCAATTCCCTTCGTGGTGAATGAACTCCACACCCAGTGAGGGAAAGACCCTGAGGAACCCCCACGAGGAATTGTCCGGACCGGCATAGGAATTCCTTAATGCCCTTCGATCTTCCCATTGCCGTTCGAATCGGAATAACCTCACCCTGGTATATGATTTGTTCTATACCCTTTAATCCTTCGGAATATCCATTTTTCAACGGTTTCTTCTGTTAACCCCCTTATCCTCTTCTTGAGATTAATCAGGGGGATTTCCGCCCTTGCCGCCGACCTATGCCCGCCGGCGCTGCCCAAATCCCCGAAGAGCTTCGAAGCCATCCTCCCCGTATTCTTACGGTATCCATCGCTCCGAAGGATGATCACTAGATTATCGTCGACCACGGATGATACGACCGTCGAGGAGATGTTGTTCACCCTCATGAGAAAATCGGCAAGCTGAACGCAGACATCCGCATTGTCAATTTCACCCATGTGAACGAAGATCTTGTCTCTAAAGATCTTCATCTTATCGAAGGCTGTTTTGAAATAGTTGAGGATTTCGGGAGAGAATTCCGAAAGCTCGATCTTACGGAGCACGTTCTTATTTGCCCGCGGAAAGAGGTATCGGAAGGCCCACACATCTTCTGCTCTGGTATCCCGTTCGAAATTGTTGGTATCCGTCTTAATGCCGTAGAGCAGCGCGGTTGAAAGCCTAGTTGTGGGCTTGATCCGGGCGGCGTTGAGGTATTCGGTCATTATGGTGGAGGTTGAGCCATAGCTGGGACGGATGTCCTTAAAGGAGGCGCTATAGCCTTTGGTGACGGGGTGATGGTCGATGATTACATCGAAGTGATGGTTCTCAAGGATATCGAAGTGAGGGGGTTGACCATCCAGAATAGCCCTTCGATTAAACTCGGTGAGATCAATTTCCTCAATCCTCTCCATGGGGATGCTGAGAAGCTTGACTAAGGCGATATTTTCTTGCCGAGTAATTTCCCCGACATAGGCCGTGGTGGCGTATTTTATGGATTTTAGAAGCAGCGTCTTCAGGGCGAGGCTGCTGGCGATGGAGTCGGGGTCGGGCTTGATGAAAATGAGCAGCCGGTCCTCGGGGGAAAAGAGCTCCCTCAATTCATGAAGTTGCGATCGAGTTGATTTAAGGTCTGGAAATCCGGACACTTCCCTCATCTTGATCCCTGCGCCTCTTCCCTTCTTTACATGTCCTCCGAACAATTCATGGAGATCTCGGATAATTTTCCCCGCACACGCTCATCCTCAAAATGGACCCTTTTGAGCACCTCCCTGATTTGATTACAGGTATGATGAGCAGATCTTCCAAATGCCTTTGCCCGGGAACTTCTTTGGTAGCCATGGATAACTGCTTGCCTGAGGGGGGAAAGATTCGGCTCCAAGTCTAGTTCCTCCATTATTTCCAAAGCTCTCCTTCTCGTAACTCGTTCTCTTTTGATGCAGGTCGGATTGGGTTTCCGAGATAAGAAGGCAAGGAGTTGGAGGAATGTCCTCCCATCGAAGCCCCGGGATTCGACCTCGTTGATAGGCTTTTCCCCCCAGAGTTTCCTCGGCCCTTCATGCCCTCCTTCAGAGAGATACCAATCCTTTACCAGGCGAAATCCCGCACGAAAGAGTAACTCCCCTTGGGTCGTGCTGACGGGGGGAAAGCCTTTCATGAGGGTCTCCTGGGTTTCCCGATGAAGGGGGCTTTCATAGGATACTTCGTAGGCGAACATGAGATGGCCCCCAGGAGGCACACACTCACCCAGGAGATGAAAGATCTCCTGGTCTAATCTTCCCCTTGACAGCAGGACGGTCTTTGCCGGAAGACAGCTCCCTTTGAAGTAGACGATGGGAAAATAGTCCCCAACCTCAACCCACCCCTTAACCCCTCTCCCTCCTCGACTATGGATTCCCTCAAGGATGGGTGTTTCGGCCCATTCGCCACCCGACTTCCTTTGAGCGCTGATCCTCCCCCCGTCGTCTTTGAGGGAGAGGGAGAAATGGGTCCATCCCCCCCGGTATTGAAGGGGTTTCTGGTTGAGCTGAATTTTGTAGTTCCCGATTGAGCGGCCATGAAGGCTCGATAGGAACTTTCCATTTTCTTCGTAATGAAGGCGATCCAATTCATCTCTCGGATTTGATGGATTCTATTGCGATTGTATCTAAGGATATGATGAGATGCAATATCCCGAGAGGAAATGGTGGTCAATTTCATGAGGTTTGGGTCTCCTGTCCTTTACGAAAAAGTTCGGTGGTCCATTGCTGAGCTTTTTGGCGCGAGGAATTCCATTTCGGCATTTTTGCTGGGATAATGGGAAGGGTTTGACAAAGGGGTCCGAATTTCATTATCTTTATCCGAAAATGAAAAGGAGCACTGGAAATGGCAAAACTTGGATCCTTCACGCTTTTTCTCCACTCCCACATTCCCTACGTCCTCTCGCACGGAACGTGGCCTCACGGTATGAATTGGCTGAATGAGGCGGCCTCAGAGACGTATATTCCCCTTCTGGAAGCATTTGATCGGTTGGTCGGGGAAGGCCACGTGCCTAAGGTAGTCGTAGGGATTTCCCCCGTTTTGGCAGAGCAGTTGGCCGATCCGACCTTTAAGGAGGGATTGAGAGGCTACTTGAAGGATAGGATTGATGCGGCTAGGGAAGATGGCGAGCAGTTCGGGAAATGGAATTGGTCCAACATGAAGAGAGTTGCCGATATGTGGCAAGATTATTTCGCCGATGCCTTGAGGCTTTTTGAGGATAAATACGCTGGCGACTTGATAGGTGCCTTCAAGAGGCTCCAAGATACGGGGGCCCTTGAGATCATTACCTGTGCGGGAACCCATGGCTATCTCCCCCTTCTTGGGGAGGACTCAGCAATTAAGGCCCAAATCAGAGTTGGGGTCCAGACATACGAAAAATACTTTGATCGACATCCCAGGGGGATTTGGTTGCCCGAGTGTGCCTACCGCCCCCGATATCAGTGGAGGTACCCCATCGAAGGGTTTGGGAAGGAGAGGATGAGAAAGGGCATCGAGGAATTTATCCATGAGGATGGAATCGAATATTTCGTTGTCGATTCGCATCTTTTGAAGGGCGGTAAGGCCATTGGGGTCTATATCCATCGTTTCGAGGCCTTGAAGCAACTCTGGAAACAGTTCGAGAGGGAGTACGTCGTTGACGCAAAGGGGATAGAGAAATCTCCGTATCGGGTTTACCTCGTCAGCTCCTCCTTCGGTGGGGAGGGACCAGTTGCCATCTTTACCAGGGATCCGGAGACGGGGGTTCAGGTCTGGAGCGGAGAATGGGGTTATCCTGGAGATGGGTACTACCTGGATTTTCATAAGAAGCACTTTCCGGGGGGCCATCGATACTGGAGGGTGACCAGCGCCCAAACCGATCTCGGCCATAAGGAAGAATACCATCCCGGATGGGTGGAAGAGCGGATAAGGGAGAATGCGAGCCACTTTAAGGATCTCGTAAAGGGAATATTGCGTCGGTACCGAAAGGAGTCGGGGAATTCGGGAATCGTCACTGCGCCCTTCGATTCGGAGCTCTTGGGCCACTGGTGGTTCGAAGGCCCCCGCTGGCTTTACTACGTCTTAAAGTGGATGGATATGGACCCGGAGATGGAGCTCACGACCGGGGGGGAGTATCTGGACAACAACCCTCCACAACAGATCATCTCCCTCCCCGAGGGATCGTGGGGCGAGGGTGGGTTCCACTGGATATGGTTAAATGAATGGACCAAGTGGACGTGGGAGCTCATTTACGACGCCGAGGCGAAGATGAAGAAGATGGTTCAAAAGCACGCCAAAACTTCCGATTCTGATCTCACACGGTTCCTGCGACAGATGGCCAGGGAACTCTTGCTTCTGGAGAGTTCTGATTGGCAATTTCTCATCAGCACGTGGAGCGCGAGGGACTATGCCGAACTCCGGGTAAGGGAGCACTATGAGGACTTCGTGAGACTCTATGATCTCGTTCAAAAGCGCGCCCGAGGGGTCGAATTACACATCGGTGATTGGGAATTTCTCGGGGATTGCGAAAAACGGGATGCTCTATTCGCTGATATCGAGTTGGATTGGTGGGCGTGAGGGGTACCAAAGCAACCTCAGAACGAGAGCTCACCGGACGAAGTACGTGCGGATGATAAGGTAAGCGATGTAAGCTGACAGGACGAAGAGGCAACAGATTATCCACTTTTGGATCAGGTTGCCCCTTCTCCGAGAGAGAGTGTTCAGATAATCGGACAACTTCCAAAGATCCATATCCGATGTGTGGGCAAAACGCAACCTGGCGTGAACCTTGTTCCTGAAGTCCTCGGTTGCAAGGATCCTTCCCTTACACTGTATTCTGGTGCCATTTGTCAGAATGGCCAAATCCATGGATTCACCAACCCCTAAATCGAAATTGGCCTCCAGTTTCAATCCGCCCAGACTGATATTGACGGTTCGCATGGTCATCTCTCTCCCATAGCGGAAACAGACGACCTTTTTCGCAACAGCAAATCGGGGAAATTTACGCTTCTCATGGGCGTCTCGTGCCTTACCCGAATATCCATTGAGGGATTCTTTTGGCCTATTGAGGAAGGAATTCATATCGGTATTTCCGACGACTATCGAACAATGAAGATTGTATCGATTTCAAGGGCCTGACCGTTTCGGTACGCACTCATATCCATTACAATACCAAAGAGATGATCTTGTCAAAGGAAGTCTCGGGGAATATGGGGAAAGTTGAGATGGAATGTTTCCGTTTCCGGGAAGTTACGGGTTTTTCCCCCTATTTTCGCGGTATTTTGACTTGGGAGAAGGGGAAGCCCACATGGGAGTGGAGAAGCCGGTTCCTTGACAATCCGCGACGGGGATGGTAGCTTGCGGGGAGGATGGTATGAAATGAAATAGTTGTTACTTATTGAGGTGATCCCGGTCTCGAATGGTCGCAATCACCAGAAATATCGTTGGAATTTGGATGGATACCCGGGGTATGAGATGGAGGTAAGAAATAGATTAGGCGAGTTGAGGGACCTCTTTCCTTCTCGTCGGCTGGTCGTCGTCTCCAACCGACTCCCCTATAATCCCCATCGAACCCCTGAAGGAGTTCGCTATGTAAAGGGAAGCGGCGGTTTAGTCACAGCCCTGGATCCCATTCTCCAGCTTTCCAATGGTCTGTGGATCGGCTGGGACGGGGGTACCGGAACCCCCATGAAGGGGAGACGGATAACCGTCTCCGAAGTCGATGGCGAGGGGAGCTATCAACTCCGTTTTGTCGATTTAACGGAAAAGGAGGTCAGCCACTATTATTACAGCTTTTCCAACAGGACGCTCTGGCCCCTCTTCCATAACTTCATCGGCATGAGTCGTTTTAATACTGCCCATTGGAAAACCTTTTTCAAAACCAATGCCTATTTTGCCGGGACGATTCTGGAGGAGACCAATCCATCGGATGTCATCTGGGTTCAGGATTATCACCTGTCCCTGGTTCCCAATTTTATCCGGTACCAAAATCCCGACCTAAAGCCTTACTTCTTCCTCCATACTCCCTTTCCCCCCTATGATACCTTCCGCCTTCTGCCGTGGTGCAAACCTGTTCTAGAAGGGTTCTTGGGGAGCGAGAAGATCGGGTTTCACCTCAAGGGCTACGCCGATAACTTTCTCGACTGTGTTGAGAAGATTTCAAACCTCCATGTGAATAGGGAATGGGGCCTCATCGAACTGACGGGGAGGCAGGTCAAGGTGGGCGTTCATCCCATCAGCATCGACTATGATACCTTTCACGATATTGCCCTGACGAAACGGGTGGTGAAACGGGCCCAAAAACACCGCGGCAGAATCGGGGACCGGATCGTAATCCTGGGGGTGGATCGATTAGACTATACCAAGGGGATTAAGGAGAGGCTGTTGGCCGTCGAACGATTCCTGGAGAGACACAGCAAGTACAGAAATCGGATTCTCTTCATCCAGGTAGCCGTGCCCAGCCGAACCAGGGTCGATGAATACCGTGCAATGAAGAAAGAGGTGGATGAAACCATCGGGCGCATCAACGGACGATTTACGGGAGAGGGATGGGCACCCATCCAGTACATCTACAGATCGCTTTCTCGGGAGGAACTGGTTTCCTACTATCGGCTTGCCGACATTGCCCTCATTACGCCGGGACGAGATGGTATGAACCTGATTGCAAAGGAGTATGTAGCCTCGCAAGTCGACCAGAATGGGGTATTAATACTGAGTGAATTTGCAGGTGCTGCCGAAGAACTGACCGATGCCCTCTTGGTAAACCCGTACGATATTGAAACCGTCTCCGACATAATCTATAAGGCTATTAGGATGCCTTTGGAAGAGAAGAGGGCCCGTATGGAGAGTATGCAGGCTCTCGTCAAGGAAAGGGATATCTATTACTGGGTGAGGAATTTCTTCGAGGAGATTAGCTAGCCCCCGGTTCCGCTTTCGCTCAGGATTGGGATCGGAAAAATCTTAACCCCGTTGTTGCAAACATGTTGAGGTCAGCAATAGGCGAGTTTTTCGAGAAATGGAACGGCCCGCGAGAAATCCATCTACATTTTAATTCAACTACGGGGTAAATTGGCGCTTCAGGGTTTCCTTTTTCAAAGGTCAGTGCTCTCTCTGAGATGAAGTATCTCTTCGATGATAGGGATCGAATTATCGAGGAGGTGAGATCTCAAGATCATCCCGCCTTCTTTTTGGACTATGATGGAACCCTGACCCCAATCGTTGAGGATCCATCCAAGGTCTCCCTGCCTCCTCACCACAAGGAGGTCATCGCTTCGCTCCTTCGCAGGGAAAAACATTTCGTCTGCATCATCAGCGGAAGGGCTATCGAACAATTGAGGGAGTTCATAGGTCTCGATGGCCTCGTCCTGGCGGGAAACCATGGTATGGAAATAGCCGGACCGAATATTTCCTATGTGAATGAGGTGGCATTACGGTCGAAACCCTTTTTAAGGGAAATAGCTGAAATATTGAAGCGGAAGTTATGCGATCTCGAAGGCGTCCTCGTCGAGGATAAGGGGCTAACGGTGAGCGTACATTACAGAACGGTGCCGGTTAAACGTCATCCCAGTTTGGAGAGGCTCTTTTACCGGGAGATTAGGAGATTTTTGGCCTCCAAGGACATAATTGTTACGCGCGGCAAAAGGGTTTTGGAGGTGAGGCCCAATGTGGTTTGGGATAAGGGGTCCGCGGTGAAATGGATATTGGGCCTTTTGTCGGATTCCCCCTTGAAGGGAAGACCCTACCCCATTTATATGGGAGATGACGAGACCGACGAGGATGCCTTCAGGGCGTTGAGAGGTCGGGGATTGACCATCCTGGTTTCACCTCGGAAAGGAGCAAGTGAGGCTTCCTACTTCATTAAGGACGTGGAGGAGGCCTATCAATTTTTAGGGTTTTTTACGAGCAAACCCTGATGATTTCGTAAAAAAATCGGAATCAGACGGCAAAGAAAGAAGATCCAGATGCAAGGCGCGCAAATCCTGAGCAATGAGGCGCAAAGAGAAGTACGCTGCAATGACGAAGGATGCAGCGCAACGCAGCCCTTCGGGTTTGCTCAGGGCTGTGAGCATGTCGAACAGCAAATGGACTTTTTATGAAGCCGTCAACCCTTCATCTTCTCGATATCATCGGGTTTCCCCAGGGCGAGGAGGATGTCACTGTCCTTAATGGTAAACGTTCCGCCCGGGTTCATGGTTATCTTTTCCGGAACGAGTCCTCTTACGGCAAGGATATTGATTTCATGTTTGGTTCTCATCTGGATTTCGGCCAGGGTTTTTCCGATAAACTCCTTCGGCGGGGCAATTTCAACGATATTGTATTCATCGGTCAGAGGGAGGTAGTCAATAACGTTAGGGGATGCGAGGCTTTTCGCCAACTTCCTTGCCAAGTCTCTTTCCGGGAAGATTACTTCCGTTGCTCCAATCCTTTCCAGGGCTCTTCCGTGGTCCTCGCTGATAATCTTGACGTAGATATTCTCAATATTCAGGTCCTTTAAATAGAGGGTGACCAGGACACTCGCGCTAATGTTATCCCCGAAGCTCACGACAACCGGATCGTCCTTCTCGATTCCCACGGATTCTAGGATGGATTTGTCGGTAGCATCACCCACGACCGCATAGGAACAAAACTCCTGCAACCGTTGGACTCTCTCCTTGTTGCGGTCCATCCCGATGACCTCTTTCCCCTCTTCAAAGAGGCTCCTGGCAAGATAGTGCCCAAAATTCCCCAAGCCAATGACGACAAATTTGCCCATCTTCGCTCCTTTCTATCCGACGATGATATTTTCCTCGGCATATTGGAACTGACTCTCTTTTACCCTGCGGGCCATGGCAAAGGCCAGGGTGAGGGGGCCCAATCGACCGAGGAGCATCATGGCGATGATTATGAGTTTTCCCGCAGTATCAAGTTTTGTCGTTACACCCATCGAGAGGCCCACGGTTCCGAAGGCCGACACGGTTTCAAAGAGGTAGTCGAGGAACAGGCCCCTACTTTCCGTATGGCTGAGGTCCCCCAATTGAGTGGTGAGGAGAAAAACCGTTATGATGGTTACGGCTAAAACGGAGGCCAATATGATGGAAATGGAACGGGAAACGGTTTCGTGGGGAACGGTCCGCTTGAATAAGTTTGCTCGTTCCCCTCCCTTGTACCGGTTGACCGCGAGGGAGAACAGCGTGGCCAGATTGGTAGTCTTGATTCCACCCCCGCACGAACCCGGAGAGGCTCCGATGAACATGAAGATGATCAGGAGGAAGAGGGTGGCGTTGCTGAGACTCGCCATGGGAATCGTGTTGAACCCAGCCGTTCGACTGGTGACCGATTGAAAATAGGAGATGAGAATCTGCTCGCCAAAGGGAAATGTGAGAAGGCTGCCATCCCGTTCGATGAAAAACATGAAAAGGGTGCCAAGTGTGATGAGCGCTGCGGTGGTTGTGAACACTACCTTTGAGTGGAGGGAAATTCGAAGGGGAGTGTTTTTTCGAAACCCAATCCCAACCATCTCCTTCAATACGATAAAACCGATTCCCCCCAAGATGATCAAGGAAGTGATGGAGAGGTTGACGAGGATATTGCTTTGAAAACCCACGAAGTTGTCGGAGAATAGGGAAAACCCGGCATTGCAGAAGGCCGATATGGCATGGAAGAGGGAAAAATAGAGGGCAGTCATCAGGGGAAAGGAGTCGATCCATCCTATAAAGAGGAGGAGGGCACCCACGAATTCAATGGCAATGGTATAGAGGAAAACGGATTTCAGGAGCGCATAGATATTCCTTATGGGAAACTGGGAGAACGTATCCTGGATTATTCTCCTGTCCCGTATGCCTATGGATCGTCCCAGGAGGAGATAAAAGAAGACGGAAAAGGTCATGATCCCCAATCCACCCATTTGAATGAGGATCAAAATAACCACCTGGCCGAAGTGAGAATAGAAGCTTCCCGTGTCGACCACAATCAACCCCGTCACACACACGGCCGAGGTGGCCGTAAAGAGGGCATCGATGAAAGAAGCCGATTCCGGCCTTGCGGCAATGGGAAGGCTGAGCAAAGATGTGCCCACAAGGATAATGATGAGGAAGCTTAGGATGAGGGTTCTCTCCGGGCTCAGGAGGCGTTGCGGCAACTTCTTGGGAAAGTCCCGTCTCATTTTATATCGTCTTCCCCCTTTTTCCCATTGCCTTTTTGTAGAGGTCGACATACTCCCTGGCCGCCCTTTGCCAGGAGAAATCGGCCTTCATTCCCCGAATCATCAATGCTTTCCAGCTCTTTCTATCCCGATAAACGACCAGTGCTCGTCGAACTGTATCGAGGAAGTCCCTTGAGCTGTAATTGTAGAATTTGAACCCCGTTCCCTCTCCGGTTTTTTGTTTGTAGTCCTGAATGGTATCCTCGAGGCCGCCCGTCGCCCTGACAAGGGGAACCGTCCCATACCTGAGGCTGTACATCTGATTGAGGCCACAGGGCTCATACCTGGAGGGCATCAGGAAGATATCCGATCCCGCCTCGATCTTATGCGCCAGGGTATTGTCATAGGCGATCTTGATTCCCGCCTTTTTCGGATACTCCTTGGCGATTCGCCCGAAGAGCTGGTGGTACCTCTCATTACCTGTCCCCAACAGGACGAAGCCGAGATCCATCTTCATGAGTTCCTCGATGCCTTCCTCCAGCAGATCGAGCCCCTTCTGATCGGCCAAGCGGGAGATGACCGCAATGAGGGGAAGTTTGTTCAGAGACCCTGGAAGGTTAAATTCCTCCAGAAGATCTTGCTTGCATTTCACCTTACCGGAGAGATCCGTTTCGTCATAGTTGGCCGCGATGAGTGGATCTGTCTTGGGGTTCCACTCCCCATAATCGGCGCCGTTGAGGATGCCGTAGAGGTCCTCGCTCCGACCGCGGAGCACCCCATCCAGCCCGTAACCGAATTCGGGGGTTTGAATCTCCTGGCTGTATCTGCGGCTTACGGTATTGATGATGTCCGAAAAGACGATGCCCGCCTTTAGGAAGTTGATCTTTCCCCAGTATTCAATTCCCCCCCCATGGTACACTTCCCTGCGAAGTTCCGTCGTTTCCAACTTCTTCTCATGGAATATCCCTTGGTAGGCGATGTTGTGAATCGTGAACAGAGAAGAAGTTCCAGAGAAAAACGGATCTTCCGTATACATAGTCTTTAAGTAGGCGGGAACGAGGCCAGTCTGCCAGTCGTTGCAGTGAAACACGTTGGGTTGGAAGTCCAGCCTCTTGCAGAGGAGAAAGGCCATCCGTGAAAAGTAGACAAATCGCTCTACATTGTCGAAATAATCGCCCTTGGACGTTCCATAGAGGTATTCCCGGTCAAAATACTCGTCCTTGTTGATGAGATAGAGGGGAATGGCTCCATCCGCCTCCGAGAAGAAGATATCGTCTTTCAAGACCTCTCCGAAAAGGGATATCTCTACGTCTTCAAAGAGCAGGCTGACGTCGAAATCCCCCTTCTTCGCCATTCGATAGTATGGGATGGCCACACGGATATCACAGTCCATTTCTTTGAGGGCCTTTGGTAGCGAACCAGCAACATCACCCAGCCCCCCCGTTTTCGCAAAGGGGACTGCCTCCGACGCGACGAAAAGGATCCTCAACGATTCACCCACGGATGCCTCCTATGGCTCATCCCAATTATATCCCACTCAATTACCGGTCCCCTTCTCCATGAGAAGGATCCTTCAAACGCGGGATTTTCCCCCATGGCACCTCAATCGATGAGGGCTATCTTGATGATATTGGTGTTTCCCGCGATACCGATAGGAAGGCCGGCGGTGAGAACGATTTTTTCGCCCCTCTTCGCAAAGTCCATTTCCACCGTGATGCGCTTTGCCCTCTCAATCATATCGTCGGTATCCTCGAATCTCTCAACCTTGATGGAAACAACACCCCAAGAGAGGCTCAACTGCTTGATAGTTCCCTCGTTTGGGCTCAATGCGATGATTGGATGGGCGGGTCTATATCGAGAGACCAGCCGGGCTGTCATCCCCGATTCCGTTGGAGTCACAATGGCCTTGGCATCTACCTCCCGGGCCAAAAGGCAGGCTCCATAGCTAATGGCATCGGGTGTAGAGCCTTTTCGATCGTGGCCTTTCTTTTCGAAAAGCTCATAGGGGAAACCCTCTTCAGAGGCCGTGGCGATGTTGGCCATGGTTCTGACTGACTCAACGGGGTAATTTCCCACAGCAGTCTCCTCCGAAAGCATGAGGGCGTCGGTCCCGTCGAAAATGGCATTGGCAATATCGGTGACCTCTGCTCGAGTGGGCCTCGGGTTATTGACCATGGATCCCAGCATTTGAGTGGCCGTGATTACCGGTTTTCCCAACGCATTGGCCTTTCGGATGAGCATCTTTTGAACGAGGGGTACCCGTTCTAAAGGGGTTTCTACCCCGAGATCCCCTCGGGCGACCATAATCCCATCCACCTCTTCCAATAGGGCATCGATATTATCCAACGCTTGCCGAGTTTCTATCTTCGCGATGATGGGAATTTTAGCCCCTTTCGATTTCATAATCTCCCTGACACCCTTCACATCTTCGGCCATCCTCACATAAGAGAGGGCCACAAAGTCGATCCCCTTGTTTATCCCAAAGATGAGGTTTTGCCGGTCATTTTCCGTTAAAGAGGGGATACTGAGGGTCCCTGAGGGCAGATTGATACCCTTGCGGGACGCGATAGGTCCACCAACCATCACTCGACATTTGATATCCGTTGACGTAGTATCAGTAACCTCCAGCTCGAGTGCCCCGTCGCTGATGAGAATCGTGTCTCCCCGCTTCACCTCCAGGGGCAGATTCCGATAGTTCACCGAGACCTGATGCTCATCTCCGGCTACATCCCGAATGGTTAGGGTGAACGAACCCTGGGGTTTTAAGACGGCGTAGCCCTCCTTGAAGGACCCGATTCTGATCTTCGGACCGGCGAGATCCTGAAGGATTGCCACATTCCTGCCGAGTCTGCGGGATATCTTCCTGAGGGATTCGATTTTGGCCCCATGCCCTTGAAGGGAGCCATGGGAGAAGTTGAGTCGAGCTACGTCCATACCGGATCGGATGAGCTCCTCGATGATCTCAAGTGACTCGCTGGCTGGCCCAAGGGTGCATACGATCTTAGTCTTGCGCATTTATGTGCCTGATATGCGGGTGAACCTTCAGGATAAAATCGTGCTCTCGTTATTTCGAGATCTCTGAAAAGGTCGCTCTTCGCTGCTTGGAAATATTTTCTCCACCATTCCAGAGTTCGCTTCACTAAGAATGGTTACCGAAAAAATCTTAATTCGCGATCGGATCTCCCTTTTCAAATCCTCCAGTTCATTTCACTTTCTTGACACAGTGTTACGTTATGCCATTGTTCCCACCGGGTCAATCCCTTTTTGGCCGGAAGAACCCGCACAGGGCAGCCCTCTGTGTATTTTGGGGGAGTGAGATTTTGATTTATTGCACCAAGATCAACCTGAGGTCCATCACGTTGGTATTAGTAGGGCCTGTAACGAGGAGATCTCCGAGCTTTTCGAAGAAGTGATAGGAGTCGTTATCCTGGAGATACACGGTGGGGTCCAAACCCAACTCCTGGGCTCTCCTAACGGTGTCGACGTCGGCTATTGCCCCGGCGGCATCGGTGGGGCCATCGGTTCCGTCGGTGCCCCCGCTGAGGATGACGATGTCCTTCAATCCGTGAATATCCAATGCCGAAGCGAGGACGAATTCCTGATTTCTCCCCCCGAGGCCTTTCCCCCGAATAGTCACCGTGGTCTCCCCTCCGGAGATGACGCAGGCGGGTGGGCCGATGGGATGATTCGTTTTTACGATTTCCCTTGCAATAGCCGCATGGATTTTGGCCGCCTCCCTCGTCTCTCCCTCTATAAACGTAGAAAGGATGAGGGGTTTATATCCTAATTCTATTGCCCTTCGCTCAGCCGCTTTGACCGCGATGATGTTACTTCCGATAATCACGTTGTAGGTTTTTTCGAAGATGGAATTGCCAGCTTTAGGCGTTTCCTCGATTTCTCCCTTGATGCCTCGTTGAAACCGAACCTTGATGGATTCGGGGACTTTTTCCGAGAGGTTATATTTTCTCAGGATGGCCATACATTCGCCAAAGGTGCTATTATCGGGAACGGTAGGTCCCGAACCGATGACATCCAGTGGATCACCGACGACATCGGATAGAATGAGGGAGATCACGGTAGATGGGTATGCAAGCCTGGCCAAGCCTCCACCTTTGAGCTTGGAGATGTGTTTGCGGATGGCATTGATCTCGTTGATGTTCGCCCCGCACTCCAAAAGGAGGTTGGTCATCTTCTGTTTGTCCTCAAGAGAGATTCCATTGGCAGGCGAGGGCAACAAGGCGGATCCTCCTCCGGAGATGAGGCAAATCACCAGGTCACCTTCACCCAGTTGCTCGAGCAATTGGCCGATCTCCTCCGCACCCGAGACCCCTCTTTGGTCCGGGATGGGATGACCCACTTCGTTGAGTTTGATCTTTTTCAGTTCGGTGAGGTGTCCGTATTTTACGTTGATGATCCCTCGTGTGATTCGATCACCCAGAATTTCCTCCAAGGCCAAGGCCATAGAGGCTCCAGCCTTCCCACCCCCGATAACAGAGATATGGCCATAATCTCGGAGGGGATAAACTTTTCCATTGACCCTGAGATCTTTCCCTTTCAACGTAAGGTGTCTTTTGACGGCCTCCACGGGATCAACTGCCCTCAGGGCGTGGTGGAAGATTTCTATCCCATCGCTCCTGAGTTGTTGGAGGTCTTTACCCGGAGTCATGATTTGTTTTGCTCATTAAGATGGTTTGGGGATAATCCCGGGGGATTTGCTTCAACTTTCCTCTACAGTTTTTCGGAAGAGCCTGCCTCTCCCGTCGCGTGTTACGTGGCGGGAATTACCTCGGTTTCCGTTGACTTCTCTTCCAGTATCGGGGTTTCGTACTCCGCGGAGATTTGAGCCTCCTGGGCCTTTTTCAGCTTCTCCTCCAACTCCCCCTTCGCTTTGTGGAGTCTTTTGACGGTGTTCTTTAGATTGAGGCGGCTGCCAAGCCCGACGAGGGTTCCTACCACGATGCCGATGAAGAAGGGAATGAATATCAAGAGGTACATGTCAAAAGGCGGGGTTTCCCAGCCAAAATAGTAGGAAATGGTAACGGGTTGAGTGTTATTCTTCGCGAAGGAAACCGCTAGGATGAGGACCAAAACGAGGACGACGAGTTTAACGTAATTCATGGCTTTCCCCCCTCCGTGTGGGTTAAATAATGGGTTTTTCTTTAGTTGGAAAATAGAAAGAGACCCAGGAGTAGGGTCCTTGGGCACTTCTACACGATGTCCGATTCCCCATAGAAGGCTCTATCCCTTTTTCGCCCTAGGCCTTCTGGGTTTAGGAGGCTTTTCCTCAGGGGGTTTTTCCTCCGGCTTTCCCCTCACGGCCTTTTCCAGGCGGTCGATGGCACCGGCTGTCCTTCCCCTGATGGATTCCGTAACGGATGTCAGTTGTTCGATCTGTTCCTTGAATCCAACCCCTGCCCGTTCCTTGAGGGATTCCATGGATGAAGAAAGGGAATCAACCTTTTGCTTCAGTTCCTTTGCCCCCCCGGTCCTTCGGTAAGCCAGGATGGAAATGATCAGGGCAATAATGGCGATGATGAAGGTGACTACCTGCATTCCTTGTACCCCCTCTCTTTTGATGAACTATATGATTGGTTTTTTTTCCTCTTCCTCTGCCTTGACCTTTCGTTTTCTCCGGGAGTAGTCCGTCGTCCGTGTAAGGAGCCACCCCAGGATGATGCCGATAAAAAGGGTGCTCAAGAGCATAAGAGCCGCTGGAATAGATTTCTCCCACGGATAAAATTTAATATTGATCACCTGGGTATTTTGAATGGTAAAGATGACGATCAGGATGGCTAAGACGATGAATACAATAGTTTTGACTGACATAGAGGATCCCTTCTTCTGGAATTACCTTTTTTTCCGTACCTCTTCCAATTTCAGGGTCTTCCCCAATTTTTCAAGGGCCTCGCCGGTTTCCTGTTTGAGCTTTTTGGTCTTCTGCTCTAACTTTTCCACTTGTTGAACGGTTTCCCTCTTCAGTGTTTCCGTTTTGCCCTGCAAGGTTTTGATCTCGTTTTGCAGGCCCACCATTCCCCCCGTGCGCTGATAGCTGATGATGGAAAAGATAAGTGCAATGATAGCGATAATGAGAGCTAGGGTGGCCCTAAATCCTCCCCTTACGATTCTTTGTGCCTTTTCTGCCATTCTATTCCACCCCATGAGGAAAAATTGACTTTGGATTTCGCAACATCACATTCACTCCTATCGCCCACAAGGGGTCAAGCCGATTTTCGTGTGGGTTTTTCAACCTCTGCGAGGGGTTTACCCAGGATCTTTTTGAGGTCTTCCTCCTCAACCACCTCCTTCTCCAACAGCACGGTGGTCAGTTTTTTTAATTGTGCCTTGTTCTGAAGCAATATCCCCTTGGCTCTGGCGTACGTCTCGTCGATGATGCGTTTTACCTCTTCATCGATCTCCTTGGCCGTTTCCTCGCTATATTCCCTGGAGGATTGGAAGGGGGATTGTAAAAAGAGGGGTCTCTTCTCCTTTTCGAAGGTGACGTAGCCCAGCTTCTCACTCATGCCATATTCCTTGACCATACTCGTGGCGATGTCGGTTGCCCTCTGAAGGTCGTTATGGGCTCCGGTTGAGATTTCTCCGAAGGTGATTTCTTCGGCGATTCTTCCACCCAACAATACGGTCAATCGGTCCAGGAGTTCGGATTTCGTCATGAGGTATCGGTCTTCCGTGGGCAGCTGAAGCGTATAGCCCAAAGCTGAGATGCCCCGAGGTATAATGGAAATCCGGCGAACGGGATCTGAGCCGGGGAGGACTGAGGCTACCAGGGCGTGGCCCGACTCGTGATATGCCACGATCTCCTTCTCCTTTTTGGACATCAGCCTTCTCTTCTTCTCCAGGCCCGCTACGACCCGGTCGATGGCCTCCTCAAAATCCTCCATTTCCACCTGATCTTTGTTTTTCCGGGCAGCCAAAAGGGCCGCTTCATTGACGATGTTGGCCAGATCTGCCCCCACAAAGCCCGGGGTTCGTGCGGCGATTATCTTCAGGTCCACCTCCTTGGCCAATTTCACTCCCGGGGTGTGGACTTTCAATATCTCCTCCCTGCCCACGATATCGGGCCGATCCACTAGAATATGCCTGTCGAACCGGCCTGGCCTCAGCAGGGCAGGGTCTAGGATTTCCGGTCGGTTCGTTGCGGCCATGATGATGACGCCGGTATTGGGATCGAACCCATCCATCTCCGCCAGCAGCTGATTAAGGGTTTGTTCCTGTTCGTCGTGCCTGCCCAGGGGATTGACGCCTCTCGCCTTTCCCAGTGCGTCAAGTTCGTCGATGAAGATGATGCAGGGAGCTCGCTGCTGAGCTTGTCCAAAAAGATCCCTCACCCGGGCAGCTCCAACCCCAACGAACATCTCGACGAAATCGGATCCACTGATGCTGAAAAAGGGCACGTTGGCCTCACCGGCCACAGCCCTTGCCAATAAGGTCTTGCCAGTCCCGGGAGCCCCGACTAACAATACTCCTTTAGGGATTTTCCCCCCCAACTTCTTGAATTTCCCCGGGTTCCTGAGGAATTCAATAACCTCCTGCAACTCCTCCTTCGCCTCATCGATCCCGGCGACGTCCTTAAAGGTGACCTTATTCTCTTGTTGGGCAAAGATCTTCGCCCTGCTCTTTCCGAAGGAGAGAGCCCCCGCCTCGGGGCCCATTCTGGTAAAGAGCAGTCGCCATATGAGGAAGAAGAAGATAATGGGAATCACCCAAGCAAGAATGCCGCTCAGCCATTTATTTTCCTGTTTTCCCTTATATTGGATTCCCTTTTTGTCCAGCTCCTTGATTAATTCCGGATCTTCCACCCTAACCGTCTGGAAGGATGTGCCAGGCTGCTCGGCATCGGTATAATCCTTCTTCTTCCCCCGTATGATGTCCGGCGTTATCACCAAGTCCTCTACTTTGTTTTCCTTGACCAGCTCTTTGAATTGGCTATAGGAGATTTCGTTAACCCTTTTGCTGGTTAGATAGTTTTGTAAAAGGAAGATCAAGAGGAAGGCTATGACGATGTACCATATGGTGAAATGCGTCTTTTTTGAGGTTGGGGGCGGACTCCTCTTCCGCCGTCCCCGGGAATCATTCAACCCCAGCCAATCCCTCAGGTTGGGCTTTTCCCTTCTATTATTCCTTTTGGGCATCTCAATTCCCACAGACCCCTGTGGGCCTCAACAATGGAAGCCCATACAACAAATTTAGCTGAAATCAGGATTGTTTTCAACCATTTTCCGTCTCGGTATTGTCCTCGAACACCCTTTTAAAAATCTCATCCACATGCCTCAGGCTACTCTTGAGGTCGAAACATTCCTCGATTTCCTTATGGGTGAGTACCTTGGTGATATCTGGGTCCTTTAAGACCTCCTCCTTGAAATCGGTCTCCTCCTCCCAAACCTTCATGGCGTTCCTTTGAACCATGGCGTAGGCTTCCTCCCGGGAGATCTTCCTCTTGGTCAGTTCCAACATGAGCCCCTCAGAAAAGACCAACCCTTTCGTCTTTTCCACATTTCTCATCATATTATCGGGGTAAACCAGGAGATTATCGATGATAGTGATCGCCCTGTTGAGCATGTAGTCCAGCAGGATGGTGCTATCCGGCGCGATAACCCTTTCCACTGAGGAGTGGCTGATATCCCTCTCATGCCAAAGGGGTACGTTCTCAAGGGCAGTCAGTGAATTTGCCCTTACGAGCCGCGCCAAGCCACAGAGGTTCTCCGAGAGAATGGGGTTCCGTTTGTGGGGCATGGCCGAGGATCCCTTTTGACCCTTTGTGAAGAATTCCTCTGCCTCGAGGACCTCAGTCCTCTGCAGGTGGCGAATTTCCACGGCGAACTTCTCAATGGATGAGGCGATGATGGCCAATGTGGTGAAGAACTCGGCATGACGATCCCTTTGAATAATTTGGGTTGAGATGGGGGAGGGTTTCAAACCACATTTCCGGCAAACGTAATCCTCCACAAAGGGAGAGGTATGGCCAAAGGTTCCCACGGCGCCGGAAATTTTCCCGTAACTGATAGCCTCCTTCGCTCTTTCCATACGGGCCAGGTTCCTGCGCATTTCATCATACCAGAGGGCCATCTTCAGGCCAAAGGTAATCGGTTCTGCATGAATCCCATGGGATCTGCCGATCATTACCGTATCCTTATATCGAGCGGCCTTGTTCTTGAGGACCGAAAGGAGGTTAAGGATGTCCTCGATGATTAGCTTTGAGGCCTCTTTCAAGAGCAAAGCCAGGGACGTATCCAAGATATCAGAAGAGGTGAGGCCGTAATGAATATATCGCGAAGCCTCTCCCACATTCTCGGCCACCGCCGTTAGGAAAGCGACCACATCGTGTTTCGTCACCTTTTCAATCTCAGCGACTCGTTCGACATCGAACCGCGCCTTCTCCTTGATTTCCTTCAACGCATGAGGGGGAATTTCACCCATCTCCGCAAATGCCTCGCATGCCAGGATCTCGATGCGAAGCCACTTATTAAGTTTGTTCTCATCAGTCCAAATTCGTCCCATTTCGGGGCGGGTGTATCTCGGAATCATAGTGCTCTCCTTGTTGGAATCGAAATAAGGGCCATGATGCAAGAGAATTCGCGCAAGAGGCCTTGATTAGGAAGAGGAGAACCGCTTTCAAGGGGAACTTTGCCTTGAAGTGACCATTTTAAAGATCATGATGGGGAGGGAAGGTCCCCCACAGTTCGGTTGAGAGGAGGATTTCCCTCATCGGCCTTACGTCATTTTACCTGGTGGCCTCCAAAAGTCAACAGAATTAATACTGGAGTCTCCTCAATTTGTTGGGTTTGTTGAGTTACTTGGGTTTATTGAATTTCCTCAATTCCCAGGGTTTGTGTGGTTTATACCGTTTTGATCGTTGGGATCGTTTATAACGCTTAGATCGTCAGTTTGGTTTAATGGTTTAATTGGGTTTTTGGCGAAAGCCCGGGAAATCCCAGAAATAGTACTGATGCTTTCCGCTTTTTTGGGGGACACGTCTATAACACTTTAGAGAGGGAGGGAACAGATCATCTGTTGACAAAGGCGGGCTGAGTTTCATATCATGATTTCGGTGTGAACCGCCGAGAGCGGAAGAAGAAGTCGAATGATCATCATTAAATCCGAGCGCGAAATCGATTGTCTCAGGAGAAGCAACCAAATCGTTGCCGCTGTTTTCCGCGAAATCAAGAAGATGGTGAGGCCGGGTATCACAACTCGGGAGCTCGACCGAGAGGCGGAAATGTTGATCAGGGCGCGGGGGGGAATCCCCGCTTTTAAAGGGTACAAGCCCCCTGGTTATCGTTCTGAGTTTCCGGCAAGCATGTGTATTTCAGTTAATGAGGAGGTGGTTCATGGTATCCCCGGTCCCCGAAAGCTGAAACAGGGGGATATCGTTAGCCTAGATGTGGGGGTATTGCTCGATGGGTATTACGGCGACGCAGCCGTTACCCTTCCCGTCGGCAATATCAGCGAGGAGGCAAAGAGGTTGATGGAGGTTACGGAGAGGGCTCTATACCTCGGGATAGAAAAGGCCAAGGTGGGGAATCGCCTCTCCGATATCTCCCATTGCATTCAGGCTTATGCAGAGGGAAGCGGATATTCCGTTGTGAAAGATTTCGTGGGCCATGGGATCGGGAAATCCCTTCACGAGAATCCCCAAATCCCTAATTTCGGGCCTCCGCATCAAGGACCGAGGCTGAAGCAGGGCATGATCTTTGCCTTGGAACCCATGATAAACGCGGGAACCTGGCAGGTGATCAGATTGGGCGACGAGTGGACCGTCGTTACAGCTGACGGGAAGCTATCGGCGCATTTCGAGCATAGCATTGCCTTGACGGATGGAGATCCAGAGATCCTAAGTATGGGATAAGGACCCCTAAAAAACGGGGAAAGGAACCTTTGAGCGCGAATTTATACCGTACTTGCACCAAAATGTGTATGCCTTAACCGCATGACCGCAGCACTGCAGAAGCTTAACCCATCAGAGTTTATACTTGAATTCCCTCAACAAGTCTTTCCGCCAGGCCACTCCATCCTCTTTTTCCACGCCCTTGGGAGGGAAACCATCGACTATGCCCATAATTCCCCTTCCCTGGTCAGTCTCCGCAATGATCACCTCTACGGGGTTTGCCGTAGCGCAGTAGATGGCGCAGACTTCCTGGCACATTTTAATGGCGTTGAGCACGTTGATGGGGAAGGCATCCCTCATTACTACTACAAAGGTGTGGCCGGCGCTGACCTTCAATCCCATGCTTTGGGCCATCTTTTTCAGATCTTCATCATTCCCCTCGAGCCTCAACAGGCAGGCCCCAGAGGCTTCGCAGAAGGCGATGCCAAATTTTGCATTGGGCACCGTGGACGCCATGATTTCATAGAGGTCCTCCACGGTCTTGATGAAATGGCCTTGTCCCAAGATGATATTGTAGCCCTCCGGAATTTCCAATTTCACCGTCTTCAATTCCATTTCACCTTCCCTCCCTTTCCCCCTCTCGGATCATGGTCTCGATCACTTCCCTGCTCGGGTGATCGGGGAATATCTCAAGGCCTTTCTTGAAATAGACAGTTGCCTCCTTCCGATTTCCCATATCGTAGTATGTTTTTCCCAGGTTGATATAGGGTAGGTAAAAATTGGGATCTAACTCAATGGCCTTTTTGAAGGCCTCAATTTCCTTCTGCCTCCATTTGAGGCTCCTCAGCTGAGCGTATTTGTTACGGTAAGCGATTGCGAGGTAGTTGTATCCCACGGCCGAGCGTGGTTCTTTTTGTAGGCCTTTCTCGTACTTCTCAATCGCCTCGTCGTACTTACCCCTTTTGACGAGCGAAGCCCCTTGCTCAAAATAAGCTGTGGCGCCCTTCTTGTCCTGGAGCGAGGCACAAGCAGCGAGAATAACCAAAATAGCGAGGATAAGAATGATAATCTTCTCAGCCGATTTGACTATTCTCGATAAAGCCATCTATTATCTCCCACAAACCCTACTACACGCCCCTTACCTCGATATCCCTTCCCCCATGATGGACCCATAGCATCCCGTCCCATGGGATGAAGAACCAGTTGGACATTTCGATGTATACCACGTGTGTAGGCTCTGGTCAATAAGCTGAAGTCCCCTGAGTTTCTCGAGGAAGTCCTTCTCCCTGAGCATAATGTGCTGGAGAGCTCAAAAATGTAATTACCCTCAGGATTTGCCCATCGGTTTCAAACATAACCGCACCATTCCTGTCCGTCCGCGAGATTCGACACCCGGCACGTTCGTATTGGTTGAGGATTTTCGCGCTGGGCAGGTTGAAGATGTTTCGAAAACCCACCGTGAACAGAGCCTGTGAAGGCTTGACGGCTTCGAGGAATCTCCTCGTGCTGGACGTTTGGCTCCCGTGGTGGGGAACTTTCAACACGTCCGATCTCAGGTCTTTTTTGGATTGAACCAATTGGGCCTCGGCTTCTTCCTCTATATCCCCGGTAAGGAGGAATCGGTGATTCTTGTGCGTGATCTTCAGGACGATGGAGCGGTTATTAGTTGTGGATCCTGGATTTCCCCCGTGCATCATCCCGGGTGGGGGGGGATTCAACACCTCCACCTTGACGCCGTTGATCCATCGAAGAGGCGATGCATCGTGGACCACGGTTCGGCGAATTTGCCTCCGTGCAACGATGTCCATGAGTTCCAGGTATGGCACGGAGGAATACTGCTGGCCGTTTTCCCAAAACTCGTTGACTTTGAAGGAATTGGCGATAAATTTCAGGCCGTTGAGATGGTCCGGATGTGGATGGGTGAGGACGAGGTAGTGGAGGGTTGTGATCCTTTTTTTCCAGAGCACTGGGGCTACCACATTTCTTCCCACATCGAAGCGATCGTCATAAAAACCGCCTCCATCGATCAACATCCTCTTCCCCCCGGGAAATTCGATCAGAATACTATCCCCCTGTCCAACGTCGATGAAGGTGACCCTCAATCCCTTGGTCAGGTAGGTCTGGGTATACCAGTAGGATATGTCCCCTGCAAGGGCGACGAGCAGGAGAATCGAGATGGGCACAAGTCGTTTTATCCTCTTGAGGTTGGCCAGATAGAGAATGAGAACGTAGAATAACCCGATCTCAAAAAAGGTGGGTGTGACGACGTAGTGAGAAGCATGGGGTATTGATGCGAAAAGGTGTACCACCTTGATGACGAGGAAGGAAAAGGCAGAGGTCAAAGTGGCGAATAACGAGCTCGCCGGTAACCAGATCAAGGCGGTCAAGGAAGTGATCAATCCCACGATGACAACAAAGCCTGCCAGGGGGATGATGATCAGATTGCTCAACAAACCAAAGATCGACATTCGGTTGAAATAGTACGCCACCAAGGGCCAGGTCCCTACCATGGCGGCCAAGGAGACGAATATGAAGATCTTGAGGTGGTTTAGGAACGTTTGATAGGGACTCGGTTTTCTCAGCACGAGGGGATGAGGTTTGGGAAGGAGTTCGGACAATCTAGGGAGGAGGTAGAGGATGGCCAGTACGGCGACAAAGGAGAGCTGGAAGGAGACGTCGAAAAGGGAGCTCGGGGAGACCAGCAGAATAAGGAGAGCGGCCACGGCAAGCGTATTGTACAGATTTCGCTGTCTATCCAAGAGGATGGAGATCAGGTAGATGACGATCATGATAGCCGCACGAACGGTGGAAATTCGCGCCCCTGCGATGAACGTGTAGAGGACCAACGGTGGAATTGTGGCCAGGGCCGAGATCTTTTGGATGTTCAGGGTGAGGGCGAGGGTTTCGGACCACCTAAGGGTCCATTTCATCAGGAGAAACACAACGAGGGCGATGATGCCCATATGGAGGCCCGATATAGCGATGATATGGGCTACTCCAGCAACGACGAATTCCTCCTTCACCTCTTCCGCGATTTCCTCCCTCTCCCCCAGGATGAGGGCCTTCATGATGCCGCGGGTTTCCACAGGGGCGTTTTTTTCCAGGATGGTTCGGATCCTCTCCCGCCATGTCTCCATGAGTTGAAGGAAGGGGTTTCCTTTTCCACGCGCTATGGTGACGATCCCCGTACCCTTTTTCACATATCCGGTGACCCAGATTCCCTTGCGTGCCAAAAATCGTCGGTAGTCAAATCCCCCGGGATTATTGAAGTTTCTCGGACGATAGAGTTTGGCTATGAAACGGATTCGATCTCCATACCGGAGATTTCCGTGGTATTCCTCGACGGAAATAAGAACGTTACCACGGGCCTTGATGAATCCATCGGGGAGATATATTTTCTCTACCTTCAGGTAGAGCTTTGCTCCTCGCGACGATGGGATGGGCCTCCGATAAAGGAGACCTTCCACATTGACCCTCCCCTTACCCGCGTAATGGAGGATATGGTTCCGAGGGAAGTGAGGACGGAGGTGAAGGTTGATGAGCACTATCCCCAATAGCCAAAAAAGGGTAAGGATGGCGGCTGTCCGGAGCGTAGGCCGGTTCCGGAGAATCGACACGATGGAGATGAGGATCAAGGAGGTGATGCCGGCATATAAAACGGTCGTTGGAATGGCGAGGTGAACCCCCACCATCAATCCAAAGATATAGGCGATCACGATGGGGATAAGGGGCATATGAATGGGCTGTCGGCTCCTTAACCAGTTCATGTGCATAGATGGAGGTTATGAGGATAGATGCGGTTGTGCCGAAAAATAGCAGATTCAGTCAGGAGAGTCAAAGGAGATTTCGGGCCAAACCCTGCTTCTTTGGTGTTTCGTGGCAGAAGGCCCCTTGGGATGGCCTTCGCGGTTACTACTTTCAGGGGTTAAGGAATCCAACTCTAATAGGCGTTCATCAACAGTTCCTGCTTCACCCTGAATAATTTCTCGCTCAGGCTGACGTGGTAGACATGGGGGTTTTGGAATCGCTTGAATTCAGAGCCCAAGCGATCGAGGTTCCTCTTCGTATTCTCCTGGATTTGTCCGAGAGGAGGGGTATCGTAGACCCGTTTGCCGTTGATGAAGACGGGGACAAACAATTCATCCCTCTCGAAGTTGGAGGGATAAGTCTTATAGATATGGGGAAATACCGGATGGAATGCCCTCGTGGGCTCGTCGGAATCGGGAATTTCGTCCTGGAGGAACATGACATCCCCCCGCATTATGCCCGTTTCATCGATGTATCGAACCAGCTTCTTTACCCCTGGGTTTGTAATCTTTTCCGGATTGTCAGACCTCTTGATCTTGGGGGCCATCTTCCCGTTTTCAGTGATGGCCGTCAGCTTATAGACCCCGCCGAGGGCGGGGCATGAGTATGAAGTGACGAGCCTCGTTCCCACACCCCAGATATCGATTTCCGCCTCCTGTTTCTTCAAACTCTCTATGAGCCATTCGTCGAGGTCGCTGGAGGCGAGGATTTTGGTCCCTTTAAGCCCGTTCTCATCCAACATCCTCCTGGACTGTTTACTGAGGTAGGCGAGATCACCGCTATCGAGCCTGATCCCTATCAACTCGCCTTTCCCGGTATCCCTCAATTCCAGTCCAACTTTAATTGCATTGGGGACGCCGCTTCTGAGGGTGTCGTAGGTATCAACCAACAGAAGGCAGCTCTGGGGGTAGACCTTTGCATAGGTCCTGAAGGCCTCCAACTCGGAGGGGAAAGACTCTATCCAGCTGTGCGCGATGGTTCCCCTGACAGGTATCCCCAGGGTTTTTCCCGCCAAAAGGTTTGACGTACCCATGGCCCCTCCAATAAAAGATGCCCTAGCCGCGCCGAGGGCAGCGTCAGGGCCGTGGGCCCTCCTGAGGCCGAATTCGACGACGGGATCCCCCTCAGCAGCAATGCAGACTCGGGCTGCTTTTGTAGCGATCAGGGTCTGGAAGTTCATGATGTTCAACAAGGCGGATTCGATAAACTGGGCCTCGGGAAGCGGGGCTGTTACCCGGATGATGGGTTCGTTGGGGAAGATGATCGTTCCCTCGGGGACCGCGGATAGATCCCCCGTAAAGCGAAGCTTCCTTAAGTAATCGAGCACATCCCTGGGAAATATGTGGAGGGTCTCAATATAGGCTATATCGTCTTCGGTGAACCCAATATTTTCGATGTATTCAATCACCTGTTGGAGTCCTGCGGCGATGCAGAATCCCCCATCATCGGGTACCTTCCGGAAGAAGTAATCGAAGTTGGCCCATTGGTCCTTTTTCCCGGTGACGAAGTATCCCCCAACCATGGTCAATTCATAGAAGTCCGTTAAAGCTGTTAGATTGCGCATTTCATCCCTCCCATGAAGGTCGGAAAGGTTTATTTAAGGTTAATACTTTACCACAAATTCCACCACCGGGAAAGCATTGTTTTCATTGGAGTTTCGTTTCCTTCGAGACCGTCTTTGGAGAAGTGAACTCTCCCTCTCAGGGTCGAGGCCCAGTGCGAGTTTTGGAGTCCTTGACTTTCAGGAGAACACTACAGGACTGAGATGCATACCTTCTCTATCGCTCTTGCATGAAGCCATGTACAGTCCCACGATCGGGCGGAAAATCGAGCCCTCCCTCAGGGAATTTGGCAGGTTGCCAATTCGGTTTCATTGCGTTTCAATAATAGTAGGGATCAAGACTCGGAGAATCTGAATATCTCTCCTAAGACTAAAGGGAGATGAGCTGGCAAGAAGGAAGGTACAATGAGAATGATTTGAAGGAAGTTTTGGTTTACAATAAAGTTGAGTAGTTCTTGTTTGGTGATTGAAACTACTTCAGGGGGAAGAGATGAAAGTACTTATACTTTATTACAGTATGCATGGAAACAACTTCAGAATGGCCCAAGCTGTGGCCGGGGGGGTGAGGGAAGGGGGAGGGGAGCCGATGGTCCGCACGGTTCCCGAGTTGATTCCGGCCGAGGTGATTCAAAAGGATGAGCGTTTAAAGGAGGCGAAAGAGATACAGAAGGATGTTCCCATTGCTACCCAAGATGATTTGATTACATGTGACGGGCTTATCTTGGGATCGCCTACACGCTTTGGGAACATGTGTGCTCAAATGCGGAACTTCTGGGACCGAACAACCCAGATCTGGCTAAACGGGGGGCTGATTGGGAAACCGGCGGGCGTCTTTACTTCAACAGCTTCCATGCATGGAGGACAAGAGACCACGCTCATCTCGATGATGTTCACCCTCATTCACCATGGAATGGTTATCGTGGGTGTACCCTACTCTGTCGAAGAACTGGTCACCACTGAGAGGGGAGGAACTCCGTATGGGGTGTCAGACGTGGTGGGGCCGATGGCTGATCAACCACCTACCGAAATAGATCTAAAAATCGGGCGTGTCTTGGGCAAACGGGTTACTGAGATAGCTGGTAAGCTCAAAAGCTAAAAGCATGATAGGAGCAGACTGGACAGAAAAGGAGTAAACCTCACTTTTGACTAAAAACAACAACCGCTCTATCTCTGGTGAACTAATACACATCCTGATGTTTTTTGTTTTTGGGGCCTATGGAAGAAAGGAGGGAGAAAATGGCAGAACCTATCCGTATTTCTCCAGAAGAAGTCAGGCGAAACGTAACTTCCGGCTCGGCACTGCTTGTCTGCGCATACGATGATGAAGAGAAATGCAAGAGGGTTCGTCTGGAAGGTTCGATTTCGCTAACAGAGTTCAAACTTAAACTTTCCGCCTTGGCGAAGGACCAAGAGATCATCTTCTACTGCGCTTGACCCAACGAAACGACCGCTGCCGGTCAGGCGGCGAAATACACGCAACAAGGATACGACAACGTGAAAGTGCTCGGTGGAGGATTTGAGGGCTGGAAAAATGCCGGCTACCTTCTCGGGACATGATGGGATAGCTGCGAGCGAGGGGGGGAAGTTGGCAGAATACCATATCTGAGCCGGGTAGAGGACACAATTATACACAGGGAATCGAGGAAGTTCTTCTTCTAAGGAGAGGTGCCTATGCCATACCAGCCAATTGAAAACTACGGAATCATCGGAGACATGCGCACGATGGCGCTGGTGGGGATGAACGGGTCGATCGACTGGTTCTGCTTCCCGCATTTTGACTCGCCCAGTGTCTTTGCAGCCATCCTTGACGACAAAAAAGGAGGATACTTCAAGATTGCACCCACTGTTGGTGGAATAACGCATAAGCAGTTTTACTGGCCGGAGACCAATGTTCTCGTCACACGCTTCCTCTCAGCAGATGGTGTAGGTGAGATCATGGACTATATGACAGCGTCAGTTCCCCGTAGGGGAAATGAGCACCACCACCAACTGTTTCGCCGTGTCAACGTGGTGCGGGGAACGATGCCCTTCCGGATGGAATGCCGTCCGGCTTTTAACTACGGGCGGGACAAACATACAATTGAAATTTCCCTGGAAGGTGCGGCCTTTTACTCCCCAGGGCTCAGCCTCGGGCTCTCATCCAGTCACCTCTTAAAAAAGAGGGGAAACGAAGCTGTCCGTGAGTTCACCCTACAAGAGGGGCAAACGGCGATCTTCATTCTCCAGGAAATCGAACCAGGAGCAGGCTGTTCCGCTTGTCTTGCTGATCAGGAAGCGGTTGAAGTCTTCATCGATACGGTTGAGTACTGGCGTCGCTGGATCTCGAAGTGCACCTACACCGGTCGGTGGCGGGAGACGGTTCATCGATCTGCGCTGGCGCTGAAGCTGCTGACGTATGAGCCGACGGGAGCGATCGTCGCGGCCCCGACGACGAGTCTTCCAGAAGCTGTGGGAGGCGAGCGTAACTGGGACTACCGGTACACGTGGATCCGGGATGCTGCCTTCACGCTGTACGGGTTGCTTCGTATTGGGTTCACGGAGGAAGCCGCTCAATTCACGCATTGGCTGGAAGCCCGGAGTCACGAGCTCAATCCTGACGGATCCTTGCAAATCATGTACGGGATTGAGGGACAGCACACCCTTTCCGAAGAGAGCTTGGACCACCTGGAGGGCTACAAGGGCTCCCGCCCGGTCAGGGTCGGAAACTCTGCCTACAACCAACTCCAGTTGGACATCTACGGTGAACTCATGGATTCGGTGTACCTCTACAATAAGTACGGGAGTCCCATCTCATACGAACTCTGGACTCACTTAAGGCGTCTCGTGGATTGGGTGTGCGGGAACTGGCAGGAGGCAGACGAGGGAATTTGGGAGGTTCGCGGTGGGCGGCAGCACTTCGTCTACTCGAAGCTTATGTGCTGGGTCGCCCTCGACCGCGCCTTGCGCCTGGCGGACAAACGCTCGTTTCCCGCGGAGCGGAACCGGTGGCTGAAGATCAGGGACCAAATATACGAAGAGATCATGACTCGTGGATGGAGTTCGAAACGCCAGGCCTTCGTACAGCATTACGGCAGCGAGTCCCTGGATGCCTCAAACCTGATGATGCCCTTGGTGTTCTTCCTCTCCCCGACGGATCCGAGAATGCTCAAGACCCTGGATGCCATAAACCGGTCGCCCGAGAATGGCGGACTCGTCTCCAACAGTTTGGTCTATCGTTACAACCCGGAAGAGACCGCCGATGGCGTGGGAGGAGAAGAGGGAACCTTTAACATCTGTACCTTTTGGCTCGTCGAGGCTCTAACACGGGCGGGGCAGGTTGATCCTGCACGGCTCGACGAGGCCCGGCTCATGTTTGAACAGATGCTGGGCTACGCCAATCATCTGGGACTTTATGCCGAGCAGACCGGCCACCGGGGAGAGGCGTTAGGGAATTTTCCTCAGGCATTTACCCATCTAGCTCTGATCAGTGCCGCCTTCAATCTCGATAAAGCTCTGGGCAGAAAGGCCTAACATGGAAACTGCCTAATGCTTCCACCATCAACTGGTAGTTGCAGGAATATCAGGCCAGTTAGTCGAATATCCAGATCGAGAGACATCTCAACATGCGTAAATCTGTAATGTCTTAAGTAGTTGGTTTTGCTATAACTTTTTTGGTTTGAGTGCCAATCGGGTGGAAAATGCCACATCGTTCAAAGGGTTTCCATCCGTGAGAAGGCCTTCGCCGAGGTAACCTGGTTCTGACCATGGAGGAACTCGTGGGCACGGCCTAGACCCAGGGGAAAGCGTCATGATTGCTATGGAGCAGTGGTTTCATGGGCTCGATTGTCGTTGAGGGCGATTGGCCGGATGATTCCATCTAAGACCTGGCGGGAAGGGGGAAGTTCCTCTTCCTCTCGGGTGAGTGACACTGTTTTCCCTCTCCTGAACTCAGCGAGGTGTTCGTTCACCTCTTCAAGGATGGCGTTTGAAAAGGCTTTTCCGGCAATCCCCTCTACTGCCTCAGTGACGATCTTTTGAAATCGCGCCAATTCTTGAGGCGACAGCTTCACGTGCTCGATCCCCTGTCTCGCCATTACCGTGAGAGCCTCTTCATTATCCTTACGCGTTTCGGCATTGATAGGGGCAAGGGCCTTCCGGAAGATCTCTTTTACTGTCTTGCGGTGATCCTGGGGGATCCTCTCAAAGGCTTTCCGGGTTATGACAACCGCTCCCATAGCATAACTGAGGGGGACCGTGGTGATATACCCAACCTTTGTGAACCACTGAAGCGCGATGGCCCCGAAGGGTGTGCTGTAGATAACATCTATGAGACCCGTCTGAAGGGCTACGAGAACATCTGAAATTCCCAGCGGAACTGGTACCACACCAGCCTTCCGGAACACTGCTTGGCTCATGGAGTCTCCCTCAGGAACCCACACTTTTGCTCCCCGAACCGCGTCCACGCTTGACATGGGCGCCTTTGACATCATATATATGAAACCGATCTCGGACCAGCCGAGGAGAACATAACCCTTGTCCTCCAAACCTTTCTCGAGTCGGTCGGTGATTCTCCGCAAGACATGGTCCACCTCCTCATAGTTGCGGAACAGAAAAGGGGTCGCCAGTACATTAAACTCCTTGTCAACCTCAGCTAATCCTATACCCATCAGCCCGGCGATCTGGATCTGACCGATCCGCATCTTCCGCAGTACGGTATGATCGTCACCCATCACGCCGCCCGGATAGGCCCTCATTCTTACCATTCCCCCCGTGCGAGACATCAATTCACGGTTTGCCTTGTGGAAGGCCTTCATCCAGGGACTCCCCTCTGGAGCCAAAGTTGCCATCTTCAGGGTCACCCCTTTTTCTCCCGCAAGAACTGAAGTCGAAAAGACAAGGACAACGTTAATCCCAACAAACATCCAAAGAATCGTTCTGAATATTTTCATCGTTCCATTATATCAATTCTGATGTGCGAGAAACCAGTATGAGGGCAGGTTTAGGTTTTGATCAATAATTTACCTAACTGACGACCCTTCCGTCTTTTTCATCAATAGAAGGTCGATACGCTTTTGAAAAATGTAAAAAGAAAGAATCGCTCCCTTTTTCCTCAATATTGTCTCTTCTTTTGACATTCTTAGAAAAGGTTTGTTAACCTTAATTTGAAGGTTCTTAGTTTCCATGCTCAATTGAAGAACAAGGGAGTGATTTCATATGGGCCCATCAGAGCAAAAACTGTTTGAGAAATCGGTCATTCGGCCTCAGATGAGTATCGAAGACTTCAAGTTTCGCGGACAGGGCATGCCGGTGGAACGATTGAGGCAAATCAAAAGGGCATTACTCACTTTCCACACCCTGGAAACGATGGCAGCCAATATTTACAAATTTCAACTCACAAAAGATCCCTCCGAACTCAATCGTCAATTAATCATTGCCATGTGCAATGAGATGTCCCACATTCAGGATTTTCAGATTAAACTGTACGAATATGGCTGGAGACCGAGCAAACTAAGATGGGCGTTTTGGATCGTCGGGTTTGCCATTGGCTTCGGGTCCCGACTCTTGGGTAGGCGGGCCATTCTTAAGACAGCAGTCTGGTTGGAGGAAAAAGCTGTTCACCATTATGGTCAATTGTTACAGAGCATCGATTGGGATGAAGACATGCGCAGGTTGATAGAAGAGGATGGCTCAGACGAAGATGGGCATGTCAGTCGTTGGCGAAGTCTTCTGAAATCGCACTGAAAAAATGGGCCGAATTCGAGCTGGCTTCTTGCCTCTGCGAAAAACGGGCAGGCGAGGACCTCCCCAATGAGAGACATTCTGGCGGTTGACGTCGGCACAACGGCTTTTAAGATGGGCGTTTTTGGCCCGAATTTGGAGAAAAAGGCCGAGGCTTCCAGGGACTACCACGTTAGTCTCTATGATCATGGCAAGGCTGACATTGAACCGGAGAAATGGTGGCAGGCCCTTACGGATTGCTGTGTCGAATTCAAGGATGTTCTCCCTTCGGTGGGTGTCATATCCCTTTCTGTGACGACACCCGGCCTGGTCCCTATTGCCGAAGACGGAAGGGCACTCGGCCCTGCAATTCTCTTCTTTGATGGCCGTTCCCATAAACAGGCCAGGGAGATTCGGGAGCGGGTTGGGGAGGAAACATTCCTCCGGGAGACGTGCAACCTGCCGGTATCCGGAGGATCTTCCCTCTGCTCTATTCTCTGGATACGGGAAAACCAACCGGATATCTGGGACGGAGCCGAAAAATTCGGCCATTGCAACACGTACATGGTTAAACGCCTGACAGGCCAATGGGCCATTGACCCTTCTACCACCTCGATTACCGGGCTCTACAATACAGCCCGCCACGACTTGACGTGGCACAAGAACATCCTGGCTATTGTTGAGATCCCGGAAACAAAACTCCCACCGCTGAAGCAATCCTACCATAAGGCGGGGTCCATTCTGCCAAAGGTCGCGGACCAGTTGGGATTGCCTGAGGACTGTGATGTTCTGTGCGGGGGAAATGACGCGATACTCGCTGCATTGTCGGGAGGACTAACGGCACCAGGGGACATAAATATCATTTCCGGCACCTGTGAGATCACGAGCGTCTGTGTGGATAGACCTGTTCGATCGCGAAATTTCAACGTTCGCTGTCACGTGATCCCCGATCGATGGGTTACATTCTTCGTGCTCAACACGGGGGGTAAGGCTCTTGAGTGGTTCCACTCTGTGTTCTGCCAAGACATGACGCAAGATCAATTCTTTACTGAGTATGTGCCGTCTGTTCTGGGGGATTTCTTTGATAGTAAGGATGCTGATCGCGTGGAGGCCGAACTTCCCGACTATGTGCCTTTCTTGCAAGGGTCTCGCTACACCCTGGAGCAGCTGACGGCAAGCTTCTCGGGCCTCACGCTGGAGACGACACGGGAAAAGTTGCTTCTTGCGCTCATCAAAGGCAATGCGGTCTACCACGGAGGGAATCTGAGAGAGGTGGGTGGTCTTGTAAAATTAGGCCGAAAAGTGATGACATCTGGAGGCGCAGCAAGGATAAGGGGCTTCCTGCACGTGAAAAAAAGGTGGACTGGCGACTTTGAATACCAGTTTCAGGACCAGTCCTCTCTCCTGGGTGCGGCCATGTTGGGGCAGTTCTACCAAACGGGGAAATATACCTGACCCAAAAGTAACCACCTTCTCTTCTGTTCAGTCTCTTCGTGGTTCCAGAGTAGGGTGATGTAGGGATGTAATATATCCCTATTCTCTCTTTTCCTCATCTCATCATCCCTACCACGTCGAGGCCCTTGACATCCAGGACCGCCTTTTCGCTCTTCCCCACCCCTTCAATCTCACATTCGGCATTGAGGACAGTTACGGAGTTCGTGTTAAAGACGTGGGGAAACGCTGCCCCCCTTCTTGGATCGATGTTGACCCTCACATACTTCTTTTCACGAGACCGTGCGAGGACTGATATTTTTCCCCCTTCGGAGAAATAGATGACTTTCCCTTGGAGGGGACTTATGAGTTTTTTCTCGGTGCCTCGATGGTGAAGGTACAGGTAGCCGCTCTTTACGCCTATGCCGCCGCTTGCGACGGACTCGGCAAAAGCCAGGGTCAGAAGGCTCTCGGGCTCAGGGAAACCGTTGCACGCGAGGAACAGGTAATTGGGAAAATACCAACCCCAGTGATGGAGTATCACCCCATTCGCCTGATCCAGGGAGTGATCCTTTCCCCCGAATTTCACGTTCCCGTCGAATTTCGTCAGGGGAAAATCCTCTTGGAGTAGAGAGACGGCCTTCGTCAGGTCGAGGTTCCCATACAGCCTATTCAGGAGCGCTACCTTATCGATCCAACCGGGTTTCGTGGCGTTGAAGTAGTAATCCTCTATGGTAAACGAGAGATCAAAAGAGATCGGAGGCTCCCCCTTGAAATCTCCCTCAATCACGTTACGACCAATATCCATTTTGACTCGGTCCCCGTCCGATTTACCGGAAAAGGGATCGCCTCCAGCCGGGAAGGGAAAAAGCCTGGAGAAGTCTCGTTTCTCATGTTTTGTGACGGCGAACCCCCTGAAAACGATCCTTTTGTAATGCCTGATAATATCAATGACCAGGGAGAGATCGTCATTGTAGGTGTAGACGAAGGCACACTCGGCTTCCTTATTCTTGAACGGTATCCTCGTATTTTTCATAGCACCCGCCTGACTTGAAGGGGTTACTCTCCGGGAAGGAGATGCTTCAGGTATGTCTCCCAGAGCTCGCCAAAGAAAAAGGACATGAATTGAGCCATAGCCTTCGCTTTTTCCTTGGCGTTCGCCGCATTTCGAACGCGAAATGTGGTGAGTTGCTCAAGAAGATTCCGGGGTTCAACACGGACAATGCCTTGCCCGAAGACGGTGTCTGCCGTTGTATCGCCTTTGTAAAGCGTCGTGAAAAGGGTCGTCGAGTCTCTCCATATCTCCCAGAAATCCAGGTCCGGATCATCCTTGACCTCCTTGTAGCCCTCCAGTAGATAGCACTGGTCCTCATAGCTATAAAACTGCAACGAATAACGCACCCGTTTGGTTTCTGTTTGTGGGTCTTTCATGAAAAGGTGAAATCGGCCCCGCTCAACTACGTGTTTGGAGGGCCCCATTGTCACATATCCTTCGACGCGCGCCTCGTGAGCCGGTTCAGTAACAAAACGATCGACGTTGTCTATGTAAAACGTCAACTTGAAATCGAGGTTATTGCCCTCCCTTTTTCCACGTTTCTCGGCTTCTCTGTATTGCTCGAATGTTTTCGCATCCTTCACGCTTTCGGTTATGTAGCCCTTCATCTCCTCGGTAAATTCCATGCCGACGGGAGGGCGGATATCGGGAGCAGGTGGAAGGTTACCCTCTCTGGGTTCTTTGTTCACGGTTGAATCCTGGATGAGGAGATCCGCTATGCGCTCCGATAGGGCGGAGATCGTCAACAGGGGATTCACCCCCAATGAAGTCGGAAGTATGGAACCATCAGCGACAAAAAGCCCACTGTGGACTGAATCTGTCCCCCCCTGTGATGGGTCAAAAACCCTCCCCCGATGATCAACCACGCCCTCATCACCGCTGCTGCCCATCGCGCATCCCCCCAACGGGTGAACCGTGACCACATTGCGGCCGGAAAAAGGCGACCACCGTGGGTTTTTGATGTACGTTCCACCCAAGGCCGAGGTAAGCTGTTTCATTTCGTCACTGATCTTTTCGAAGATTGATTTGGCCGGCGCGGTCTCCCAGTGGATCCGAATGTGGCCTTCTGGATCCAAGGCAAGAACGCCTTCCGCCCCATCATGTGCCATTCCGAGGTATACCATGGAATGATTGAGGGCCCCTTTGGGATCATACCGTGCGAGATCTCTGATAATGCGCCCAGCCTCTGATAGCTCGTCGATGGCACCGAAATCCGTATCGTGACCTGAAATCGCGCTGATTTTTGGAAGGGCGTATCGGAGGGTGTTGACAAGGGCTCTGGGAATGGCACCTTCCTCGATGATGAAGCGGTCTTTCAAGGGTTTCCGATTACGATAGTCGATGACGGAGACGATCGTTGGACCGACATGAATTTCAGCGCGATTATCCTTCTCCATGCCGAAGCCGAGAATATCGGTGCGCACGTCGTCATTGTAACCCATTCCGAGGGTATCTGCATTTGTCGAGAAATAGTGGCCAAGCCTGTCAGAGGCAACCAAACCTCTGTCACGAGAATTCATGAGGATCTGGGTGGAGCCAAAACTTCCAGCAGCAAGGATAACAACACTCCCATGGAGCACCTTGGACTCACCCTGCTCTTTGTCTTCTTTGTGGCACGTGCAATGGACAAAATAGCCGCCACCAGTCGCCTTACTGATATAGTTGACTTCCATCCCCGTGAAGATGAAAGCCCCGTGATTCTTGGCAAAGGGGAGATAGTTCATGGGAAGCGTGTTTTTGGCAGCGGCGTTGCATCCCGTGACGCAGTCTCCACACAGAATGCAGCGTCTCTGAAGGACACCGACGTGGTTGGGCTCATCATCGTATCTGTCGAAATTCACCGCCAGATTCAGCTTATGGAATCGACCGGGACGTCCTTCGGCTGATCTTTTATGCGCCTCCATCTTGCGTAGTGATGGCCCATCGTCCGGCAGAGGAGAAACCCCTAACATGGGCGCCACTTTTTCGTAATATTCATCCAGCGTTCCGTTGTCCCGGTCCGCGCGAACCTCATCCGGCCACCGCGGATGGTCGAAAATATCAGGATCCGGCCTGATCACCACATTGGCATTGATGAGCGATGTTCCGCCCAAACCGCAGCCGATGAGAACATCGATGTCCCGTGTGGCACGGTAGTCATACAGCCCCAGGGGATTTCCATCTCTTCGAACCTGCGTAATCACCTGTTCCGGTCTGTCCGGAAATTCTCCGAGCGCCCACTCTTTGCCGCGCTCAAGAATACAGACCTCGCACCCGGCAGTAGCGAGCCTCGCCGCGGTTATCGAGCCACCGTAGCCGGAGCCGACGACGATAACCCCGTAGCGATCCTTTAATTCAACAATGGAATTAGATAATCTCTTTGTCACGCTCGTCCTCCGCATACCTCTCATCTCACCTTATTAATTAATGTACGCAGTATGTAATGTGAAAATCAAGCCGCCCAGTACCTTGAGATCGTTGTAAATCAAATCTGGGCGCTTGGCAGTTTCAAATCTATGGGATGAGACGTCTCCCGTTTCCAGCCATCAGGGCAGACAGGCCGGAAAGTGAGCCCTCGCCCACCCCAAGAGGACCAAATCTGTATAATCTTTTCCTAGTGATATGAAAATAGTTCATAAATAGAACATTTGTTGATATAGTAGAAATCATTAGAATTCAATAGGTTACTTGACATTGATGTATTGGCATGTTCATTGCGTCCAAATTTCTAGACTAATATCGTTCGCCAAATCCGATAAGGGCAAACTACTCCGAAAGGGTAGGACGCAAAGTCACCGGCCTAAAGCCTGCAGAGTCTGGCCACGGTAGCGGGACTGCCGAAGATACTGGCAAGCTCAACCGAGCCCATCCTTATCGGATGGGCTTTTTCTTTGGCAATCCGGGTATGGATCGAGGCAAGAGAATTGAGGTGCGCTTAGTCCTACGCATAGGTTTCCGTAACTTAAGGCTTCTGAAGCCGAATCACGACATATGACTCAGTCGATGATTACCAGGGAGGGCGGATAATATAGAGGGAGGGCGATAAGCAAACACGCTGCGTCCTCAAGAGACCCTTAAAGGAGGTTCGATATGAGAAGAACTAAGATGGTATTGGTTGCTCGGCAATGGTGTTTTTAATCGCAAATCAATCTTTGGTGGCAAGGGGAGATGTCGTCGATCAATTCCCCGTCCCTGATGAGATTAGCCACGTTTTCGATAACGGAATTGCCTGGGATGGAGACAACCTGTGGGTACCTTGCAGGTCACCGCTTGGCGGTTATTATTTAGGACCCCGTCAAATAGATCCGGAGACGGGGGAGCTCACTGGAAAGGCCTTGCCAAACACTTGGTATAGCGTCGCTGGGATCGCGTTCGACCGATCCAAGAGGATCTTGTGGCACCTGGCATATCCTTGTGGCCCAATTTACGGGGTAAATGTAGATACGGGCTCTACCGTCGCATCCTTTTACCCAAGCCCATGTCGGTTGCATGACATTGCGTTTGATGGACAGTATTTGTGGGTGACAAAGGACAATGGGACTGTGTACCAATTTGATCCAAATAGTGGCCAAAGGGTGCGTTCCTTCATCGGTCCTGGTGGGATAACCAATCCTTACGGGGGAGGGCCTAATCTTCAAGGCGTTACTCATGATGGTAGATATTTTTGGTTCACAAGGGGAGCGGGGGACGGATCCGACAACCAAAGGTATTACAAGGTCGATCCTGAGATTGCGCTCCGGGATGGGCACAGTGACAATGCGATCCTCGGTTACCTCGATCTTCCTTTTGCAAGTAATCCCGCCTCCGACGGAAAGTACCTGTGGACTTCGTATTATGATTCCACGACCGGAATGAAGATGATAGCCAAAATCGATACTGGGTCGCTTGAGCCGATCGAGCCTGAACCAATGGAGCCTGGTCCGATCGAGCCTGTGGCCCCAGGTGACCTTGACACTACCTTCAGTCCCCCCAGCGGCTTTGTAACATACTATGGTGGAAATCCGAGTTATGGTTACGGAGTTACCGTCCAGGCAGATGGGAAGATCATTGTCGTAGGTCATACAAGGGGAAAAGTTCCGGTTTTGAGGTACAACCCCGATGGATCGTTGGATGGTAGTTTCGGCACGGGTGGCGTTGCGACCGATTACGGTGGAAATTGGGCTTCTGGGCACGCAGTTGCCCTTCAGGCCGATGGCAAGATCGTTGTGGCGGGCTTTACCAAAGGTACAATGTACGACGTTTTAGTTTTGCGGTATAACCCCGATGGATCGTTGGATGATGGTTTCGGAACGGGTGGTGGTGCAATCTATGACAGTGAAATTTGGGATATTGGACGCGCAGTTGCCCTGCAGTCCGATGGCAAGATCGTTGTCGCAGGTTTTACCCATGATGGAATATACTATGACGTTCTGGTTCTGAGATTAATTGGTGGAGGGAGCGGGCCCATTCCTGCCTCTATCGGCATTAAACCGGACACGCTGAACACTAAATCCAAAGGCACATGGATAACCTGCTATATCGAGCTTTCTGACGACTATTCAGTCGAAGACATAGATTTTGTCACTCTGACGCTATTCAACAGCGATCCAATTGATCCGCCTTTAGCAACGGTTGGTCCCTCAGAGGTCGGCGACCATGATGATGATGGCATACTTGATCTCATGGTGAAGTTCGACAGACAGGAGTTGATTCCCTTCCTTGAAGTTGGAGATGCAGAGCTTACGATAGCGGGTGAGCTCGGGGATGGCACTCCTTTTGAGAGGTCAGATACTATTCGAGTCATTAGACCCGGAAAGTAGACTGAGAGAGAAAAAAATCAGATTAGGCAGGGTCATCACGGCCCTGCCTTTTTATTGAACATGTATTAGACAGTTTGCACACAACTCTGATTATCCTCTATCTCATTCGCATATCATTGGACCTGAGAGAAGTTTAGGCCCATAGATTTTAGTAGAGAATCAGTCGCACTTCACTGCGCGGAGCACGTTATGTCAGGAAGAATCTTTCTAAGGTAGATTCTTAGGAGAACTGAACAAAAAGGGGACTTCGGTACGGACGTATTTACCACCTATCGTTGAATTAAGGAACTGGTTAAGAGAGCCGATGGATTTAACCATACTTTCTCACAGTTCTGAGATCATGATGGGAAAGTATCATTGGCTCTCCTCCCGTCAAGAAAGTCTTTTAGGCTCTCTTATCCAGGAACTCCCGGGCTTGGAGAGAATGTGGAGGATGAGATGGGTAGCCTCTCCTCTTTCTAACACCCTTCCACATACTTCCCCTTCTGACACTATTTTTTTTCCCTCTTCTGTTGCCCCTAATCGGGAAGAATATCCATAGTTATTTACGAATCTCTTGATAAATCACTTGACAAAATAATGTCAAGCGATTTATATTTCTGTTATCCTTTTCTCCAGAAAGGGTAAAAAATGGAACTGGACGTCGATAGTTCAAAGCCTCTCTATTCCATCAATGTTGCCGCTGATCTCGTCGAAGTCAGCCCACGGACATTAAGGGAGTATGAGAAGGTCGGTTTTATCAAACCACTAAGGGTCAATGGTAATAGACGATATTCCAACAACGACATCCAATTCATCAAGAATATCACTTTTTATCTCAACGAAGTCGGAATGACCATGACTGGCCTCAAGCTTCTCTATATGATGACTCCCTGCTGGAAGATCAAAAACTGCGGTATCGAGGAATGCCCTGCATACGGAAACTACCATGAGAAATGCTGGGAAGCCGTCAAAGGACACGACAACTGCAACTGGCGTACATGCCAGGGGTGCCCTATCTACCTCGTTCATGAGAAGAATAAGGGAATGAAAATCCAGCAGGATAGGGATATCGGGCCAAAATGCTTCATCAGAAGCCAGGATAAAAAGCGATAGCAAAATTTTTTTATCAATTACTTAACAAAAATCTGTCAAATAATCTGACAATCGACTGTAAAACTCGGTGTCTTCCGTTTTTTCAGATTCCTTTAGTGCCATTTTTCAGAGGGAGATGGTGAATTAACAAACGGCAACCGTCAAGGTTGTCAGCTATCAAGGATTGATTTATTCCCTCGTAGGATGGTTCAGCGAGGGGTTTATCCACTGGACCTATTAAGTGACTACTCTGAGTATATTCAATCGGATGGCCAGACAATCTCCTTTAACTATAAAGGTAGTAGGAAAGGTAGAAGGGGGAACGATTTATGGCACTCTTTAAAAAGCAGACTCTCACGGAGCTTGCCCGCACCTGCGGTTGAGCGGCAAAGATTGGTCCGACGGTTCTGTCGGACGCACTTTCGGGTCTGAGTCCGCCCTCGGATTCAAACCTCCTGGTTGGCATCGAGACCTCCGACGACGCCGCCGTGTACCGGCTCACGGACGAGATCGCGATGATCAATACCGTCGATTTCATTACCCCGCCGGTGGATGATCCCTACTGGTTCGGGCAGATAGCTGCCGCAAACTCGATCTCGGATATCTATTCCATGGGCGGCCGTCCCGTGACTGCATTGAACGTGGTGATGTTTCCCTCAAAGCACCTAGACATGGGCATTCTCAGAGAAATACTCCGCGGCGGCCACGACAAGGTGGTCGAGGCCGGGGCCTGTCTTGTGGGCGGTCACACCGTGGACGACGAAGAACCCAAGTACGGCCTCTGCGTAAACGGGGTAGCACACCCTGAACGAATAGTCACCAACGCCGGTTCGCGGCCAGGAGATGCCCTGATCCTCACGAAACCGCTCGGCACTGGAGTTCTGTTCAATGCTGTCCGTTCCGGCAAGATGCGGTACGGGGACCTTGAGCGGGATGTGCTCCCCTCCGTGGCGGCGCTTAACGGCCCCGCCATGGAAGTCGCCCTCGGATTCGAGCTTCATGCATGCACGGATATCACTGGGTTCGGGATAGCCGGCCACCTGCTGGAGGTTGCTCTTGGGAGCAACTCAAGGGTCCTCTTGAAATATTCGGATTTACCGATCTATCCGGGCGTGCTTGATATGTACCGGAAGGGTGAAACCACCGGGAGTAACCAGGAGAACCGTCGTATGACTCAGGGAAAGATGGAGATTCAAGCTTCTCTTTCAGAGATCGAGGAGGAACCGCTGTACGGCCCCCAGACCTCTGGCGGACTTCTGCTCTCAGTTCCGGATTCTCAGGCAAAAGAGCTCTTGGCCGCGCTTTCTGCCGCCGGGGTGCAATCCGCGGCTCGTGTCGGCGAGATCGTGGAAGGCCCTCCGGGAATAGTGGTGGTATAGGTCTATGGGAGTTTACGTCCTTATCGGTAGCCTTGGTCTTTTTACCGGCTTTCTGTCCGGACTGCTGGGGATCGGCGGCGGGATTGTCATGGCCCCACTGCTGCTTTACGTGCCGCCCCTCTTCGGATTTGAACCATTGCCTATGAGGATAGTGGCCGGTCTGACGATAGTCCAGGGGCTCTTGGGGTGTATCTCGGGGGGGCTGTCCCACCGTCGGTTCCGGTTCGTTTCGGATCGGTTATCCCTGTATATGGGAGCGAGTATTTTCGTCGCCGCTATGGCAGGCGGTGCGGGTTCCAGTTATGTTTCGAACGAGATCCTGCTCTTTCTGTTCGCCGGCCTTGCCCTCAGTGCATCTTTTCTTATGGTTATACCGGTAAGGGGAGACAGCGAGAATCCCGACGTTGAATGTCTTACATTCGATCGGTGGCGTGCGGTGACTGCCGCTTCCGGCGTGGGATTATTGGGGGGATTGGTTGGCCAGGGGGGATCGTTCATCCTCATACCGCTGATGACCTCGTTCGTCCAGATCCCCACAAGGATTGCTATTGGCAGCAACCTGGCAATCGTTCTACTCTCATCCACTGCAGGGTTTATTGGGAAAGCGGCCACTGGGCAGATCGAATGGCTGATGACTATGCCTATCGCACTGACTGTCATACCGGCGGCGCATATGGGGAGCATTGTAAGCCGGAGGGCGCCGGTTTCGGCATTGAGACGGACACTAGCCGTCTTGATCGCTGTCGCGGCGATCAGGATGTGGCTCTCGGTGCTATTCGCGTAGCCTCTAACCTCCCAAATGATAATCCAAACAGCAAACTCTAGAGCTTTGCCGGGGGAGTCCGAAGGGGTTGACATAAAGCAGCATATAGCCAGAATTGTCGCCCAGAGACTTGACATACATACCTTCTGGATATGTTTTCTCATAACTTGCTGCATATGTTGCGAACCATTTGGGCCTACCTTTTCTTGCCATGCAATCTATTGATTTCAAGAGATATTAGACAGTTCGGGTGCAACCCTGCTTATCCTCTATCTCATTCGCAATTCATTAGACCTGAGAAAGCCGCGGGGCCATAGAGTTGGAATTCGATAGTAGAATAGTCTTCTCATGGGGGCTTGATCTGTTGATGGTTGAAATACTGTGGCACCGCCTGGAAATCTGGGGGAAACCGTCAACTTGTATTATCGGGAGAGCCGGCCCGCTTGACTCAAAAAGGAATTGACAGATATACCACAACATGGTAGGCGTGGCATAGGCCATTCAAACAAAAGCGAGCTCTCATCACTTTTCCTCGGGAATAGGAGGAATATACAGCATGGCGAAGATACTGTACATCGCTACCCACGGGAGTGACGATCCTACCAAGGCCACGTTTCCTTTTTTGATGGCTAAGGGAGCGATCGAGGCTGGGCATGAGACGGGTGTCATGCTCATGGGAGAAGCGGCTCCTCTGATCAAGGACCACATCTCGGCCCAGATGCACGGCTTTGGTCTTCCGCCTTTGAAAGAGTTGGTGGACTTCCTTGTCGCGCGGAACATCCGGATCTCTGTCTGAGGCCTCTGCGGCCGTGCCCGTGGGGTCACGGAAAGTGATTTCGAAGGGAAGAATAGCGGGTTCGGGACCCCTGTAGATGCCGCCACCGCCCATGCCGAGTATGATCGGGTGGTGACGTTTTGATGCTGACAGAGGCGGTCATACTCCGGGCAAGGCTTTCGACGCCGCGCCGTCTCTGCTGGTACAATCCCTCTCGTTGACAGAAGCCCGACTCACTATCGGTAGGTATATCCCGGTTGGTGCCATGCGAGGGGGCAAGGGCGGAAGCTCTGTTTTTTTGCTCAGGTTTTGATTTGGAAGTCTTACCTGGGGTCATAGGGTTGAAATAGGTTAAGCTTCGGAGGTGAGCAAGAAGGGGGAACTATTTCAACCCGGTGAACTCCCATGGCCCTAGGAGCATCAAAGGGATGGGGCAGGGGAGTTCTCCTCAGAAAAAAACGGGCTCCCTTTCCAGGGCCTTCTTGACATAATTGAGGACCTCCCTTCTCACCATCCTTTTGTACTTTTCGAGCTCCTTCGGGTCCTTTATCTTGAGATAGAAATGGGTTGTACCTCCGCTTGATTCTTCTTCCACCAGTTCCTTCTCATCGCACAACCACATGGCGCAGAGCTCAATGGACCGGTCCTTGATTCTGAAGCTCAGGCGGCTGCGGCTCCCTTCAAGGAACCATTCCAGTCCTAATCTGTTGATGAATGTTTCCACCCCCCTCTTGACGCGTTCCCTGACCTTGACATCGATGACCTTATCCGTTTGACCTGGGGGAGAATTCATAATCCTGCCATTTGCCTAGGAGCTTGATTCGCGCATGGGTGGACGGACATCGAAGGGAGAGAAAACGGGCACAGGGTTTCCCATGGCTATTTCAATTCTCCATAGGTATCGAAGACCAGCGCCTTACGGGTTTGAAACTTGAAAATCTTGAAGAGGTTGGTGATTGCCGCCCTCGTGGAATTGAGGCGGTTGAAATAGAGCTGGGCCAGTCTTGTCATTACTTCAAATCCTATGGAGGGATCCCGCCTGAGGATTTCCTGGAATCCGGCGGAGTCTATGGCCAAAACCTTTGAGCCCTTTATGCACCTGGCCGTTACGTTGGCGATATAGGGGGTCATGAGGGAGGCCGTGCCGAAGATGCTCCCCGTTTCCTTCAACGTCTCGGCCATGAGGTCGATTTCCTCCTCGGCCTTGATCCTCAGGGTAACCATACCATCCAAAAGCACGTACAGGGTTTCGGCCTTCTGTCCCTGTTTGAAGATCTCTTTACCCGGGTCGAAGCTCTTTTCCTGGCCGAGTTTGGCTATGGCCTTCAGTTGATCGTCGGATAGGGATTCGAATAAGCCCACCTTCTTCAATTCCCCTATGGATGCCATACCTGTCACCTCCGTTCCAGGGATCCTGGAACTTGGTCAATGGTTACCTGCAGCACTGCACTGCAGAACCGGAACTTCAGGGGGTTTCCACTTCTTTCAGGAATTCACTGATGAACCTCAGGTTCATCTCACAGGCTTTTTGAGCCTCCTTCAATTGGAGGTTCTCCACGGGGAGTTTCCGCCGTTTCTTTTCCAGCCGGAAGACCTCACCGTTCAAGAATTCAATGATGTCCACCATCAACTCCGCCATGGATTTGGTGGATCTTCTGGCTTTGTCGTAGGTTTCCTTATCCACATATCTCTTATTTCCGAGGTAGAAGCGGTCGAAGATCCCCCTTATCCCCTCCAGCTCTTCCTTCTTGAACGTCTTCTTCCCTGACGCAGTCCATTGTTTTGCCTTTTCAACGAGCTTATCGAGATCCATATTACCACCATCCGTTTACCATTTGCCGGTTATTCCTTGAATAAGCGTTGGGCAACGATCTCACGCTGGGCCTCATTACTCCAGCCGAATATCTGAATCACCTTGGCGTCACGCATCATCCTCTCCACGGGATAATCTTTGATATACCCGTATCCACCGAGCATCTGTACTGCGTCGGTGGTTACCTTCATGGCTACATCCGAGGCGTAATACTTCGCCATGGCCGCATACATTTCCCAGTTTTCCGGCTTCTCTCCAACCATACCGGCGACTTTATAGACCAACGAGCGGGCAGCCTCGGTCTGGACAGCCATGTCGGCGATCATGAATCGGAGGCCTTGAAATTGGGAGATGGTTTTGCCGAATTGTATTCGGTCGAGGGCATACTGGGTCGCATAATCGGTGGCGCCCTGGGCGATCCCAACCGCTTGGGCGCCGATGGCGGGCCGAATCGTGTTGAGGACATCAGTGGCAATTGACCATCCCTTGCCCTGGGCCCCCAGGAGGTTTTCCTTGGGAGTCTCACAATCACCGAAGATGAGGTCTGCCGTGGGGGCCCCGCACATTCCCAGTTTTTCCGCGTTCTCCTTGAAGCTGAGCCCCGGAGTGTCTTTATCCATGAGAAAAGCCGAAATTCCCTCGGGCCCCTTCCCGGGATCTGAGCTGGCGAAGACCGTGTAGAAGTCCGCAACCCCTCCGTGGGGGATGAAAAACTTCTTCCCGTTGAGAACGAAGGTGTCTCCCTTGTCCTCGAAGGCGGTCTTTATGGAGTTCGCATCGTGGCCATACTGTGGTTCGGTCAGGGCGAAAGCGGCGAGGATATTTTTCTCGGCGATGGCGGTGAAATACTTCTCCTTTTGCTCCTTGCTTCCCGCCAGTAATACGGGTAGGGTACCCATGGCCTGGATCACGACGATCCACGAGCAGGTAGCGGAGACTTTGGCGATCTCTTCAGCGACATAGCAGAGGGAGGGGATGTCCCCTTCCATGCCGCCGTATTCCTCGGGCAACATGATCCCCAGGAGGCCTTGAGCGCCCATGCCTCCGACGATATCGGTTGGGAAATGGGCCTCCTGGTCTATTTTTTCCGCCGCGGGAGCGATGACCTTCTCAGCCAGTTTCTTGGCCGCTCCCCTGAGCATCTCCCTCTCTTGTTCGACCTCGCTCATGACGTGATCCCCCCTCCGCGAAGATGGAAAAAAGTAATTTCACTTTATACTACAATCATGGAAAATTTGCAAAGAATTCTTGGGCAGCTGGTTCCTGGGAGTTGAACATGTCAGAGTGTCTCGTTTATCACAACGTCCCCCTTCCTCCCCTTATTTGGTTGCTCAGCGTAAATGCTCGATTGTGTCTACCAGAGCCTTGACCTGAGGGTTCACTGCTTGTACCCTGTAATATGACTATTCAACGTCTATTTTTGGGGGGCCGCCATGAAAAAGATCCTTATCCTTTTTCTGTTAGTTTCACTCGTGGTGATGAATATGGGCTGTGCCGAGTGGAGCCGCATGCACAAAGGAGCGGCAATCGGCGCCGGTGCTGGAGGGGTCGTGGGAGGCGTCATCGGTCACGCAGCGGGCAGCACTATTGCGGGAGTATTGATCGGTGCAGCCGTAGGGGGGGCTGCGGGGGCCTTCATTGGAAACTATATGGATAAGCAGGCCGCTGAGATCGAAAGAGATATCGCGGGTGCCCGCGTTGAGCGAGTCGGAGAGGGGATTAAGATCACCTTCAGCTCAGGAATCATGTTCGACGTCGATAGAGCTTTTGTGAAGGATCAATACAAGGGAGAACTCGGTGAACTTGCGACGATCCTCAACAAATATGCCGATACGAACATCCTGCTTGAAGGACACACCGATTCGACAGGCCCAGAAGAGTATAACCTTGAGTTGTCGAGAAAACGAGCTCAAGCTGTGGCCAGCTACCTGGCGACCCGAAATGTGAATCCTACGCGCTTTACCACGGTGGGATACGGAGAAGCGCAACCGATTGCAAGCAATGAAATTCCGGAAGGTCGAGCTCAGAATCGACGTGTTGAAGTTGCTATCTTCGCCAATGAGAAATTGAAGAAAGTTGCCAGGGAAAAAACAAGCTAGGCAGAAAAGAGCTTCGGGGCCAGGCTTGCATATATGCATTTATTCTGGCATGATCCATAAACCTCTCCTCAGAGCCAGGTTTAAGGGACGTTCGTGCATAAGTTCCCTAAAATCAAAAAAGAGTGGAATGGGGTCAGGCTAAGTAAATAGGTATTGATATTGGACCGAACGGTTGGTAATGAGTCGGTATGGCACGAAGGCCGCGCATTCATTTTGCAGGAGCCCTCTATCACGTCGTTTCCCGGGGTAATGAGCGACAGGGATATGGTCTATGGTAAGAAACATGTATACCTCTTCAAGCTAAATGAGATGTCCGGGGAACCCTCCACCATGTGATACTATTCTGCATTCCAGGTATCGACCTGCCTATTCTAAAGCCGTAGCCACAGAGGCCAAAGTAACAGTCTTCAACAACTTCCCCCTTCCCTGACGTTCTAAAAAAGGATAAGGTGAATAATTAGTCCTCACCTTTACAAAAAGGAGTACTGTATGCCCACACAGACATTAGAAAATGAGGTATTGGAAATTGAGGGATATTACGTTACTTTAATGATGACAAGTCCCGGTAGCTCGGCGATGATCATGCTCTCAGCCAAGGATCGGCCTGGAGTCTGGTATCGGCTCTTTTTTCAAAGAGACGAACAGGCCCCGTCGTTTTACCCGGCAGGATCCGGGCTCATTGTAAACATGCCAAAGAGCCAATAGAGGCCGACCCTGGATTTATTGCGAAATGAGGCCCCCATCTTTTTACATATCTACGGTACGGGGGTAACGCTGTCTACAAGCCGGGAGCCTGTCGGGGAAGGAGAACTCAACCCACAGCAATCCCCTTGACGAAACAACGGGCGGAGTGACTTTAATGTAATCACTTACGACCCCACTTCCCCGGAAATTCTGTTATCAAGAACAGTGTGGAGGTATGAAACGTGGTCATGATTGCAACAAAGCCATTTGGTCGAACGGGTCATATGAGTACCCGGGCTATTTTTGGTTCAGCCTGTTTAAGGCGAGCCAGTCAGGATGAAGCCGACCGGGTACTGGAATTGCTGCTAAAATACGGTATTAATCATGTCGATACCGCACCTCGTTACGGAGACGCGGAGCTGCGGCTGGGGCCTTGGATGAAACATTACAGAGAGCAATTCTTCCTGGCCACCAAAACCGACAAATGGAGCTATGAGGAGGCTCGTGATCAATTATATCGCTCTTTGGAAAGACTCCAGGTGGATCAGGTTGACCTTTTGCAGCTGCATAACCTCACAGATGTGGTTAACAGAGAACAAATCATGGGACCGGGAGGGGCCTTGGAGTTTCTTGTTGAGGCCAGAGACAAAAAACTGACCCGCTTCATTGGAATTACAGGTCACGGCCTCGAGGCACCTCGAATGCATCGGCAAAGTCTTGAGCGATTTGATTTTGATACAGTCCTTTTGCCATGCAACTATCTGCTGATGCAGAATCAGGGTTATGCTGCTGACTTCAATCATCTCATTTCCTACTGCGGGAAGCGCAATATTGCGCTACAAACCATAAAGTCGATCGCTCGCGGTTTCTGGGGAAAGAAACGACGCAGCCACGTCACGTGGTATGAACCACTCACAGAGGAGCACGCAATCATCAAATTCGTACACTGGGTACTCGGTTGGTCTGACCTTTTCGTTATTACGGTAGGCGATATCCAGGTGCTGCCCAAGGTCTTGGAGGCTGTCGCCAACTTCCAATCGCCGCCGGCTGATGAAGAAATGGGAGGGCTGGTTGAAAAGCAAGGCCTAGAGCCGATCTTTGTGTAGATGCTTTAGGGGATACGGGGGATCCCCATAATAGAAAAAGGGACGGCTGAAAAATAATGGGGGACGTAGGAAGGAATTGAAGGTTATGTCGGCCTTGGACCTTTCGGCTTGACATACAATCCTAAATCCTCTATACTCGCATCGTTCTAGAACGAGTTTTTATCATTTGAACACACACTATTGAGAAAGGGGGGGACGAAAAATGAGCTCAAGATTTTTTGCACGAATACTGATGGTCTTTTTGGCCGCCGGACTGATCGCAACCAGCGCATCAGCCGGTGAAGTTGAGGTTCTGCATTGGTGGACCTCTGGTGGAGAAGCCAAATCGGTTGCTGTTCTGAAAGAGTTGCTGGAGAAGGAAGGGCATACCTGGAAGGATTTTGCTGTTGCAGGTGGTGGGGGCGACGCTGCTATGACGGTTCTTAAGTCACGTGTGGTTGCCGGAAATCCTCCCACGGCTGCGCAAGTGAAAGGCCCACAAATTCAGTTATGGGGCGATGAAGGGGTACTGGCAAAGCTAGATGAGGTTGCCCGGGCCGAAAAATGGGACGAACTGCTCCCGAAGGTTGTGGCTGATGTGATGAAATATGAAGATTCCTATGTTGCCGTTCCGGTAAATGTGCACAGGATTAATTGGATGTGGGCCAACCCAGAGGTCTTCCGGAAAGCGGGGGCTGAACTTCCCACGACCTGGGAACAATTCGAAGTAGCGGCAAAGAAAATCAAGAAAGCCGGATTCATTCCAGTTGCCTGGGGTGGGCAGCCCTGGCAGGAAGCCACGGTCTTTGAAATGATCGTTGCAGCAGTCGGTGGACCTGACTTCTACCGACGGACACTGGTGGATGCTGACGCCAAGGCATTGAAAAGCCCCACCATGGTAAAGGTGTTTGAAATGTTGAAAATGATAAAGCCTTACACAGATAAAGGCGCCCCAGGTCGTGATTGGAATCTGGCCACGGCAATGGTGATAAAAGGTGAAGCCGCAATGCAGTTTATGGGGGATTGGGCGAAAGGTGAGTTCACGGCGGCAGGCAAAAAGCCGGGAGCAGATTATGTCGCTATGCCAGCTCCCGGAACAAGCGATCAATTCCTTTTCAATGTTGATAGCTTCATCATGTTTGAGCAAAAGGATCCAGAAGCTCAGAAAGCGCAAAAAGCCATGGCTCGCCTCATCTTGCAACCCGAATTCCAGAAGGTCTTTAACGTGAATAAAGGTTCAATCCCGGTTCGATTAGGGATGCCCCGTGCACCTTTTGACGATCCCGCGCTGAGATCGATGAATGCCTTTGTCGGGACCGCAGTCAGCGGCGGATTAGTGCCCAGCATGGCACATGAAATGGCGGTATTTCCAGCGATAAGAGGAGCGATCGTTGATGTTGTCACCAACTTCTATAATTCCGATATGTCGGCTAAGAAGGCTGCTGACAGATTGGCGAGCGAAGTAGAAGCTGCCAAGTAAGAGATTATGCAGATGGGCACTACCCTGAATGGTAGTGCCCATCTTTTGTCTGGATCGAGTAAAATGGGTGGTTCAAGCAAGACCCGCCAGAAGGGACTTTCCCATTATTTGGAAGATGCTATTCCGAAACTTGTTTTGGCGCCAACATTCCTAGCTGCCCTCATTTTTATCTACGGTTTTATTCTGTGGACCACATGGATTTCCATCACCCAATCGGAACTACTACCCAATTATAAGATTGCGGCAGGGTACAAAATTACTGAAAAGGCGTTAGAGCGCATGAGGAATGACGGTGTTCCGGCGACCGTATTGGAGAAATTACAAGCCTTGGAGGAGCAGGATCTGACGAATAAGAAAAGCAAACTTCTGAGAGACGTCAAAAAACGAATCGGTTCGGAGCAGAGCCGTAAGTATAAAGAACTGATTTTGAAACATTCCTATACCCGTGATCCCCTGTTTCAGTATAGAAAATTGTTTAACAGCGATCGATGGATGGTCGCTCTCAGAAATCTGCTCATTTTTGGGTGTCTGTTTATCGCCCTCTGTATTGCTCTGGGGTTGTCCTTAGCCATCTTTCTCGATCAGCGGATTCGGATTGAAGGCGCCATACGGACCATCTATTTGTATCCGATGGCCCTATCCTTTATTGTTACGGGGGCTGCGTGGAAGTGGATTCTCACCCCCGATTTAGGCGTGGAACGGCTTGTCAGGAATTTGGGGTTCGCCGGATTTACCTTTGACTGGCTGGTCAATTCCAAGATGTCGATCTACACGGTGGTGATAGCCGCTGTCTGGCAATCAACTGGGTTTGTATTGGCGCTCTTTCTCGCTGGATTGCGCGGCATTGATGATGCCATTATAAAAGCGGCTCAGGTTGATGGAGCAAGCCTTCCTCGAATTTACTGGCGGATCATTATCCCAAGTTTGCGCCCGGTATTTCTCAGCGCGATGATTATTTTATCTCACATAGCAATTAAGAGCTTCGACCTAGTCATGGTCCTCACGCGCGGCGGACCGGGATATTCTTCGGATTTGCCTGCGACTTTCATGTATGCCTTTGCCTTTAACCGTGGGCGTCTTGGATTTGGCGCTGCCAGCGCTATGATGATGTTCTTTGCGGTGATGGCCATTATCATTCCATACTTGTATTCAGAATTGGGGAAAACACGCTATGCATAACGAGAGTCCGACAACAGGCATGTATCAAACGCCTAGCGCAATCTTCGGCAGGGTCGTTATCTATACGATTTTGATCATTGCTGCGATCTATTTCTTAATACCTCTGTTCGTTATGATCATCACGTCCATAAAAACCATGAACGACATACGGACTGGATACTTGATCTCGTGGCCCACTGAAGTGACGTTGGGTGCCTGGAAGGAGGCTTGGGGGACTGCCTGTATCGGCGTTAAATGTGAGGGGATCAAGGGCTATTTTTGGAATTCCGTGAGAATGGTTGTTCCGGCAGTGGTCATCTCGACGGTTATGGGGGCCGCGAACGGATATGTCATCTCAAAGTGGCGCTTTAGGGGGAGTGATACATTCTTTTCCTGTTTGTTGCTTGGATGTTTTATTCCATTTCAAGTCATCCTGCTGCCGATGGCGAGCACGTTGGGCCGGCTTGGAATTGCACAAAGTCTAGCCGGCTTGATTCTGGTGCACATCATCTACGGGCTGGCATTTACGACCCTGTTCTTCCGAAATTTCTATGTGACGATACCTGATGACCTGGTCAAGGCTGCGAAAATAGACGGGGCAGGTTTTTTCAGAATTTTCTGGAAAATCATTCTTCCGGTCTCGACCCCAATCTTTGTTGTGTCGATTATCTGGCAGATGACACAGATTTGGAACGATTTCTTGTTCGGCGTAGCTTTTTCGGGAGGCGATAGCCAGCCCGTAACCGTAGCACTAAACAATCTGGTCAATACGAGCACAGGTGTAAAGAAATATAATGTAGATATGGCTGCGGCCATTATCGCTGGTTTGCCGACGCTTTTTGTGTATATTGTTGCCGGTAAGTATTTCTTGCGAGGACTTACCGCAGGAGCGGTTAAGGGATAGGACGACGAGCGAGAATCATTATGGCATCTCTAACGATTACAGATATAGGAAAAACATTCGGTTCCGTAGAAGTCTTAAAAGGGATTTCCCTCAGTATCGAATCGGGTGAGTTCCTGGTGTTGGTTGGTCCATCCGGTTGCGGAAAATCGACCTTATTAAACTTGATCGCCGGTTTGGAAAGTATTACCAGCGGCGAAATCAAAATCGGCGATCGCGTCGTGAATAACATCAGACCCAAAGATCGCGACATTGCAATGGTNNCTCTATCCGACCATGAACGTCAGGCAAAATATCGCTTTTGGCCTTGAGACCCGAAAAGTTCCTAAGGCTCAGATCGAAGAAACAATCCAGAGAGTTGCGAACATGTTGCAGATTTCTGAACTGCTGGATCGAAAGCCTTCGCAACTGTCAGGCGGGCAACGGCAGCGCGTGGCCATGGGACGGGCCCTTGCAAGGGATCCGGCGATCTTCTTATTTGACGAACCGCTCAGCAACCTTGATGCGAAGCTAAGGGTGGAAATGCGCACGGAAATCAAATTGCTCCATCTACGGATCAAAACGACCATCGTATATGTTACCCACGATCAGGTTGAGGCCATGACGTTGGCGGATCGCATAGCGCTTATGAAAGATGGCATTATCCAACAATTTGACACCCCTCAGCAAATCTACGACAACCCATCGAATCTTTTTGTTGCTGGATTCATTGGATCTCCATCAATGAACTTCATTCCATGCCGTATTGCCCAGCAAAATAGAGGAAAGGGCGTTTTCCTGGAAACGGGAAATGGAAGATCCTTTTTTCTCCCTTTTGAGCAGTCTGATCTGGAACTAGATCCTTGGATTGACCATGAGGTGATTCTCGGAATCCGTCCGGAAAAGATTTCACATGGATTTGCAGATCAGGGAGAAAATCAACAGATCCATGAAATTGAGAGTGTTGTGGAGGTCCTCGAGCCGACAGGGTCTGATACATTGGTGTTCGTCCATATCAATGGAAAGGAAGTAACGTGCCGTGTAAACCCCGGTAACGTCAAGCCTCCTGGGGAATCCATGAAGTTGATGATTGACATGTCAAAGGCGCTCCTTTTCAATCCTGAAAGCGGCGAAAGGATTCGATAAACCTGTTAACATGCTATTTCTCTTAAAAAAGGGGACATTGTTTCTGCGACAACTTACGATAGGCCCTTTATCCCTGGCGTTACAATACCTATTTTGATATTTTTCCTTTTCGCGGTCCGCCAACCGCAACAGATCGTAATTGCCGACCCGTACGTTTTTCTACCGATCCCACAAACTCATTATTTCCACAAGGACATCCTGCTCGCACCGGATCAAAACCCACTCCCATATCAACAAAATTCGAAGAAAAAAGCGACGGTTGTCTATGCTTGACATGGAAGAACTTCCGTCATACTAAGCGCTGAAGGAGTGAGAAAGGAGCTGAACAATGATCATCGCCAAATCAAGCCAAGTCAGGGGCTATGTGGCGCCTGCGCCCCACCAACGAGAGTTGAAGGTTCTGATCTCTCCGAGCCTCCAAGAAGGTGTGGAAGGGTTGGCTGTGGGTATGACGATTCTTCCCCCTGGCAATTCCAGCAGCTTTCACAGCCATGATGGAGAGTTTGAGACGTGGATTGTTGTCTCCGGCGAAGGGGAGGTTCGGGTCGGGGATGAGCGCCAGCCAATAGGGCCAGAATCGGTAGTCTTCCTACCGCGCAATCTCAAACACCAAGTCATCAACACCGGCCAAACGCCCCTGCGCATGTTCTGGATCTACACCCCACCCGGTTGCGAGAAAAGCCTACTGGAAGGGAAAATCAGATAGAATGAGTCATGTAAGTCATTGGTAAAAGGGCCGAGCCTTTTTATTGTTCCCAAAAAGAAATTCTTGGGTTTCAGACTGTTCATTTCGAGAGGAGGGCTACCAGATGGACGTCTCTATAGACAATCTCAAACAAGCGCTTTGTAACGGGGGTAAGATCCTCTCCTACAAGGGGCTCAACGAAAGCTTCGGGCACATTTCCGCCAGATTGCCGGGCCAGGAGAAGTTTCTGATAACCACGAGAGGTGCGCTCGCCTTCGTTGAGCCACATGAGATAGAGGAAGTTGATTTCGAGGGCAACAAGTTGACAAAGAACTCGCCCGGCGGCGCGCCCAATGAGGTGTTCCTGCATGGTGAAGTCTACAAGGCGAGGCCGGAGGTGATGGGCATCGCGCGGACGCAGAGCCCATGGTGCGAGGTTTTCGGGATTCGGATGGAGCCCGTGAAGCCGGTCCACGACTTTGGCGCTATCTTGATGGGTGAGACGG
>JABAOH010145513.1_pt1 | contig 78116 bp, 66 predicted proteins | sample 7062181 | NCBI WGS metagenome assembly JABAOH01 (sample SAMN14538630, study PRJNA623070) | marine sediment metagenome | biome: marine biome [ENVO:00000428]; feature: marine pelagic biome [ENVO:01000023]; material: deep marine sediment [ENVO:00002113]; isolation source: pool of 5 deep marine... | reverse complement strand
CGCGGCAGATGCCCCGCCTGCACAGCCTGCTGGTGAGCCAGGACGGCAAGCTGGTCGTCGAGGAGTACTTCAACGGCAGATCTGCGACCCGGCCGGCGAACGTCAAGTCGGTTTCCAAGTCGATCATGTCGGCGCTGATCGGCATCGCCATCGACCAGGGACACCTGTCGAGCATCGATCAACCGATTGCCGAGTGGTACGGCGAGCGACTGACGGCTGACCCGAGCGGGATGAAGGGCCGGATCACCGTCGGCAACCTGCTGTCGATGCAGGCCGGGCTGGAAACGACCAGCTTCTACAACTTCGGCGCCTGGGTCCTGAGCGACGACTGGGTCGGTTTTGCGCTCGAGCAGCCGGTCCTCGCGGCGCCCGGCACCCGCATGCTCTACAGCACCGGCAATACCCACCTGTTGTCCGACATCCTCACCAACGCGACCGGGCAGTCGACGCTCGACTTCGCGCGCGAGAACCTGACCCAGCCGCTGGGTTTCGGTCTCGGCCCGTGGACGCAGGATCCGAATGGCGTCTATTTCGGCGGCAACAACATGGAATTCACGCCGCGGCAGATGATGGCCTTCGGGGAAATGTACCTCAATGACGGCGCCGCGAACGGCCGCCAGGTCGTGCCCGGTGACTGGGTCGAGCTATCGCTCCAGCCACGAGTGCGCTCGCGCCGCGATACCGAAAGACAGTATGGCTACGGCTGGTGGATCCGCGACATGGCCGGCGTCGAGACGACGTACGCCTGGGGTTTCGGCGGCCAGTTCATCCTGCTCGCCAAAGACCTCGACATGGTGATCGTTACGACGTCGAGCAGCCAGCCCGGCGACACGCGCCGCGCCCACACGCGCGCGCTTTATGACCTGCTGGAAGAACGGATCATCGCGCCGGTCGTGCGCGCTCGCGGCGACCTGTCGACCGACTAATTCGGCGCCGACGGCCGCATCAGGGGCTCGCCGGCCAGTTCACCGGTGATCTCGCCATCGCGGATCGCGAAGCTGCCGTTGACCATCGCGTGCACGACGCCCTCCGACATCAGCTTGGGATCCTCGAACGTCGCCAGGTCCCGGTAGCGGTCGGGATCGATGACGGCGATGTCGGCGACATAGCCGTTGCGGATGTAGCCCCGGTCCGGCAGTCCATAGAAGTCCGCGGCGAGCCCGGAATAACTGCGGATGACGAACTCCGGCGTCAGCAGGTTTTCCTCGAACACGAACTGCCGCATTTTCTTCGGGAACGCGCCGAATGTCCGCGGGTGCGCGGTCTGCTCCTCGGCTCTCGGCGTCCGGCCGTCCGTACAGGTCATCATCCACGCTTCCTGGGCCAGCCGGCGCGTGTTCTGATGATCGTACAGCTCGAGGTTCATCACCGACGCGTTGTTCTCCCGGAGAATCCACTGCACGGTTTCGGCCGGGCTCAACTCCTGTTCGCCGGCGATGTCCGCGAGCGTCTTGCCGTTGAGGTCGGCCCGCTGGTCGACGAACATGATCTTGTCGGCGCCGCCGCGAATCTCGAGCATCGCGTCGGTCTCATCCATGATCTCCGCGCTCGCTTGCGGATCGTCGAAGCGCTCGATCATTGCCTCGCGTCCGCCGGCGGAGGCCCAGTAGGGCATCGTGTAGGCGCGCAGGCTGCTCTGCGTTGCCGTATACGGATGGTGAGCCGCCCAGATGTCGACGCCCCGTTCGCGCGCATCATTGATCAGTTTGGCACCGACTTCGGCGCGACCATAGTTGTGCGCGCCCTGCAGGTTGTAGTGACTGAAGATGCCGCGCAAACCCGATTCTTCCGTGATGCGGATGCCCTCCTCGACCGACGCCTCGTAGCCGACCCCCTGGTACACTGCGCCGAGGTCCCGATCATGCGTGTCGTAGAGCGCGCCCTCGTACTCTGCGGCGACTTTGCCGAGTTCGATCACCTCGTCGGTGGACGCATACGTGCCCGGCACATAAAAGAGGCCGGTCGACAGGCCGAACGCGCCTTCATCCATGCCCTTGCGAACGAGGCTTTTCATTTGCTCGAGCTCGGCTTCGGTCGGCTCCCTGTCCTCGTAACCCATGACGGCCTCGCGTATGTGACCGTGGCCGACGAAATGAATCGCATTGACGCCGATGCCCGCCTCGCGCCATGCAGCGAACCTTTCCGTCACGTCGAACGTGCCGCCGCCGTCCATGCCGAGCACGGCGGTCGTTATGCCCTGTCGAAGATAGGGCTCGGCATCCTTGCCGTAGTCCTCATCGAGGACCGCGTGACTGTGGGCATCGATAAAACCGGGCGTCACCCAGTGACCCGCTGCGTCGATGGTCTCGCCGGCATCGACGCCGGAGGACTCCGCATCACCGATGAAGTCGATACGTCCGTCGGTGATACCGATGTCGGCCACCACGGGCAGGCTGCCGGAGCCGTCGTACACCGTACCGCCGGCGATCAGCAGGTCCACCTGTATGCGCTCCCCGGTCGGCGCCTTTTCTGACGGACCACAGCCCGCGAGCAGGGAAAAGATCAGTACGGCAAATGCCGCGCGTTCGATTGTTTTCATTATGCACTCCACGGATTACGGGTGACTTGCCGGGTCTGCCGGCGCTACACTTGTGCGGGGACAAGAAAAACAGTGTTCTCCCATCCCGCCTCGAGGTCAATACCATGCAGCAATTCTACCGGGTCGTGCGCGCCGTTCTCATCATCGGCTTTTTCTTTGCTGTGTCGCGCGTTTCGCTGGCCCAGGACGCCGACGTCCTGATTCGCAACGCGCGGGTCGTCGACGGCACGGGCAGCCCCTGGTTCCTGAGCGACGTGGCCGTCGCGAACGGCAGGATCACCGCGCTGGGTCGAAATCTCGACGTCGATGCGGAAACTATTATCGACGCTGGCGGCAGGGTATTGACGCCCGGCTTCGTCGACGTCCACACGCACGTCGAATCCTCCAGCCGCGATCCGGGCCTCGAAGGCTTGCCGCGCGCAGACAATTTCCTGCTCGACGGCGTGACCACGATCATCACCGGCAACTGCGGCGGCTCGGAGATCGACATTGCCGGTTACGCGAATCGACTCGAGGGGCTCGGTATCAACGTGGCCACGTTCATCGGCCATAACACGGTCCGTCGCGAGGTTATGGGACCCGACGACCGGGCGCCCACCGATGCGGAGATGGAGGCGATGAAGGCGCTGGTCGACAAGGCAATGCAAGACGGCGCGGTGGGCTTCTCCACGGGTCTGCTGTATGTGCCGGGCACCTACGCAGAGACCAGCGAGGTCGTCGAGCTCGCGCGGGTCGCTGCGGGGTACGGCGGCGTCTACACGACCCACATCCGCGAACAGGGCGCCAGGCTCCACGAATCCCTGGTCGAGGCGATCACCATCGGCAAGGAAGCCGACATGCCCGTGCAGATCTCCCACCTCAAGGTCAAGGGACCGTCGCGCTGGGGCACGATCGGCTCAGCGCTCGAGCTGATCGATTCGTACCGCGCACAAGGCGTCGACATCGTCGTCGATGCCTATCCCTATGCAAGAGCCAGCACGAACCTGGGCGTCAACCTGCCGCGCTGGGCAGTCGCCGGCAGCGCCGCGGACATCGCCGGGCGCATCGGAGACCCCGAAACCAACGAGCAGATCGTCTCCGGCATGAGGGACATGCTCGACGACGGCGGCTACGAGGACTATTCGTTCGCCACGGTCGCCCGTTTTTTGCCGAACGAGTCCTATAACGGCATGAACATCTCGGAGATCAACCGGCTCAGGGAAGGTGCGCCGAATATCGACGGCGAGATCACGACCATCCTCGACATGATGGTGGAAGGCGGCCAGGCGGGCGTCAGCCAGGGCGCGTCCATGGTCTACCACTACATGAGCGACGACGACGTCGACACGATCTACCGCTATCCGAACGCAACGATAGCCAGCGACGGCGGCGTCATCGAGCCTGGCGTCGGCATGCCGCACCCGCGATCCTACGGAACGAACGCGCGCGTCTTTGCCGATTACGTCCGCGAGCGAAACGTCATGACGCTGGAAGATGCGGTTCGTCGCATGACCTCGCTTCCCGCCAGGGCTTTCTCGTTTCACGACCGCGGTCTCGTACGGCCGGGTTTCGTCGCCGATCTCGTCCTGTTCGATCCCGACAGCGTCCAGGACAAGGCGACCTTCGAAGACCCGCACCAGTTCAGCGAAGGATTCGATTACGTCATCGTCAACGGGCAGGTTGCCGTCGCCGAGGGAGAACCCACGGATGTCCGGGCCGGTGAATTCGTCAGGCACGCCGGCGCCCGCTAGAAAAATTGGCTGACGTCGAGAAAACCAGCAACGCCTGGTCGAGCCGGCCGGCTTTCCTGCTGGCCGCGATCGGCGGCGCAGTCGGGCTCGGCAACCTCTGGCGGTTCCCCTATGTCGCTGGCGAGTATGGCGGCGGCGCGTTCGTCCTCATGTACCTGGCGTTCGTATTCCTGCTCGGCGTGCCGCTGATGGCCGGCGAGATGCTGCTCGGCCGGCGCGGCCACCGCAGTCCCGTCAATTCGATTGCGGCGCTGGTCCGGGAGGAAAACGCGAGACCCTTCTGGCGGGCGATCGGCTGGATCAGCCTTGCTGTTCCGTTTATCGGTTTGAGCTACTACGCCGTCGTGGCCGCCTGGGCGATCGACTACTTTGCAATGGCGAGCACCAATTCGTTTGCGGGCTTTGACGGCGCCGCCTCAGGGAACACCTTCCAGCTGCGGGCCGACGAACCCGTCTACCAGGCCTCGCTGCACGCATTTTTCGTCGCAATGACCGTGTTCGTCGTCGCGAATGGCGTGAACAAAGGCATCGAGCGTGCATCACGCATCCTGATGCCAACGCTGTTTGCGGTCATGATCGTACTCGTCGTCTACGGCATGGTGGCCGGCGACTTCTTCGCGGCGGCGCGTTTCCTGTTCAACCCGGATTTCAGCGCGCTGAGCCAGGAAGCCTTCCTCGTTGCGCTCGGACAGGCGCTGTTCTCGCTGGGCATCGGCGTCGGCCTGATGATCACCTACAGCTCCTACATGCCGAGGGAGTTTTCGCTCCGCTCGTCGGTCACGATCATCTGCGTCGGCGACACGCTGGCAGCCCTGCTGGCGGGTTTCGCAATCTTCCCGATCGTATTCGCGGCCAGTCTCGATCCGGCCGAAGGTCCGGGCCTGATCTTCGTCACCCTGCCGGTTGCCTTCGGCAACATGGCCGGCGGGCACATCATCGGCACCCTGTTTTTCATCCTGCTGTTGTTCGCCGCGTTTACCTCGGCGATCGGCATGCTCGAGCCCGTCGTCGCGTGGCTCGAGGAGAGGTACCCGGGACGCCGCAGGCAGATGGCGATGATCGCCGGCTTTGCCATCTGGGTGCTCGGTCTCGGCTCCGTGCTGTCCTTCAGCTTCATGGCCGACTGGCAGCCGCTGGCGTTCCTCGGCGTCGGCAAGAACTTCTTCGGCATCGCCGACTTTACGGTGGCCAACGTCCTCGCGCCGGTCAACGCGCTGCTGATCGCGCTGTTTGCCGGCTGGGTGGTCCGCAAGGGCGTCGTCGACGACGAATTCGCCGGCGACACGAACAGGTGGAAAGCCTACTGGCGATTCGCGAACCGCTACCTGACGCCGGTCGCGTTGCTGATCGTGCTGGTCGACCTGCTTACCGCCTAGGCGTATCTCGCCTGGGCACGATGACCTCCAGGAATTCCGCGTCGCTCGACAGCTTTTCGAGTCGGCAATCACAAGCGGGCGGAATCGCGACGGCGTCGCCACGCGCGAGAGGCGTTGCAGCGCCGTTTATCAATACGGCGCTGCCTGACAGGAAAAAGCAGAAGCGGAACTCGGCGGAATGCGTGAGCGGGATATCCCCGGGATCCTGTTCCGCGCGTACGACGATGACCGAGGCAACACCGCCGGTTGCATAGGCGATGCCCGTGTTGCGGTAGCGCATGCCCGGCACATCCGACAGCTGCCACGCTGCTTTCTCTGCCTGGTGAAATACGAACTTCTGTCCGCCGAAATCGCGGTCGGGCCTGGTTTCCGCGGTCGGCAGGCTCATGTCGTGATCCACCGAGGTCTCATGCTCAGCCGGGCAGGCGATCTCGACGACCTCCATCTCGTCCGAGCACTCGAGTACCCTGTGCCGGATGTGCGGCGGCTGCAGGAAGCAGTCACCGGCCTTCATCAGCATCGGCTCTCCCTGGTCCTCGTAGACAACCTTGACCCAGCCGTTGACGCAAAAGATCGCCTGGAACTCGATGTCGTGATGATGCACGTAGTCGGGCACCGGCCCGCCCTTGCGGATGCGGATGTGCGAGGCGATGAAGCGGCCACCGAAGCGTCCGGGTATGAGATCGCGGTACTCCATGCCCGCCCTGCCGGTGCCGAAGCCATGGTCACCAAGCCGGGTCACGACCAGGTCTGGCGGGCTCGAGGCAACTGCCGTACCGCCGGTCAGCCGCAGACGCACCCCCGGGCCGGACAGCTCGACCATCCTGGGCGAATCGGCGGGAAAGACCGTATCGACGCGAAAACCCCCTTCGTCGCTGAAGTACCGCTGCGCCACGTCGATGTCGTCGCAATGCAGCTCGACCTGCACCTCGGTTTCCGGGGTCGCGTTCATGACCCCATTATCCGTGAATCGCGGCCTTTTGTAGAATGTGCCCCGCCGACGATCGCGAGCGACGGCATGGCCCCGCGAGCGGGCTGATGGCAGTGACCTAGAGGGACGGCACCAGCGGGCTGCGGCGCGACTGCGGCTTGACGAACAGGACCTGTACGTTGCCGATCGCGCGCTCGAGGAAGGCGCCCTCGCAGTAGCAATAGTAGTAATGCCACATGCGCAGGAACTCCTCTCCGAAGCCCAGCGACCAGACCTTGTTGAGGTTCGTGGTAAAGCCGTTGCGCCAACGCTTCAGGGTCTCCGCGTAATGCGCGCCGATGTCCTCGAGGTGGTAGATCCGGAGGTCCGAGGATCGCGTGACTGAATCGAGCATCGCCGTAACGGACGGCAGGAAGCCGCCGGGGAAAATATACTTCTGGATGAAGTCGACGGAGCGGATGGCGTCCGGGTAGCGCTGATCGGCGATCGTGATCGCCTGCAGCAGCAGCATGCCGTCGTCTTTCAGCAGGTGCGCACACTGTTCGAAGTAGGTGTCCATGAACTGGTGCCCGACCGCTTCGATCATCTCGATGGAGACGATCTTGTCGTACTGCCCGTCAAGATCGCGGTAATCCTGCAGCAGCAGCTGGACCCGGTCATCCAGTCCCGCTTCGGCCACGCGCGCCCTGGCGAACTGGTACTGCTCCTCCGAGATGGTGGTGGTGGTGACGCGGCAACCGTACTTGCCGGCCGCATGTACCGCGAAACCGCCCCAGCCCGTGCCGATCTCGAGCACGTGGTCATCGGGCGACAGTTCCAGCTTCTTGCAGATGCGGTCGAGCTTGGCCGTCGACGCTTCGGCCAGCGACATGTCCTCGCGCTCGAATACCGCGGACGAGTACATCATCGTCTCGTCCAGCCACAGCCCGAAGAAGTCATTGCCGAGGTCGTAGTGCGCGGCAATATTGCGACGACTGCCGGCGAGCGTATTCCTGTTGAACCAGTGCAGCGCTTTGCGCAGCGGCTCCGCGAAACTCGCAAAGCCGTCGTCGAGGCCGTCGAGCACGTCACGATTCTTCAACAGCAGCTGCACGACCTGCGTCAGGTCGTTGCAGGTCCAGTACCCCTCGATATAGGCCTCGGCCGCGCCAACCGCGCCACCAAACGCAACCGCGCCGTAGAAGCGCGTGTCCAGCACGCTGATCGACGCCTCACAATCGTCGTCACCCGAGCCGAATTCGCGGCCGACGCCATCGTCGAGCAGCGTCAGGCGTCCTTTGCGCAAGGCCCCCAGCTGCGAGAGCACGAGGCGCCGGCCGAGCCTGTCGAGCAGGCGGATCGAGCCGGCTTTCTCTGCTGTATGCCGCTGTGGAATTGTCGTTTCTGCGTTGTTCATGAGGTGACCTGGATTGATTGGTTTTTATCGGGATGGGTCTGTACGGGCACGCCCTTCAGCCAGAGGCGGAAGGCCTGCCAGTGGATTCCGAACATCACTTGCAGCGTCATGAATGGATATTTGAAAAGAACGCCGGCAAGTGTGCGCCCGGTAATCTCCTGGCGTTTGAGAATCAGCGCGGCATTGAAAAATGAGTCGCTCTCCGCCTGATTTTTGATGCGCACAACGAGATCGTCTGCCGGCGTCGTCATCAGCCAGTCATAGTCCATGTCCATTGCCATGAACGGCGACACGTGCATCTGTTTCTTCGTTCGGTAACGGTGCGTCGCCTCATCCCCGCTATTCATGTGCTCGGCGAGGACATAGCAATGGCGCTCGCCCCAGGGGGTATTGGTGACCTCGGCGACAACGGTCGTCAGGTTTTCGCCCGTCTCGTCGAAGCAGTAGTAGACGCTGATCGGATTGAAGCAGTAGCCGAAATAGGAGAGATTGGTCAACAGTCGAATCGGTCCGCCCGGTCGATAGCCCGCTTCGTGCTCGACGAGATCGCGCACGCAGTCGTCCAGCGGCCGGTCCGGATCGCCGAAGTGATTCCCGCGACGGAAACGCGCTAACGCCGGGCGCCGCGTCGACCAGAACCACCGCCCGTGGAAAACGCTGTCGAGCTCGTCGAGGTCGAGATAGGCCATGAACACGCGGTATCTGAACGCGTGCATGCGCGGCGATTTCCGGCTGTGGCTAACCTGCCCGACGAAGATGCTGCTCTGCATCGCCCCTCTCCGCCTCGAATCGTTCCAGCGCCGACAGCGCGCTCACGACGCCGTCTTCATGAAAGCCGTATCGCCAGTAGGCGCCACAGAAGTAGGTCCTGTTGACGCCATCGATCTCGCCCTTGCGCTGCTGGGCCAAGATCGCCTCGGTCGTGAACACCGGGTGCGCGTAGTCGATCTCACGAATGACGCTGGCGGCATCGATCTCGGCAGCGCTGTTCAGAGTCACGAAGTACTCCGTCTCCACGTCCAGGCTTTGCAAACGGTTCATATGATAAGTCAGGGTAACGCGATCGCTGCCCTCGCCGGACAAATGATAGTTCCAGGACGCCCAGGCGCGCTCGCGACGCGGCATCAATGTGCGATCGGTATGCAGGACGGCATGATTCTCCTGGTAGCGAATAGCGCCCAGGATCTGTCGCTCGGCCGCGGACGGATCCGTCAGCAGGTCCAAAGCCTGGTCGCTGTGGCAGGCCATGAAAACCGCATCGAAACTCTGGGCGGGGCGCCCCCTGGCCTTGACGACCACGTGATCCGGCAGCCGCGTCACGGATTCGACGGCGCAATCGAGCTCGATCCGGTGCCGGTGGCCGGCAACGAGTTTGTTGACGTATTCGCGCGAGCCGCCACGGATAACCCGCCATTGCGGCCGGTCGTCGAGGCTCAGCAGGCCGTGATTGGCGAAGAAGCGCACGAAAAAGTGCGCCGGCATCGCCTGCATCATCTCCGGCTCGGCAGACCAGATGGCGGCGCCCATCGGCACCAGGTAGTGATCAACGAACTCGTTCGAGTAGCGACCATCGACGAGCAGCTGTCCGAGGGTCTTCGTGGTATCGCCCTCCTCGAGAAAGACGGGCGCTTCGCGATTGAAACGTAGAATCTCGCGGATCATGCGGATGAAAGATGGCCGCAACAGGTTTCTGCGCTGAGCAAACAACCCGTCCAGCGTCGAGCCATTGTATTCGACCTTGGCGTGATCATTGCGCACGCTGAAGCTCATCTCGCTGTCCTGCGACGCGACGCCCAGCTCATCGAGCAGCTTGATGAAATTGGGATAAGTACGATCATTGAAGACGATGAATCCCGTATCGACCGGCAGCATGCCGGCCGCCGTCGGAACGTCGATCGTATTGGTGTGGCCACCGACGTAGCGGTTCGCCTCAAACACCGCGATGTCGTGATCCTGGTTCAGGTGATAGGCGGCGACGTTGCCTGCTATCCCGGTTCCGATAATCGCGATTCGCACAGGTCAGGCCCTCACCACCGCTGCGGAATCTTTTCGAGTTCGTCCAGGTCGTAACCCATGCCGCTGACGAGAGCGGTCAGCCTGTCGTAGTCCTCGTCCGTGATCTGCGGCGAGCGCGCCATGATCCAGACATAGTCGCGTTTATTGCGGCCGATGATCGTCTGCGAGTATTCGTCATCGAGATAGACGATGCGATAGTCAGCCTTGATCGGCCAGATGAACTGCATGCCCCACTCAGCGTTGGTCTCGGTATTGCGAACGAAGCCGACAGGCGTGTGCGTCTTGAGTTCGCCGTCGAAGCCGTCCTTGTGGAAGGTAAACGTCGTGCCGATCGAGCCATCCTCGTTCATCGCGTATGACTCGAGCGCGTTGTGCGCTCCCTTCTCGACAAAGGTCGGGATGTTGGCGATTACGTACCAGTCGCCCATGAAACGGTCGAGGTCGACATAGTCGACGGTGGCCAGCGGCGGCTGGCTGCCGGCACAGCCGCCGACCAGCCATGCGGCCAGCAGTGAGGTCAAAGGTTTCCGGGTCATTTGAATGTCGCTCATTGTTATTGCCTAGGTCAGTTCGTAGCGCAGCTTGCGACCGCCCTTGACGGTCGACTCGAGCGCCAGCCACTCGCGGTCCTGCGAATACCAGACATCGAGCTGCATGTTCTTTGCCTCGAGCCGATAGCGGTTCGCCGGCGTTTCTTCGCCCCGCACATTCAGGATCTCCTCGGCAGCCGGGCTGACCGTTACCGGGAGCAGATCGCCGGTCTGCGAATTCATCAGTACCTGCTCCTCGAGGATGTCCGGGTTCCAGTAGGCGAAGGTCTTGACGCAGCCGGGGACTTCGCTAATGCCGGCATTCGCCTCCAGCGCGAAGCCGGCAGCATCCCGGCGACCGCTGACGGCAAATTCCTTGCCGTTGGCGACGGTCCTCGACCGGATCGAAAACAGGCAATCGCCGGCCCAGGTTTCCTCGTTGACGTGCTCGTAACTGAACGCAGTGAAAAACAGGATCTTCACGCGGAAGTCGGCAATGGTCGTCAGGCGCTGCGTCTCGCCTTCCTCCGTCAACTGGAAATGATGGTAGCCGATCTCCGAATCGTCGAGATAAACCCGGAAATTCCACTCTTGGGAGGCACCGTCGCGCTCGATGGCTGTCGCGACGGGCATCGCGCAGCAGAGTACGGCCAGCAGCGAGGCGATCAGCCTGCTCATGGTGATGCAGCTTTTTTCGGCGGGCCGGGGAAGAACGCGTTGGTCGTCGCGACATACTCGGCATAGTCGGGTCTGCGCTTGCCAATATCCTTTTCCAGCATGGCGACGCCGGAAACCTTGAGAAGCAGGAAACTCATCAGCAGCGGCGACGCAATCGACCACCAGCCGCCGGCCGACAGCGCAAGCAGGTAAAAGCCCCACCAGACACAGAAATCGCCGAAGTAATTAGGGTGTCGCGTGAGCTTCCAGAGGCCGGTCCGCAGCACCTTGCCGCGATTACCGGGGTCCGCCTTGAAATGGGCGAGCTGCAGGTCGCCGAGCGACTCGAAGACGAAGCCGACGATCCACAGCAGCACGCCGACAAAATCCAGGATGCCTATCGGCTGCGTCCCGGTGATGGCCGCGAGCAGCGGCAGGGAGATGAACCACGCAAGCCCTGCCTGCAGACCGAAAACGATGTAGAGACTCTTGAATTCAAAGTTCGGCGAGTTGTTGCGACGGATCGCCTGGTAACGGTAGTCCTCGTCCTCGCCCCAGTTACGCCAGGTGATGTAAGCAGCCAGCCGAATCGACCACAGCGCGACCAGCAGCAGGACGAGCGTCGCCCGGGGTCCGGCATCCGCTGCATACCCGTAGGCGACGGCGGCGATCAGGAACATGATCGACCACATGCTGTCGACGATCGCGACGTTGCGCCTGGCCAGGCTCACCAGCCACCCGGCGACGCCGAATGCCGCAAGCGCAACCAGCGCCAGCAGCCATGTGTCAAAGTCGAACATCGATGTCACAGCAGCCTTCAGATCGGGCTGTGGATGATCGGCGGCCGGGTGCCGTCGAGCTGGCTGGCGAGCATCAGCAGCCCCGGCATCAGGATGGCCCAACCGACCGACAGCGCGAGGTAAACGGCCGCCGGCTGGACGATGTCCACCGCGCCGGCCGCGGATCCCGCCAGGTAGGACAAGGGCCCGAAGATCGCGCCCATCGCGCAGGCGACGACAGGCCGGGAATGCAGCCAGCGGAACGACACGTTGAGCGTCGTCGCGAACAGCATCCACATGCCGAGGATCCAGTAGGGCGCGAGCCCGGCAACGAACGTACCGCTCGGGTATTCGAGCCAGCCGCCAGCGACCATGACGCTGTCCCAGGAAAGCCCGATGGCGCCGGTCAGGAGGATCAGGGTCAGTTCGCGGCGCGGCTCGTGCGCGCGCGTCAAGTGGATCGCGACTGCGACCATGACCACCAGCGGCCCGACGGCCGGCAGTTCATTGGCGCCGCCGAAAATTGTCGATAGCCAGGCGACTTTGAAAGCGACCGCGTTGATCAGCACATTCATGTCCGGCCCCCTCGCTCAGACGCTCGTCTGCTTGTGGAATAGATAATGGCCTACGCCCCAGATACGGCCGCCGTCGACGCCGAACATCTCGCTCACGGCGAGGAAGAAGATGCGCCAGCGCGACCACCAGCGGCGGGCGTCCTCGCGACCGTAAGTCTGCTCGAGGATCGGCATGATCTCTGCTTTTCCGGCATCCATGTTGCGCAGCCAGGCTTCGGCCGTTTCCTGGTAGTGGCGACCGCTCCAGCGCCACTGGTCGACCAGCCGCAGGTGATCCTGGAATTTTGCCGGCAGATCACCGGCCGGCATGATGCCGCCGGAAAAGAAGTGCCTGCTCATCCAGTCAGAAGGCCCATTGTCGATGTATTCGTAAGCGGCGCTGCGGTGGCAGAAGATGTGCATGAAGAAGGCGCCGTCTTCTTTCAGCCAGCGGGAGATGCGCTCGAAAAGAACCGCGTAATTGCGCATGTGTTCGAACATTTCGACCGATACGACCCTGTCGAAAACCTGGTCGATCGAGAAATCATTCATGTCCGCAGTGATGATGCGAATATTGTTAAGCCCAAGCGAAGCCGCCTCTTGCTCGATGAACCGGCGCTGAGAATTCGAATTCGAGACGGACACGACGCGAGTGTTCGGATAGTGGCCGGCAATCCAAAGCGAAAGCGATCCCCAGCCGCAACCGAGGTCGAGCACGTCCATTCCATCGCGAATTCCGGCACGCTGACAGGTGATCTGGAGCGCGGCCTCTTCAGCCTCGTCGAGGCCGCGGATATCGCCGCCCCAGTAGCAACAGCTGTATTTGCGATGCCGGCCGAGGACGTGGTCGAAGAACGCGGCGGGCACTTCGTAGTGCTGCTCGTTGGCGAGGTCCGGAACCAGCGCCACGGGCGAGGTCGACATCTTCTCGACGAAAGCGGCGAGCTCAGCGGTACCCTGGCCGCTGACCTGGTCCTGGCGCTCGGCGCACAGACGGCGGATGCCGGAGCGGATCAGCGAATCCGGAACGAAACCGGTCTCGGCGAGGGTGTTGGCGGTTTGAGCAAGGCGGCGCATGGGCTGGTCCGTGATTCGAGTGAGCTTCAGTATTGGCAGTGTGCCTCGTCGCTGCGCGGCGAAGGTTTCAGGCTTGTCTCTATTTGTATCTCTTTGTAACGGAGATAAGTGGTTAAAAAGTAGCAAAAAAAACCGGGCCCGGTAAGTCCGGGCCCGGCTGGCAACAGCAGCCTGATCGGGGGGAGCGCGCAGGCTACGGGTTAAAGCCATCACGCTAGTTGCAGACACCGACTGCGGAGCCTGCCGTAGCGCGCAGTGTTGGAAGCAGCGCTTCGAGCGGCCTCTCCGAAACCGCCAGCAGCAGCGTGTGGGGTTTCGAGCCGGTCGTTGCCTTTACGGTGAACGATCGTGCCCGGGACGGTAATGAAATGGGTTTCAGAACGGTCTCTAGTTGTATCGTTTTGTAACGTTGAGGATTGCAGGCAGACGGGACCGTATGTTTGCCGTTATGATGCGAGTCATGGCAAAAGTTTTACTGATCGATGACGACAGGAAGCACTCGGATCTGCTGAAGAATTACCTGAAGCAGTTCGGGATCGCGCTTGACTGTGCGGGCGATGCCGATGAAGGCATGCGCAAGCTGTCGCGCACCGATCCGGATCTGCTGCTGCTCGACATCATGCTGCCGGGACGGGATGGTTTCGACATCTGTCGCGAAGTCCGCAAGAAGAGCGAAATTCCGATCATCATGCTGACTGCGCGCGGTGACGTTGTCGACCGGGTTTCGGGCCTCGAAATCGGCGCCGACGATTACGTCGGCAAGCCTTTCGAGCCGCGGGAACTGGTTGCGCGGATACAGACTATACTGCGGCGCGTGTCCGCGACCGACGGGCGGGATCCGGTACTTCGCTTCGAGGGAATAGAGATCGACCTGGATGGCAGGGAGGTTCGGGTCGACGGCGAGCCGGTCAGCCTGACGTCGATGGAGTTCGAGTTGCTGGCTTTGCTGGCGAAACGCGCCGGCAAGAAAGTCTCCCGCGACGAAATACTGAACGAGCTTCGCGGCATCGACGCCGCCATCATGACGCGCTCAGTGGACATCATGGTCAGCCGCCTGCGCAGCAAACTCGGCGACTCGATCAAGCCACCACGCTTCATCCAGACAGTGTGGGGCACCGGCTACGCGTTCGTACCCCGTCGCCCGAAGGATGATTGAACGGCTCACCCGCTCTCTATCGTTCAGGCTGCTGGCGATATTTCTCGTTCTTGCAGCGGCATTCGTCTACTTCGCAACCATCGGCATTCGCTGGGTCTACAGCGAGGACGATCTGCGCGAGCTGATCAGCGGCCACCTCTCCCTGCACGTCAATTACGTGCGCGCCGACATCGGCGATCCGCCGCAGATCGAGCGGGCGATCGAGATCACCCGCCGGGTCCCCGTCGACATTCGCATCTCGGGCGGCGGTATCGACTGGGCGTCGGATCCGGACTTTCCGAAGATGGACGAGCTGAGTTTCGGGGCCAGCGACATCTTCGGCGAAGACCCCGGCTCCTGGCTCGACGAACTGGAGGACGTCGAATTCGCGGCGCTCGGCCCCCACAAGTTCCTGAAGATCGACCAGGGCGCATTCGACATTGTCGTTTCCTCGCCGCGCATTGCGGAAGGAGCAACCGGCCCCGACCTGTTACCGATTATTCTCGCGATCGGGCTGATCTGGCTGTTCGTCGCCTATCTTTGCGTGAGCTGGCTGTTCCGGCCGATACGCGCGATCCGCGAGGGCGCGGCCAAGATCGGCAGGGGCAATTTCGATCATCGGATAACGGCCTACCGGCACGACCAGCTGGGCGATCTTGCGGAGGACGTCAACAAGCTGGCGGGCGACGTTCGCAGCATGCTGGACGCGAAGCGCCACCTGCTGCTCGGCATCAGCCACGAACTGCGCACGCCGCTTTCCCGGCTCCGCCTGGCGCTCGAATTCATCGGCGACAGCGAGCAGAAGGAGAGCATCCGGGCCGAGATCGCGGAGATGGAGGAGATCATCGCCTCTCTTCTCGAGGCAGAACGTCTGAACACCCGCCACGCACCCATCCAGCGTTCGGGCGTGCTCGTTTGCGAACTGATCGACCAACTCATCGATACCTACTTCGAGCGCGACCGCGAGAGGATTCGCGTCGAGACCGGGGACGCAGGCATCGAGGCCGACGTCGATCACGTGCGGGTCGCGCTGATGCTCAAGAACCTGTTGAGCAACGCGATCCGTTATGCGGGCGATGGACCCATTACGATTCAGGTCGCGAAAGACGACGATGACCTCGTTATTTCCGTAGCGGACACCGGTCCGGGGTTCTCGGACGACATGCAGGCCAATTTCGGCGAACCATTCTATCGGGGCGACCCATCGCGCACGCGGAATACGGGTGGGTACGGACTCGGTTTGTACCTGGCCAGGCTGGTGGCGGAGGCGCACGGCGGCAAGCTGCTCATCGATACCGGCTACACTGACGGCGCGAAACTCGTAGCGACATTGCCGGCCTGATTCCGAACCGGTATGTTCAGCGAATGACCGAACTCACCGGAAAAGTCGTGTCCGTGCATACGGGCGGCAACAAGGATCTCAGCAAGGACGAGCAGGCGACGATCACGGTCGAACTCGACGGCGTCGTCGGCTGCGCGCATCGCGGCTACGTCCGCAAGTGCTGGGCGGGCGACAAGCAAGCGAAAGATTCACCGCGCCGGAACGAACGCCAGTGGTCGGCCGTCTCCGTTGAAGAACTTCGCGAGATCGCCGCTGACATGGGTGTCGACGGGCCGATCACTGCCGCCAGCGTCGGCGCCAATCTTTGCCTCGAGGGCATCCCCGAGCTTTCCCGGCTGCCGAAGGGAAGCTTGCTCAAGTTTCCCTCGGGGGCCGAGCTGATCGTCGAGGAGTACAACCCGCCCTGCAAGTACATGGGCGAGGAGCAGGCGAAGCTGCACGGCGTATCGCCGACCGCGTTCCCGAAAGCGTCGACCCTGAAAAGAGGCGTTGTCGGCGTCGTCGAGGCCGCGGGCGAAATTGCCGCCGGCGATGAAGTGACGGTGACGCTCTACGAGACGCCGTCCTGGCTCGTGCGCAGCGCGAACTAATCCCGATACCGATCGAGCATGCGCGCATAGACAGAGCGGGCTTCCTCGGCGCGCTCGAGGATGGCCACGCGCTGTTCCGTCAGCATGACGCCGAGCGGCTCGCCAACCGACCAGGCCTCGAGTTCCTGCGTCGCATCGACCTCGACGGTTTCGAATTCGGCCAGCTTGTCGAGCATGCGTCGAGCCAGTGTCGGGACCGTCGCGGGGTTCTCGAAGCTGCCTGCTACGGTGACGTAAACCGGCGCCGAATGCGCGACCGTCTGCTCGTCGCCGTAGGCGCGCACTGCCAGCCAGGTTCCGCCTTCCACAGCCGTTCGGTAGTTCAGTTCGATCCGGTTGGTTGCGGAAGCCTGGTCCGCTGTTGCGATTACCTCGCCGTGCATCACCAGTTCGACGCGATCGAGCGTCCCCAGGTCCGGGTTGAGCGACGCGCTTGCCCGGATGTCCAGCATGTCGCCGGGTGACGCGCTGATGCTGGCCCCCATCTGCAGCCCATTGACGGTGAATTCGAGCATCGGACCGGTGGTTACGAACGTGCGCTGAGCCTCGAGCGCCGCGTAGTAAGCGTCCACCGAAAATTCTTCGCCGACGTAGACGTAGTTGCGATCGCTGCCCGGGGCGCCGAGGTAGGGGAAATCCGAGCCTGCGGTCGGAATCAGCCGGAATCCCAGGTCCAGGAAGTCGTACCAGAGCTCCGTTTCGAGCGCGCCGTCCTGCAGGACCTCGACGAAGTCGACGACGCCCAGCGGGACATCGATCGCGAGGCCGCGCTCGACGTTGAAGAGACGCCCCGCGACGTGCGCAAACCCGGACATCCCGCCCTGGCGCCGGTACTCGGCAAATACCTGGTCGTACCGCAGGTAGCGATCGGCGGGCCGGTAGACCTCTTGGATGTTCATGCTGATCGTGTGGCCCCTAACGGCCGTGCGTGGGTCCTCGACACCCGGGACCAGCGCATGATTGCCGGCCCGGAAACGTCCATCGATCCCGAATGCGTACTGCGTGAAATGCGTGTCGTACGGATTGCCCATTTGCAGCAGGTTGGTCACGTGCACGTCCTCGGCCTGCATGATCGCGCTGATCGACGCGTTGTCATCAGGCGTACGGATCATGTGCACGTGATCGTCGCCCGAGTACCAGCCCCTTGCCGGCATGTCGGTCCAGCGCCGCAGCCTGGCTGCAACTCCCGCAACCATGCCGCTCGAGACGCTGATCGACTGCACCACCCGGCGATACTCCGGACCCTTGCTGATGACCAGCATGTATTCGCCGACGGGCAGTTCCGCGTCGTAACGACCGTCGACGTAAAAAAAGTAGCGGTTCTCGCTCGGCCAGGGCCAGGTTACGCCGTGCGTGTTGCGCAGAAAGATCTGCTTTGTCTTGTCGTCGTAGTTATTGATCGTCAGGGCGGAATCGGATGGCAACGGCAAGCGATCCGTCGCATCGTACAGGCCGACACGCGCCGGCGTCGGCCGCGAATTTTCATCGCGAATTTCCAGCCGCAGGCGGCCCTTGACGGCCGGGCGCCTCGTCTCTTGACTGCGTTCGACGTTGATATCGCACAGCACGATCTTGTGATCTGCGGTCGGATCGCCGAACCAGGTGCCGTCCGGGGCCGCGATCGTGAAATCGCTTCCCGACTCACCGCGATTGGCGAAACGCGCGCGTTCGAGCGAAACCGTACGCGATTGCCAGAGTTCGTCGGATTCGATGAACGCGTATTCCTGGATATTCTCGGCGACGACATTCTGATCGTAGGAGATAATGAAGCCTGCAGTGCGCGTGCGATCGAACAGGAACTCGATCGTTACCGTCTCGTCGATGTCGAAGGCGAATTCGTCGTCGACGTCGAACAGGAAGTAGGTGCCCTGTACACACTGGCGTCCTTCGACCTCGACCAGCTCGGGGAAGCCGTCGCGGGCCCAGGCCTCGGTACCGAAGGAATCGCCATAGCCCGACGACAGGACGCGGCTGATATTCGGCGCCGACCAGTCGATGACGACCGTGCCGTGGGGTCCGACAAACTCGTGCGCCGTCGCCTGAGAAGCGATGGCGGCGACGAGAAGGGAAAATAAGCGGCCGTATCTACTCACTGGTTCCTCCCTGCGGCTCTGCTCTCCGGATCGAATCGCTTTTTGCACCGGATCCGCAGGGACGCAATCGCCGCCAGCCGAGTATAATCCCTGCGGATAAGGCCATGCACGGCGGGCCCCAGCGTTACCAGGCCCGGATCGCAGACAGAGAAAAAACAACAACCAGGGAGTCGCGATGCAGCTGGCTTTGGGGATAGGAATAGCGGTCTTCTTCGCTGTCATGGTCGGCATATCGCTGATCGCCAGCAAGCGCATCCATTCGGGCGAGGACTACATCGTCGCCGGCCGCCACCTGTCTCCCCTCATGACCACCGCAACGATCATGGCGACGTGGTACGCAGCGGAGACCATCCTCGTGACGGCCGACTGGGTGCGCACCGACGGCATCGACGTCATGGTGCTGGAGCCGATCGGTATCGGCATCTGCCTGATGATCGCGGGCTGGTTTTTTGCGAAGCGGCTCTGGGATACGAAAATGATGACGCTGGCCGATGTGTTCGGGCAGCGATTCGGTCCGGTCGCCGAGAAACTGCAGGCCTTCACTGCGATATCCTATATCGGCTGGGTCGCCGTGCAGCTGATCGGCCTGGCCGGCGTCTTCAACGTATTCTTCGATATGCCGATCTCGACCGGCATCCTGTTAATTACCTTCGTACTCACGCTGTACACCTTGATCGGTGGCATGTGGTCGGTCGCGATGACCGACATCGTGCAGCTCGGCCTGTTGCTGATCGGCATCGTACTGCTGACGCTGCGCGTGCTCGCCGAGTTCGGCGGCGGTCCGCTGAGCGGACTTGCTGCGCTGTTCGATCAACTGGATGCGGAGTTACTAATCTTCGTGCCGTCCGAATCGGCCGAGAGCCTGCAAACCTGGATCGGGCTGATCGTCATCGGCGTATTTGCCAACGCGGCGACACAGGATCTCGCACAGCGCATGCTCTCGGCCCGCTCGGGCAAGGTTGCCGAGCAATCCGCGATCGTGGCCGGGGTGCTGTACATCGTCTTCGGCATGCTGCCGGTCCTGCTCGGTCTCTCAGGCAGCCTGCTGCTCGACGAGTCGGTCGAGATCGGCGTCATTCCCGCGCTGGCGGAGATGCTGTTCTCGCCGACGCTGTCGGTTATCTTCGCGCTGACGCTCACTGCGGCCGTGACCTCGAGTGTCGACAGCGGCTTGCTGGCGCCCGCCAGCGTCATCGCGCGCAACGTTGTGGGCCCGATCCTGAAGGACCGCATCAGCCTGATAGCCCTGACAAGGATCAGCGTGGTATTTATTGCGGTTGTCGCGGCAACTGTCGCAATGTCGGGCACCCGCGCGTCCGAGCTGATCCAGGCCAGTTACTCGCTGACCCTGCCCTCCTTCGTCGTCCTGTTCGCTGCGCTCTACCACGAGAAGGCGCACAAGCTGCCGGGCGTGCTGACCATCGCCACCGGTATCGCGCTCTGGCTGTACGAGATCGTCGGCACGATCATGGCGGCGGACTCGGACGGTGAGGTGCTGTCGCCGGGCTTCCCCTACATCCTGTTCGGGCTTTGCATCGCCGTTTATGTGGGGAGCGACCAGGTCATGCGCCTGCTCGAGCGGGGTCGCTGACATCGACAGCACCGCGATAAATGCCCCGCTGCTGACCGTCAAGCGATTGTTGTATCCGCTGCTCGCGCACCCGCGGGTTGCGCATGCCATCAAGTACACGGTCTATATCGGCCTGATCTTCAACCTCGGCCGGTTCGCCTGGGACGACTTCCATGCGATGGAAGCCGCGCTACCTGCGGATGCGTCGCTTGACGATTACCTCACCCAGTTCGCGACGACGATCGACATGCTCGGCTGGGTCGGCCTGGTCTTCCTGTTCGAACTCGAGACCTATGCGGTACCCGACGAGAAGTGGACGGCGTGGCTGGCCACGCTCATCCGCGGCCTGCGGCTGGCCTGCTACGTCATGATCGCCCAGGGCGCCTACGGCTACACGGTCGAGACCCTGGAGCTCTACGACACCCGTCCCGTCGACGGGGTGACCGATATCTGCCAGCTCGCCGACCAGGGGCGGTCGATGCAGGTCAGCGTCTTCGAATATGAAGCGATAACGGCGGAGAATTGCGAGCGCCTGTCGGCTGCAAGCGCGTTCTTCACGGTGGCCAACGAGGTCTCGATCATCGATCAGCCGACGCTGGAGCATGTCCGCTTCCAGGAATGGGTCAACATCGTCAACGCTTACGTCTGGCTCATCGTCGTCTTCCTGATCGAAGTCGAGATCTTCATGCAGAACCGTGACCGGTTCGCGAGTCCGGCGCTGCGCGCGGTGCGGGTGACCAAGAGCCTGTTCTACCTGGTACTGATCGGCGTCATGCTCACCTGGTTTTTCACGGGTTACTACCTGTACTCGTGGGACGCCTTCCTGTGGATCTTCGGCTTCTGGGCGATCGAGCTGAATCTCGCCGAGTGGGAGCTGGAGCGCACCGGGGAACTCGCCGCCGCCGGCTAACGCGGGTCCTGCCGGTCGTCCTCCACCGTCAGCGGGTTGTGATAGCCGCGCTCGGTAATGCCTTCCTTGCGCATCGCGATGCCGGTCAGGCATTCCTGCAGCAGTCGGTGCGTGTTCAAGACGGTCGTGTACCCGGGATCGACCAGCGGGTTCAGCTCGACGACGTCGAAACCGACCATCTTGTTCTCCGAGCAGAGGGTCCGTAGCAGCGGGAAGACCTCGCGCGGCGTCAACCCGCCGGACTCCGGCGTGCCGGTGCCCGGCATGTAGGCCGGGTCGAGCACGTCGACGTCGAAGGAAATATACAGATACTCGGCCGCGCCGAGCGCCTCGTTCATGATGCGATCCATGACCACGTCCCAGCCGTCACGCTCGATTTCCGCCATCGTGTGGTAGCGCATGTTGTTCTCGCGCATCCACCGGAAACCGTCTTCACCGGGCCAGTAGCCGCGCAGGCCGACCTGTATGTAATTACTGCCGGCGATGTGACCGTCGTCGACGAGGCGCCGGATCGGCTGGCCGTGCGAGATCATGTGTCCGAACTCGACGTCACCGGCGTCAAAGTGTGCATCGAAATGGATGACGCTGACATTCTCCTTGCCATACACGTCGGTGATCGCCGCAACGTTGGGATACTCCAGGGAATGATCGCCGCCCACGATCACCGGGATCGCACCGGTCTCCGCAATCTCGCGGACCATGCGGCGGACCGGCGGCATGCTGCGCTCGGTGCTCAGGAGATCGATCGGCGAATTCCCGTAGTCGACCGCGACCAGTGACCGTTTCCAGGCGACGCCGACGTGCATGTGCGGCAAGTTGCCGCTGTTCGAGCTGTCCAGACCGATGATGCCGGCGCGCAGCGCGTCCGGCCCCTTGCCGGCGCCGCGGAAGCCGTAGCCCATGTCGATCGGCGCGCCCATGATGGCGACGTCGACCTCCGCGGCTTCCAGGTCCTCGGGCGTCAGCGCAAGCGGCAGGCCGAAGAAGCTCTTGACGCCGGGCGCCCACAGGCGGCCGACCGGGATCAGGCCCGGCTCGCGGTCCGGGAACTCGCGCCGATCGCGCATGGCTTCCCAGGGATCGCGATTCTCGTCGTCGGTATCGAGCGGGATGTAGCGGTCCTCCGGATCCACGACTTTGAGCGGCTGCTCCTGGGCCGCTGCGAGACCCGGTATCAGCAGCAAGCAAACGAGTAAATTAGCTGTTGGCGCGCGCATGGCTTCTCCCCGAGTGTTCGCGGGTTCGCTATAGTTAGCGCTCATAGTCGCTCAAGCAGCGGCTGCCGGCAAATGTCGCATCGGGGGGAATCGAATGAAAACAACACTGCTTACGCTGGCCATCCTGCTGGCGCCATACGCATTCGCGGACAATCACGAGGCTGTCGTCGCGGAGATCGAGGCTGCAGTACAGGGCTTCAACGGCGCCTACGCGAGTGGCGACTACGAGACCTACTTCGCGCACTATACGCAGGACGCCGCCATCTTCTTCTACGGCGAACGGCAGACAGTCGCCGACTACTACGAGAGCTGGAAGGCGACGGTCGAATCCGGCTTCGAGTACGAAAACTACGACATTACCGACATGCGGGTGCAGGTGCTCGGTGACGGCGACACGGCGGTCGCGACCTATTTCGTGGCCCTGAGCTCGAGGACCGCGGACGGAGAAACCGCGGAGGCGAATGCTTTCGAGTCCGACGTCTGGCAGAAGATCGACGGCGAGTGGAAGGTCGTCACCCTGCACTACACCGAGTTCTGACGTCTCCGGCAAGCAGGCGTCGCTGCATAGCCTTACGGGATGCCGAAACCCTGGCGACTGGCCTGGAACACGGGTTCCCCGTTCAGCAAGGTCAACACCGGCCGCGCTTCCCTGAGTTCATCGACGGGGATCGCATAAAGATCCCGGTCCCAGGCGACGATGTCGGCGCGTTTGCCGACCTCGAGCGTACCGACCTCGTCTTCGAGGAAGATCTGCCGCGCCGCGGTCGCCGTATACGCGCGCAGCGTGTCGTGGATAGAGACCGACTCGTCCGTGCCCCACGGACTCTCGCCCCAGGTGCCGAGCAGGGTCTGTCGCGTCGCCGCGGCCCAGAACGCGTGTCGCGGCGCATACGGGGACACGTCGTAGTCGGAGGCGCCCGCCCATTTTATGCCGCGTTCCCCGAAGGTCCTGAGCGGCAATACCCGCAGGCTGCGGTCCGGGCCGAAGTTGCCCACGTAGACGTCGCCGATCCACCAGAGGAACGCCGGCTGGATCTCCGGGTAAGCGGCATCGTAATCGCGCTGCAGTTTCACCATCAGGTCGAGCGCATGCCCGGTGGGCAGGTTGCTGTGGATGATGCTGTGGCGCAGGCTGCGGATCGGATTATCGGATAGCACGCGATCGTAGGCGTCCAGCGTGAAGTCGATCGCGCGGTCGCCGATCGCGTGCGTGCCGATGTGGATGCCGGCGTCGTGATAGAGCCGGATCTGGTCGAACAACAATTCTGTCGATAAATAAGTGAGCCCGGTATTGCCCTCGTCCGTACCGGTGTAGTCCATGTTCCAGTCGTCGTGCATCCAGGCGGTGCGCGCCGTGCCGCTGCCGTCGATGTAGATCTTGACGCCGCCGGACACTACCAGCGCGCTGCCGTCGGCTGCCGCTGGGTTGGTAAACGGCTGAATCTGCGTCAGCAAGTCACGCGCTTCCTGCACCGTGTCCGGCACGCGCCACAAGGTCGTGACCCGCACCGTCAGGGCGCCGTCATCTGCCACCTTGTTGTAGGCGTCCCAGTACTTTCCGTCGATCTCCGGATCCTTGATCGCCGTGATGCCCTCGGCGTTCAGGCCGGCTACGCCGTTGGCGATGGCCGTGGCCAGGTCGCCGGCTGTTATCGGCGGCCGCGAAGCGCCAATGAGGTGCCGCGCCTGGTCGATGAACAGGCCGTTGGGACTGCCGTCCTCGCGCCTGCCGATCACGCCGCCGTCCGGGTCGGGTGTGTTGCGATCGATGCCGGCGACGCGCATCGCGGCCGAATTGGCGACGCCATAGTGGCCCGACGTGTGCGACAGCCACACCGGGTTGTCGGGCGAGATGTCGTCGATATCGGCGGCAAGGATGTCGCGCCGCTCCGCGAGCTTGGCGCCGTCCCAGTTCGCGCCGTCGATCCACTCGCCCGGCTCGCTGCTGCGGACGGCCTCGCGGATCCTGTCCCTGACATCCCCGATACTCGTGACGGCCGGGTATTTCATCTCGATGTCGGTCTGCTCGCTGAACGTGCCGATCGCAAAATGATTGTGCGTGTCGATGATGCCGGGAGTAACGGTATTGCCACCCAGGTTGAGGACTTCCGTGCCGTCATCCGCCAGGGCCAGGATGTCGGCCGTCGGGCCGACGGCCGCGATTCGTTCGCCGCTGATCGCTATCGCCTCGGCGACGCTGTCGGCGGCGTCCATCGTCACGACGCGCGCGTTGATCAGGACGATGTCGGCCGCTGCCGACGGCGGCGTGCCTTCGGGCTCGGCGCACGCGGCGAGCAATAGCAATACAGGGACGAGACAGCGCATCAGCTGAGTTTAGCAGCACTGGATCGCCTGCTATCTTTAGCGGCAATGAAACACGAACGCGCGCTCGATGCGCTGGCCAGCTGGCAAGCCGACAGCCGGCGATTGCCATTGCCGCCACCGCTGTACACGGACGAATCCGTCACCGCTCTCGAGAAGGACCGCCTCTTCGCCCGGGAGTGGATTTGCGTGGGCCACCAGTCGGAACTGAAAGCGCCGGGCGACTACCTGACCTTCGATCTCCTCGATACGCCCGTCGTCGTCACCAGGAATCGCGCCGGCGAACTCGGCGCATTCTCGAACGTCTGCGCGCATCGTTCGGCGCGCCTGCTCGACGGCAGGGGACATTGCGCCGTGATCGTCTGCCCGTACCACAGCTGGAGCTACGACCTCGACGGCAAGCTCCGCGGCGCGCCGTTCATGGAGCCCGAAAAGATCGACGGCATTCGCCTGCCGGTGATCCGGCTCGAGACCTGGGAGGGCATGATCTTCGTCAATCTCGATAACGAAGCTCCGCCCCTCGGGTCGCGACTCGAGGCGCTGCACGGACGGATCGGCAACTTCGGCATCGGTGGCATGCACGTCGCCTGGCGCTTCGACGAGCGCTTCGATTGCAACTGGAAAGTGCTCGTCGAGAACTTCTGCGAGAGCTACCACGTGTTCCGCGTGCACAAGACGACCCTCGAGCCCGAGACGCCGACGGCGAGCGTCGAGGTGCTGCCCGACGGCCCGGGCTTCAATCACCACACGATGGACTACCCGGCTAAAGACGGCGGCGCCGGCAAGGAGCACCTGGCATGCCTCTATCCTGGCACCACGCTGGCCGTCCGCGCAGGCGGCATCCTCTGGTTATCGGTCCTGCCTGTCGACGCCGGGACCTGCCGGCTCACCGGCTGGCTGGCGCGAGGCCCGGACAGCGCAGACGACATCGACGCATCGATTGCGGCAACGCGTGAATTCCTCGCCGAGGACAAGGCGATCATTGCCGGCGTCCAGGCCGGGCTGGCCTCGGGCGCCGGCAACGTCGCGCCGCTCAGCGAGATGGAGGCGACCAACTGGCAGTTCGGGCGCTACCTGGCCGAGCGTTTGCTGGCATGAAATCGTCTACCGGCAGGCGGGCATCTGCTGCTATCTTTGCAGGACCAGCTGCGGGAGAGAACCGATGGTGACAGTCACGGTCAATGGCGAAGCGCACGAGATCGACGCCGACGACGACATGCCCTTGCTGTGGGCTTTGCGGGATTCACTGGGGCTGACCGGCACCAAGTACGGCTGCGGCATCGGCGCCTGCGGCGCCTGCACGGTGCATATGGACGGCCAGCCGGTGCGCGCCTGCCTGACGCCGGTCAGCTCCGCGGCCGGCACGTCGGTCACGACGATCGAGGGCCTCGGCGCCGACCAGCTGCACGCCGTCCAGCAGGCCTGGGTCGACGAGAACGTCCCCCAGTGCGGCTACTGCCAGGCTGGCCAGATCATGAGCGCGGCCGCCCTGCTCGCCCGCAACGCCGAGCCGAGCGACGCGGACATCGACAACGCGATGGCCGGCAACCTCTGCCGCTGCGGCACCTACTACCGGATTCGCAAAGCCATCCATGTCGCAGCCGGGCGGATCAATCGGGGGAGTGAATGATGATCGTTCGTAAAGTCTCCCGTCGCGAGGTGTTGAAGTCCGGCGCCGGAGGCCTGCTGGTGCTCGGCATCGGCCCGGTCGGCTGCTCGCAGGAAACAGCGTCGATCGCCGTCGGCGAGCGCTTCGTGCCGAACGTGTTTGTCGCGATGCACCCGGACGGTAACGTCGAAATCACGGTCAGCCGCAGCGAGATGGGCCAGGGTGTGCGCACGAGCCTGCCACGCATCGTCGCCGACGAGCTCGAGGCGAATCTCGATCGCGTCACGATCAAGCAGGCGACCGGTAATCCCGTCTACGGCGACCAGAACACCGACGGCTCGAAGTCCGTGCGCATGATGTGGGAGCCGCTGCGCAACGCGGGCGCCGCCGCGCGCAACATGCTCGAACAGGCCGCCGCCGACGAATGGGGCGTCGCCGTTTCGGAAGTGACGGCCCGCGATCACGGCGTCGAGCACGACGCATCGGGCAGGCGACTGGAATATGGCGACCTGGTCGCCGGTGCAGCCATGCTGGACATGCCCGCAGAGCCGCGCCTCAAGGACCCGTCCGAGTTTCGTTACATCGGCAAGTCGGCGTCCGGCGTCGATCGGGAAGCGATCGTGACCGGCAACGCCGTCTACGGTTACGACGCGAACCTTCCAGGCATGAAGTACGCCTGCATCGCGCGGGCACCTGTGCTCGACGCACGCATCCGGCGCTACGACACCAGCGCCGCCGAGGAAGTGCGCGGCGTCGATAGCTTCGTACGCATCCCGTTCACGCCGCACCCGCGCATCTTCGCACCCGAGGAAGGCATCGCCGTGATCGCCGACTCGAGCTGGGCGGCGATCAGGGGACGCGACGCGCTCGAGATCGACTGGGACCTGGGCGAAAACGCCGCCTACAACACCGCTGATTACCGCCAGACCCTGCGGAACAACCTGCAGGTCGCCGGCAACGCTTACGTCAGCCGCGGCGATATCGACACGGCGCTGGCTGGCGACGGCCAGCCGATCGAAGCGACTTACGAGACGCCGATGCTCGCGCATGCGCCGATGGAGCCGCCTAACGCGACAGCATGGGTCAAGCAGAACGGCGACTGCGAACTCTGGGTGCCGGCCCAGGACTCGCAGGACGTGCAGGGCCAGGTTGCCGACTGGCTCGGGATCGAGCGCGACAGGGTGACCGTCAACGTCACGCTGCTGGGCGGCGGCTTCGGCAGAAAGTCGCAGTTCGACTTCGTCATCGAGGCCGTCGAGGTCTCGAGACAGGCCGGCGCGCCGGTGAAGGTCATGTGGACCCGCGAGGACGACATACAGAACTGCTATTTCCACGCAGAGGCGCTGCAGCTGATGCGGGCCCGGCTTGGCGACGACGGCTTGCCGGACGGCTGGCTGATGCGCTGTGCCTACCCGTCCATCCAGTGGATGTGGAATTCAGGCCAGGACGAACCCGTGGACTGGGAGATCGGCATGGGCTGGACCAACATGCCCTTCGATGTGCCGAACGTCAGCGTCGAGGCCTGCAAGGCGCCGGTGCCGATCCGCATCGGCTGGCTCAGGAGCGTGACCAATGTCTGGCATGCATTCTCGATCAACGGCTTCGTCGACGAGCTGGCCGCGGCCGCCGGCGAAGATCCGGTCGCCTATCGGCTGCGGCTGCTCGGCGCGGACCGGCAATTCGACGCGCCGAACGAGCCGCCGGAGGGCGAAGGCGGGGAATCGTTCAACGGGCTGATCGTCGACAGCGGGCGTTACCGTCGGGTGCTCGAGCTGGTCGCAGAGAGAACCGGCTGGGGCAAAACGCTGCCTGAGAACCACTTCCGGGGCGTCGCGGTGCACAACAGTTTTTACAGTTACGCGGCGACAGTCGTCGAGATCGCGGTCGATGACGACGGCGGCTTTCGCGTCGTCAGCGTCGACACGGCGGTCGACTGCGGCCGGATCGTCAACCCGGATGGCGTCGTCGCCCAGGTCGAGGGGGCAACGATCTACGGCCTGACGCTCGCGCTCTATGGCGATCTGACCGTCGAGGGCGGCCGCGTGCAGCAAAGTAATTTCGGCGACTACCGGATCATGCGCATCCACGAAACGCCCGACGTCGTGCGCGCGCACCTCACCGAGAGCGAGGAAGTGCCGACCGGCATCGGCGAGCCGCCGACGCCCACCGTGGCGCCCGCGCTGGCGAGCGCGCTGCATGCCGCGAGCGGACAAAGGTTCCGGCGGCTGCCGTTGCTGGCAGAATGGGACCGCGCCCGCGGCGCCTGAGAAAGGGGGTCGAACCGATATTATGAAATTAGGGTCTGACCCCTATTTCCGAAAAAAGGGGGTCGAACCGATATTATGAAATTAGGGTCTGACCCCTATTTCCCTATTTCCGGCCCGGGCGGGGTCGAAAAACGTCTAGAATAGGGGCGATACAACAAGAAAAGAGGTGAATCCGATGCCGCGATTGCGCGTTCTGACGCCGATATCCCTCGCGCTTGCCGCCTGCATGACTCTTGCAGGCGCCGCAGAGCTTCCGCTGTCGCCGATTTCCGCCAAGGGCGGTACGGTCACGCCCTCCTTCGAGGGCTGGTACCGGAACCCCGATGGCAGCTACACCCTGTCTTTCGGCTACTTCAACAGGAATACGGAAGAAGTCGTCGAGATCCCGGTCGGGCCGGACAATTACATGGAGCCCGGCGACGCCAACCAGGGCCAGCCGACCATCTTCCAGCCGCGCCGACACTGGGGCGTCTTCGGCGTTCGCGTGCCGGCCGACTTCGGCTACGACCGCGTCACCTGGACGCTCAGGATCAACGGCCAGACATTCTCGATCCCCGGCGCCCTCAATCGCGACTGGGAAGTCGACGCCCTCGACGGCGAAGCGGGTTCCGGCAATACGCCGCCGACGATCAGGCTGGGCGACCTGAGTGGCGCGGGCCCGGGCGGTATTACGGGTTCGGCAATGCGCACGACCGTCGGCGAGCCGCTGGCGGTCAGCGTCTGGGGTAAAGACGACGGCAAGCCCGTCGGCAACGTCGCCCGGGCGGGTATCCCCGGCATGCCGATCAACGTCACCTGGCACAAGCACCAGGGTCCAGGAGACATCTCTTTCAGCGAGTACGCACAGAAGATAGACCATGCAGGCGGTACTGCGACCACGATGGCAACGTTCAGCGAACCGGGCGATTACCTGATTCGCGTGCACGCGATCGACGCCTCGGGCCAGGACCATGAGGGCGAGGAAGAACTCGCCATGTCCGGCTATGCACAATGCTGCTGGAGCAACGGTTTCATACCCGTCACCGTCAACCGGTAAGGAGTGGGTTCATGAAGATTTCAATGCGCTTGATTTTCGTCCTGGCGGCGCCCGTGTTCGCGTTCGCCGCCGATGAAGAGATCACCTACGCGAAGCACATCGCGCCGATCTTCCAGGCCAAGTGCCAGGAATGCCATCAGCCCGATTCGATCGCACCGGTGTCCTTCATGACCTACCAGGACGTGCTCAAGGAAGCACGATCGATCAGGCACAAGGTCGAAGAGCGGGTCATGCCGCCCTGGCACATCGATACGACCGTCGGCATCCAGGACTTCAAGAACAATCGCGGCCTGACTGACGAGGAAATCCGCATGATCGTGAGCTGGGTCGATGCCGGCGCCCCGCTGGGGGACCGCGGCGATATGCCGCCGCCCGTGAACTTCCCGGACCCGACCGCCTGGCAGCTGGCGAAGGATTTCGGCGAACCCGACCTGATCGTCAAGTCGGAACCGTACACGCTGGCCGCGAAGACCCAGGACAAGTGGTTCCGGCCGCTGGTCGACACCGGCCTGACCGAGCCGCGCTGGGTGAAGGCGATCGAGGTCAAGCCGTCGTATCCGGAGGGACGGCAGGTCGTGCATCACACGCTGTCCTTCCTCGAGCAGGAGGAAACCGGCATCACCGGCCTCGCCTCGACGGCCGAAGGTGCGCAACGAAGCTCCGGCCTGTTCATGGAGTGGGCCGTCGGCAAGGTCGGCGAGATCTTCCCGCCGGACGCCGGCAAGCTGATGCTGCCCGGCGCGCAGATACGCTGGGAGGTGCACTACCACGCGATGGGCAAGGAAGTGGAAGACGACCAGGTCGAGCTCGGCATCTGGTTCTACCCGCGCGACCACCAGCCGAAGTACCGCACCGTGCTCAAGTATTTCGACGTGAGCAACGGCGGCGAACTCGACATCCCGCCGGGCGAGATTGCCGTTACCCAGCAATACCACGTGCTGCCCGCGCCGGCGCGGCTCGAAAACTTCCAGCCGCACATGCACATGCGCGGCAAGGCCATGCGCATGGAGGCCGTGTATCCCGATGGCAGGACCGAGCTTCTGAGCCAGGTCAACAACTTCCAGTGGAACTGGCACATCAACTACGTCTACGACGAGCAGGCCGCGCCGCTGCTGCCGAAAGGTACGACCCTCGTATTTACGGCCTGGCACGACAACACGGAGCAGAACCCGAACAATCCCGACCCCGAACAATGGGTCGGCTGGGGCGACCGTACCGTGGACGAGATGGCGCACGCCTGGGTCGACGTGACCTACCTCGAGCAGGAAGACTACGAGCGGATGATGGCGGAGCGAGAGGCCGCCGGCGACGACGGCCGATAGCGCCTCACATTCTGACCCGCCGGGCCGCCATGGCCCGGTGGGGTGTCGTCAGTGTCGCGACGGATTAGAATAGTCGGATTGGCCAGCCAGGCGATGCTTCGATGACAAATATTCCAGCTATTCAACCGTCGCTGCCGACCCACTGGTACCTCGACGCCGATCATTACCAGCGCGAACTCGAGGCCATCTGGTACCGCGACTGGGTCGCGGTCGGCCGACTGGAGCAGATCCCGGAACCGGGTGACTTCTTCATCTCCAGGATCGGCAGCCAACAGATCATCATCACGCGCGACAGTGACCATGCGCCACGGGCGTTCCACAACACCTGTCGGCATCGTGGCGCGATCCTGTGCCAGGAAAATACAGGGCACTTTCGGAACGGCCGCATCATCTGCCCTTACCACACCTGGACTTACGGGCTGGACGGCGAACTGATTGCCACGCCATTCAGAGTAGCCAGCGACGACTTCGACATGGGCAATTACCCGCTCTACGATGTCGCCGTCGACACCTGGGCCGGCTATATATTTGTCTGCCTCGACGAGCATCCTGCGCAGACGCTGGAGGAGGCGCTCGGTGACGAAGCGAAAGAAGTCGCCTCGTGGCCGCTCGAAGACATGGTCATCGTGCACGAGGAGGTCACCGAGCTCGCCTGCAACTGGAAGATCTTCTGGGAAAACTTCAACGAGTGTTATCACTGCCCGCGCATTCACCCGGAGCTGTGCAAAGTCGTGCCGCTGTATGCGGAGGGTATCCAGGGCTATTACGATCAACCCGGATGGGAACCGGCAGACGACACCGACAACGGCGAGCCCTCGGTCGCCGAGGGACTCACGACCTGGACGATCGACGGCATCTCTGCATTGCCCGAACTTGACGGGCTGGACGAGAAAAAGAAAGCGAAGGGCATGACCTTCGCGACCCTCCTCGGCAGCATGTACGTGGTCGGCCACCCGCAGTATGCGCGCAGCGTTCGACTTCGGCCGCTCGGGCCGGAAAAGCTCGAACTGACGGCGACCTGGCTGCTGCCGCCGGGTACCGCCGAAAAGTATCCGGACGAGATCGAACATCTGCTGTCGCTCGTCACGCTGGTCATCGCCCAGGACGGACGCGCCTGCGAATGGAACCAGGAGGGCTTGCACTGCCGTCGGCATAAGGAGGGTGTACTCGTTCCCCAGGAGTCCGGCGTCGCCTGGATTCACGACTGGCTGCGAGAAAAGCTCGGCGAGGCATGATTCGTCCGCCGGATACGGATATGTAAACTTCAGCGATGCCGCTCGTCGCCCACAACGCCCTGCCGACCTTCCAGCGCCTGAAAGAAAGTGGCGAGGTCGTACTGTCGCTCGAACGCGCGACCGGGCAGGACATCCGCGAGCTGCACATCGGCTTTTTGAACATGATGCCGGACGCCGCGCTGACGGCGACCGAGGCGCAGTTCATCCGCTTCGTCGGCGCCTGCAACCAGATTGCGCAGATCTACGTCTACCCGTTCTCGATCCCTGAGCTCAATCGCGGCGCGAAGGCCGAAGCGCATATCGCCGAGCATTACTTCGACTTCGAGGACCTGCAGAAGGCGGGCCTCGATGCGCTGATCATCACGGGCGCCAATGTCAGCAACCCGTCGCTCGACCAGGAGGCCTTCTGGGATCCGTTGATGCGGATCATCGAGTGGGCTGACGACAACGTCGCATCGGTCCTGTGCTCCTGCCTCGCAACCCACGCGGTCGTCAAGTACAACCACGGCATCGACCGGACCCGCCTGGAGCGCAAGAAGTGGGGCGTATACAGTCACCACATCGCGACGCCCGGGCATCCGCTGATGCGCGACGTCAATACCCGCTTCGACGCGCCGCACTCGCGCTATAACGACATCAGCCGCGAACAGCTCGAAGCCTCCGGGCTCAAGGTCCTCGTCGAGAGCGACGATGCCGGCGTGCATCTCGCCGTGAGTCCCGACGGATTCCGCATGGTCTATTTCCAGGGGCACCCGGAATATGACGCGATCAGCCTGCTGAAGGAGTACAAGCGCGAAGTCATGCGCTTCTTCAACGGCGAACGGGAAGCGGGACCCCGCTACCCGGAGAACTACATGTCTGCAAAAGCGCAGGAGATCGCCAGGGCCTACTTCCACAAGGCCGAACAAGCCCAGGCCAAAGGCGAGCCGCTGCCGCCGTTCCCCGACGCCGAACTCGAGCCACTGGTCGACAACACCTGGGGCGACACGGGCAAAGCCATCGTCAACAACTGGCTGGGCCTCGTCTACGGCCTCACGAGCGTCGACCGCCAGGTCCAGTTCATGCCGGGCGTCGACCCTGGCGACCCGCTCGGCCTCGGAAAATAAGCCGGGGGTCAGGATCCTGGCCTGACCTCCGGTTCAAGAGATGGCATGCAGGGTCCACGCCCCAGCGCCGTCCGTGTATGATCTGGAGCCGGTCCGGCGCCCCCGGATCGCCTCCGCCAATAACAAGGAACGAGCCCTATGGGATTCACGACCAGACAGATTCACGCCGGCGTAACGCCGGACCCGACCACTGGATCCATCCTGACGCCGATCTACCAGTCGACGACCTTCGTCCAGCCCTCCGTCGACGAGTACCTCAGCAAGGGCTTCACCTATTCCCGGTCGGGGAACCCGACCGTCAAGGCGCTCGAGGCCAAGCTGGCCGATCTCGAAGGCGGGATCGACTGCGCCTGCTTCGGCACCGGCATGGGGGCGACCACGGCGGTGATGCTGGCTTTCCTCGGGAACGGCAGTCACGCCGTGGTTTCGGACGTCGCCTACGGCGGCACCTACCGGCTGGCGACCAAGGTCTTCACCCGCTTCGGCGTCGAGTTCACCTTTGCCAACGCAGCCGATCCCGATGACGTGGCGGCAGCGGTGCGCGACAACACGGCGATGATCTTCACCGAGACGCCGGCGAACCCGACGCTCAAGTGCGCGGACATCGCCGCGATCTCCGCGATCGCGCAGAAAGCCGGCGCGGTGCACGTCGTCGACAACACGCTGCTGACGCCCTACTACCAGCAGGCGCTGGAGCTCGGCGCCGACGTGTCGGTGCACAGCACGACCAAGTACATGGACGGCCACAATGCCACCGTCGGCGGCGCCGCCATCAGCAAGTCGCAGGAGCACGCCGACGCGATCCGCTTCATCCAGAACTCGACGGGCAGCATCATGTCGCCGCAGGTCGCCTGGCTGACATTGCAGGGCTGCAAGACCATGTCCCTGCGCATGGACAGGCAGTCGGCCAATGCCATGGCGGTGGCGCGCTTCCTGGAGCAGCATCCGAAAGTCGAGCAGGTCGCCTACCCGGGTCTCGAGTCGCACCCGCAGCACGATATCGTCAAAAAGCAGGCGACCGGTTTCGGCGCGATGGTCTGGTTCGAGGTCAAGGGCGGTGTCGAGGCCGGCAAGAAGTTCATGGACAGCATCGAGCTCTGGACCCTGGCCGAGAACCTGGGCTCCGTCGAGTCGCTGGTGACGCATCCGGTGACGATGACGCACGCCGACGTCGAAGAGGCGGAGCGCGAGCGCGTGGGCATCACCGACGGTCTCGTGCGTCTGTCGGTCGGCCTGGAAGACGAGGAAGACCTGATCGGCGCGCTCGATAAAGCCCTCGCAGCAGTATAGGAATCACCACGGGAGTATCCCGATGTCCCATTTCTACGAGTTCGACACGCTGAGCCTGCACGCAGGCCAGACGGTCGACAAGGAATTCGGCGCCCGCGCGGCGCCGATTTACCAGACGACGTCCTACGTGTTCCCGGACACGGACACCGCGTCGTCGATCTTCAATCTCGAGCGCGGCGGCCATGCTTACACGCGCATCACCAACCCGACGGTCGGCGTGCTCGAGCAACGCATCGCTGCGCTCGAGGGCGGCTCGGCCGCCGTCTGCACGTCGTCGGGCATGGCCGCGACCTTCTGCGCGATCACGGCGATCCTCGGCCAGGGCGATCACATTGTCGCGTCATCGCAGATGTACGGCGGCAACATCAGCCTGATGAAGAACACCCTGCCTCGCTTCGGCATCACGGCGACCTTCGTCGACCCGACCGACGTGGGCGGCTTCGAAAAGGCGATGCAGGACAACACGCGGCTGATCTACGGCGAACTGATCGGCAACCCCGGGCTCGACATCCTCGATCTCGAGGCGATCGCCGCGATCGGCGCGAAACACCACGTGCCCTTCATGGTCGACGGCACGTTCAACACGCCATACCTGTGCCGCTGCTTCGACCACGGCGTCAACATGACGATCCACTCCGTGACCAAGTGGATGGGAGGTCACGGCGCGGCGATCGGCGGCGTCGTCGTCGACGGCGGCAATTTCGACTGGGGCGCGACGGACAAGTACCCGACGATCACCGAGCCGTACGCGCCGTTCCAGGGCATCAACCTCTGGGAGGAGTTCGGCCCCAGCGCGTTTGCGACCAGGATTCGCGCCGAGGCGATGCGCGACTTCGGCCCGTCGATGGCGCCGATGAACGCCTTCCTGTTGCTGCAGGGCATCGAGACGCTGTCGCTGCGCATGGACAAACACGCATCGAACACGGCGAAGATGCTCGATTACCTGTCGAACCACGCCCAGGTGTCGTGGGTGAACCACCCCAGCCTGCCCGCGCATACCAGTCACGAACTCGCGAAGAAGTACCTGCCGAAGGGCGCGGGCTCGATCGTCAGCTTCGGCGTCAAAGGCGGACGCGATGCCGGCAAGGCGTTCATCGAGAACGTCGAGCTCGCGTCTCATCTCGCGAACGTCGGCGACGCCAAGACCCTGATCATCCATCCGGCGACGACGACGCATTCGCGCATCGACGCCGAGGCGCTGGTCGCGGCGGGCATCACCGAGGACATGATCCGCCTGTCGGTCGGCCTCGAGGACGTCAAGGACATCCAGGCAGACTTCGAGAACGGCTTCCGTGCCGCCAAGAAGATAGCGGGAGCCTGAGCGTGTATTTCGAAGTCAACGGCAAGCGCGCCTTCGCGTCGACGGGCGGCAAGGAGTTCGACAGCTCGAAGCCGGTCATTATCTTTTTGAACGGCAGCGGCCTCGATCATACTTTCTGGGGCCTGCACTCCCGTTTTTTCGCCTTCCGGAATTACAGCGTGATCTGTCCCGACTACCCGGGCCACAGCCACTCGGCCGGACCTGCCCTCGAAACGATCGAGGCGCTGGGCGACTGGATCAATGACGTCGTCGAAACGCTCGACGCGCAAAACGTCTCGGTGGTCGCGCATTCGCAGGGCTGCCTCGTCGCGCTGGAATATGTCTCCCGCCACCCGGACAGGATCAAGAGCGTCTCATTTGTCGCCAGCGGCCTGGCCACGCCGGTGAACGATGCGCTCATCAAGGCTGCAGAGCACGATCCCGATGCCGCGATCGCGATGATGGTCGGCTGGGGCTTCGGCCCGGCAGGGCACCTGCACCAGGGCCCGATACCGGGCAACTCCATGATCGCCGGCGGCCGCAAGATCATGGGGCGCAACGTGCCTGACGAGCTCGCGACCGATCTGAAGGCCTGCAATGCCTACCAGAACGGCAAGCATGCCGCGGCCGCGATCACCTGCCCGCGCCAGGTCGTGCTCGCCGGCAAGGACCGCATGGCGCCGAGGAAGGCCGGCATGGAGCTGGTCGAGCACCTCAACGGGCCGGAACTCACGATCATCGAGGACTCGGGCCACATGATCCCGCAGGAAGCGCCCAACCGCCTGCGCAAACTGCTGCGCGACTTCATTTTTGCGCACAACCCGGCATAGACCTATGTACAAAATCAATAATGCAGCCGTCATCGGCGCGGGCACGATGGGGCTCGGCATTGCCGGCCAGCTGGCCAATGCGGGCGTCGACGTGCTGCTGCTCGACCTGCCGTCGGAGGGCGAGCATCGCAACGCCGTCTGCGAGCGCGCGATCGAGCGGCTGCTCGACGAGAACCAGCCAGGCCTGCTGCACAAGGACAAGCTCGAGCGCATCACGATCGGCAACATCGAGGACGATTTCGCCAAGCTTGCCGACGTCGACTGGATCGCCGAAGCCGTCGTCGAGCGACTCGATGTCAAGAAGGCGCTGTACAAGCGCATCGACGAGGTCCGTAAACCAGGCTCGATCGTGTCATCGAACACCTCGACGATCCCGATCTCGCTGCTCGTCGAGGACATGCCCGAGTCGTTTCGCGCAGAGTTCGCGATCACCCACTTCTTCAATCCCGTGCGTTACATGCGCCTGCTCGAACTCGTCCGCGGCGAGAGCACGAAGCAGGAGGTCATCGACTGCCTCGACCGCTTCAACGACGAGCGCATGGGCAAAGGCAACGTCATTTGCAATGACACGCCCGGCTTCCTCGGCAACCGCGTCGGCGTATTCGCGATACAGACCGCGCTGCACGTTGCGTTCCGCATGGGGCTCAGGCCCGAGGAGGCGGATGCCGTGTTCGGCCGGCCGATGGGCATCCCGAAGACCGGCGTGTTCGGGCTATACGACCTGATCGGCATCGACCTGATGAGCGACGTCGCGAAGAGNNGTCGCGAAGAGCCTCGAGAACATCCTGCCTGCGGAAGACGCATTCCACTCCGTCGCCGCCGAGATCCCGGTCATGAAACGCATGATCGAAGCCGGGATGATCGGCAACAAGGGCACAAAAGGCGGTTTCTATAAAACCGAGGGGACGCAGAAGGAGACGCTGGACTTCGAGGCGTTCAGCTATCGCGGATTCGACAACGACAAGCCGCAGGTTGCCGTCGATGCCGAGGCGGCGGGCGACTTTACCCTGCTGCTCGATGCCGACGATCAGTACGGACAGTACGCCTGGGAGATCCTCTCGAATACGCTTTGCTACGCGGCGGAACTCGTGCCGGACGTCAATGAATCGCTGGTCGCCGTCGATGACGCGATGAAGCTGGGCTATAACTGGATCCAGGGTCCGTTCGAGATGATCGACGCCATCGGCGCGGATCGTTTCATCGAGCGCCTGCAAGGCGAGGGCCGCAGAGTGCCGGCCTTCCTGAAAACGGCCGCCGGACAATCTTTTTATCGAGTCGCCGACGGCGAACTGCAGTACCTGCTCGCCGACGGGTCCTATACGACCCTGCGACGCGCGCCCGGCGTCACCCGGTTCACCGAGAAACGCCGGACCCTGTCGCCCGTACTCGGCAATGCCGTTGCTTCCTACTATGTATTGCCAAACGAGCTTGGCCTCGTCGAGTTCCACAGCAAGGCGAACACCCTGAACGGCGACTCGATGCAGCTGATCGAGGAAGCCGTCAGCCACGCGGGTTCCCGTTGCCGCGCTCTGCTGGTGCACAACGACGCGCAGCACTTCTCCTGCGGCGTCAACCTCGAGGGCGTGCTCGATTTCATCGTCCGCGACGACCTCGACGGCATCGATCGATTTCTCGATCATTTCCAGCAAACGGTGCTGTCGCTGCGCAATGCCCCGATCCCGGTGGTTGCTGCGTCTTCGGGTTTGTCGCTGGGCGGTGGCTACGAGGTATTGCTGCATACCGACAAGGTCATCTACCACGCGAACTCGGTCACCGGCCTGGTCGAGTCGCTCGTCGGCGTCGTGCCCGGCGGCGGCGGCGTCAAGGAGATGGTGTATCGCTGGTCGGAAACGCTCGGCGACAACGTCAAGGGCGCGTGGCAGGCCTTCATGAATGTCGGCTACGGCAAGACGGCGCGCTCGCCGCTCGAGGGCGCCGAACTCTGCCTGTTCCGGGAAGGCGTCGACGAGTACCTGATGAATCGCGACCGCCTGTTCGAGCATGCCGGCGAGGCGGCGCTGGCGCTCGCCGACGGCTATGCGCCGCCTTCCAGGGCGACGATTGCGGCGGCGGGCAGGGACGTGCTCCAGGAGATGGTCGACTGGCTGGGGAAAGCGCAAGCGAAAGGTCACCTGACGCCGCACGACGTCACGACGGGCTCGCAGATCGCCATGATCGTGACCGGCGGCGACGTCGACGCCGGCGCGGAGATCTCCGAGCAGGACCTGTTCGACCTCGAACGAAAGGCATTCGTCACGCTGTGCGCGACAGCGGAGACGCGTGCGCGCATCGAGCACATGCTGCGCTACGGCAGCCCGCTCAGAAACTGAACCCAGGGGTCAGAGCCCTTTCTGATCAGTAGGAACCATCCTATTGATCAGAAAGGGCTCTGACCCCCGCCGACCGGGTATCATTGGCCAATGATCGGCCTCTCCAACAAATCCCGGCCCTATCACCTCGGCCCCTTTCCGCTGGAACGCGTCAAGCGGGATCCGGCCGTTCGCGAACAGGAACTGCGGCGATCGCCGCAGGCCCGGGCCGAACTCCGGGGTGACGCGGGCACGGACTTCGCCGCAGCGGTCGACAAGTATCACGAGATATTCCACTCACTGCGCGCCGAGGACGTCGCGCCGGCCGAGGCACCCGTTCCGGACGATCTCGCGAGAAGAGCGATCGACGTCAAGGGCGCGGCCTATTTCCTGAACGCGAGCCAGGTCGGCATCACCGACATGGCCGACGCCTGCTGGCTCGAAGGGGCGACGCCGTTAACTCACAGCCACGCCATCGTCATCCTGATCGAGCACGGCCGGCTGCCGGAAGAAGGGTCGCTGGCGAAGACCTGGGTCGAATCGTCGATCGAAGCGACGGCCCGATTCCGCGCCTACGAGATCGCCATCAGCATCGCGAGCCACATCCAGAAGATGGGTTTCTCGGCGCTGGCACATGACGCCCGACACGGCGACGTCGATCTCGACCGCCTGACGGTGTTGTCCGGGCTCGGCGTACGCGGCAATGCGGGGATCACAAACCCGTTCGTCGATGACCGCTTCGCGGTTTGCGCCGTCACCACCGACTACGCGCTGGCAACCGACCTGCCGCTCTCGCCGCGCGCGGCTCGCAACGCGAGGGGCGTTGCTTACTGGCTCGGCATCGGCGGAGCGACTTCCGGCCTCGAGCGCTGGCGGCAAAACCATCGCGCGACGCACCTGAGCAAGTTCGCGATGGAGACCGTCGACAAGGTCGACCGCCCCACGACGCTGATCATCGACGACGAGGTGCCGCGGGTGCCGAAACGCGCGTCGTTCTTCGATCGCGCAGTCCACGGCGACCTCGGCAAGAAGTCGCAGCACGAACGGACGCGCTTCTCGTTCAAGCATCCCTTCGCGGCATCGATGGTCAAGCAGATCATGGCGATGGTGCCGCACCAGGACGGCCCGGTTTCGAAAACGGCCGATGAAAATTGCGGCGATGCCGAAGAGAACAGCCGCGCGATCAAGTCGCTGTCCTACCTGCTCGGCGCCGAGCTGACCGGCATCTGCGAGATCCCCGAGTACGCGTGGTATTCGCACGTCGACAACGGCGAGCCGGTCGAATGCCATCACAGGTACGCGGTGGTGATGCTGATTGACCAGGAATACGACACGATGGAAGGCGCATCGGGCGACGACTTCATCTCCGGCGCGCAATCGATGCGCGCCTACATGCGCGGCGCCGTCGTCGCCGGCATCATGGCGGAGCACATGCGCAGCCTCGGTTTTTCCTCACGCTCGCAGACCAACGCCAACTCCGAGGTCCTGCACCTGCCGCTCGTGCTGCTCGCCGGGCTCGGCGAGCTGAGCCGCATCGGCGAGCTGGTGCTGAACCCCTTCGTCGGCCCGCGCTTCAAGTCGGTCGTCCTGACCACGAATATGCCGCTGGCGCCCGACAAGCCGATCGACTTCGGCCTGCAGCAGTTCTGCTCCAACTGCTGGAAGTGCGCCCGCGAGTGCCCCTGCGATGCGATCCCCTGGGGCGACAAGGTCATGTTCAACGGTTACGAGATGTGGAAACTCGACGCCGAACGCTGCGCGCGTTACCGGCTGACCAATCAGCGCGGCCTCGCCTGCGGCCGCTGCATGAAGACCTGCCCGCTCAACAAGGTCGTTACCTGGGACGGGCCGATCGCCACACAGGTCGCGAGCTGGCTCGGGATCAATGCGCGCTGGATGAAGCCGTTCCTGATCCCGATGGCCGTGAAGCTCGACGACTGGCTCGGACACGGCATCCGTAACCCGAAGAAGAAGTGGTGGCTCGACCTGGAGATCGTCGATGGCGTCTGCGTCGAACCGAGGAAAGGCGTCAACCAGCGCGACCTCGACCTCGACCGCCACATCGACGCCGGCACCCAGAAGATCGCCTACTACAACGCGAACGTGATGCCGCCGCCGAACAGCCACGGTATCGCGATCTTCCCCAATCGCAAGGAGGCCATCGCCGCGGCGTCGTTGCTGGAGACGCCCGCCGAAGCGCTGGAGCGCGTCAAGGCCGGCGGGCCGACGCCGGCGCATTACATCCCGACGCCGCCGCTCGACGAGTCCGAGATCACCGAGCGCGCTGACGACCTGTTCAATCCCTACAAGTCGGTCGGGAAGTCGAAGTGACGGAGCAGATCCCGCCGACCCCGCGGCCGTCGGCGACGATCGTCATCGCCCGCGATTCCGACGCCGGCCCGGAAATCCTGCTGGTCAAGCGCCGCGCAGGCGACGCCTTCGGCAAGGCCTACACGTTCCCGGGCGGCGTCATCGACCCCGACGAGTCGGACGCGCGACCGATCTGCGCAGGACTTAGCGAAGACCAGGCCAGCTCGATCCTCGGCGTCGACGACGGTCTCGACTACTACACGGCGGTCATCCGCGAGCTGTTCGAGGAGACCGGCATCCTCCTGGCCAGGGACGCAGACGGTAACTGGCCCGCCGACACCACGGTGTTTGCAGAGCAGCGCGTCGCGGTCGACCGCTGCGAGCTGGGCTGGTCCGATTTCCTGCGTAGCCAGGGCTTCTGCATGGCGGTGGATGCGCTGCACTACTTCGCGTGGTGGATCACGCCGGTGAACTCGCCCAAGCGCTGGACGACGCGTTTCTTCGCGGCCGAACTGCCGCCCGGACAGGACGCCGAGCACGACGGCAAGGAGTTGACCGACAGTCGCTGGCTGACCCCGAACCAGGCGCTCGAGCTGCGCCTGGCTGGCGAGATCAAACTGCCGCAGCCCACAAGGCGCAACCTCGACCTGATGAAGGACTTCGAGACGGTCGAGGAATTGCTCGGCTGGGCGGCCACGCGCCACCTCGAGAACATCGCGAGCATCTGCCCGGTACAGGTGTTCGTCGACGGCAAGGAGCTGTACCCCATACCCGGCGACGAGCACTACCCGGAGACTGCGTGATGGATGACTTCACGCCGGGCACGGCAGTCGAGATTGCGGCGGGCGTGCGGCGGCTCGTCGCGCCGAATCCGGGCATGATGACCGGCCCGGGCACGAACACTTATCTCATCGGCAACAAAGAAGTCGCCGTCATCGATCCAGGACCGAGGAGCGAAGTACACATCGACGCGATCCAGTCGGAGGCGCCGGGGCCTATTCGCTGGATTCTCTGTTCGCATACGCACCCTGACCACTCTCCCGGCGCGACACCGCTGGCGGCGGCGACCGGCGCCGAGCAGATGGGCATGCCGGCGCCCGAGGGCGAAGTCCAGGACAAGACCTTCAGGCCCGACCGGGTGCTGGCTGACGGCGACAAACTGACGACGGACGAATTCTCGATCGAGGCGATACACACGCCCGGTCATGCCTCGAATCACCTCTGCTTCCGGCACGAGGCGCATCGCTGGTTGTTCACGGGCGATCACATCATGAGCGGCTCGACCGTCGTAATCGATCCGCCGGACGGCAACATGCAGCATTACCTGGAGGCGCTGGAAAGGCTGAAGACCCTGGGCCTCGCGGCGCTCGCGCCCGGTCACGGCCCGCTGATCGAAGACCCGATCGCAATGGTCGACGCATTGATTGCGCATCGCTTGAAGCGAGAGGCCAAGGTCGTGGAGAAGATGACGGCGAATCCCGGGCTGACACTCATGGAATTGACGCCTTTTGTCTATGACGAGATTGATGAGAGATTACATCGACTCGCCAGCCGCTCCCTGCTGGCGCATCTGCTGAAGCTGGAGTCCGATGGCCGCGCGCAGTGCGTCAGCGAACGCTGGTCGACGATTTCCGATTAATGGCCGAGGATCGGGCCGGCGCCCCTCGCTCGCTGGAGTTCTTCATAGCGACGGGCCTGTGACGGCGTCAACTTGACGAATTCGCCAGCGACCCGGACCAGCCGGTATCGGGAACAGTCTGTGGGCGCCCACAACACTCTCAACTTCTGGATAATACTGCTCACAACATGGCTCTCGATCTGGTTCGTTAACTACCGGTCCCCGTGTTTGCGCGCCTTTTCCCGGCGCTTGTTACTTACACGATTGTCGCGCCGGATTGGTTCCGTTTGTATTATGTAAGAAATCGGCGCCATGCAACCATTTGCTTACACTGGCTAACAGTGCAAGAGCGGCGGTCTACGGCGCGTTGGTCGTCAGCGCGGATGACGAAGAGATCGACTGCACGATCTCGGTCGACGCTGCCGACCATGTCGTCCGCGGGCGCCAGTTCGCGGAGGATGAGGCCTATTTGAAGAGCTTCCGCGAATACAGTGTCGCGTTCATCGGTCCCGGCCTGCCCTTCCCCGAACTCGACATCGATGCGCTGTTCGAGGAACACATGGCCTTGCCGGAGTCAGCCGAATTGAAACACCTGGCGGACGAGCTTGCCGCAAGGCGCATGTTGCTTCTGTCATCCAACTTGGAGACGCACTCCGCCGTGAGGGTCCGGTATTACGCGCCGTTGCTGGCCAGGCTCGAAGCAGCGGGCGCGCCGCAACTGACGACGCGGATGATCGACGCCGATCACGATTTCACGGGGAAGCACGAGGAGGTCCGGGAGATCGTGACCGAGTGGTTGAACTCGGAGTGCGCGCTGCCAGGGGACTGAGGATAAGTCGCATATCTTCAAATCCCAAATAGCACGACGTCATTGCGAGAAGCGAAGCGACGAAGCAATCTCCCAACGTCACTACATGCCCCAGGAGATCGCTTCGCTGCGCTCGCGATGACGACGGTATTAAAGATCGGCGAATTTGCCGCCCGATGCGGCGAGCTTCTTCAATAAGGCCGGCGGTTCCCAGTACGTCGAGCCGAAGCGCTCCTCGAACTCACAGACTTTCTCGTACACCTTGTCGAGGCCGACGGAATCCGCATAGTGCATCGGGCCGCCGCGGTGGCGCGGGAAACCGTAGCCGTTGATCCAGACGACGTCGATGTCGCTCGAGCGAGTGGCAATTCCGTCCTCGAGGATGCGCGCGCCCTCTACAACCAGCCCGTAGATGCAGCGCTCGATGATCTCTTCTTCCGAGATCTCACGTCGTTCGACGCCAAGCCTTTCCGCTTCGGACTGGATCATCGCGCCGACTTCAGGGTCGGGCGTCGGCTTCCGGGATCCATCTTCATACAGATACATTCCCTTCCCGGTCTTTTGGCCGTATCGGCCCTGTTCCGCGAGCATGTCGGCAACCCGATAGAACCGCGGATCGTCGGGCAGGTCAGTGCGTTCCTGGCGCACTTTGTAGCCGACATCGAGGCCGGCCAGGTCGCCAACCGCATTCGGCCCCATGGCCATGCCCCAGTCGTAGAGCGTCTTGTCGATGTACTCGGGGGCAGCACCCTCCAGCAACAGCAACTGGTTTTCACGTCCGTAGCTGTACAACATGCGATTGCCGACAAAGCCGAAGCAATTACCAACGACAACGCCGACCTTGCGTAGTCGTTTTGCGAGTGCCAGCGACGTCGCGATGATCTCGCTCGATGTATCGGCACCTTTGACGATCTCGAGCAAGCGCATGATGTGCGCAGGACTGAAGAAGTGCAGGCCGATGACGTCTTCAGGGCGACTGGTTGCCGAAGCGATCTCGTCGATGCTCAATGTGGACGTATTCGTCGCCAAGACCGCACCAGGCTTCAGCACTTTGTCGAGGGCACCGAATACTTCCTTCTTGACGGCCATGTTCTCGAAGACGGCTTCGATCACAATATCGACTTCCGACAGATCGATGTAGTCCTGGCTCGTCGCGAATCGGTCAAGCCCGGCCTTCATATCGGATTCCGAGATCTTGCCGCGCTCGACACCGCCCGCATACAGCTTGCGAATCGTCTCCGCACCGCGCTCCAGGCCTTCGTCGCTGTTGTCCGTCAACGTAACGCTCATGCCCGAGGTCAGGCAGTTGTAGGCGATGCCCGCACCCATCGTCCCCGCCCCGATGACGGCGACGCTGTTCAGATCGCGCACAGGCGTGTCTTTCTCGACGCCCGGTACCTTGCCGACAGCGCGCTCGGCGAAAAACGCATGCCTGAGTCCCGCTGACTGCGGAGACGCCATGCACTCGAGAAAGAACTCACGTTCTTTTGCGCAGCCTTCGTCAAAACTGACTTGCGTCGACAGCTCGACGGCCTGGATGATCTTCTCGGGCGAGATCAATCCGCGGGTACGCGGTGCGATCTTTTTTCGGGTTTCGTCGAATACCGAAGCATCGACTTCAGGCACCGTCAGGTCACGGATACGACGCGGCCCTCGTTCTATGCATTCCTTTGCGAATTCCAGCGCATCGGCGACGAGATCGTCGCCTTCTGAAACTTCGTCGATTGCCCCGCTCGCGAGCGCGGCCGGCGCCTTGACCGGTTTCCCGGACAGCATCATGTCCAGCGCCTTTGCCACGCCCGTCAGTCGCGGAAGCCTTTGCGTCCCGGATGCGCCGGGCAAGAGACCAAGATTGACTTCAGGCAGGCCCACCGCTGCCGACTTTGCAGCGATGCGGTAGTGGCAACCCATGGCAATCTCGAATCCGCCGCCGAGCGCGGTGCCATGAATGGCAGCAATGACCGGCTTATCGCAGGCTTCGATGGCATTGACGACATCCGGCAAGTACGGCTCCAGCGGCGGCTTGCCGAATTCCTTGATGTCGGCACCGGCGATGAACGTCCTGCCGTCGCAGGCGATGATAATTGCCTCGCAGTTGTCATCCGCTTCCGCGGCTGCGACCGATGTTGCGATGCCCTCACGCACAGCCTGCGACAGCGCGTTGACCGGTGGATTATCGACGGTAATGACGGTCACCGCGCCGTGGGGCGCAACTGTAACTGCTGCCATGGGTTGCTCCGCTCTTATTATTCCGTTTTGGCGTCTTCGAGTATCGCTTGCATCGCCGGAATATCTTCAACCGCCGGCGGCTCATCAATAAACGTCATGATGTAAGCGTAGATGTCCAGCGCATCCTCGTCAGAAAGACTGCTCGCGGGGTAGTGCGGCATCGTTTGTGTCGGGAATCTCGGGTTCTGGTCGCCCCGCGCCCGCAGGTAGAGCAGGAAGACCTGTTCATTTACCATGACGCCACTGGATTGATTGGCGATGTCGTGGCGGCCAATTCCGCCGTATCCATGACACGCGTAACAGGCGTAGTCAAAATACGCCTGCTTGCCGCGCTCGGCGTCCCCCGTTCCCTGCCCGGCTGCGAAAGACGCTGCCGCAATGGCAACAAAGCCGATTATCAACCTGAACTTCATCATCATCGTCACCGCGGCTGCGTCAGAACGTCGATCAGGTACGGTTCGCCGCCGAGAACAGTCTCGACGCCGCGCTCCAGTGCTGCGTAAAGTTCATTCGGGTCGCTGATCGGTCCTTCGCTCTTCATGCCATAACCCCTGGCAATGCTCGCATAATCGATATACGGGTCCCGGAACGTCGTGCCGATGTGCATGCGTTCGGTACCCCGCCCGCGAACGCCAGCGATGTATTGCAGGTACATGAGTTCCATGTGGTAGGCGCGATTGTTATGCATGATGGTCAGCATCGGCAGGTTGTGATGCACCGCCGACCAAACGGTCCCCGGCGCATAATTGAAATCGCCGTCACCTTGAATGTTGATCACTATCCGGTCGCGTGTTTTCGCGGCAAGTGCCGCACCCGCGCCACAACCAAGAACGTATCCCAGCGCTGCTGCCGGGTACATGCCGAGATAGCTGTATGGTCGATCGTGCTCCCAGAGCTGGGCGTTATGTGACCCGGCGAAAATCGTCCCGGATGACAGGCACCAGTCATGCTCCCTGATCAGTGGCCAAAGCTCGGCAAAGATGCGTGCTGTGCTGACCGGACTCTGATCCCAGCCTTTACGTTTTTCCTCAATCGCTTTTTCAACCATTGCGATTCGCGCGTCGCGATTGGAGGATTTGTTCCTTGCAGCGCGAGCTGATGCAGCTTGCATTGCACCCTCGTCCAGCTTTTTCATTGTCGCAGCAATAATCGCTGTCAGGCTCGCCTCTGCGTCAGCCTCCAGGTCGTAGTCGCCGCTTGTGTCACGCTGTGGTCGCACCGGCGGGCGCACATTGCCGAATCCGATGCCCATCAGGTCGCGATCATCGAATGATCGAACGCCGGGTCCCTGGATGGACGCCTGCGCCCCCGGCCTTTCGAGGCCGAGTTCGTAGTCGTAGTTGTCGTCTGCGCCCGGCCCGCAACACGGGTGCGTTTGCGGAAAGCTCATCGGACCAAACGTCGCGCTCGTCGCAACTGACGCGCCTGACAGTTCCGCGAGTTCGACGGCCTGCTTGATGCCGCCAGGTGTCCGTAATCGGCCAACATTGATCCGGGGATTATCGGCAGCGACGAGTCCCGCAGCGATCCGATCAGCATCGGCAGCACTTATTCCCCTGATCTCCGGTGGATGATATTCCGGTACCTGTACGTCGCCTGCCTCCTGTTTCTGGATCTCGGCGTCGAGTACGACAACCACCGGGGCCATCGGCGGCGTCGTCGCCTGGCGGTACGCCTCTTGCAACGTCTCGAGTGTCTCTTCGAGCGTCTCCGGCTGTGCATCCCATTTCGTGTACGAACGCACCATTCCGGCGATGTCGTCGGCCGTATGTTGCTGCCGTGCGCCGAAATCCTCGCGGCCAACGATCACGATGACCGGTGATTGCCCGAGGAAGGCCTGGTAGATCGCCATCGACGCGTGCTGGAGACCGATCGTTCCCGACAACAGCGCGCAAATCGGCTTCCCCTCGCTGCGCGCGTAGCCGTGACACATATCCACGGCAGATTCCTCATGAAGCGCCGTGATGAATTCGGGCATGACATTCGGGGTATCGCCGTAGTTGACGATGGATTCCTGCAGGCCCTCGAAAGGCGAGCCCGGGTTGGAGACGACATATTCGATACCGAGATCTCTCAGGACGTCGACCATCAGGTCGGATCCGGGTCGTGTGACCGCTGGCTGAACCTCCGTCGGCGGCATCGCCGCTCCAACTTCCCGAGCCATTTCTTCAGGCGACGGCACCGGGGCGCTGGCCGGTTGTACGCTGGCTGTCGTTTCCTGCGCCTCCGCCGTATCGCTTCCACCAGGGATGATCGTCGCGGCGCCTGCCGCGGCGCCCGTGCCGAGAAATGCCCGGCGGCTGATCTGTACTTTGTCGTCTTCCGGCTTGTCCGTCATCGCGATGCCTCTGTCGGGATTCTGCTGCGCGTCTCAAAAGATAGCAGACCCGCCGATTTTTCGGCGACCTGTTTCGTATAGCGCACGCGGGTCGCGGACATAGTCAGAGATACGGATACCGATGGCGGCCCGACCTTGCGGATACTGGCGACAGGCAACATCAACAGGATCAATAGGATGGGCGAAATCGTACTGGCGGCAAAAATTACGCATGTGCCGTCCATGTTCATCTCGGAGGAGGACGGGCCCCACAAGGGTTGCCGGCAGCCGGCGATCGACGGCCTGAAGGCGATCGGGAGCCGTATCCGGGAAACCGGCGTCGACACCGTCATCATCGCCGACACGCACTGGCTGGTGAACGCCGGTTACCACATCAACGCGAACACCGATTGTTCGGGTATTTACACGAGCACCGAGTTCCCGCATTTCATCCGCAATCTCGAGTATCGCTACACGGGCGATGCCGAACTGGGCACTGCGATCGCGGAGACGGCGTCGGAGATGGGCACCTTCACCCGCTGCCACACGGATGTGCCGTCGCTGGGCCTGCAATACGGCACGCTGGTGCCACTCAGGTTCATGGGGATCGGGGACCCGATCAGGATCGTCTCCATTGCCGCCTGGATCTATGACGCGGAGCTCGGGGAATCGCGGGTTATGGGTGAGGCGGTCCGTCGGGCGGTCGAGGCGTCGGATCGCAAAGTGGCATTCCTCGCCAGCGGCTCACTGTCGCACCGCATCGCACCAAACAGGGTCGTCGACGACTACCTGTTCAGGAACTCCAGCCCCTTCAATGAGAAGACCGACCTGATGGTCCTCGACATGTGGCAGCAAGGCCGCATCCGCGAGTTCCTGGCCATGTTGCCGCAATACGCCCAAGACTGCAGCGGCGAAGGCAACATGCACGACACCGCGATGCTGTTCGGCCTGCTCGGCTGGGAAGACTACGCGGGTCGAGGCGAGATACTGACCGGATACTTCCCGAGCTCGGGCACGGGACAGTGCAACGTGGTATTTCCGGTGCAATAGACGAGGCAGAACGAAAAAACCACGTCATTGCGAGGCGGACGAAGTCCGACGAAGCAATCTCCTGGCTTCACTGCCAAGTTGGCAAGGTCGCTTCGTCGCTACGCTCCTCGCGATGACGACTGTTTTTGCGGCACTTACTCCTCGTCGAATGCCAGCACGAAACTCACGGGCACCGCCAGGCTGATGCTGTCGAGGCCCGCGATGGCGCGGAGCGCTTCCACGCCCTCGCCGAGCGCGAATTCCGGCGCATTGACGATGACCGGTCGATTGGTCGTCACGATCAGGCTGTGATCCCCGACCCTCGCGACCTTCACGTCCATCGTTACCGGGCGCTCGGTGCCATGCAGCGACAGGTTCGCCTCGACCGCCATGTCGGTTGATTCTCCGGGACCAAGGGCCTCGAGGGCGGCGCTGTCGATCTTCGCAGCAACCTCTGCTGTCGGGTACTGCGCCGTATCGAACAGCATTTCCCGCATGCGGTCATCGCGTAGCTCGATGGCCGTATCGACACTGCCGAGATCGATCGTCACTGACACCTGGCCCTCGGCATCGACACCACCGCTCAGTGTGCCGAAGCGATGCACCTCGGCGATATTGATGGCCTTCGTCGATACGAAGCTCAACGCGGACTGCTCCCCGTTCAGGACCCATTCCGCCTGCGCCGGCGCCGCAATCAGCAAGGCCAGCGGGATCATCCAGTTCCTCATCGTCCTACCTCTTCTTATCGTTTTGCTGCGATCTCGAGTATAACCGCGATCAGTTCGTCGATATCCTGCTCGCGGGTCCTCCAGTTCGAAAAAGCGGGCCTGAATATGGTCCGCGGGCCGATTTTGGACGTGCCTATTAGGAAACGCCCATCCTCGAGGATGGCCTCGCCAAGCCGTTCGTTCAGCGCATCGAGCTCGTCTTCGCTCAGCCCGCCCGGGTTGTACCTGAACGAGACGACGTTGAGCTGCGGGTCGTTCATCAGCTCGAGCTGCTCCGACTCGCGGACCTTTGCCGCGCAGTACTGGGTAATATCGAGGCAGTGCTCGACGAGCCGCTGGTGCCCTTTCCTGCCATACGCCTTCAGAGTCGCCCAGACAGCGAAACTCCGGGCCCGCCGTGAACTCTCGGGGCCGATCGCGCCGGGCGTGGGACGTTCGGTGTTTTCCTCCGCCAGGTAGTCGGCGTCGTAGCGGAAGGCGCGCGCCATCAGTCCGTGGTCGCGCACGAAAGCGTAGCCCGAGTCGTAGGGGACGTTGAGCCACTTGTGGCCGTCGACGGTCACGGAATCCGCCCGCTCGACGCCCTCTACGAAATGCGCCGTCCGCGGCGATACCGCGGCGAACAGGCCGAAAGCGCCGTCGACGTGAATCCAGCAGTTGTGCTCGCGGGACAGGTCGATCATGTCCCTGACCGGGTCGAACTCGCCGGCATTGACCTCCCCGGCGTTGACGACGACCAGCGCCGGCGCGCCGTCCAGTTCCACGAGCGCCTTCTCCATCGCGTCGATGTCGAGCCGGCCGAAGTCGTCGCGCCGGAACTGGCGCACGTTGCCGCGGCCGACGCCCTGGGTTGCAAGGCACTTCAAGGTCGCGGCATGCACGAAACCGGAGGTCAGCACCGGCACGGGCGGCAGGCCGGACAGGCCGGTTTCGGAAATGTCGACGCCGTGTTGCTCGCCCCACCATTGCCGCCCCGCCGCCAGGCAGACGAAATTGGCCATCGTCGCGCCGGTCACCATGACGCCGGGCCAGGTTTCGGGCAGCCCGAACATCTCCTTCAGCCAGCACAGGGCCTGCGTCTCCATCTCGACGCCGGTCGGTGACAGGAACCACGTGTAGGGAATCGCCTCGTAGGCCGTCGCCAGCAGGTCCGCGGCGAGCGCCGCCGGCGTGCTGCCGCCGATGACGAAGTGGTAAGACTTCGGCCCGACGGCGTTCGCTCCCGCTTTGTCATTGAGTTCGAGCAGGCGCTCGATCGCGGCGGCCGCGCCGCAACCTTCCTCGGGCAGTGACTCAGCCCTGAAACCGGCGAGCACTTGCGCCGCGTCGGCCGGCAACGCGACGCGATCGTCGATGCTGCCGACGACGCGCGGCAGTGCATCGCCAAGCTGCTCCAGCAGCGTCGTCATTTCGCTGCGGAACTCGGTACCGATATCCGTTTCACTCATTGATTCGTGGTCCTCTGGCTGGCATACGCGACGCTCATGGCGAGCAGCAGCTGCCCAGTGTAATAGAACGGCAGCCCCCAGACGTAGTTTGGAAACGCTGGATCGGTGAATTGCAGCGACGCCACTGACAGATCGGAGAAGTAGAACAACAAGGCGCCGGCAGGGACCAGCCACGGGCCGCCTGCCCCTTTGACGCCGAACGCCGATACCAGCATCAGGCTGATGAAGAAGGTGTAGGTCCGAACCGGGACGGTCATGTCGGCGGGCACGAATGGCGCCAGCCAGGCAGTCGCCAGCAGGGAAACCGCGGCGACCGGCAGCAAGGCTGCCAGGATCCAGCGACCGTTTTGCCCGAAGGTGAGAAAGGCGACGACGTAGGCAACGTGTGCGAGCAGGAAACTCGCGAGGCCGGCAAGAAAGAACTGCTCCCCCGTACCCAGCAGGAACATATCGCCGAACCATGACAGGCCAAGTCCGGCAAGCAGGATGCGTCCGTACCGCGAGCGAATGGCGCCGCACAACCAGGCAACGCCGATAAATGCCGACGAAGCGAGCGGTTTTGCAACCATCGCGCCGGTCCGTTGGTCAAACAAATGGCTGCTGACGAGCACCAGGCAGGCAACCATCGTCACGGCAGTGAACCAACGGATCCTGGAATCTGACATCAGGGTCTTGGACATTATCATTGAAGCACAGGGAGCACAGGCGGTTAGAATACCTGCTGCAGGCCAGGGCCGGCATCCGAACTGAATAGTCCATCCGATGAATGCACAGCAAATCGTCCCGTCGGCGCGCAGACTGGCGGCGGTTTTCATCGCCTGCCACGCGATGTGGCCAGCCGCTATCAGGGCGGAAGTCGTTTTCAGCGGCCTGGATGAGGCACAAGAAGCCAACGCGCGGGTGCTCGTGGCGCTCGTCACGGCCGACTGCGACGCCAATCGCTGGCGCGTCGAGCGGCTGTTCCGTGACGCAGACGACGATATTGCCGAAGCGCTGCAGGCGCTCGGCTACTACAGCGCAAAGGTCGACAAGACACTTACCTGGAGCGACGAGTGCTGGCTCGCGGAGTTCGAGATCGAGCCGGGTGCAGCCGTGCGCTACCGGCAGATCGACATCAGGATCGATGGCCAACCGCTGGAGGCCGGAGACGACGGTTTACCGGCCGGCGTCCGCCCGGAACCGGGCGATGTTTTGCATCACGGGGACTACGAACTCCTCAAATCGACCCTGATGCAGCGGATGTCCGCGGACGGTTACTTCGATGCGGCATTTTCGACGCGCGAGATCCTTATCGACCCGGACGCCGGCGTCGCCGACCTGTCGCTGCACCTCGACAGGGGACCGCGATATCGCTTCGGCGCCATCAATTTCAGCGACGGCATCCTGACCGACGAGCTGTTGCGGAGCTATACCGACATCCGCGAAGGCGACTATTATGACGCCGCCGAGATCAGCAAACTCTATGAAAGCCTGAACGGCAGCGGCTATTTCAGGCAGGTCTCCATCCGCACCGATCCGGTCGACGAAACCGAGCGAACGGCGCCCGTCGACGTCATATTGACGCCGGGTATCCGTCGGAACTACACGGTCGGCGCCGGCTTCTCGACCGACACCGGCCCGCAGGGCAGGCTCGGCTACATCAACCGTCGTCGCAACGTGCGCGGCCACCAGTTGGAAGCCCGCGCTTTCGTTTCGGACACCGACTCCGAGCTGACCGCAGCCTATCGCTGGCCGGTTCACGACCCCCGCACCGACTGGGCGAGCATTGTCGGCGGCGTACAGCACCAGGATACGGATACGAGCGAGAACGATACCTTCAAGCTCGGCTATCTGCGGACCCGCAGCCTCTCCGAAAACTGGATCTGGTCACGCTACGTGGACTATGCCTACGAAAATTTCACGATCGGCGACCAGGACGATAGCAGCGAACTGGTCATTCTCGGCGTGAACTTCGAGTCCGCGATCGGTCGCGAGATCAGCCGCTCGACACGCGGCCGGCGGCTCAACCTCGATATCAGGGGCGCCAGCGACTCGCTCGGCTCGGACACCAGCTTTCTGCAGCTCAAGGTCACGGCAAAGTGGCTCTGGTCGCTCAACGAGCGCTACCGGATGATCGTGCGCGGGCGGCTGGGCGCGACGCTGAAAGACAACCTGCAGGAACTGCCGGTGTCGGCCCGGTTCTTCACCGGAGGCGATCGTTCGGTACGCGGCTACGACTTCGAATCGCTCGGCCCGACCAACCTCGACGGCGAAGTCATCGGCGGCAGTCACGTGGCCGAAGCAAGTATCGAAATCGACCGCATGCTCACGGAAAAGTGGTCGATTGCCGCGTTCTTCGATACCGGCAGCGCTTTCAACGACAGCAATCCTCAATTCAGTTCCGGCGTCGGCCTCGGCATCCGCTGGTACTCGCCCGTCGGCCCGCTGCGGGTGGACTTTGCCCACCCGCTCGACGACCCCGATCGCGATTTCCGGCTGCACGTCGTGCTGGGGCCGGACCTGTGATGAACAGGATACTCGGCTTGTTGCGCCGCGGGCTGGCCTTCGCGTTCCTGTTCGCAGTCCTGCTGCTCGGTACGGTCGCGTTGTTGCTGAACACGACGGTCGGCAGTCGCCTCGTGATCGACATCGGCGCCGGCTTCGTGCCCGGCTCCCTGTACGTCGACGGCGTCGAAGGCACGCTCTGGCGGACGCTCGGCATCCGCGTGCTGCGCTATCGGAACGAGAGCGTCGAGATCGACGGCGACGATGTCGAGCTCGTCATCAGCTGGCCGAACCTGGTCGCCGGCTCGTTCGTACTCAATTCGCTGACGGTCGGCACGATGGATACCCGAAGCCTGGCGCCTTCGAGCGATGAGCCGGAGCCGCTCTCGGTCAGCATGCCGCCGCTGCCCTTCTCCCTGTCGATAGGGGCCGGTGGCGTCGACAGCTTCATCCTGCAGCGCGACGCCGGCGATTTCCTGGTCACCGACATCGACTGGGCGGAGATCGGGCTCGACGGGCAGCGCATCGCGATCCGTGACGCATCTCTGGATTTCCCTCAGCTCGGCATCGACAAGGCCAGCATCGACGCGACGCTGGCTGGCGACGTGCCGCTCACCGGCAGCTTCGCGTGGGCGACCACCGATGACTCCGCGGCCGGGAGCGCCACGCTCGGCGGCACGCTGACGGAGCTGTCGGTATCGCATTCGCTGATATCGCCGCTGGAGATCGCAACGGCGGGCCGGGTTTACCTCCAGGGCCGAACCGAACCCGGCTTCGACCTGTTATCCGACATCCGCAGCTACCAGGCCGGCACGGTGTTGATCGAGAACGCAACGATTCGTCTCGCCGGGACGCTCGATGATTATGCGGCAAACATCGCTGCCCAGGTATCGGAACCCCGCCTGCCCGGCTCGTCGGTGTCTGCTGTCGCGTCAGGCAACCTGTCGGGTCTCGAGGACGGGGTATTCACGCTGACCAGCGAATACTGGTCGGCGATCGCAACGGGCGCCGTCGCCTGGCGTCCGGCGATCGACATCGCCCTCGATGTCGACGCGGAACGCCTGGAGCCTTCGTTCCTTGACGAGCGCCTGGCCGGAGAGCTCGAAGTCGCGCTGCAATTCGCGTTTGCCGCGGACGGCGAATGGCGAGCCGATAAGCTGCGCGTTGCGGGCTCGCTGATGGACTTCGACGTCAGCGCCAGCGGCGACATCGCTTCGGCGGATCAGCGCATACTCTGTGCCGCTTGCGTCGCGACGGTTAGACGCCAGACCGGGCCCGCGGTGGACGTCACGGCCTGGATCGAAGGGACTGACCAGGCCATTGACGTTGTGGTCGAAGGCGAGGTGGGCGCGCTGCAGGACCTGGCGGCCGCCGGCTCGATCCAGCGCGGCCCCGGCGGCCTGAGCGGCACGCTCAACAGGGTGTCGGTCAACGAGTCCTGGACCGGGCGCTGGGTGCTCGGAACGCCGCTCGATTTCCGCGTCGGCGACGCCGGCCTCGAAGTGGACGCGCATCGCTGGGTATTGCCCGAGGGGCAGATCGACGTCAGCCGCATCGCTTTCTCGCCACAGCAGGTGTCCATTGTCGGCGCGGCCAGCGCCCTGCCGCTGGCTGCGGCCAACGCGTTCTTGCCGGACGGCCTCCGGCTGGAAGGCACGGCAACGGCGCAGGTCGACGTCACGCGGGAAGCGAGTGACTGGTCGGGCGACGTGCACTGGCAGCAGGCCGGTACGAAGTTACACGTCGACCGACCCGGCGATGAGCCGTTCATGCTGAACATTCCCGAAGCGGTCGCTGACGCCGACTTCGAGGGTGGCGGCGCAAGCGTCGCGTCGACAGTCCGCATCGATCCGGGGATCCGGGTTCTGACGACGGCGACCATCGACAGTCTCGAGCAGGACCCGCAAATCGACGCGCGGGCAGTCATCGAGGGCGATCAATGGCAGTGGCTGACCGCCCTCCTCCCGGAGCTGGAAAACCTCGGCGGCGACATATCGGCCGAGCTGGTCGCGAACGGCGCTCTCATTGCGCCGCGTTTCGGCGGCACGGTGCGTTGGCGAGACGGCACCGCGAATGTGCCGGGATTGAACGTACCGCTGCGTGACATCGACATCTCCTTGGTCGTGGATGACGGCGCGACGGTCGACGGAACCGCCATTGCGGGAGAAGGCCCGCTGACCATCAATGGCCGGGCCGACAAAATATTCAGCGCCGATCGACAAGTGGAGCTGTCCCTGCATGGAGAGGCGGCCGAAATCGTCAACTGGCCGGAGTATCACGTCTGGGCGAGCCCGGATCTGACCGTATCGGGTTCGGCGGGCGGCTGGGATGCACGAGGCACGGTCGACATCCCCCGCGCAGAGATCGACGTCCGTGAGTTGCCCGAGGATGCCGTGGCGATTTCCGAGGACGTTCGCGTCGCAAGTATCGATTATTCCACCTCGATGGAGGGGGGACGTTATTCGGGCGAGGCTGACATCGTGCTCGGCGACGCGGTGCGCGTTTCAGCCTTCGGTCTCGACACGCGTCTCGAAGGCGCGTTGACCGTGCGCAAGAATCCCGATCGCGACCTGACGCTCGAAGGCACGGTGACGCTCGTCGACGGCGTTTTCGAGGCTTACGGTCAGCGATTGACCATCGAGGAAGGCACGCTGACGTTCACGGGGCCGGCCGATAACCCGATCGTCGACGTGCGGGCGACGCGAACCATCGAGGACTTCGACAACAGCATCGTCGCCGGAATACACCTGACGGGGCGCGCGCAGCAGATCAACTCGAGCGTGTACGCCGAGCCCGCAATGAGCGAGGCGGACGCGCTGTCCTACCTGGTGATTGGCCGGCCGCTTTCCGAAGCGACCGCCGGTGAGGGCGGCGAACTGTCCGACGCCGCGGTCAGGCTCGGACTCCGGCAGGCGGCGCGCATCACCCAGCAGATCGGCCAGTCCCTGGGGCTGGACGAGCTGACCATCATCGGCGACGGCGGCGACGCGACAGCCCTGGTCGCCGGCAAGCAATTCAATGACAGGCTCTATGCGCGCTACGCGTACGGCGTCTTCTCGCGCCTCGGAATGATCATGATCCGTTACCGGCTCACCAAACGGCTGTCGCTGGAAGCCGGGGCCGGCGAAACCCAGTCGATTGACGTGCTCTATTCCATCGAGAAGGAATGAGCGGGCATCCTTACTGAATCGAGGGATTGGGCAGGCTGGCGAACAGCTCGCTGAATGCAGCGCGCATCGCGAGCCTCGCCGGGGCGTCATGCATGTACGAGCCTTCGTACACGTTGTGGATGCGCTGCATGCTGCCCGACCAGATCAGCTCCCGGGACACGCTTTCCCTGAGCTCGAGCACGACCTGCGCGATGAAGCGCACGCCCCCGCCCGGCGCAATGCGCTCCCAGGCCTCCTGCTCCTCGGGGCTCTCCTCCATCGTCTTGTTGACGAAGGTCATCAGCAGGATCGACTCCGCATCTCCCTCCGTGTATTCGAAGCCGTGCTCGGCCAGGACGAGGCTCGCTTCGTCACGGAGCATCGGTTTCAGGAACTCGGGCGTGTCCTCGAACTCGACGCGATAGGTCGTGATCGACTCCGCCAGCGGATGGCAGCAATAGGTCTCGTCGGTGGCGATTGTCGGCAGCGACGTACAGCCGCCAATGAGGAATGCGCCTGACAAAAGCCACGCGATGGCTCGGGCCTTGCGGTTGATCATTGCATTACGATCCTCGGTAAGCCTGAGCGCGATGTTAGGCCTGTCGACGTTGCCGGATAATGCGCATTGCGCACATCGGGGCAGGTAGTTTCCCTGATGCCCGCGCGGCGATGATGCACCGGTCAAAGCGTGGCATTCAGGCCTCGAACACGAGGCAGGTTGTCGTGCCACGGGCCAGAACCCTGTCCCGGCTGTCGCGCATGACGCCATCGGCAATACCGATCCGCTTGCCGACGTTGACCACGGTTCCCTCGGCAGTGACATCGCCCGTACTGACGGTGATCGGCCGCACGAAGTCGATCTTGAACTCGACGACCGTGAAGCCGACGCCGTCCGGCAGCGTGGAGTGGACGGATGAACCCATGCAGGAATCCAGTAATGCGGCTGCCCAGGAACCATGGATTGTGCCGTTGGGGTTACAGAACTGTTCCGCTGTCGCGCCGCTGATGACGGCCCGCCCTTCGCTCACCGCCGTCAGGCGAAAACCGAGCGTCAGCGCCATCGACGGATGCGCTATGCGGCCGTCGACGACGCGTTCGAGATAGTCGAGCCCGGTCACGTTCAGCGCGCCTTGCCGGACAGCACGTTCTGCGTCAGCTGCACCCACCAGGCGGCGCCGGTCGCAAGGACCTCGTCGTTGAAATCATAGCCGGGGTTATGCAGCGGCCGGCCGTTATGTCCTTCATCGCCATTACCGATCAGCACGTAGCAGCCCGGTTTCACGTTCAGCATCTGCGCGAAGTCCTCCGAGCAGGCTGCCGGCGCGCAGTCCGGGACGACCTTGTCGGCGCCGACAACGTCGATCGCGGCCTGGACCGCAACGTCGGTTTCGCGATCGGTATTTTCGAGCACGATGAATTCGTGCGTGTACTCGAGTGCGACCTCGACGTTGTGCGCGTTGCCGATATTGACCACCAGCTCACGCATGCGCCTCTCGATCAATTCCTGGGTGGCGGACGACAGGCCACGGGTGTCGCCCTTGACCGTCACGTGGCTCGGGATCACGTTGCGCGCGCCGTCGGTCAGAATCTCGGTCACGGAGACGACGCCGCTTTCCATCGGGTTCAGCGACCGGGCGACGATCGTCTGCAGCGCAGAAATAATCTCTGCCGCGACGACCACGGGGTCACGCGTCCGGTTCGGCATCGAAGCGTGTCCGCCGAGGCCCTTGATCGAGATGACGAAGTTGTCCTCGAAGGTCATCATCGGCCCCTTGCGCACTGCGAAATGTCCGGCGGGGATGCCGGGCATGTTGTGCATGCCGTAGATCTCGTCCATCCGGAAGCGATCGAACAGGCCGTCCTTCATCATCGCGAGCGCGCCGAGGCCGTTCTCCTCGTTGGGCTGGAAGATGAAATGCACCGTGCCGTCAAACTCGCCGCCGCCGGACAGCGTCTCGGCGGCTGCGAGCAGCATCGCGGTATGCCCGTCGTGGCCGCAGCCATGGAATTGCCTGTCGTGCACCGAACGATGAGCGAAATCGTTGGCTTCCTGGATGGGGAGCGCATCGATGTCCGCGCGGAGACCGATTCCGCGCTCGCTCGCGCCCCGCTTCAGGACGCCGACGACGCCGGTTCCGCCAATGCCGGTGTGGGTCTCGATGCCCATGCCCTGCAGAAGCTCGGCGATGAAGGCCGCCGTCCGCTCTTCCCGGAAACCGAGTTCCGGGTGCTTGTGGATATCGCGTCGCCAGGCGATCCAGGTGTCGGGTTGCGCTGTCATGGGCCCATTATCGGCAATTCTGCGGGTAGCTGGCCAGTACCGCGCCTGCATAAGCAGGTACACTTGGCCACGACCGCTGGCGGAACCGCATGCTGAACTTCGATCATCACATCCGCAGGGAAAATATCCGCAGGTACCTGCTGCAATGCACGCTCGCGGGCGCCTGCGTGTTCATCCTGCTGATCGTGCTCGACGCCGTTACCCAGACGGTGCTGATCGCCGCGCTCGGCGCCAGCGCCTTCATCGCATTTGCCGTGCCGCTGTCGCTGCACTCCAGTCCCCGCCACATGATCGGCGGTTACCTCGTCGGCGTCATGTCCGGTTGCACGATGAGTTTCCTGTACACGGCGATGGACCTGACGAGCGCCTTCGGCGCCAGCGCGGGCCTGATCGTCGCAGGCGCATTCGCGACATCGATAGCGATGTTCCTGATGGTGGTGACGAGGACGGAGCATCCGCCCGCGGCGGCGCTGGCGCTCGGTCTCGTGCTGAACGAATGGAACCTGCTGACCCTGGCCGTCGTACTGGGCGGCATAATCGGCCTCAGCATCATCAAGCGCGCCATCCTGCCCCTGCTGATGGACCTCCTGTGAAGGAGGTCCGTACGGTAAGTGCAGGGTTCGAAGGCTAGTAGTTGCCGGTCAGCATGATCCAGAACTTCGTGGTGTCGGCCGCATACTGGTCTGCATTGTAGAGGGCCGCCTTGAGCAGCAGGCTGTAATTGTCGTTCAGCTTGCGGGCGGCAGAGAGGTCTAGCTCGCTGCCCCAGTCCGCGCTGCCGTCTTCCGCCGAGAAGTCATGGTAAACGCCGGTGATATTCCACTTGGCGACGCTGCCCTTGACGGTCAGGTATAGGTCATTGATGCCTTCATCGGGTGTCGACAGAAACATGTCTGCCCACCCCTGGAACGCATGCAGTGTCGCCAGTGGCGTGCGGAATGCCGATCCGCCGACGTCCTGGTCGCCGCCCAGCGATTCGTAGCCGAGCGCCAGGGACAGGCCATTCTCCCACGCGTAGGATGCGCTGACGTTGAAGTAGTTCGCGTCATAGCTGACCGGGTTGTCGCCGATGTCGGTCTGGCTGGCGAATTCCCCCACCAGCGCCAGCTTGTTTTCGCCAAGCGCGACGCTGCCGGTTGCCCTGACGCCGAACGTGCCGTTCGAAAGTCCGAATTGCGCGGCGTCCTGGTAGTCGAGGTGATAATAGTAAGGCGTGATGTTCCAGCCGGATCCCAGCTTGAAGCTGGCGTTCAACAGGTGCGCATTGACCCGATGGCGACCGCCGGCAACCTCGCTGCCCACGATGCGCCGAACGTGATTGACGAAAGAGTACTTCACCACCGTGTTGTCGCCGGAATTGAAGTTCATCGTGACGCCGTCATAGGTCTGCTCATTCTGACGCCAGCCGACATTACCGACGAAGCGATGGTTGTCCAGCAGGATGCGCTGCCGGCCGAACCTCAGCGTGGTGTTATCCGATGCGGCGTAGTCGAGATAGAGCTGGTTGAGGTCGGGCCCCTTCGGATCGGCAACGACAGGATAGTCGCTGCGCCCCGGATCGCCGCTCAGGTTGTTGAATTCGTCCAGCAGGATCTCCCCGAGGTAGTCGAACTCGCCGAAGGCGGAGAGATTCCGCCACCTGGCGGTCCGATAGTTCAGCCTCAGCCGGACTACTGATGCGTTGGCCGTGTCTTCGACCAGCGCCGGGTTGTCGTCGTTGACATACTCGTAGCGATAGCGGAACCCGAAGTTGGCGTCGCCGTTACTGATCGCCTCGGCGAGGCTCCCTGCCTGTTCTTCCTGCGCAACCGCCGGCGAACCGGCGATAAGTATCGCCAGTGCCAGCATTCCTGCGGCACCGGTCCCTTTCATGTTCATGATCCTGCCCTCGCGGGGAAAGGGGCCGGTCGCCCGGCCCCGATCCTGCTTAGTAGATGTCGTTCAAGGTGTTGTAGACGTTGAATTTGCCCGTCGGAGTGATGACCTCGGGGCCCTTGATGACGTGCTTGAGCTCGCGGGTCTTGTCATCGACGACCACGATGGCCGACTCCTGGTCCTGGCCGCTCCAGACGGAGAACCACACCTCGTCGCCCGCCATGTTGTACTCGGGCTGCACGATGCGCTTCGGCCCTTCGCCGAGATCCGCCCAATCGGCGATGGGCAGACGCTCGAAGCCAGCCGGCATCGAGATTATTGATGTCGAATACGGCGATGCTCTGGCTCGCGCTCTCGTCCGGGTTCAGCGGCGCATCGACCCACAGGTTCTGCGAGTTGGGATGCGACTTCACGAACAGCGAGCCACCGCCCATGCCTTCCAGTATGCGAACGACTTTCCAGGCATTGTCCGGGTAATTCACCGGGTCGGTGCCGAGGAAGGTGATGTTGGCGTTGCCGAGCGCACTCGTTACCCAGACAGGTCCATACTCGGGATCGACGATGTTCGCGCCGCGCCCCGGGTGAGGGATCTTCTCGACGTCGACCAGCGCCTCGAGGTCACGATCACGCGAGTCGATGATCGCGATCTTGTCGGACTGGTTGGCCGCCGTCAGGAAGTAACGCTTGGTGCTGTCCCAGCCGCCATCGTGCAGGAACTTCGCCGCCTCGATGTCGGTCACCCTCAGGTTGTCGACGTCCTCGTAGTTGACCAGCAGGATGTGGCCGGTCTCCTTGACGTTGACGATGAACTCCGGGTGCTCGTGCGAGGCGACGATCGCCGCGACGCGCGGCTCCGGATGGTACTCCTGGGTATCGACCGTCATGCCGCGGGTCGAGACGATCTTCAGCGGCTCCAGCGTGTCGCCGTCCATGATCACGTACTGCGGCGGCCAGTAGGAACCGGCTATCGCGTAGCGATCCGGGTAGTCCTTGTGCTTGGACGTCTCGACCGAGCGCGCTTCGAGCCCGACCTTGATCTGCGCAACGGTTGCCGGCGGATCCATGTACAGGTCGACCATGTTGATCAGCGCGTCGCGGCCGATCGTGAACACGTAGCGGCCCGATGCCGATACGCGCGAGATGTGCACCGCGTAGCCGGTCTCGATGATGCTGAAGATCTCCTTGGTGTCGCCATCGATAATGGCAACCTGGCCGGAGTCGCGCAGCGTGACCGACATGAAGTTTTCGATGTTGCGATCGTGCTGCGGCTCACTGGGGCGATCTTCGGGGGCAACGAGCACGTCCCAGCTGGCCCGCATCTCGGGCATGCCGAACTCCGGCGGCGCCGGCGGTTCCTGCTGCAGGAAGCGCGCCATGATGTCGATCTGCTCCTGGGTCATCTCGCCCGAGGTGCCCCAGTTCGGCATGCCGGCCGGAGAACCATAGGTGATCAGCGCCTGCAGGTACTCGGTGCCCTTTTCCATGGTGATGTCGGGCGTCAGCGGCTTGCCGGTGGCGCCTTTCCTCAGCACGCCGTGGCAGCCGGCGCAGCGCTCGAAATAGAGCTGCGTCGCGACGGCGTATTCCTCTTCACTCAGCACCGGTCCGCCGGCGCCCATCATCTGCCGCGTTTCTTCCGGCGAGATCGCGGACGGGGTGCCGCGGTAGCGCAGTTCGCCTTCGGTAGCGCCGGTGTGGCGCTCGCCGGCCACCATCTCGCCCGCTTCGCCGAGTTCGGCGCGCAGGGCGGCCACTTCCTCGACGGAGACGGCAGACAGCGAGTTGCCCCAGGAATTGAACACGTAGGTCACCGCGTCGGCGAGTTCCTGGTCGGTCAGGTAGCCCATGCTGGGCATGACGCCGTTGTAGTCGACGCCGTTGACCGTGATCGGTCCTGACAGCCCGAACAGCGCCGCCTGTAATACCTCGCTGCGGTTGCCCGACAGGTAGTCAGATTGCGCGAGCGGCGGGAACGCCCCCGGCAAGCCCTGCCCGGTCGACTGGTGACACGCGGCGCAGTTGGCGTTGTACACCGCTTCGCCGCGCGCCATGACCTCTGTCACCGCGCCGGCCGCGGTTTCGGCATCGTGTACCGCGGTGTCTGATTGGGACGCTGCCTGCTGCGCAGCGCCGTCGCCGTTTTGCGAACAGCCTGACATCGCGATAAAGACGAATAGGCCAGTCAGCAGCGCGGCCAGTTTGCTACCTGAACGGTTCATTGCTTGCTCCTCATTTCTTCAAGAGCTGTTGATTACCAATCCATATCGACGCCCAGCACGAGGCTTCTGCCCGGCCTGGCGAGGTATGGAAGAACGGGGTCGTTGGGGCCGAGTCCGCGCACGTCGGACCAGCTCCAGTAAGTCTTGTCTGTCAGGTTCGTGACGCCGCCGCGAACCCGGAAGCGGTCAGCAAATGTTCGGCTGACGTAAAGATCGAAAACGGCATGTCCCGGCGGCTTGAACAGTTCGCCACCGGTTTCGTCGAGATCCGACCAGCCGTCCGTGAAGGTCGCGCGCAGGCGGCTTTGCCAGTTGCCGTCCGTCGGCGACCAGTCCATGCCGATGACGGCCTGCGCCGGGCCGACGGAATTCAGCGGCTCGCCGTTGTCGCGATTCTCGCCGCGCGCCCAGTAGAACGAGCCGTCGATCGAGAAGTCGCCAGGCATCCGCTCGATCGGCAGCGACCAGCCGGCCTCGACACCCTCGATAACCGCCTCGCGAACGTTTTGCGACTGGAACAGGATCCGGCCGGTATCCGGGTCCGGCCCGAGGCGAACCTTGCTCTCGATGAAGTCGTCGTACTCCGTGCGGAATACCGACAGGTGCAGGCTGCCGCGTTCGCCGCGCCAGCGCACCCCGAGGTCCACGCCGTCAGAGCTTTCCGAGCGCAGATCCGGGTTCGGGATCGCGCGCACATTGAAGACCGGCAGCTCCAGGCCGATGTTGGCGTCTTCAAAAGGCGGCGCCCGGAAGCCGTGGCTGTACTGCAGGTAGAGATCGACGCTGTCGCGCGGTCGCCAGATCAAACCCAGTTTCGGTGACAGCTCGGAATCTGAGATCGATACGATCTCGGCGAATGGATAGTCCTCTGCGTACATCGGGTCGCTTTTCGCGTCGAGATCGTAACGATCGGCGCGGAGCGCGCCGATAAACGTCCAGTCGCCGAACGAGATCGCGTCCTCGATGTATGCGCCGAGATCGGTCGACTCGCTGAGCGGAAAGTCGCGGAGCGGAAAGACCTCGCCCAGGATGACGTTGGTCTGCAGACCATCCTCGATGCCGGTCTCGAGGCCGTCCCGGTATTCCACGGTATCACGCCGCCGATACTCGATGCCGAAGCCGAACCGGTGATCGACGACGTCGCCTGACACCTGTTTTTGCAGATTGATCTCGACACCGCGGAATTCCTGTTCGAAGCTGAACAGTCGATCGATTGCGACGGGGCGCGTGGCGAGGCCGCGCTCGTCGAGCGTCTTTTGCTCGATATCGGTCTCGCCGTAATACGCGCGGATGACGCCGTTGTCGATCCAGCCGTCGCCCGCGCCGAATTCGTAGGCCGCGTGGAAAAGATCCATCCGATAGGTATCGTCGCCGTCCAGCGCTGTCGTCCTGCGGAAGCGGCCGCTGCCCAGCATCGAGGTGAGGCTGGACTCGACCTCGGAGTCCTGCAGGTAGTAGCCGAGTTTCCAGCTGTTGCCGACGGCGTCATCGGCAACGAATTTGAGCATCGCGGAACGGCTTGTGTAGTCGCGGATGTCGAGATTCGTATCCGCCGCCGCTGAATCGAACTCCTCGCCGGTGCGCAGGCTGATGCCTGCGAGGATGCCGACGTTGTCACCGGCGAACGCCTGCATCGCGGTGCCGTGAATACTGGAATCCGCATCGCGCCAGGCCGAGCCGAACGAACCGCCGCTGCCGCCCTGGCCAGCCAGGTAGGCGGGGTCGGGGGTCTGCATCGCGACGACGCCGCCAATGGCCGAACTGCCGTACAGTGCGGATGCGGGTCCGTGCAGCACCTCCGCCCGTTGCACGAAGCCGGCGTCGACAAAATCCCGCGTCGCATTGGAGAAACTGCCGACGTCGAACTGGTCGCTCAGCGGGATACCGTCGATCAGCAAGGCCACCCGGTTGCCGCCGATGCCACGGATGTTGAAACCCTCGGTGCCGAAGCGCGTGCCCGCGCCCTCGTAGTCGATGCCCGGCGTGTAGCGCAGTACGTCGGCGATCGAGGTGGCGAGTTCGAGGTCGAACTCCTCCTCGGAGAGGACCGTGACGTTCGCGGCAACGTCGCGGATCGAGCGTTCGTTCCTGTTGGCGACGACGACGATCTCGTCGATTGGCACCTCGGCCACCTCGTTTTCCGGCGAGGCCGCCAAGCTTGCGGGCGCAAACGCGCCAAACCCGAGACCGAGCAAGACCAGTAATGAGTACTTCATCAGTGAGTGTCCCCAAGTGCAGTTGACTGTTCGGTGCATCGATGCGCGCCCCTGACCCACGATCAATGTAGGTCGGCGGCCGAACGATCACCTTGATTTAGGTCAAGGACATCGCGTTACGGGGCATTAACCTATACGGGAAATCCGAAGTTATGGCCGCCAGATGACGCCAATCCACGAGGTAAGTGATGAATTCCCGGTGCTAGGCTCTTCCTTCATGGAAAGCGGCACTCCCGAATATGAGAGTCTGCGCGCCCACTACCTGTTCTCCGGGCTGGCGCAGGACGACTTCGACGCGCTGATGAAGCGCGTGACGCGCGTTGACCTCGAGAAGGGCGACATCCTGTTCCACCGCGGCGACAAAGCCGCCTGCTTCTACTACGTCGATTCGGGCCACATGGAGCTGAACATGATCGCCTCGACGGGGCAGAAGAAGGTGCTCGAGGTCCAGGGGCCCGGCCGGACCTTCGCGGAGGCGGTCGCTTTCATGCAGGAGCAAAAGTACCCGGTAACGGCCGAGGCATTGTCCGAGACCACGCTGATCCGTATCCCGAGCAAGGATTACATAGACCGGATCCGGGACAACCCGGACGCCTGCATGCGGCTGCTGGGCGACATCTCCCGCCACCTGCATGCGCGGGTCCGGGAGATAGAGCGCCTGACGGTGCAGAACGCCCAGGACCGGCTGGTCAGCTACCTGCTCGAGCACGTCGTCGAGTCCAGCGAGGACGAGGCGACGATCAGGCTGAACCTGCCACGCCACGTGATCGCCTCCAGGCTCTCGGTAACGCCCGAGACCCTCTCGAGGCTACTCCGCGGCCTGGCTGACGAGGGCATCCTGACGATCGAGGATCGCCTGATCTTCGTCCGCAGCCTGTCCCGACTAAGACCTTACGACTAGGGGGAACACCGATGATGAGCGCAGTCTGGTTCACGATCGTTGCGGTCATTCTTTACCTCGTATCGGACTGGATCCTGGAGCGCATCGAAGTCTCGTTCGGCAAGCGCCTGGAACACCGATCGCTGGTTTTTTTCATCATCCTGCTGACACTGGCAGTGGTGACTTTTGCCGTTATCCAGGGCAGTACGGGTAATTCCTGATGCGCCATTTATGGCCATTGGATAGCGTGCATTTGACCCGGTCCGCACGGCTGCAATCGCGATCGGCCGGACCCCGGGTCTCGATGGGGAGGGACGAAGATGAATGAGAACAACCCCGGCGAAGCCACGCCGGAAACTTCGGACCAGGAACCTATACCGATGATGCAACGGTTGCTCGACAACCCGTTCCTGTTGCTTCTGCTCGGCATTCTCGTTCCTGCGGTCTTCTACATTATCTGGGGAATCATAGAGATCACCCAGATACCGGTGGCGGATTAAGGAGAATCTGATATGGCTATTACACCGCCGAGCGAACGGATCTGGTGGAAGGAGCCGATCGCCAGGATCGAGCTGACCTGGATTCTGATCGCCTTCGTCTGGGGACTCGTCATGTTCTTCATGATGATTTACTGGCACGGCGCAGGGGAACAGAACCTTTCCAACGAGGCGTACAAGATTTCGTCGACCCGGTTCTCGGAGAAGGCGCAGGCAATGATCGACGAGTACACCGTCAGGGAGGAGAACGGCTACCCCGTCGTCCGTCCGCCGCCTGGCAGCGACGTGTACCTGATCGCGAGATTGTGGCAATGGTGGCCGATACTGGAACTCGAGAAGGACCAGAGCTACCGGCTGCACCTGTCATCGATGGACTGGCAGCACGGGTTCTCGCTGCAGCCCGTCAACATCAACGTGCAGGTGCACCCCGGCTACGACATGGTCATGACGATCAAGCCCGACCAGGCGGGGACATACGGCGTGATCTGTAACGAGTTCTGCGGCATCGGGCACCACAACATGGTCGGCAAGATCTACGTCGTCGACCCGGGAGGGCAGTGACATGGCGGACGCACAAACATACCGGATCTGCCCGACCACGGGTTTCAAGGTCGACCTGACCGCCGAGAAACTGATCAAGGCGAACGCCGTCGTCGCGGTCGTCTTCCTGGCGATCGGCGGCCTGTTCGGCCTGCTGGTCGCGCTGACGCGCTGGCCGGCCGTCCACTTCCTTCCCGCAGACTGGTTCTACCTGGCGCTGACCGCACACGGACTCGACGTCCTGCTCGTATGGATCATCTTCTTCGAGATGGCGGTGCTCTACTTTGCCTCGTCGGTACTGTTGAACTGTCGACTGGCCGGTCCAAAGTGGGCCTGGACGGGTTTCGGCCTGATGCTGGTCGGTGCGCTCGTGACCAATTACGCGGTACTCCGAGGCGATTCCAGCGTGATGTTCACGTCGTATGTGCCGATGATGGCGCACTGGAGCTTCTACCTCGGCATCATCCTGTTCGCGGTTGGCGCGCTGATCGGCTGTTTCGTTTTTTTCGGCACGCTGGTCGTCGCCAAGCATGAGAAGACCTACGAGGGCTCGATACCCCTGGTGACCTTCGGCGCGGTGACGGCGGCAGTGATCGCCGTGTTCACGATCGCCTCCGGCGCGATCATCCTGATCCCGACCCTGCTATGGTCGCTCGGAATAGTCGGTCATATCGATCCGCTGGTCTACAAGACCATCTGGTGGGGCATGGGCCATTCGTCTCAGCAGATCAATGTCAGCGCCCACGTTGCGGTCTGGTATGCGATCGCCGCGATGGTGTTCGGCGCCAAACCGCTGTCGGAGAAAGTCAGCCGCATGGCGTTCCTGATGTACATCCTGTTCCTGCAAATCGCGAGCGCCCACCACATGCTCGTCGAACCGGGATTCAGCTCGGAGTGGAAGATCTTCAATACGAGCTATGCGATGTACCTGGCCGTCCTCGGCAGCATGGTGCACGGCATGACCGTGCCGGGCTCGATCGAGGCGGCACAGCGTGCACGGGGCCTGACCAATGGCATGTTCGAATGGCTGCGCAAGGCGCCCTGGGGCAACCCGGCCTTTGCGGGCATGTTCATGTCGCTGGTGTTCTTCGGCTTCATCGGCGGCATCTCCGGCGTCGTCATGGGCACCGAGCAGATCAACCTGATCATGCACAACACGCTGTACGTGCCCGGCCACTTCCACGGCACGGTGGTGGCCGGCACGACGCTGGCCTTCATGGCGATCACCTACCTGCTGGTGCCGCTGATTTTCCGCCGTGAACTGATGTTCAGGAAACTCGCGCAGTGGCAGCCCTACGTGTTCGGCATCGGCGTCGCCGGCATCTCGCTGTTCATGATGGGCGCCGGCACGCTGGGCGTGTCGCGGCGGCACTGGGATATGACCTTTGCAGCGGCGCAACTGCCGTTCGACTACCCGGGCGCCGCGTTCCTGATGATGGGGCTGAACGGCCTGTTCGCGGTGCTCGCGTCGCTCGGCGGCGTCATGTTCATCGTGATTGTCGTTGGCTCGGTCTTCTTCGGCCGCAAGCTCGGCGAAGACGAGAAGCCGAGCTATCCGGAGGTCCCGCCGCAGGCGGCGGCCGTGGGCAGCTACGGCAGCTCGGAGACCCTGAAGATCCCGGGCACGGCGATGCTGGTCGGCATCTTCTTCATCGCCTTCGTCCTGTACTACTTCGTCAACTGGAAGTATCTCAGCGAAGTCTGGCCGCTGAGCTAGACTATCTAGGGCGCCGGTCTCAGGGACCGGCGCCCTGCTGCCCATGAAATCAATCGCAAAAATTACGGTCGCAATGTTCCTGGGTCTCGTCGCCGCGACTTCGACGGCCGCGCGCGAGTACGACCGCGCCGATGCGCTTGAACTGAGCCAGGCGGCAATCGGCAAACGCGTATCGAGCCAGCTGCTGCGCGATGTCGACGGACAATCGTTCGAGCTGGACAGCCTGCGCGGCAAGCCGCTCGTCATCAGCATGATCTACACGAGCTGTCACCATGTCTGCCCGACGATCACCAAAAGCGTGGCAAACGCGGTCGATATCGGCCGCGAGGCCCTGGGTGAGGACGCTTTCAACGTCGTCACCGTCGGCTTCGACTGGGCCGTGGATACGCCGGACCGCATGCGTCTGTATGCCAGCGAGCGCCGCATCGACGTCCCCGGCTGGCATTTCCTGGCCGGTGACGAGGCATCGATCGCGGCGCTGAGCCGGGATCTCGGCTTCCAGTTCTTCCCGAGCGCGAAGGGCTTCGATCACCTGACGCAGACGACGATCCTTGACGCCGACGGTGTCGTCTACCGGCAGGTATACGGCGTCGATATCGAGGCTCAGGCCTTCGTCGAGCCGCTCAAGGAGCTGATTTTCGACACGCCTCGCGACGCCGGCCTCGTCGAACACTGGGTCGATAACTTCCTTTTGTTCTGCACGGTCTTTGACCCGAACAGCGGCCGCTACAAGTTCGACTACTCGATTGCGATGACGATCTTCGTCGGCACGCTCTGCCTCGGCGCGGTCGGCATGTTTGTCCTCCGGGAATGGCGGCGAGCGCGATGAGTCGCCGCAGGTCTCGTTGATGGGCGTATTGAAGCGCCTGCTGCGCATTCTCTTCGAGCGCGCAGAGGCGCTGTTCGAACTCGGTTTCGGCCCGCATCACAACCCGCTGGCATGGCTCGGCGCGCTGGGCTGGTACTTCTTCTGGATCGTCGCCGGTACGGGTATCTACCTCTACATCTTCTTCGACACGGGCATCACCGACGCCTACGCGTCGGTCGAGTACATCACCGTCGACCAGTGGTACCTGGCGGGCGTCGCCCGCAGCCTGCACCGCTACGCCTCGGACGCGCTGGTCATCGTTGTCGTGCTGCACATGGCCCGCGAGTTCTCGCTGGACCGCCTGCGGGGCAAGCGGTTTTTCGCCTGGGTGACCGGCGTGCCGGCGCTGTTCTTTGTCTATGTCTGCGGCATCAGCGGCTACTGGCTCGTCTGGGATCGGCTGGCGCAGTACATCGCCATCGCGACGACGGAATTTTTCGATGTCCTGCCGTTCTTCGGTGAACCGATCGCGAACAATTTCCTGGACAGCACGACCCTGAGCGGCCGCTTCTTCACCTTGATGGTCTTCATCCACATTTTCGCGCCACTGTTCATGCTGGTGCTCATGTGGGTGCACATCCAGCGGCACGCCGGGGCAAAGGTCAATCCGCCGAGGCCGCTGGCGATCGGCACGGCGGCGACGCTCATCGTCCTGTCTTTCGTACACCCTGCGACCAGCCAGGGCCCGGCGGATCTCGATGTCGTCCCCGCCGAGGTGGGTTTCGACTGGTTCTATCTCGTCATCTACCCGCTGCTCGATATCGTCCCGGGCGGGCAGCTCTGGCTGCTGTTGATTGGCGCAGCCGCGATTCTCCTGCTGTTGCCGTGGCTGCCGCCGGCGAAGCAAACGGCTGCCGCAGTAGTCTCGCTCGACAACTGCAACGGCTGTGCCCGCTGTTTCGATGACTGTCCGTTCAGTGCGATCACAATGGTTCCGCGGAGCGACGGCAAAGGCTATGCCACGGAGGCACTGGTGAACGTCGACAACTGCATGCGCTGCGGCGTGTGCGTCGGCTCCTGCCCGACGGCGACGCCGTTCCGCCGCGCAACGGCCATCGTGCCGGGCATCGAGCTGCCCGAACAGCCGATCGGCGCCCTGCGCGAGAAAACGCTCGCGGCGGCGAAGTCTTTCGTCAAGGGCCGCCGCATCCTCGTCTACGCTTGCGAGCATTGTGGCAGCGAGACCTTGCAGGATGACGGCACAGTGGTCGTGACCATGCCCTGCACGGGTATGCTGCCGCCGTCGTTCATCGACTTCGCGTTGTCGCGCAACCTGGCAGACGGGATCGCGATTGCAGGCTGCGCCGACAGCGACTGCTACTTCCGCCTCGGCGGCGACTGGACCGACGACCGGCTGAACGGTCGGCGGGACCCGTATCTCCGGCGGCGGGTGGACCGGGAGCGTGTCCGCTTGTGGCGGACGCGCAGTGCGGCGACACGCGCTCGCGACAGGGCTCGCGACGAGTTCAGGGCAGCGCTCCAGGAATTGCCCAAGAACCGGAAGCCCGGGAGGGGCACGGATGACTGAGGCACTGCGCGCCGTTTTGCAGCTAGTGATGTACGCGGCATTTGCCGTCTGCATCGGGTACTTCGCAACCTTGCCCGCTTATCGCTACGCGGACCCCGCAAACGCGGTCATCAAGCTGTCGCTCAGCCATGCCGCGAATCTCGTCGAGCCTTGCGTGCAGCTCACGCCCGAGCAGATCGCGGAACTCGCCGCCAATATGCGCAAAACGGAAGCCTGCGAACGTGAGCGGCTGCCGCTGGTCGTCGAGCTGGATATCGACGGCGACAAGCTGCTGAGCCTCGTCGCCGAGCCGTCCGGGCTCTGGAATGACGGGCCGGCGTCGGTGTACCGACGGATCGAGCTGTCGCCGGGCAGCTACCAGGTATCCGCCAGGCTGCGCGATACTGCCAGGACCGAGGGCTGGGACTACGAGGCGACCACGGACGTCGTGCTCGAGGCGGGACGTTATTTCGCCGTGACTTTCCGGCCCTCGACAGGAGGATTCAGCTTCCGATGAGCTTGATAGACTGGAAAGACGACTTCAGCGTCGGCGTCACGGCCGTCGACCTCGAGCACCGCGACCTGATCGAGCTGATCAACGACCTGCACGCGCTGATGCACGAGCGTGCGACGCACGACCAGGTCGTGTCGTCGCTCGGCGAGATCTTCGCGCAGATCTCGGCGCACTTCGCGCTCGAGGAAAAATACATGCGCGATGCCGGGTACGACGGCTATGCCGAGCACAAGGATGACCACGAATCACTGCTGGACGAGATCCGCGACATCATGGACCGCGTCGAGGACGACGGCGGTTACGACGAGGCGCGGCTGTCAGCCGAACTCGAGCGCTGGTTCACCGAGCATTTCAAGACCCACGACTCGAGACTGCACCGCCACCTCCCCGAACACCCCACTTAATCGGGGTCAGACCATAATTTCCTAATTAGGGTCTGACCCTAATTAGGAAATTATGGTCTGACCCCGGTTACATGTCTTTGCTGCGGTAGACGCCGAAGTGGACGTAGGGTGCACGAGCCCGCATGCCGACGGGCACGTCGGGCGGAACTTCGTGCTCGATGGGATCGAGGCTCCTGAGGTATGCGACGATCGCCCAGGCGTCCTCGTCCGAGATTTTTGCGTAACCCTGCCACGGCATGACCAGGACACGCCGCGATCCATGCCGACCGACGCCGGCGCGGATCGCATCCATGATCTCCTGTTCCGACCAGCGGCCAATGCCGGTATCGCGGTCCGGCGTCAGGTTCGGCGCATAGACCACGCCGGGGTTCTCGTTTTCCAGCGGGTTCGTGTACGCGATGCCGACGGTGGAGCCGGCCAGCGACAGGCGCAGGTCCGGCTGGCCGATCAGCGCGCCCTCGGTGTGGCAGGCGCCGCAACCGAGCAGCTCGACGAGGTATTCGCCGCGCAGAACCAGCGCCCGGTTCTCCGGGGCGACCTCCTCCGGCGTGGGTGCATCCATGATGGTGACGGCATCGACCACCTCGTAGTCGAGCAGGGGATCGTAACGGTCCCCGGACGCGCAGGCGACCAGCGCGAGCGGAATGAACGAGATCAGCGATTTCCTGGACATGACGACCTCCCATTAGCCTGTCCCGATTGTCGTCCCCACATATTACGGACGAAATGCCGGAAAACACATAGGGGCCTGCGGACTTAATCCGGCAGGTCCATTCTCGCCACCAGTGCGTCAAACCTCGGATTACCTTCGAGCGACATCAGCGTCGGTACGCACCGGATATGTCCAAATGACCACGTAAAATCTCCGATTTCAGGCCCAACACGGTCGATTGCCGATTCGAGAATGTCCGTCGCCAGGTGGGCATCGCCGAGCGCTGCAGCAGCGGAGGCCGCGCGAAGCCACTCGTTCACGACGTCACCCGCGTCGAGGGCCGCCCTGGCTCTGTCCGTTTGGCCCGCTTTGGCGAATACATAGGCCATACTCAGGTCGTTGCGTTCACTCGCAGCAACCTCCTCGGCATAACGCAGCGCATTTTCTGTGTCACCGAGTTCGATGTATGCGTCCGCAAGCATCACCCGCGCAAAGATGCTGTCCGGTTCGAGCTGCAATTGCTCCTGCGCCTCATCCACCAATCGCCGGTACTGACCGGCACATTGCCGGGAAATCATGAGCTGTTCACGAACTGCCGTGGACAGCGGGTCAAGGCCGGCCGCTTCCGCGTAGTGCACTACCGCTTCGTCGTATCGACCCAGTGCGAAAAGCAGGATCGCATATCCCCAGTGGTACTTGTCGTAGTACAGGCGAGCGAGATCGTACGACTGCATTGCCGCGGCGAAATCTCCTTCAACGGTGTTGATGAATCCCAGCGAGTTGTGCGCGCGCCCGTAAGTCGGATCGAGTTCAATTGCCCGTTCCACGTGCTGCCTGGATTTGCGTAACTGTTCCCTTTCATCGCCGAGATACCGATTGAAATGATAGGCCATCCCCAGTGCGGCATGCGAAGGCGCCCAGTCAGGATCCGCTTCGATTGAAGCTTCGAATGCCCTGACAGCACTGGTGAAAATCGTTCGAGCGTCCTCGATATCGTAATCCGCGAGCTGCATCCGGCGGACGTAGTAAACGCCGTCGTGATACTGGTCGAGGGCCTCGAGATTGTCCGGTGCGGACGACAGGTGCTCGTCGCGCGCCAATTGGACCTGGAGCCTGTCGGCCACAGTCCGCGAGACGATGTCCTGTATGTCCAGGACATTGTCGACGGTCAGCTCACGATCAAAATTCTCGGACCAAATATGTGAATCGGTACTCCCGTCGATAAGCTGCGCGGTCACGCGGATGCTGTCGCCGATCCTGCGAACGCTGCCCTCGAGGAGATAGCTGACGCCCAATTCACTTGCGACTTGAGTACCGGGGACGTCGCGACCTTTGTAGGTGAACGACGACGTACGGGAGATGACGCGAAATTCCCTGATAGCTGCGAGAGCGTTGAGCAACTCCTCTGTCAGTCCGTCGACGAAATGCTCCTGATCCGGGTTACCAGAGACGTTTTCGAAGGGCAGTACGGCGATAGATGTCCGATCACCGCCTGCTGAACCAGGTATTGAAGTGGTGTCTTCGTCATTGATTCGATCGGCCAGCAATACGAGTATCGCAATCGATAGTAATGCGATGACTGCGCGATTCAGTCTCTTGCCCGTCAGTTTTCGGACGCTCTGCTCGAGCGGCACATCCCTGGTCTTCTTGATGCCGGCCGGCGTGACTTCAAACGCCCAGGCGAGTATGAGGGCAAGCGGGAAACCGAGCAGCAGGATGAATACGACGAATGTTGTGACCCAGTCGGGCAGGCGCAACGCGGGGACCGCCAGGGACGCAACCTGCATCAGCAGCCAGGCGACAATCAGGTAGGCAACGCCGATCTTGAAGACGTTACGCCGTTTTAGCTCGGAAAACAGTGACATACGATGCTGAACAGCCTCCCGAAGGCGAGTCAGGCACTCAGTAATACCATGTTTTGGGCCGCAATGGTCCCCTGACGGGAACCGGAGCGATACACGGGTCGGGCTTCTCGTTGCGCCTGGCCTCAGAAGGTGCTGAACCCCGAAGCCTCCATGAAGCGCGACAGCCCGCGCTTGATGAAGGAGCCGTCGGCGTAGTGCTCGTACGGCACCGAGAAGACGCGGCCGGGCTGGTTGTACCAGAGCAGGTCGAAGTGGAACTTGGCGTCCTTGAAGACCTTCGTCGAGGCCTGCGTGCGCACGAGCGCGTTGGTCTCGAGATTGAAATTGTCGAGATTGCGCCGCGTCAGGTTGGCCGAACCGAGCAGGATCAGCGCCTCGGCCGCCATGTTCTCGTGCAGGATCATCTTCGTGTGGCACTGCTCGCCGTGCGTATGGACCCAGCGCACCTCGACCCCGGCGTTCCGCAGCTCGTGGGCAACCGCCCTGTTCGGGATGCCGAACTTGGGATTGCCGAATGCGTCCTTGTTCGGGTCCAGCAGGACGCGCAGGGCGACGTCGCGTCGCCTGGCATCTTTGAGCGCACGGATGATGTCGCGATCCGACAGGTAGAAAGTTGCGACGCTGAGCCGTTCGTTGCGCCGGCAGCCATCGATGATGCGCAGGGCCGCCTCCTTGATGGCGCGCTCGGTGAGCACCTGCACCGACGTGCCGGGCACCTGGGCCGGCGTCGCCACCTGTACGTCGCATGCCTCCCGCCCTGACAGCAGCAGCACTGCATTCTCGCTCTGCAAAAGATCCCACACGGCGGGACCGCTGAAACTCAGGGCGACGTTTGTGTGGGCGCTGCTCGCGTCGTGCGGATTCGCGGACGTCACCAGCGCGCCCCAGTCGTCACCATTGTCCGCGATCACTACCTTGCGATGGTTGGCCTTGAAGTTGAAGGCTTCCAGGTAGCTGCGCAAAGTCACCTTGTCGCGCCCGCCGAACGGGCTCCGGAGGTGGCCGCGGGTGGAATTGCCGAACGGTCTTATCAGCGCGCGCCAGAACACCGAGTACAGCGGGTTGGGGTCGCGAAGCTTGCGCAGGTCGGTCATCACGACGTCGATCCCGGCTTCCTCGAGGCGTGCGAAATGTTTCGAAGGCAGCGACCCGTAGACGATATTGATCGGGTCCGTGATGACGACGATGTGCATGTCCGGATTGCGCCGGCTGTGGTTCACGAGACGTTCGGTCAGCTCGCCGGACAGCAGCCGCGTCGTCTCCTGCTCCTTCCCCTGAAAGTCGTTATAGAGAAACATATCGAGCAGCAGGAAGCGGCGCGACTTCTCGATCAGGTCGAAGACGGCGTCGAATATATGCTGCTCGCTGCAGCGATTGCGCTTGTCGTCGACCCAGGTCTTGTCGGCAAGGAATTCGACATGCGAGGCATTATGTACTTCGCCGCTGAACGAGAGCCCCGTCTGTAGAGGCCTGTGCCAGAAACGGCGGCGATAACGTTGGCTCATCAACTGCTTACGGGTTGCCTGCAGAAAGAGGTCATTCTACCCGGGCAGGTTCATGCGTTCGATGCACGCGCCGCATGCTTGTCCATCAGGGGCCGGAGCGGCGCTCCGACCCCTGTGCGATCAGAGCGCCTTGAAGACGGCGTCGAGCGTCTCCTTGGCGTCGCCAAACAGCATGCGCGTGTTCTCGAGGAAGAACAGCGGATTCTGCACGCCGGCATAGCCGGTGGCCATGCTGCGCTTCAGCACGATCGAGGTCGTGCCCTTCCAGCACTCGAGCACCGGCATGCCGGCGATCGGGCTGTCGGGATCGGTCAGCGCCGACGGGTTGACGATGTCGTTGGCGCCGATGATCACTGACACGTCCACGTTCGGGAAATCCTCGTTGATCTCGTCCATCTCGAAGACGATGTCATACGGCACCTTCGCCTCGGCGAGCAGCACGTTCATGTGCCCCGGCATGCGTCCCGCGACCGGGTGGATGCCGAAGCGGACGTTGACACCCATGTCGCGCAGCGTGGTCGTGATCTCGTGCACGATGTGCTGCGCCTGGGCGACGGCCATGCCGTAGCCCGGGATGATCATGACTTCCTTCGCGCTCGACAGCAGTCCGGCCGCTTCTTCGGCCTCTATCGGCACGACCTCGCCCTGGTCCTCGCCGCCCTTCGCGGACGAACCTCCAGCGGTGCCGAAACCGCCGGCGATCACGGCGAGGAACTTGCGGTTCATCGCCCGACACATGATGTAGCTCAGGATGGCGCCGCTCGAGCCGACCAGCGCGCCGGTCACGATCAGCAGGTCGTTGCTGAGCATGAAGCCGGTGGCCGATGCGGCCCAGCCCGAATAGCTGTTGAGCATCGAGACGACGACCGGCATGTCGGCGCCGCCGATCGCCATCACCATGTGGATGCCGAACAGCAGCGCGATCACCGTCATGACGATCAGCGGATTCAGGCCGCCACCTTCGGCAGACTGAACGACGAATTCGTAGCCGAACCAGATCGAGGCGAGCAGCAAGCCGAGGTTCAGCCAGTGTCGCGCCGGCAGGATCAGCGGCGAACCGCCGATCCGCCCGGACAGCTTGCCGAACGCGATCACCGAACCCGAGAAGGTCACGGCGCCGATCAGGATGCCGAGATAAATCTCGATGTCATGAATGGTCTGCTCGACGCCTTCGAAATGTGAATTCGGATCCATGAAGCTTGCGTAGCCAACGAAGACGGCAGCGAGACCGACCAGGCTGTGCAGGATAGCCACGAGCTCCGGCATCTCGGTCATCTGCACCCGGCGTGCGAGTATCAGGCCGATGCTGCCGCCGACAAGCAGTGCGAGGATCAGCTCGACATAGTTCTGGGTGACGACGCCGAAGACGGTCGCCAGCAGCGCGATCG